>Ga0105103_10000076_pt1 | contig 45644 bp, 37 predicted proteins | sample PPLLaktember2015_2_FD_79107 | JGI IMG/M metagenome (GOLD analysis project Ga0105103, IMG submission 79107) | Freshwater sediment microbial communities from Prairie Pothole Lake near Jamestown, North Dakota, USA - PPLs Lake P7 Core (6) Depth... | ecosystem: Environmental > Aquatic > Freshwater >...
CGTCTCGGCGGTCGACGACACGAACTTCCGCGAGCTCGTGGACGGCCGCGCCGCCGAGTACGTCGATCGCTACCAGCCCTACGACTACACGGGCGAGGCCTCCTTCAACATCCGCTCGTTCCGGACCACCAACGTGCTGCGCTGGGAGTACAAGCCTGGCTCGCAGCTGTTCATCGTGTGGCAGCAGGGGCGCCAGGAGCAGATCAACGAGTACGGCAACTTCAACCTCACCCGCGACTTCGATGGCCTGTTCTCCGCGCCGTCGCGGAACACGTTCCTGGTGAAGTTCACGTATTGGGTGAATATGTAGGGAGCGGGGCATCGCCGCGCCGGCCCCTCGGCCGGGCGGTCAAACGGCCCTCGCCGTCGTTGGTCTATGATGCTGCCATGGCGCTGGGGAAGAACATCCGCGACTTCGTGCACGGCATCGCCTACAGCCACTACGAACGCGAGCTGCGCAAGCAGGCCAACGAGCTGAACGACCTCTTCCTGCTGCTCTGCTACATGGAAGTCGTCGGGCTGCCGAATCCGGCCACGCTCTACATGCTCGACATCTATCCCTATCTGCTCGAGCAGTTCCACCTCTGGCATCGTCGGATGGGCATGGACCGGTCGCCCCTCGGCAACCTGCCCTGCTGCTGATGAGCGACGCCGCTCGCCTCCTCGACAAGAAGGTCCTGTTCTTCGGCGGCAAGGGCGGGGTGGGCAAGACCACCAGCGCCGCCGCCACCGCGCTGCAGGCCAGCCGGTCGGGGAAGCGTGTGCTGCTCGTCTCCACCGATCCCGCGCACAACACGTCCGACATCCTCGGCCGCCCCATCGGGCCGGAGATCGTCGAGGTGCTGCCGAACCTGCACGCGCTGGAAGTGGACGCGACCCAGGAATCGGCCCGCTACGTGGAAGAAGTGAAGGTCCGGATCAAGGCGCTGTTCGGCCACGCCATCCTCAAGGAAGCCAACCGCCAGATCGATCTGGCCGCCAGCATGCCGGCCGCGGAGGAAGTGGCGCTCTTCGATCGCATCGGCTCGCTGATCCGCGGCGAGGACGACCGTTTCGACCTGCTGGTGTTCGACACCGCGCCCACCGGCCACACGCTTCGCCTCATCCGCATGCCCGAGCTGATGGAGGCGTGGATTCGCGCGCTGTCGCGCTCGCGGCGGGCGATGCTGGGCGTGGATCAGGACGACAAGAACGACCCGATCATGATGTCGCTGGGCGATCGCCTCGAGCGCCTGCGCGAGTTCCGCGCCCGGCTGATCAGCCCCAGGGTGACGTCGTTCGTGCTGGTGCTGAACGCCGAGCGCCTGCCCATCGAAGAGACCGCGCGGGCGCTGGAACAGCTCGATGAGGCCGGCGTCCGCGTCGGCGCCCTCATCGTGAACCGCGTCCTGCCGCCAACCAGCATCGACCCCTTCCTGGTCGCGCGCCAGGCACAGGAACGGGTGTATCTCGACGAGATCGACACGCGCTTCGCCCACCTGCCTCGCCTGCGGGTGCCGCAGTTGCCCCGCGACGTGCACGGCCTCGAGACACTGCAGACGATTGCCGCGGCGCTCTATCAGGCGTAGGGGCCTGGCACGTTACATGGGTTTTTGATTAAGAATCTGCGACGATGGCAAAATGTGAAGCGTTTTGGCGTGCATCGTGCCAGGCCCCGGTGGCCCGTTGGTACCAAAGGAGACCATGATGATGATCAGCAAGCCGACCAACGGGGAATTCGCCGCCTATTACGCGGGGTACATCGGCAAGGTGCCCGATGCCGGCCCGCTGGCGACGCTCGAGGCGCAGCGCGCGGAGATCGCGGCGTTGAGGGGCCTGAGCGACGAACGCGGCGTGCACCGTTACGCCGAAGGCAAGTGGAGCGTGAAGGAGGTGCTCGGCCACCTCTCGGATGCCGAGCGCGTGTTCTGCTACCGGCTGCTGCGCATCGCGCGGGCCGACGCGACGCCGCTCGCCGGTTTCGACGAGAACCAGTGGGCCGCCACGGCGCCGCATCACAACCGCCCCACCGCGGATGTCGTCGACGAACTGCTGGCGGTGCGGGAAGCCACCCTCGCCCTCATCCGCTCGCTGGACGAGGCGGCACTGAACCGATCCGGGGTGGCCAACGGCAAGCCGATCACCGCGCGGGCCATCTGCTGGATTCTCGCCGGTCATACGCAACACCACGTGCACATCCTGCATGAGCGCTACGGCGTGCTGCAGCCATGGGGCGCGACGATGCAGTCGTCGTGGGAGCCGGGCGTGCTCGGCAGCTAGGCGGAGCGACCGATGCCCGATCTGACGGTCGCCGGCACCGACGTGCCGGCCGGATCCCGGCGCGTCGTCCGAGTGCCGGTGGCGCACGATGTCACCGGCCCGGTCGAGGTGGTCACGCATGCCGTGGCCGGGGCTCACGACGGCCCCACGCTGTTGCTGCTCTCGATGCTCCACGGCAACGAGTGGTTCTCGATGCTGATCATCCGGGAGCTGCTCGCGCGCCTCGATCCCGAAACGCTGCGCGGAAACGTGCTGGCCGTGCCCGTGGCCAACGCTCCGGCGCTCCTCACCAATTCCCGGTGCATCCAGGACAACGCCGACGAACCCGACGCGAACCGCACGTTCGGTGGGCCCTACCAGTGGCTCAGCAATCAGATTTCCCGCGCCATCGGCGATCACCTGATGAGCCAGTCGCACGCCATCATCGACTACCACGTCGGTGACTGGGGCGCGACGATGGCGGATGTCAGCTACGTGACGGATTTCGGGGATGCCGGCGTGTCCGGGCGGAGTCGCGCGATGGCGCTCTGCTACGGCTGCCCGGTCGTGCACGCGCTCACCATTCACACCGGGCTGCGCGGGCCGCGAACCTCGCTCGGCTTCGCGGGCGAGCGGTACGGCGTGCCCGGGATCGTCGCCGAGGTGGGAGGTCTGGGGTTTGGCGAGGCCCAGGAGCGGGCCTGGCTCGAACAGAACGTGACGGGCACGCGTGGCGTGATGCAGCATCTCGGGATGATCGACGGCGACGCGCCTCGTCTCCCGCGATATCTCGAAGTGCACGACTACTGGCGCGTGGGGCCCAAAGCGGGCGGCTACCTGGAGCCGGTCGTGGGGCTCGAGCGCCAGTTCGGCGATGTGCAGCCCGGCGAGCTGATGGCGCGGGTCGTCGACCCCTTGACGTTCGCGGTGGTGGACGAGGTGCGCGCCCCCGGCCATGGCACCATCTTCTACGCCTGCCGCGCGCACATGGTGCGGCCGGGTGGCTGGGCGTTTGGGGTCGCCAACCGCGAGGATGGCCGTACCCGATGGATCACACCATGAGCGTCCGAGGCCTCCTGCCGTGCGCCCTCGCCCTGACACTGGCCGTGGCCGCTGGCTGCGGAGGAGGGTCGCAGCGTGAGGGTGGCGCGACACGCGACACGCTGATCTTCGCGGCGCCGGCCGATGCCACCACGCTCGATCCGCACAACACCACCGACACGGAATCGGACCAGGTGATTGGCATGGTCTTCGAAGGCTTGCTCGGCTTCGACGATCAGATGAAGATCGTCGGGAGGCTGGCGGAGACCTGGTCGGTGGCGCCCGACGGCGTGACGTGGACGTTCAACCTGCGGAAGGGCGTGGCCTTCCACGACGGCACGCCGTTCACGGCCGAGGCCGTGCGCGCCACCTTCGCGAGGGTGCTGGACCCGGCGCAGAAGCACAAGCGCTTGCCGCTCTTCGTGATGCTCGACCGTGTGGAGGTGGTGGACGACTACACCGTTCGGTTCGTCACCAAGTACCAGTTCGGCGCCTTCGAGCCCACCATCGCTCACATCTCGTCCGCCATCCTCAATCCGGCGGTCGCGAATCGGTTCGGCCTCGGGTTCGGCCGCAGTGCCGAGGCGACCTCCGGCACCGGCCCCTACCGCGTGGTGAGCTGGAAGAAGGATCAGGAGATCGTGCTCGAGCGCGTCGAGGGGCACTGGCGCGGCACGCCGCCGACCAGGCGCCTCATCTACCGGCCCATCCCCGAAGGCGCCTCTCGCGTGCTGGCGCTCGAGGCGGGCGACGTCGACGTCATCTCGCGCGTGCCGCCGCCGGAGTTGAAGCGGCTGGAGGCCGCAGAGGGGATTCAGCTGCTCAAGACGGTCAGCATTGGCGCCCAGCAGTTCCGCTTCAACGTCACCAAGAAGCCGCTGAACGACGCACGAGTCCGCCAGGCGATTTCCCACGCCATCGATCGGCGCGCCATCGTCGATCAGCTGGTGACCGGCTTCGCCACGCCGTCCACCGGCGCGCTCACGCCCATCATGCGTGGCTACGCCAACCTGGGCGAGATCCCGCGCGATCTGGACAAGGCGCGGGCGCTGCTCCGCGAGGCCGGCTATCCGAACGGGTTCCCGCTGAAGATCGCAACCACTCCCCGTTACCCCATGGGCGTGGAGCTGGCCGAAGCCGTGGCGTCGCAGCTGAAGCCGATCGGCATCACCGCCTCGATCCAGGTGTTCGACTGGGCGACCATGGTGCAGTTCTGGGCCGGGCTGCCGCCGGAGAAGAACCCTCAGGAGATGTTCATCATGGGCGCCGGCGCGTCGACCGCCGACGCGGATTGGGGTCTGCGGCCGATCTTCCGCACCGCACCCACCAACGAGAACAACTACGGCTACTACTCGAACGCCGAGTTCGATCGGGTGATCGAGGCGGCGATGCGCGAAACCGACGAAGCCAGGCGCCTGGCGCTGTACAAGCGCGCCCAGGAAATTGTCTACCTGGAGGATCCGGGCGCCGTGTGGCTATTCGACAACTTCTATATCGTCGCGGCGCGCGCCGGCGTCGAGGGCGTCTCACCATCGCCCCTGGGCGTGGTGACATTCGAGCGGGCGGTGGTCCACTGATTCTGCGCACGGCCGGCGTGGCGCTGGCGCGGGTCGTGCCATCGCTGGTCGGCGTGTCCGTGCTGGTGTTCCTCATCGTCCACGCCATTCCCGGAGACCCGGCGGTGATCGCGGCCGGGCTCGAAGCCACACCGGACACGGTCGAGCAGATCCGACGGAACCTGGGTCTCGATCGACCACTCCCCGAGCAGTTCGTCACGTTCGTCAGCCGAGCGCTCCAGGGCGAGCTCGGCACCTCCATCCGCACCGGGTCGCCGGTGATGGAGGAGATCATCAGCAAGTTTCCGTTCACGGCGATTCTGGCCCTGTGCAGCGTGCTGGTAGCCGCTCTCGTTGGCGTCGTGGCGGGCGTCGTGGCTGCCGTGCGCCACAACGGATGGGTGGATCACCTGGTGATGTCGACGACGTTGCTGGCCGTCTCCACACCAGGGTATTGGCTCGGTCTCATGCTGATGCTGACCTTCTCGGTGTGGCTGGGCCTGCTGCCTGCCATCGGCGCCAGCACCCCGCTGCACTTCGTGCTGCCGGTGCTGACGCTTGGCCTGCAGTCCGCCGGAGAAGTGGCCCGCATGACCAGGGCGACACTGCTCGACGTGCTGGGCGAGGAGTATCTGCGCGCCGCCCGGGCGCGCGGCGTGTCGTGGCGCCGCGTGCTGTGGCGCCATGCCCTGGCGAACACGCTGGTGCCGATCACCACCATCCTGGGGTTGCGATTCGGCGGCTTGCTGGCGGGGACGGTCCTGGTCGAAAGCGTGTTTGCCATCCCCGGCATGGGCCGGATGATGGTGGAGGCGGTCGTGGCGCGCGACTTCCCGATGATTCAGGGGGGCGTGCTGGTGGTGGCGACGCTCTATGTCGTGGTGAACGCCGCCACTGACGCGCTGGCGATGGTGGTCAATCCGAGGCTGCGCACATGAAGAACCCCGCGCTGGCGCGTTTCGCGCGGAATCGGGCCGCGCTGCTGGGCGCCGGCATCCTGATCGTCGTGACGGCCGCGGCGATCGCCGCGCCGTGGCTGGCGCCGTACGACCCGCTGGCCGTGGATCTCGGCCGCAACTTCGCCGGGCCGTCGCGCGCGCACCTGCTCGGCACCGATCAACTGGGCCGCGACACGTTCAGCCGGCTGCTCTACGGCGCGCGCGTCTCGCTGCTGCTCAGCCTGCTGAGCGTTGGCGGCGCGCTGATCGTGGGGGTGGTCGCCGGTCTGATGGCGGCCTGGTATCGGGGGTGGGTGGACGCGGTGGTGGTGCGGGTGGTCGACGTGCTGCTGTCGTTTCCCGACATCCTGCTGGCGATTGCGGTCATCGCCGTGATGGGACCGGGCACCTCCAGCACAGTGATGGCGGTGGCGGCGTACGCGCTGCCGACCTGCGCCCGTGTCGCCCGGTCCGCGGCGCTCAACGCCTCGTCCCACGACTTCATCATGGCCGCGCGCGCGGCAGGGGCATCGACGCCGTGGATCCTGCGCCGGCACGTGTGGCCGCTGTGCGTGTCACCGATCGCGGCGCAGAGCACGGTGCTGCTGGGCAAGGCCGTAATCGTCGCCTCGGGGCTCTCGTTTCTGGGCCTTGGCGTTCAGCCGCCGGAAGCCGAGTGGGGGGCCATGCTGAGCCGCGGCCGCGACCTCACCCGGACCGCGCCCATGGGTGCCTTTGCCCCAGGCGTCGCGATCACGCTGGTGGCGCTCAGCTTCTCGCTCGTCGGCGACGGGCTGCGCGACGCGATGGACCCGAAGACGCCGCGTTAGCGGACGGGGCCTGGCACGAACCCCCGGAATTGGGCGCAGTTTCTGCCAGAGTGGCAGCGATTGCACCCAATTCCGGGGGTTCGTGCCAGGCCCTTAGCGCCAGACGCCGGCGAAGAGCCGAAGGTAGTTCTCGCCGAGGAGGCCGTGCACCTGCGCGTCGGTGTAGCCGCGCTGCAGCAGCCGATCGGCCACGTGCACGATCTCGGGATAGTCGTTGAACCCGTCGAGCGCCCGCTGGTGCGAGCGGATGTCCGACGTCACGTGCCGGCCGTACTCCTCGGAGATGGAAACGTAGGCGGGCTCGCCCCATGGATCCGTCTCGTGGGGGGGGTAGCTGCCGAGCGACAGGTCCGTCCCGATGCCGATGTGGTCCGCGTCTCCCACCAACTGGGCGACGTGATCGATGCAGGCGATGAACTCGTCGACCGTGGGCCAGTGGGTGGTGCCCTTGCGCATCACCAGCGGGCCCCACGCCACGCACCCGACGATACCGCCGCGGCGGATGCAGGCGGTGATCTGCTCGTCGGAGATGTTCCGCGGGTTGTCGGCCACCGCCTTCGGGTTGGAGTGGCTGAAGATGACGGGCGCCTGGCTCCGGTCGATGATCTCCAGGCTCGATCGGTGGCCGAGGTGCGTGCAATCGAGGACCAGGCCCACCCGGTTGCACTCGTCCACCACGGCGCCGCCGAAGCGGCTGAGGCCGCCTTCCGTCCGGTCGAGGATGCCGTCGCACAGGTGGTTGGTGCGGTTGTAAGCCGGGATCATCACGCGCAGCCCCAGCCGGTACATCGCCTCGATCCGGTGCAGCTTCCACCCGATCCAGTCGCCTCCCTGGGCAAACAGCAGGAGCGCCGCCCGCTGGTCCTGCTTGCCCTGCCGGATGTCGTCCACCGCGTGCGCGACGAACAAGTTGGGATGGCGCCGCGCCACCAGGTGCCAGAACATCACGTGTTCGACGGCCTGCTCGAACGAGTCGTGTGGCATGAAGGCCGTGACGCCGTATCCGGTCACGCCGTGCCGGTGCGCCGACGCGAAGTCGGCGTCCGGCCAGATCTGCATGCACGAGTCCACGAAGATGTAAGGGTGATCCCGCTCGAGGATCGAGTGAAATCCGCCGTGCGGACGCGTTGAAGGGCTGGGCATGCGAGTCGGCTCCACGGTCAGCCTAGCGAGAAGGAGTCAGATGCGTCACCGCCTCGGTGACCGACTCCACTTTCGGGCGTGAATACGCGACGGGGAAGTAGCGCCCTTTCGACCACATGTCGAAGAGGTTCCGGTACTCCGGGCTGTCGGGGTTGCCCGACTGGCCAGGATTGTTGAGGCCGATTGAGTTGTCCCAGTTCTCCGCGTCGGCGATGAACTTGAACGAGCCGCCCGAGGTCTGATTGTCCGCGCTGCCCGTCGCGCTGACGGTGGAGCCATCGCCGCCGCGGGGCGCCGGGCCCACGTTCAGCTTCGCGCGCGTCGCGTCGTTCACCGCGGACGACAGCGGGTGACGGATGAGCGCGTGGTGGTAGGTCTCCTGCCCCCACTGCCACTTGCTGTTGTCCGGCCCGAAGCGCTTCGTCAGCTCGGCCACCGCTTCGTCCAGGCTGCGGACCACCAGGGCGTCACGGCCAGCCATCGGGTCGGCGCCGAAGCGGCCGTCGGGCGCGTACAGCCAATCGATGACGCGCTTCGTCGACAGCGCGTTATTGCCCAGAATCTCTCGCGCCGGGGCCGGCACCATCACCTCGCGCATGTTCGCCATCAGGCGGCGCTGCCACATCCCATAGATGCCGGCGCTCACCGAGCCCTTGTCCATCACGAAGTCCCACGTCGTCAGCAGGTCCCTGGCCTTGGCGGTGGCGGGGTTCGAGACGGTGACGTCCTTCAGCAGCGGCACCAGGGCGCGTGCCGGAATCGACAGGTCGTCGTTCTGCAGGCGCGCCATCTCGGCGACGCTGAACAGGCGCCCGGAGCCGAGGATTTCGGTGATGCGTGACGCGCGATAGGGGTCCGCCCACTCGTAGTGCATCGCTTCGGGATAGGCGTAGTCGTTGGGGAAGAGGTAGTGATTCGCCGTGGCCACGAACCCGCGCGCCGGGTTCACCTCGTGCGGGAGTGCGGTGATCGGGAGGTACCCATCCCACTCGTAGCGGCCATCGCCCGGCACTGGCAGCAGCCCGCTCCAGTTCCGCCGCAGCGGCTGGATGCCGGCCGCCTGCCACCCGATGGTGCCGGTGCGGTCTACCCAGACCATGTTCTCCGCCGGCATGCGGCTGTAGCCACAGGCCTCACGGAACTCGTCCCACGTGCGGGCCTGGTTCATGCGGAGGCTGGCCAGGTAGGGCGCGGATCCGATCTCCATCCAGGCGGCGCGCAGCGCGTAGGCCTTGTGGTTGGCGGCGTCCTCGAAGATCACCGGCCCGTGGCGCGTGTGCTTCAGCTCCACGGTGGCGGGCTTCTCGCCCTTCACCGCGACGGTGTCCGTGGTCACGCGCATCGCTTCCCACCGGCCCTGGTAACGGTACTCGTTCGCGTTGGCCGGGTTCACGTCGTAGACGAAGAGGTCCTCGTTGTCATTGCCGAAGATGGTGAGGCCCCAGGCGCCGTACTCGTTGTGGCCGATGGACACGCCAGGGAGCACGGGTTCGCCGCCGCCGATCACGTTCCACCCCGGCGCCACCAGGTGCACCCAGTAGCGGAGCGACGGTGCACCCTGGGCGCGGTGCGGGTCGTTTGCGAGAATCGGGAACGTGCTCTGCGTGCGCGCGCCGCTGACGACCCAGTTGTTGGACCCGATGTCGCGCGGGTTCACGTAGGTGTCGTCCTCGATCGCGCCTGCAGGCGGGAGGCGGGAGGCGGGAGTCGGCCGAGCGCCCGCCTGCGTCGGTGCGGCTGCCGCGCCGCGAAACTCCGGGATGACGTCTTCGGGCTTGAACTCCATCGGGCTGCGGAACGCGGTGTAGAGCTCCAGCACGTTGTCCGGGAAGATCTTCGGGTCGAGGGCCGCGTCTGGCGTGAACACCGGCTCGCCGCCCTGGAAGTACTTCAGGTCGCGGAGTGCCGCGGGCGTCATCACCTTCAGCGCGCGCATGGCGCGCACTTCGTCGCCGATGTTGGCGGTCAGCGCCTGGTGGCGCGAGATGACCACCGCGGGCGTCCAGCGTCCCGGCGTGATGCCGAGCGCCTTGAACTCCATCGGCAGCAGCGACGGCGTGCGTTCGGTCTCCGCGATGTAGGCGTTCACGCCCCGCACGAACGACTCGACGATCGCCTTGCCGCGCGGGTGATAGTGGGCCAGCTCCGTGTCCAGGTCGCCCCGGAACATGTGGAGCCGGGCGCCCCGATCCCGCGCCAGTTCCCGGCGGCCGGCAATCTCCGCCATCGTTCCCGTGGCCTGCCTCCGCCACAGCTCGAACTGGAACAGCCGGTCCCGGGCTGCCGCGTACCCCTGCGCGAAGAACAGATCGGCCTCGCTCTGCGCGTAGATGTGGTTGATGCCCCACTGGTCGCGGCGGATCTCCACGGGCTGTGCCAGCCCGGCGACCGAGACGGTCTGTGAGGACTGTTCCGCGCCCGACGGCGTCACGGAACCCGACAGCAGGACGAGAACGGCCAGCGCGGTGCGATTGAACAGTCTCACGGGCACTCCTTGTGGCGCTCAGGATGCCACCGAAGCGGCCTCGGGGGAAGGCGAATCGGCCGGAAACCCCACTGCTATACTCGGAGAAATGCGTTTTGCCCCCGAATACGTCACCATCGTCCTCAACGAGAACTTCGAAGACGCCAAGGAACTGCTGCTGACGCCGCTCATGGCCATCCACTATGCCCACCTCGTGATGCTCACCGAGTGCGGCATCGTGTCGCGGGAGGATGCGCGGGTGCTGCGCGGGGCGCTCGACGGGATCTCGCTCGAGACGGTCCGGGAGGTCAGCTACGACGGCACCTACGAAGACCTGTTCTTCTTCATCGAGCGCCTCGTCAAGAACACCGCCGGCGAGGACGTCGCCGGCCGGCTGCACACGGCGCGCAGCCGCAACGACATCGACATGACGATGTATCGCATCCGCCAGCGGGAGTTCATCGCGGCGGTGGCGACCGGGGTGCTCGAGCTGCGGGCGGCGCTGACGGATCTGGCGGAGCGGCATCGCGACACGGTCTACGGCGCGCACACGCACACGCAGCCCGCGCAGCCCTCGACCATGGCGCACTACCTGCTGGCGGTCATCGAGCAGCTGGAGCGCGACACCACGCGGCTGGCGGCGGCCTACGAGTCCACGAACCGGAACCCGCTCGGCGCCTGTGCCATCACCGGCACCGGGTTTCCCATCGATCGCCAGCGCACGAGCGAGCTGCTGGGGTTCGCCGGTCCGACCTGCAATACCTACGGCAGTATCGCCACGGTGGACTACCTGCTCGAGAGCGTCTCGGCGACCAACGTGCTGCTGATCGGGCTCGGCCGCGTCATTCAGGACCTGCTGCTCTGGTGCACGATGGAGTTCGGCTACCTGCGCCTGTCGGAAGGCTTCGTGCAGGGCAGCAGCATCATGCCGCAGAAGCGAAACCCAGTCGCGCTCGAGCACGCGCGAGCGATTGCCAGCAAGGCAGTGGGCCAGGCGCAGGCGATTGGCACCGCGGTGCACAACACCCCCTTTGGTGACATCGTCGACACCGAGGACGATCTGCAGCCGCTCGTGGCGTCGATGTTCCGTGACGCGACGCGCGCCGTGACACTCGTCGCGGCGGCGATGCGCGGGGCGGACTTCAACGTGCCGCGGCTCGCCGAACTGGCTGGCGTGGGCGGAACGACGCTGACGGAGCTGGCCGACACGCTGGTGCGCGACCACGGCCTGCCGTTCAGCTCGGCGCACGGCATCGCGCAGCTCTTGCTCAAGGCCCGGATCGAGGATCCCAGGGCCTCGCTCGCCGCCGCGCTGTCGAAGGCCTCGAAGGCCTTGCTGGGCCGCACCCTGGACTACACCGAAGAGCAACTCGAGAAGGTCATGAGCCCGCGGCACTTCATCGAGGTGCGCACCACCTACGGTGGCCCGGCGCCGTCCGAAACGGCACGCGCGCTGTCGGTCTCGCGTCAGAGCCTCGCCCGCGACAAGGCCGAGTGGCAGCAGCGCCGCGAGTACATGGCCGCCGCCGAACGCGCCCTGCGCGAGCGCGTCGCCGAACTGTAGAGGTGTCGAGATGACGAGGAAGTACATCCGCGTGATGGTCGTGTGGGTCGTCACGCTCGCGGCACTCTACGTTTTCCAGGCGGCCTACGGGAGACCGTGACGGGCTTGGGGTTTGGAGGAACTTCCGAACCCTGGAACCCCAAGAACCCTGGACCCTGATCCTGACCTCCGACCCCTGACCCCTGCTATGCACTGGATCGACTGGACCATCATCGGCCTCTATCTCGTCTGGATCATCTGGGACGGGCTGCGCATGACCAAGCACTCGGGCGAGCTCGAGGGCTACTTCCTGGCCAGCCGCAGCCTCCCGTGGTGGGCGGTGGGGCTGTCGGTGATGGCGACGCAGCTGTCGGCGATCACGATGATCGGCACGACCGGCCAGGGGTATCAGAGCGGGATGGGGCTGCTGCAGCAGTACTACGCGCTGCCGATCGCGATGATCATCCTGTCGGTGACGCTGGTGCCGTTCTTCCACAACGCGCGGGTGTTCACGGCCTACGAGTATCTGGAGAAGCGCTTCGACGCCAAGACGCGCACGTTCACCGCCCTGCTGTTCCTGCTGTCCCGCGGCATGGCCACGGGCGTCGTCATCTCGGCGCCGGCGGTGGTGCTGGCGGTGATGCTGGGCATCGACGTCACCACCACCTGTTTGCTGATCGGCCTGCCGACGGCCGTCTACACGATGTTCGGCGGCGTGCAGGCGGTGACGTGGACCGACGTGAAGCAGATGTACATCATCGTGTTCGGGCTGCTCGCCGCCGTCGTGGCGCTGATGCTGGGCCTGCCGGAGACGGTCAGCGTGAGCGACGCGCTCACCATCGCGGGCGCCACCGGCCGCCTGCAGGTGATGGACTTCAGCTTCGACCCGAACATCACCTACACGTTCTGGTCGGGCACGATCGGGGCGCTGTTCCTCTTTCTCTCGTACTTCGGCACCGACCAGAGCCAGGTGCAGCGCTATCTCACCGCGAAAAGCGTGAACGCGGCGCGCGAGTCGCTGTTGATGAGCGCCTACTGGAAGATTCCGCTGCAGGCGCTGGTGCTGATCATCGGCGTTTTCATGTTCCTGTTCTACGTGTTCACGCCACCGCCGATGCTCTTCAACCCGGTGCACGATCGCCAGGTGCGCGAGAGCGCGCGTGGCGCCGAATACCAGGCGCTCGAGCAGCGCTTCAGCGCGGCGATCGACGAGAGGCGGAAGGCCGCGGAGGCTGCGGCCGCGGTGGCGTCGCGGGGCGACGCGGTGGCAAGGGCGATGTCGCAGGCAGCGTTCCTCGGCGCCGACGAGCAGGTGAAGAAGGTGCGCGGCGAGGCCGTCACGCTGGTGCGTGAGGTTTCGGGCGACCGCACCTACAACGACGTCAACTACGTGTTTCCGACTTTCGTCACGACACACCTGCCGGTCGGGCTGGTCGGGCTGCTGATGGCCGCCATCTTCGCGGCGGCGATGTCCACCATCTCGGCGGAGCTCACCTCGCTCTCCACCGCCACAGTGATCGACTTCTACCGGCGCTTCGGCGCCGGCCGGACGGCCAGCGATGCCAGGCTCCTGAACGTGTCCAGGGTGGCCACGGGTGCGTGGGCGGTTTTCGCGTCCGTCGTGGCGGTGTGGGCGTCCGAGCTGGGTTCGCTCATCGAGGTGGTGAACCGCTTCGGCTCGTTCTTCTACGGCTCGATTCTGGGCGTGTTCATCCTCGCCATCGGCTGGCCGCGCGCCAACGGCACGGGCGCGTTCGTCGGTCTGCTGGCGGGCATGGGGACCGTGGGCTACGTGGCCAGCTCGACGTCCGTCGGTTTTCTCTGGCACAACCTGATCGGCGCCGCCGCGGTTTTCTTCGTCGGCATCATCGTCTCGGTGATGACCGGCGGGCGCGAACCCCAGGCCGACGATCGCGGCGTCCGCTGATGAGCCGCCCGCTGCTGCTGGCGCTCTTCGGCATCATCGCCGTGATGGTGGTGTCGTGGATGCTGGGCGAACTGTTGCGGCAGCGGCGCCGCCGCCGCTGACGCCCGCCGGTCCGGGGATTTCCTCATCGTCTGCCGGTTGCCGGTTACTCAAATCTTGTCGAGGTCTTCCAGACCGATCACCGGCTTCCACGGCAGGAGCTCGTACTGCGCCACACCCTGCTGATAGAACGGGTCGCCGTCGCGGATTTTGTCGAGGTCGGCCTGCGGGGTCTCGTCCGAGATCCGCAGCAGGAACAGCCCGCCAATCCGGGGGTCCTGGGGCCCGGCGGCCAGCAGGGTGCCCTCGGCCTTCAACTGCCGCAGGTAAGCCCGGTGAGGCTCCTGGTGCACGATGACTTCGTCGAGCGGGCGGCGATAGCGCACAATAGCGATGGCATACATGACGATCCGTATTCTCGTCACCGGGGGTACTTTCGACAAGGAATATGACGAGATCCACGGGCGTCTGTTCTTCAAGGACACGCACGTGGGCGAGATGCTGCGGCTGGGACGCAGCCGGGTCGACGTCAGCGTGCGCACGCTGATGATGATCGACAGCCTCGAGATGTCCGACGCCGATCGCCAGACCATCGTCGCCAACTGCCGTCAGTGTGACGAGCCGCGCATCGTGGTCACGCACGGTACCGACACGATGGTCGACACCGCGCGGGCGCTCGCCGAGGCCAGCCTCGCCAAGACCATCGTCCTGACCGGGGCGATGATTCCCTACGCGTTCGGCAGCTCCGACGGGTTGTTCAACCTGGGGAGCGCGCTGTCGTTCGCCCAGGTCCTGCCGCCAGGCGTGTACGTGGCGATGAACGGCATGGCGTTTCCGTGGGACCGCGTGCGCAAGAACACCAAGACGGGGTTCTTCGAAGGCGCCTGACGACGCCAGTCGCGGGGGAGCGCCAGCTCAGAACCGCCAGGTGTAGACGGCCTTGGTGACCCCTCGACGGTCAATCGTCCGATATCCCGCGTCGAGTTCATCCAGCCAGTTGTGGGTGTAGACCACGAAGATGTCGTTGCCCGGCCGCAGAATCCACCGGTAGCGCATCTGCCAGCCGATCACGCCGCTCACCGAGTCGTACTGCACGTTGTTGGCGAGCGACATCCACGGGCTGAACTGGGTCCTGATGTCGGCGCGGTACAGACGGGTGATGAACGAGCCATCGGCCAGGTCGACGTTGTTGTACTCGCTCGAGAACTGCGCGTAGAGCCCTGGCCGCGGCCGGATCGTGAGCTGCAGGTTGAACTCCTCGCGCACGCCATCCCAGAAATCGCCCGTGGAGTACTCGACGCGGGGCGACAGCGCTCGATTCGAGGCGCCGTTGTAGACCACCTGGTAGCGGGTCCAGTCGTAGGCCCCGCCCTTCGGCAGCACGATGCCGTCGCTGATCTCGAAGTCCTCGTCCAGCCGCTCGGACTGCAGGAACATCTGGAACTCCACACGGTCGCCGCTGTGGAACTCGACGCTGAATGGCGTCAGCATGATGTTGCGATTGATCAGCTCGTTTTCCAGATTGGTCGCGATGTCGGCGTTGGCCTCGAACTGAAAGCCGCGGATCACCGGATGGCGGTTCAGGCGAGGTTCCCAGCTGCTCTGCGGGTTCCAGTTGCGGAAGTTCCGCCTCGGGGTGAAGCCCACCGCCGCGTCGTACTCGCCGCCGAACTCGCGGAAGAAGGCTGCGGTGCGCCACGTGTTGCCCGAGAGATCCGCGCGTCCCCCGTAGGCGTGCGAACCGGTGAGCGCCGCGGCGGCGGGATCGGGCGTCGTGTGCACGAACCACGCGCCGGAGTCGAGCCGCGTGCCCTTGTAGAACGAGGGGGTGGCGTAGGTGGCGTCGCCTGCCGCGGTGTAACGCGCGTCGGTCACGCCGTCGCGGGCGTCACGGCGCGTGAACAACCAGCCCACGTGCGACTGACGGCCGAAGCGATGCCGGACGCGGGCGGCGGTGAAGTCCTCGCCCGGGATCGGGCCATCCTCGCCGGTGCTGACCTGCAGGAAGCCGACGTCGTTGTTCGCGACCTGGCCCACCAGGCGCGCGCCGTAGAGGATGCGCTGCGGCTGCCCGGCATTGAGCCCGATGCGCCGGCTGAAGAATGGACTGGCGTTGCCGGGCGGGAAGGCGAAGAAGTTGAGGCCGTCCAGGAAGAACTGCCGCCGCTCCTCGAAGAACAGCGGGAATCGCGTGAGGTTCACCTGCCGCTGGTCGACCTCCGTCTCGGCGAAGTCGGTGTTGACCGTGAAGTTCAACTTCAGCGCCGGCGTCAGATTGTAGAAGAAGTCCGCGCCCGCCTCGGCCTGGCCGCTGGTCTCCGGTTGTCCGCGTCCGGGGGCCTGCAGCGCACCTCCGAGCACGTAGGGCCGGATGTCCAGGCCGATTCCCTGCGTGATGCCACTCAGGCCCTCGATGCGTCCCGCATTGGCCATGCGATTGAGGCCTTCGGTGCGGCGCCATCCGGTCCAGTAGCTCTCCTCGTTCTTGCGGCGCACCGTGCGCTGGAAGTTCGCGCCCCAGGCGTCGTTGGCCGGGTTGAAGTTGATCGTCTTGAACGGAATCTCGATCTCGGCCGACCAGCCCGTGGCCGTCCGCCGCACACGCGCCACCCAGATACCGTCCCATGACTTGTTGACGCCGCCGTTGACGTCGGTGATCAGGCCGTCGCCCATGGCGCCCGATGGATTGATCTCGAAGAAGTAGCCGCTGCGTCCATCGAGGTAGGGATCGAGCGACCACATGAAGCGGTCGTCGCCCCCGAACGGCTGGTCCCGCTGCATCTGGTTGCCCAGCAGCCGGTCCGGCTCCGAGTCGAAGAGCTGGACCCCCATGATCAGCCGGTCCCGGTCGAAGACGATGCGCACCTCGGTGCGTTCCGTGGCGGGCTCGCCGTTGTTCGGATCGCGCTGGAGGAAGCCGGAGGCGGGTACGGCTGTGGCCCAGAAGGGCTCGTCCAGCACGCCGTCCAGCGTCACGACGGCGGTGTCGGGGAGGACGGCGGCCTGGACAACAGGACGCTCGGTGGCGGCCTCCTGCGGCTGCGCCGACAGTGTGGCAGGAAGGCTCAAGAGGCCGATCACGGCGATCAGCCGGGGGCAAAGAACAGAAATCAACGCGAACGCTCCTCGAACGGCTGTGGGATGGCCAGCCCATGAGGACGCGGCCTTCTCAAGAAGTATATCGGGACGGGAGGCTCGTTCGAGCCGCAAGCGGGGCAGTTCTAGTACAGTGCTGGCCGATGGCTTCATTGACATTTCTGGGTGCCGCCGGCACCGTCACGGGTTCGCAGTACCTCCTGGAAGCGGATCGCCACCGCGTGCTGATCGACTGCGGCATGTTCCAGGGGCTCAAGGCGCTGCGCGAACGAAACTGGGCGCACCTGCCCGTGCAACCCGCATCGGTAGAGTCGGTGGTGCTGACGCATGCCCATCTGGATCATTGCGGGCTGCTGCCGAGGCTGGTGTCCAACGGATTCGGCGGCCGCATCTTCTGCACCGCCGGCACCGCCGACCTCTGCAAGCTGGTGTTACCCGACGCCGGTCGGCTGCAGGAAGAAGACGCCAAGCGCGCCAACCGGCACCGTTATTCGAAGCACACTCCGGCGCTGCCGCTCTTCACCGAGCGCGACGCGGACGACGCACTGGATCGGATGCAGCCCTTCGGCTTCGAACGCGCCGTCCCTGTCGCGCCGGGCCTCGAGGCGGAGTTCATCAACGCCGGCCACCTGCTCGGCTCGGCCTTCGTGCGCATGCGGCGCAGCAACGGTAGTGGCGGCACCATCGTCTTTGGAGGCGATCTGGGGCGATATGCCAGGCCGGTGCTGCCAGATCCGTCGCCCGGCGTTGCGTGTGACGTGCTGCTGGTGGAATCCACCTACGGCGATCGCGAGCACCCCGCCGATGATGGCGGTGCGCAGCTCGCGCGCATCGTCAACGAGACGGCGGATCGGGGGGGCCGGCTGATCATTCCGTCCTTCGCGATCGGGCGCGTGGAGGAAGTGCTGTACTGGCTGAAGCAGCTGGAAGACAGCAACCGCGTGCCGGTGCTGCCGGTGTACGTCGACAGTCCCATGGCTGTGCAGGCGCTCGAGTACTACAAGCGGCATGCGCACGAGCTGGACCACGATTCTCGCCCGGAACGCGGGGAGGTGTCGGCCTTCGGCACCGGACGCTTTCACCCGACGGCGTCGTCGCGCGAGTCGAAGCAGATCCTCGCCACCAAGGGACCGGCGATCGTCATCTCGGCCAGTGGCATGGCCACCGGCGGCCGCGTGCTGCACCACCTCGCCGCGGCTCTGCCCGATCCTCGCAATACCGTGCTGTTCGTCGGCTTCCAGGCGGCGGGCACGCGCGGCCGTCGGCTGATTGAAGGCGAGAAGCAGGTGAAGATGTTCGGTCAGTTCGTTCCGGTGAATGCGCGCATCGAACGGCTGAACGCGATGTCCGCTCACGCGGATGCGGCCGAGATCATCCGGTGGCTTCGCACGTTCCCTTCCGCGCCCGGAATCACCTACCTCGTGCATGGCGAGCCGCCCGCGCAGCAGGCGCTGAAGCAGCGCATCGAGCGCGAGCTCGGCTGGAACGTGCACATCCCCGACTACGGCGAGCGCGTCGACGTGCCGTTGTAACCTGTGAGCGACATGAACGGTCTGCTCCACCTTGCGGATACCCGGCCCTACCTGCTCGAGCAGATCGACGATGCGGCCGTGGTGCAGTTGTATGCCGATGGCTTCGCCGCGCTGCCGCTGGCCGAGAAGGTCCTCGTCTGGCACCTGTACTGTGCGGCGGTCGAGGGCCGCGACATCTATTACGACCAGCGCTACCGCCACAACCTGGTGATGCGGCGCGTGCTCGAAGCGGTGATCACGCATCCGCAGGGCATTCCCGAGCCGGTGCTGGCGGAGATCACGCGCTACACCAAGCTGTTCTGGCTGAACACCGGCCCGTACAACAACCTGACGGCCCGCAAGTTCGTGCTGAACCTCGCCGAGGCAGAGATGGCCGCCGCGGTGACGCAGGCGCACGCCAACGGCGCGGTGCTGCCGTTGGGCGGCGGCGAATCGCCCGCCATGCTCGTGTCCCGGCTCGCGCCGCTGTTCTTCGACCCCACTGTCGATCCGATGGTGACCAGCAAGACGCCGGGCGAGGGGCGAGACATCCTCCAGTGCAGCGCCAACAACCTGTACGAGGGCGTCGCGATGGCGGACCTCGAGGGGTTCACCGAGCGCCATCCGTTGAACTCACGGCTGGTGAAGCGCGACGGACGGCTGATCGAGGAGGTGTACCGCGTCGGCGGCCGTTACCACGACGAGATCGTCCGCATCATCGGTCACCTGCGGGAGGCCGCGGCCGTGGCGCCGCCGGCACTGCGAGCGGCACTCGAGGCGCTCGTGCGCTTCTACGAGACCGGTGACGACCGCGATCGTGAGGCGTTCGACATCGCCTGGGTGCAGAACCACGACACGACCGTGGACACCATGAACGGCTTCATCGAGGTCTACATGGATGCGCGGGGCACCAAGGGCGCGTGGGAAGGCCTGGTCTACTACGCCAACCCCGAGAAGACCGGGAAGATTCGCACGCTGGCCACGCACGCGCAGTGGTTCGAGGATCACCTGCCGGTGCAGCCGCGCTTCCGCAAGCCGGTCGTGCAGGGCGTATCCGCCATGGCGATCGAGGTAGTGATCGAGATTGGCGACTCCGGACCGATCACCCCGATCGGCGTCAACCTCCCGAACGATCAGCGCATCCGCGAGCAGTACGGCAGCAAGTCGGTGTCGCTCTCGAACGTGCTCGAGGCCTACGACAAGTCGCAGCCCGAGAGTTTCCGTCACGAGTTCTGCTGGGACGATGCGGAGGTGGAGCGGGCGCGTGAGTGGGCGGCGTTCGCGGGTGAGCTGACGACGGAGATTCACGAGGTGCTGGGGCACGGCTCTGGCCGCATGGCCGAGGGCGTGACCCAGCAGCCGCAGGAGCTGCTGAAGGAGCAGTACTCGGCGCTCGAGGAATCGCGCGCGGATCTCGTGGCGCTGTATTTCGCGGCGGACCCGTATCTCGGCGTGCTGGGCCTCGTGCCTCCCGCCGATCAGGAGATCATCGTTCGCGCCGAGTACGAGGCGTATGCGCGCAATGCGCTGGTGCAGCTGCGACGCGTGCGCGAAGGCACCTCGCTCGAGGAAGACCACATGCGCAACCGGCAGGCGATTGTGCACTGGCTGATGGCCAACACCGCCGCCATCGAGGCCCGCCGGCGCGACGGCAAGACCTACTATGTGGTCACCGACACGAGCGTGTTTCGGGACGGGGTGGCGCGGCTGCTGGCGGAAGTGCAGCGCATGAAGTCCGAGGGCGACTACGATGCCGCCCGGGCGTTCTTCGAAGCCTACGGCGTGCATTTCGACCCGGCGCTCCGTGACGAAGTGGTGGCGCGCGTGGACCGGCTGCGGTTGCCGTCCTATACCGGCTTCGTGATGCCGACGCTGACCCCGCGTCGCGACGGGGACGGCGAGATTGTCGACGTCGAGATCTCGTATTCTTGCGATCTGACCACGCAGATGCTGGAGTATTCGCGCCGGTAACGGGGCCTGGCACGATAAGACGAAAAACGATGCAGAAATTGCTACTGGTCATGGTTCTGACGGCCGCGCCAGGGGTCGCCTTCGCGCAGGGGCCGCCGCTGTCGCAGCAAGCGCAGGCGGCCGCGCTCCAGAAGATTCTCGAGGGCGAGGACACGCGCAACGCCGACCTCATCCGCGAAGCGATGCAGGAGGGCGCGCAGCGCCGGCGTGGCATTCGTGCCCTGGGCCGGCTCGAGCAACCGGAGCAGATCCGCTACGTCGCGCCTGCCCTCGGCGATGGCGTCGGCATCCGCGCGGAGGCCGCCTGGGCGCTCGCGCAGCTCGCGACCACACCCGAGGCCGTGGCGCAGGTGCAGGGCCTGATGATCGAGCGGGCGGAGCAGGACGCGGGCGCCGGCCTCTGGGAAGTCTGGGGCGAGCTGGCCGCGGCCCTGGGCCGCCTGACATACACGTCCGCGGAGCAGGTGGCGCGCACCGAAGCGATGCTCGTGGAGCAGCTACCCGCGCCCGACTCGTTCGCCGAGCCGGAGACGGCCGCCGTGATTGGCGCGGTGCGCGGACTCGAGTCCCTGTCCCGCATCAGTGGCAAAACAGGAACGCTGCAGACGCGGACGTGGGATCGGCTGCGCTGGTCGGCGACCGCACAACGTCCACCCGCCGATCCGCGATCGGTCTGGATCCGTCGCCTGGCGATGGCCGCCCTCGTCACCGGCAACGAGGCCACCACCTCGATCATCGACCGGGCCCTGGCCGACCGGGACAGCGAGGTCCGCCGTCTGGGCGCGGTCGCGGCCGGCGCGGAGACGCCCGTCCCCGAGCGTGAGCGGCTGCTGCAGCGGGCGCTGAAGGATCCCGATGCGCAGGTGCGCCTCGAAGCCGTGAAGTCGTGGGGGCGTCTTCTTCAGACCACCACCTGCGCGCCGATTCGGGCGGCGGTGAAGGACACGAACCCGCACGTGATGCTGCAGGCCATCGATCTGCTGGCGAACGCGTGTCCGGAGGCCGAAGGGCCCTCGACGGATCTGGCCCCGGTCGCCGAATCGCTGTCGACCCAGCCTCGGATGTGGCACGCGCCGGCCCACGCGCTGGTCGCCCTGGCACAACGCGATGCGCCGAGAGCCCAGGCGCTGCTGCCGCGGTTCGCCGCGCATGCCACCTGGCAGGTGCGGATGTACGCGGCGCGTGCGGCAGGCGCACTGTCCGCGGTCGACGTGCTCACGGGGCTTGGCGGCGACGCTCACCACAACGTGCGCGAGGCCGCGCTGGACGCGCTCATCGATCTGAAACGGCCGGAGGCCGTGCCGACGGCCCTGGCCGCACTGGCGCTCGACGACCATCAACTGGTGCTGACGGCCACCCGCGCGTTCACCGACGCGGCCACCGCGCCAAAGGCCGTCCCGGCGCTGCTCACGGCGCTCGGACGCCTGACGAAGGCGAACAAGGACACCTCGCGCGATCCCCGCATGGCCATCCTCGAACGGCTGCAGGCCCTCGGCGACCGCTCGCAGGCCACCGCGCTCGAAGGCTATCTGAAGGACTACGATCCGCGCGTCGCCCAGAAGGCGGCGGACATCCTCGCCGCCTGGACCGGCACGCCGCGCACGCCGTCGCCGTCGCCGCTCGCACGGCCGGGCATCACGCTGCCGGCCCTCGAAGAACTGCGCGGCCGCCGCCTGCGCGTGACGATGGAGGGGCGTGGCAGTTTCGAGATCGGCCTGGACGTGGACTTCGCGCCGCTCGCCTCGCTGCGCATCGCGAGCCGCGCCGGGGAGGGCTATTACAACGGCCTGACGTTCCACCGGGTCGTGCCGAACTTCGTGATTCAGGGGGGCAGCCCCGGCGCGAACGAGTATGCCGGCGACGCCCTTTACATGCGCGACGAGGCCGGCCTCCATCGCCGTGGCACCGTGGGCATCTCGACGCGGGGCCGCGACACCGGCGACGCCCAGATCTTCGTCAACCTCGTGGATTCACCGCGGCTCGATCACCAGTACACCGTGTTCGGCACGGTCGTGTCGGGCATGGACGTGGTGGACGCCATCCTCGAAGGTGACGTGATCGCGCGGATCGAGCTGGTGGCACCATGATCGTCGCCCGCTTCGCATGATCTCGTCGCGGCTGCAGGCCGACCTTTCGCCCAACGCGGTGACGCGCGCCATCACGGCGCGGCGGCACTCGGGGCGGCCGCTGATCGACCTCACGGAATCCAACCCCACGCGGGTGGGCATCCCCTATCCATCGGACCTCCTGGCGCCGCTCGCCGACCCGGCAGCGCTCGCCTACGATCCGCAGCCGCTCGGCCTGATGTCGGCGCGGGAAGCCGTGGCGCGCGAGTACGCGCGGCACGAGTTGACGGTGAATCCGCACCGCGTGGCGCTCACCTCGAGCACGAGCGAAGCGTACGCGCTGCTCTTCAAGCTGTTCTGCGACCCCGGCGACGACGTGCTGGTGCCGCAGCCCAGCTACCCGCTGTTCGATCACCTGACGCGCCTGGAGGCCGTTCGCACGCTGCCATACGAACTCGAGTACCACGGCTCGTGGCGCATCGATCTCGATTCGGTGACCCGCGCCGTCTCGCCGCGGACCCGGGCCCTGCTCGTCGTCTCGCCGAACAATCCCACCGGCTCGTTCCTGCACGCGGACGACCTGGCGGCGCTCACCCGTGTCTGCACCTCGCACGATCTGGCGCTGATCGGCGACGAAGTGTTCTTCGACTACCGGCTCGACCCGGCTCCGTCCGCGGTGTCGGTGCTGAGCCAGCATGACGTGCTGACCTGCGCCCTGGGCGGGCTGTCGAAGTCGGGCGGGCTGCCGCAGGTGAAGCTCGGGTGGATGGCCTGGGCCGGACCCGAGCCTCGCGTGACAGAGGCGATGCACGCGTATGAGATCATTGCGGATAGCTATCTGTCGGTGGCCACCCCAGTACAGGTGGCCGCGCCCGCGCTGCTTCGTGGCGCGGGCGACATCCGCGCGCGCATTCACGCTCGCGTGCAACGCAACCTCCAGGCTTTGCGTCTAGCTTGTGAAGCAAGGCCGTCCGTCTCCACGCTCGGTGTCGAGGGTGGCTGGTCGGCGGTGCTGCAGGTGCCGGCGATCGGAACGGAAGAAGAACTGGTGATGACACTCGTGACCGAGGATGGCGTGCTGGTGCACCCCGGATATTTCTTCGACATGGCGCGCGAAGCCTTCCTGGTCGTCTCGCTCATCGTTGAACCGGAGCTGTTCGACCGCGGCATCGACCTCGTGCTGGCCCGCGCCGCGGGGAGCCGGGCGTGACGCGCGCCAGTGGCATCAGCGTGCCGCTGTTCTCCCTGGTCACCCGCGACAGCTGGGGCATCGGCGAGTTTCCCGACCTCGCCGTCTTCAGTCGATGGGCGGCGGAAGCGGGGCAGGCGCTGGTCCAGATCCTTCCTGTCATGGAACTGCCCGAGCCGGAGCGCTCGCCCTATTCAGCACTCAGTTCGTTCGCGCTCGACCCCACCTACATCTCGCTGCCGCGCGTGCCGGACTTCGAGGCGATTGGCGGTGAACACCTCTTCGAGGCCGAGGATCGCCTGGCGCTCGACGAGATCCAACGCTCCTCGCGCGTGCTGTACAGCGAGGTCCGCCGGCTGAAACACCGCTGGCTGCGCCGCGCCTGGGAGCGGTTCGCACGGCTGGAGATCGCTCGGGGCACTCCCCGCGCCCGGGTCTTCGACGGCTTCTGCCGCCGCGAGGCGTGGTGGCTGGATGATTACGCGGCCTATCGCGCCGCACGAGCGAGCCAGGAGAACCGCGCCTGGTGGGAGTGGCCGGAGGGATTGCGGACCGGGACGGACGCCGTACTGGCGGAGATCGGCGGCGCGCTGCCCGCCGAAGTGGGCTACCGCAAGTACCTGCAGTGGATTGCCGACGGGCAGTGGGCCGAGGCCAGGCGCCTCGCGTGGCCGACGCGCGTCTTCGGTGATCTGCCGTTCATGATCAGCGGCAACAGCGCGGACGTGTGGCGTCACCAGGACCAGTTCCGGCTCGACGCCACGGTCGGGGCGCCGCCCGATGCCTTCGCCGAAGATGGCCAGGACTGGGGGTTGCCGCCGTGGCGCTGGCAGGTGCTGCACGACACCGACTACCAGTGGATGCGCCAGCGCGCGCGCCGCCACGCGGATCTATTCGACGGCTTCCGCATCGATCACCTCGTCGGCCTCTATCGTGCGTGGGTCCGCCCGCTCGACAAGACCCAGCAGCCGTTCTTCGACCCGCCGGAGGAGCCCGAGCAGCAGGCGCTGGGCGAGATGCTCGTCCGCATCTTCAAGGACAGCGGTGCCGAAGTCATCGCCGAGGATCTGGGCACCGTCCCCACGTTCGTGCGGGAGTCGCTCACCGCCCTCGGCGTCCCGGGCTTCAGGGTGATGCGCTGGGAGAGGCACTGGGATGAGCCGGATGAACCCGCGATCGACCCGCTCGCCTATCCCGAACTGTCGGTGGCGACGACCGGCACCCACGACATCGATCCGCTGGCGGTGGAGTCCGAGCCAGGGCAAGTGGAGCAGGCGCTGCTTGACTTGCAGCGGTCCGGCTCCTATCTCGCACTGCTGCCGTTGCAGGACGCATTTGGGTGGACCGATCGGATCAACACGCCCAGCGTGGTGAACGACGTGAACTGGACCTGGCGCGTGCCGCGGCCAGTGGACGAGTGGTCCGCCTGGCCCGAGGCCGTCACCCGTCAATCGCACCTGCGCACTCTGACGCGTGAGGCACGACGCTGAGCATGGCCGACGAGACCGAGCAACCCACCACTGGCCCCGTCGCCGCACCGCCACTCGACGGCGGCGTCGACTGGCTGAATGTCTCGCGGCCGCTCACCTGGCAGGATCTTCGCGGCAAAGTGGTGCTCCTCGACTTCTGGACCTACGGGTGCGTCAACTGCATGCACCTGTTGCCGGACTTCCGCGTGCTGGAGGAGCGGTTCCGCCGCGAGCTCGTCGTGATCGGCGTGCACTCGCCGAAGTTCAGCAACGAACGCAGCACCGAGAACCTGCGGCGCATCCTGGTGCGCTACGAAATCGAGCACCCGGTGGTGAACGACGCCGAGATGCGCATCTGGCGCGCCTACGGCGCCCGGGTGTGGCCGACGCGCGTCATCGTCGATCCCGCCGGTCAGCTCGTGGGGACGGCAACCGGCGAGGGCAACCTGCCCGGCTTCGTGCAGGCCATCGACACGGTCATCCGCGTGTTCGAGGAAGGCGGCGCGATCGATCGCGCGCCCCTGCCGCTGCAGCTGGAGCGCGATCGGCTGGCCGACTCACCGCTGCTGTTCCCCGGCAAGGTGCTGGCGGACCCGCGGCACGATCGCCTCTACATCAGCGACTCCAACCACAACCGCATCGTCATCACGACCGCGTCGGGGGAGGTGCTCGACGCGGTCGGGTCCGGGCTGAAGGGCGAAGCCGACGGTATCTTCTCGCAGGCCCGCTTCCATCGTCCGCAGGGCCTCGCGCTCGACGCGACGACGTTGTACGTGGCGGACACCGAGAACCATCAGGTGCGCGCCATCGATCTCGAGGCGCGCATCGTCGAAACGGTGGCGGGCACCGGCAAGCAGGGCGCCTGGAGCGGCGAGGGAGGCGATGCCACCGAGTGCGACCTGAACTCGCCGTGGGACCTGGCGCTGAAGCCGGGCATCCTCATCATCGCGATGGCGGGACCGCATCAGATCTGGGTGGTCGATCTGGTGAACGGGAAGGCCTATCCGTATGCAGGCTCCGGTCAGGAGGGCCGTCAGGACGGTGCCGTATCGGCGGCCGCCTTCGCGCAACCTTCCGGGCTGGCGCTGGAGGGCGGGACGCTCTACGTCGCCGATGCGGAGTCCAACGTCGTGCGCGCCGTTGCCCTGCCGCCAGTCAATGACGTCGCGACTCTCGCCGGTGGCGATCTCTTCGACTTCGGCGATCTCGACGGCGTGGGCGATGCGGCGCGGTTCCAGCATCCGCTCGGCGTGGCCGTGCACGGAGGGCTGGTCTATGTCGCCGACACCTACAACCACAAGATCCGCGTGCTCGATCCCGCCACCCGTCGCGTGACCACGCTCGCCGGCACTGGCCGTTCTGGCTTGAAGGATGGTCCAGCCGCGCGCGCGCAGTTCGCGGAACCCGGCGGGCTGTCCATCGCCAACGGGAAACTGTTCGTGGCGGACACGAACAATCACGCGATCCGCCGAGTGGACCTCGCCACGGGTGACGTGACCACGCTCTCGCTGACAGGGCTGAGACCGCCTGCGGCGTACAGCTACTTGAGGCGCTGAAACGCCACGACCGACGCTGAGGGGACAGTGCCTTGGCGCTCCCCGGAAAGCCAAGGCATAATCCAGGCAGCCTATGCTTTCGCGTCTGACCAAGACTCGGCCCGAGGTCGGCTTCTGCGTGGCCTGCCAGCTCCTGATGCTGGCTGCCAGCCTCCCGTTCTATTCCTCATACGGGCTGCGCGTCGAGTGGTCCACTGGCGTTCCCCAGGCGTTGGTCATGGGGCTGCTGGTCGCGCTGTTGCTCAATTTCTGGTATCTGCCAGGCGCCGCAGCTGAATGGATTGCCGCCGAGACGGTGTTGGCGGCCTGCTTGCTTTTCGTGATCTCGTGCATCGCCTCACCAGCGCAGTATCTGGCAGTGGCGGTCGGTCGGCCCTTGATCGATCCGTGGCTGGCGGCGGCTGACGCCAGCCTGGGGATTCACGTGCCGGCGCTCGCCGAATGGACGCGCGAGCACCCGAGCGTTCGGGCCCTTCTGTACCTGGCCTACTTCAGTTTGCTGCCGCAGTTCGTCGGCGTCCTGATGCTGCTCGGCCTCGTCTACCGGAACTCGGAGCGCCTCTGGGAGTACTTGTTCCACTTTCACCTGTGCGGGGTGTTGACGGTCGCCTCCCTTGCGCTGTTCCCTGCGGCGTGCGCCTTCAGCTACTACGGGTTCGACTCCACGCTGCCGCAAGGCAGGTTTCTGGCCCACTTCAACGGCTTCCGGACGGGCAGCCTGTCCGTGATCAGGTTCGACGACCTCGAGGGCTTGATCTCGATGCCGTCCTTTCACGTCGCCGGAGGGCTGATGCTGACCTGGGCCTTCCGAGGCTATCGCGTGGTGTGGGTGTTCGCCGTGCTGAATGGTTTGCTGATGGCGGCCACCGTGCTGAGCGGTGCTCACTACGGCGTCGACCTTCCGGCCACGGCCCTGCTGTTCGGCGCCAGCGTCGTCGTTCACCGGCTGCTCCTGCGCTGGTTCAGCGAGCCACATCCGGCGGCGGCCGAATCGCCGGCCGCCACCGTGGTCACAGCCCAGTAGGAGTACAATCCTCCTGATGTTTCGCCGCCTGGCCACCGCCCTTGGTGGCACGCTCGTGCTCTTCCATGGCTGGCTACTGGTGAGCCAGGTCTGGGATGGCGAGCTCAGCGAGCCGGGCCTCATCCTCCGCTGGATGGTGGCCGCAGGCCTGGTGACGGCGCTCGCCGGTCTGCGGCGCCGCGGCGAATCGATCGTCCTCGGCCGCAAGGCCATTGCTATCTGGCTGCTGGCGGCGCTGCTCCACGGGCCTGCTGTGGCTGGCGCCCAGGCCCACTACGAATCCCCGGCGCTTCCCGAAGCGGTCACCGCGCTCGTGCAGATTGCCGCCGCATCGGTCGGGATGGGGCTCGGGCTGTTGCTGCTGATGGTCCTCTTCGTCGCACGCACCCGCGCGACGATCACGGCCCTTCCGGTGGTCGGCCTGTCCCACCTTCGCGCGTTCTACACCGCCCGGGTACTGCCTTTCGCGCCTCGCCCGCCTCCCGCCGTTTCCGCGCTCGCTTTCAACTAGACAACGGCCGCGGCGCCTCTGGCGCATGCGGCCCATTCGGTACTTTCTGATTTGTAGACGACCGCGCGCGTGCGCGTGTCCTCGCCGCCCATGCGGGCGGTTTCGAGGGCTGTGGTCAATGGACGGAGTCATGGTGATGCGTACTCGGATCTGGATCGGCGTGGCAGTGATGATGCTGATGGGCGTGCTGCCGGCGGCGGCCGCCACGATCAGCGGGCTGGTGACGGACACGAGTGGCGCCGCGATGCCTGGCACGCGCGTGGTCCTGCGCGACGTGGCGACCCGGCAGGAGATCGTGGTGGAAACGGGACCGGATGGCCGCTTCACGGTTGAAGCGCCGTCGATCGGCACCTACCTGATCAGCGTGACGCGTGAAGGATTCTCCGAAGTCGCGCAGACGCTGGTGATCGACGATCCGGAGCAGAAGCTGGACGTGCCGTTGTCCCTCGAAGTGGGCTCGCTCGCGACCGCCGTGGTGGTGACTGCCTCGCGCGCCGAGCGCGACACCAAGCAGATTCCCCTGCACGTGGACACCATGTCCAAGGCGGCGGTGGAGCAGACCAACCAGACCTCCACCGGCGACGCGCTGACGATGGCGGCGAACATCACGCCGGTGGGCAACGGCCCGTTCGGCGTGCGCCCGCGTCTGCGTGGGTTGGACTCGACGCGCCTCCTGGTGCTGGTGGACGGCGAGCGCCTGAACACCGCGCGCCAGGCGACCGAGCGGACCGGTGCCGAGGTCGGCCTCGTGTCGCCCGATGCCATCAGCCGCATGGAAGTGGTGAACGGCGCGGGCACCGTGATGTACGGGTCGGACGCCCTGGCGGGCACCATCAACATCATCACCAACGAGTCGTCGTTCACGCCGACGCGGCAGTTCCTGTACGGCTTCAACGGATTTTACAGCTCGAACGAGAACGGCCTGCGCGGCACCGGCACGGTAGGGGTGACCGCGCCCAACTACACGCTGCGCATCCAGGCGGGGGCCGAAGACTACGACGACTACAAGGCGGGCGATCTCGACGTCGAGGACACGCGGCCGCTGTTCGAGTCGGGCGTGCTCGACCAGAAGGACACGATCGACGACAACTTCCCCGGCTTCAACTTCGGCGCCTTCCCCGAGCCGTTCAACACGCCGTATGTCCGCACCGACAACGAGGTGCTGAACTCGCAGGCGCGCGGCAACTTCGTCAATGCCTCGGGCCTGATCAAGGTCGGCGACCGGCGTTCGGTTCGGGTGCGCTATCAGCGGCGGCGCATGGAGGACATCGGGTTCCCCGATTTCGAACAGCCCTACTTCTTCAACGACACGGCCCTCCCGTACAGCAATCTGGACCGCGTCTCGGCGAAGTACGAGGCCCAGGCGGTGACGCCGTGGCTGGCTAACCTGTCGGCGACCGCGTACTACCAGCGCACCGAGCGCCTGCTGCAGAATGTGCTGCCCGTGCAGTTCCCCGCGCCCGCCGCGGCATTCTTCCCGATCAGCGTGTTCCGCCTCGACGTGCTGTCCGAGACCGAGCAGCGCGTCTGGACGCCGGGTGTGGATCTGCAGGCGGTCATCGTCCCGGCCTCGAACCACCTGCTGACGACCGGGTTCACGCTCTATCAGGACAACAGCAGCGACCGGCGCTCGACCAGCACGCAGACCTCGCTCCTGGGCCAGGTGGTGCTCGGCCCGCGCGGCCCGGCGCCGGTGGTGTTCCCCTCGCCCGTGCAACTGGGCCCGCCGGTCCCAGGGAATCCGGTCCGGGTGCCGAACGCCAGCCTGCGGGACATCGCGGTGTTCGCGCAGGATGAGTGGCGTCTGCGCTCCAATCTCTCGCTCATCGCGGGCCTGCGCAGCGACTTCTTCAACGTCACTTCCGAGGCCACGCCCGGCTACGACGTGGCTCCGGTGATCGCGGGTGCGCAGCCGCCGATCGATCCGTCGACGCTGCCGGATCCGAACGGCGACACCTACACGCGCCAGTCGCTGACGGGTGACATCGGCCTGGTGGCCAATCAGGGCGGCCAGGTGAGCCCGTTCATCCGATTCGGGCGCAGCTACCGGCACCCGAACCTCGAAGAGATGTTCTTCGCCGGTCCGGCCACGGTCGGCAGCATCGTGCCGAACGTGAAGGTGAAGCCGGAGACGGGCAACAACTTCGACACGGGGGCCAAATTCGCGGCTGGGCGGGTGACCGGCGGAGCTTACTTCTTCGTCAACCAGTACTACGATTTCATCGCCCAGGACCTGGTGGTGGCGACGTCGCCCGCGGGACCGCTGGCGCAGACGACCAACTACGCTGACGTGCGCATCACCGGCGTCGAGTTCTCGGTCGACGCGCCGATCGTGCTGGGGCGAGGGGTGCTGGCGCTGACATCGTCGGGCGCCTTCACGCGCGGCACTATCACCGACGGCGTGAATCCGCTGAACGGGGAGGCGCTGGACGACACGCCCGCCGACAACATCACGCCCTCGAAGATCCTGGCGGCGGCGCGCTACACCGGACCGAGCGGGCGGTGGTGGCTGGAGTACGGCATCCGTGCGCAGAGCGAGGTGACGCGCGTTGCCGAGACGCTGCTCGACTCGCCGTTCCTGATTGCGCAGGACCTGTACTCGCTCGAGGGCTTCGCGGTGCAGCGCATCGGCTGGGGTGTCAACCTCACGCGCGGCCGGGACCGCCTCGGCCTGACCTTTGCGGTCGAGAACCTGACCAACAAGTACTACCGAGAGCAGTTCCAGTTCGCGCCGTCGCGCGGCCGGAGCTTCACGATTGGGTTGAACGTCGGAGCCTTCTAGAAAGCAGAAGGCAGAAGGCAAAACGATGGGGCCAACGTTCGTTCACTACATTCCGGTCATCACGACGATTCTGTCCGTCCCGTTCGCCCTGGAGATCTATCGGCGATGGCGGGCGTTCCCCGAGCGCCTCCACCTGTTGTGGTGGGCGATCGGGGTGGCGGTCTACGGGGTGGGTACCTTCACCGAGGGGTGGACCACGCTCTTCGGGTGGAACCCGGTCATCTTCAAGGTCTGGTACATCTCCGGCGCGCTGCTCGGGGGCGCGCCGCTGGCGCAGGGCTCGGTCTACCTGCTGATGAAGCGGAAGACCGCCCACCTGCTCACGGCGGCGCTCATCGTCTATGTGATCGTCGCGTCGATCCCGGTGGTGCTGTCGCCCATCGACTACACAGCGGTGGAGGCGCACCGGCTCACTGGCCGCGTGTTCGTCTGGTCGTGGGTGCGCCTCTTCAGCCCGGTGGTCAACCTGTACGCGGTGATCTTCCTCATCGGCGGCGCCGTGCTGTCGGCGCTGCACTACAGCAGGGATCCACTGAACCGTCACCGGATGTGGGCCAACGTGCTGATCGCCATCGGCGCCATCCTTCCCGGCATCGGCGGCACCGCCACCCGCATGGGGCACACCGAAGTGCTGTACGTCACCGAAATCCTCGGCCTGCTGATGATCTGGGCCGGCTACCGGATCAGCGTGCGGCCGGTCGCGCCGGCGCCCATGCAGCCGGCCACCGCCCGCTAGGGCTTCCTCGCCGACACACCTTCGCTGAACCTGTGACGCCCACGCAAAACCTGCGGGCGTCACAGGTTCGAGTTCGTTTCGACAAGGCACCGACACGCGCGTGGCGCTGAATGGAGTGGTCGCAGTCGCGACACTTCTGGAGGCGTCATGCAGTTCGTTGCGGTCCGTGTATTCATCCTCAGTTTCATCGCGTTGCTGGCTTCGGCCGCGCCGTCGCGGGCGCAGGGGCAGGCCATCGACGGCATCATCGAGGGGGTCGTCCGGGGCCAGGCCGATGGCGGCGCCATCGCTGGCGCCACGGTGCGGGCCTTCAACGCCGCCACCGGATACGAGCGCTCGGTGCTGAGCGACGCCTCCGGGAGATACGGCATGCTCCTGATGCCGCCGGGCGACTACGTGGTCTTCGTCGAGGCGCCGCAACTGGCGACGATGAGTCGCGACGGGCTGGTGCTGCGCGCGGGTCAGGTGCTGACGGTGGAGTTCGAGATGTCCACCACCGCCTTCGCCGAGAGCGTGCAGGTGACGGCGGCGTCGCCGACGGTGGAGGTTGGACGCACCGTGCAGAGCAACACCTACGACGAGCGCACGGTGCGTGCGGTCCCCACGATCGGCCGCAGCATCCTGGACTTCTTCGTACTTCAGCCAGGCGTCAACGCCCCTCCGATTTCGAGCGGCGGGTCCGGCACCGGAACACCCAGCACCGTCTACGGCGGTCTGGGCCTGCGGCAGATGAACGTCGACGGCGTATCGAACAACCTGCAGGGTGGCGCCCGCAATCTGGTCATCAGCCAGGAGGCCGTGCAGGAGTTCCAGACGGTCACCAACTTCTCGGCCGAGTTCGGCCGCGTCGCCGGCGGCCTGCAGAACGCGTTCACGCGCTCGGGCAGCAACGCGCTGCGCGGGTCGGCCTACCTGTTCACGCGGCAGGACTGGCTCAGTGCGCGACCGTTCCTGCTGGCGCCCGACGCACCGAAGCCGGAGTTCGAGCGCTACAACTACGGCGCGACACTTGGCGGTCCGCTGGTGCGGGGCAAGTCGTTCTACTTCCTGAGTTACGAGCGCTGGTCGCAGGACCTGCCGCAGGTCCTGACCATCACCCCCGCCGACGCCGCCGTGCTCGGCATCCCGGCCGACAGCATCGGCGCGCAGACCTCGACCTTCCGGGCGCACACGCTGACCGCGCGCAACGACACCCAGCTGTCGCCCAACCACCGGCTGTCGTTCCGCTTCAACTACTACTACGACCGCGAATCGCCGCTCGGCGGCGGCCAGGTGTCGCGCGAGGTGCTGGCGCGGTTCGATGAAGATCCCTACTCGTATACCGCGCAACTCGTCTCGGTGCTGCGCCCGAACCTGGTCAACGAGGCGCGCGTGCTCTACGCTGCCCGAGGCATCTCGAACGGGGTCTCGGCGGATCCGGACGCGCCCAACATCACCATCAACGGCGTTGCCAGCTTCAACGGCAACGCCAACGGCACCCGCATCACCAACGAGCGCGGCGTTCACATCATCAACAACCTGACGTGGACGGCCGGGCGCCACGCCGTGAAAGCGGGCATCGACCTGCTGCCGGTCAGCTTCCGGGAACGCACCACCAACATCAACGGTTCCTTCGTGTTTGGGGGACTGGCCGCCGTCGCGGGCATCCGCGGGGCGGTCACGCCGCTCGACCAGTTCCTGCTCACCGAGCAGGGCGCGGTCGACCCGGCCACCGGCCGGCCCTACGCCTATTCGCGCTTCACCCAGTCGATTGGCGCCGAGTTCTTCGAAGCGGCCACCTTCAACCAGGGCTACTTCATCCAGGACGATGTGCGCCTCGGCGACCGGCTGAAGCTGAACGTGGGCCTGCGGTACGAGCACTTCGGCCGCCCCGACGCCAATCTGAACCCCGCGCTGCCGCAGACGGGCGTGTTCCCCTCGGACGGGAACAACGTCGCGCCGCGAATCGGGGTCGCGTTCGACCCGACTGGCAGCGGCCGGACCGTGCTCCGCGCCGGCGCCGGGCTCTACCACAACGTCGTGGTGGCGCAGACCTACAACACGTTCCTCCGCGGCAACGGCGTCGACGTGGTCAACGTCAACGTCACGCCGACGACTCCGGGTGCGCCGATCTTCTCGCGCGGGCCGGTCGCGCCACCCACCGGCGTCAATGTGGTGTCGGACGTGCGCGTGATGGACGAGGGCTTCGAGGACGTGCAGGTGGCTACGTGGTTCGCCACTTGGGAACAGGAACTCGCCAGCGACCTGGCGCTCTCGCTGACGTATCAGGGCAACTCGGCCTCGAATCTGCCCCTCGCGCTCAACGACAACCTCACCCAGGTGGGCACGACGGCGGACGGGCGGCGTCAGTGGTCCACGGTCAACCGCCCCGACCCCCGCTTCGGGAACATCTTCGTGTCGAGCTCGATCGGCGAGCAGCGCTACGACGGACTGGTGGCGGTGCTGACCAAACGCTTGTCGGCGGGCAACAGCTTCCAGTTGTCGTACCACGCGTCCCGGGCGGAAGGCACCGCGTTCGTCAACGACTTCACCGGTTTCGGCATCTTCACGTCACCGTCCGACCCGGTGGACCCGCGCGTGGACGAGGGCCCGTCCGACTTCGACATGCGCAACCGGTTCTCCGCCACCGCGGTCCTGCAGCCGCCAACCGGCGGCCTCCAGGGATGGAGTCGTGCGCTGTTCCATGGCTGGCAGGCGTCGACCCGCATCATCGCCTCCGACGGCTTCCGCTTCAACGCGACGACCGGGCAGGACGTCAACGGCGACACGGTGTTCAACGACCGGCCCGTCGGGCAGGCTTACAACAGCTTCGAGCTGCCGGCGTACTTCTCTCTGGACCTGCGCCTCGACCGGTCGCTGGATCTCGGGTCTGGCCGGGCCCTCGAACTCATCGTCGAAGGTTTCAACCTGACCAACCGACTGAATCCCACCAACGTGAATCGCACCTGGGGACCGAACAGCACGGCGAACACGAACTTCAATGCCCCGACCGCGGCCGAGACGGCCCGGCAGTTTCAGCTGGCCGCCCGCTTCAGCTTCTAGAAAGGGGAATGCTCATGCATCGATTCACTCTCGCGCTGCTACTGATCGCCGGCGCCGTCTGCTGCATGCCGCCCGCAAGCGCCCACGTCGAGGACTCGGCCCGAGTCATCCTCATCTCCATCGACGGCTTGATGCCGTCGAGCTATCTGGACGAAGCGACCGCGGCACAGACGCCGAATCTGCGAGCGCTGGCGGCGAGCGGCCTGTGGGCGGACGGGGTGGTGGGGGTGCTGCCGACGGTGACATATCCGTCGCACACGACGCTCATCACCGGCGTCGAGCCCGCTCGGCACGGCATCTACGACAACCAGATCTTCGATCCCGAGGGCCGGTCGAACGGCGCGTGGTACTGGTATGCCGACGCCATCAAGGTGCCGACGCTGCCCATGGCGGCTCGAGCCAGGGGCCTGCGGGCCGGAGCGGTCACGTGGCCGGTGACCATCGGCATGGACCTCGACTACCTCGCACCCGAGTACATCGGGACGAAACACGAGGAGAGCCTGTCGATGCTGCGCGTGCTCTCGAGGCCGCGCGGGTTGATCGAGGCCGCCGAGATCGCGCGCGGGAAGCGCTTCGCGTGGCCGCAGAACGACCGTGATCGCACGGATCTCAGCACGTTCATCCTGAAGACCTACGATCCCCACGTGTTCCTGCTGCACCTGATCGAGCTGGACGGCGCGCAGCACACCTACGGCCCCGGGTCGCCGGAGGCGCTGGCGACGCTCGCCCGCGTGGACGGGCACGTTGGTGAGATCATCGCTGCCGTCCGCGCGGCAGGCCACGCCGAGAACACCACCATCGCCGTGGTCTCGGACCACGGCTTCCTGCCGGTGACGCGGATGGTGCAGCCGAACGCCGCGCTCAAGGAGGCCGGGCTCCTCACCGTCAACGAGCGGGGTGTCGTCACCGGGTGGCGCGCCTACTACCACGCGAGCGGCGGGTCGGGGTACGTGTTCGTGAAGGACCCGGCGGATCGCCCGCGGGTGGCCGCACTGCTCGAGGCGCTGAAGCGGAACCCCGCGAACGGCATTCGCGAGGTCTGGAATGCCGAGCAGCTTGCGGCACGCGGCTCGCATCCTGACGCCGCCTTTGGCCTGGACGTGGTGGATGGGTTCTACTCTGGCGCCGGGCACGATGTGCTGGTGAAGCCGTCCAACAGCAAGGGGGGCCACGGCTTCGCGCCCGATCGGCCCGCCCTGCACTCGTCGCTGGTGATGGCGGGTCCCACCGTGCAGCGCCGTGGCAGCGTCGGCGTGATTCGCATGACGCAGATCGCGCCGACGCTCGCGTCCATTCTCGGCGTGAGCCTCGCACCGGACGCAGGAGCGCCGATCGATCTCAAGCCGGTGCGATCGTCGGTCGCCCCGTAGCGTTCAATGCCGGACCCGATAGGTGAGGAGCGCGCATCCACCTTCGAGGGGCCGGCACTCGGTCAGTTCCAGCTCGACGCGCGTGCCGGCCCCGACAAAGGCCGGCACGCCGCCGCCGAGGAGCACGGGATGCACGTTGAAGCCGATTTCGTCCACCACGCCGGCATTGATGAGGGCGCTTCCGAGGTTGCCGCCGCTCATCACGACGATGTCCTTGCCAGGTTGTGACTTCAGTGCGCGGACGAACGCGCCGGCCTCCTCGTGCACCAGCTGCGCACCGCTCCCCGCCGGGAGGGTCGTGATCGTGCGCGAGAAGACGTAGGCCTTCACGCCTGGCATCGACGGGTTACCGCCCCTGCCGACCGCGCCCTCCCAGGTCTTGCGTCCGAAGAGCATGGTGTCGGCGCCGGCCCATGTCGCCGCGATAATCTGCTGGACGTCCTTGCTGAAGTGCAGCCAGTCGATTTCACCCGATGGGCCGGCCATGAACCCGTCGAGACTGCAGGCCCCGCCGTAGATGACCTTTCGCATCTGTCCCTCCTGTTCGAGGTGCTCGCGCACAATCTGCCGCGTCACCGCGATGACGAGCCGACCGGCTCAAGCCCCAAGCCCGACCTTCTGCATGATCAGGTCTCGCTGTGGATCCGAGCCCAGCAGGAACGTGTGCGACCCGACGACGGCGAATCCATGTTTCAGGTAGAACGCCTGCGCGCGCAGGTTACGTTCCCAGACGCCGAGCCACAGCGTGTTCGCACCGCGTGCCCGGGCGGCTTCGTCCACCGCGGTCATCAGGCGCGCCGCCACCCCCTGCCCGTGCCAGGCGTGGTCGACGTAGAAGCGCCAGAGCTCCCGCGCAGCCATGTCATCGACGCATTCGGGCACCGGGCCCTCACGGATCTGCGCGAACGCGGCGAGTGAGCCGCCCAGGTCGAGCAGCAGCGTGTCAATCGACGGGTCGGCGATGTCGGCCTGCTGGTGCGCCGCGGTGTAGGCGCCGTCCAGATAGGCGGCGAGGTCGGCGGGATTGTTCTCCGCCTCGAACGTCGCGCTGAACACGCGGCGGCCGAAGGCGGACAGCGCGGGAGCGTCGGTGGCGATCGCGCGCCGGATGACGAGGTGATCGGTTAGCATGGCGCAGGAAGGCATTCTACCCATGGCCGTCTCGAGTCATCTCAAGATTGCGCTGCCGGAGTACGACGCGCGCATCCGCACGTTCATCCCCGATTACGAAGAGATGCTCGATGTCGCCGCGGCCTCGCTGGTGGCGGCCGAACGGCCGTTGATGGCGGTGGTGGATCTCGGCACGGGGACGGGGGCCTTGCACTCGCGTGTCGCTGAGGTGGCACGGCACGCCGCGCTCATCGGCATCGACGAAGACAAGGGTATGCTGGGCATGGCAGCGCGCCGGCTGGCGGTCCATGCGCCGCGCCTGATCGCCGAGGATTTCGTCGGCGCCGTGATCCCGCGCTGCGACGCCATCACCGCGTCCTTCGCGCTGCACCACATCGAGCAGCGCCGCACGAAGAAGGCGCTCTACGCGCGGGCGCGGAAGGCGCTGCGTGCCGGTGGCGTCCTGGTCAGCGCCGACTGCCATCCGCCAACCAACGCCGCACTCGCCGCGGCTGGCCGTGCCGCGTGGCATGCCCATCTCGCCAGCAGCTATGGTCCGCGGAAGGCCGAGTCGTTCCTGCAGGCGTGGGCGGGCGAAGACTTCTACGTGCCGCTCGATGCGGAACTGGCACTGCTGCAGTCGGTGGGGTTCGCCACCGACGTGTCCTGGCGCAAGGGCGCCTTTGCGGTGATCGTCGCCAGGGCCGGCCGCAGCCGCCGTACCTGATACTCCGCTACGTCCGAAGGGTCCGTTCGTGTGGGGTGCGCGCCTACGCGTGACGCTCAGCGCGCTGTGCCCGGGCCGCGGATTACCTTGCCCGGCCGCGCGCCCGTGTGCGCGCCGTTGTCCACGACCAGCACCCCGTTGACGAGCACGTAGCGCACACCCTCTGAGTAATGGTGCGGATCCGTGAACGTGGAGCGGTCGATGATGGCGGCTGCATCGAAGACCGTGATGTCGGCGGCGAGCCCCTCGCGGAGCAGGCCGTACTCCGAGAGCCCGAGGCGCGTGGCGGGGAAGGACGTCATCTTGCGCACCGCCTCCTCGAGTCCGAGCACGGCTCTCTCGCGGACATACCGGCCCAGCACACGCGGATAGGTCCCGAAGGCGCGCGGGTGCGGCGCCCCGTCGCCCAGTCTTGTCAGCGAGCCGTCAGACCCGATCATCGCGAGCGGCGAACGCATCAGCCGCTCTACGTCGGGCTCGTCGTAGGCGTGGAAGATAGCGCTGCAGCCGCCCTTCAGCTGGAGCTCGATCACCGTGTCAGCCGCCGCCGACTGCGTGAGCGGCCGCCCCGCGGCCTTCAGCAGGTCGGCGATCGTCTTGCCCCCGAGTGACGGGTCGAAGCCGCACCGTGCCAACTGAATGCGTGCCGGGTCGTCTCCGAACCGCTCCTCGATGAAGTCGAGCATCCCGTTCTTCACTTCACCGCGAATCTTCGGGTTCGCCAGCCTCGCATTCAGCCCATCGTCGGCAAGGGCCCAGCGCGGGAAGATGAGGCTGAGACCGGTGTGCGAGGCGGTGTACGGGTAGACGTCGAAGGTGACGTCGACACCACGGGCCCGCGCCGCGTCCAGCAGCGCCAGGGACTGCACGCTCTGCCCGAATTGCCGGCGGCCGCCCACCTTGTGATGGCTGATGTGCACCGGGATCGTCGCGCCCTCGCCGATCTGGAGCGTTTCCTTCACCGAGTCGAGCACACCGGCGCCCTCGTCGCGCATGTGCGAAGCGTAGATGCCACCGAGAGAACGGGCGGTGGTCGAGAGCGCGATCAGCTCGTCCGTGGTGGAGTAGGTGCCGGGTACGTATGCGAGGCCGGTGGAAAGGCCAAGGGCGCCCGCCCGCATCGCGTCCGCGACCAGCGCCTGCATCCTCTCGATCTCGGCCGGCGTGGCCTTGCGGTTGGCCGAGCCCATGACGCGCTGGCGAATGCTGCCCTGACCGACGAACATCGCCAGATTCGGCGCGAACCGGGCGGCCTCGGCCTTTGCCAGGAACGGCTCCAGCGGCACCGGTGAACTGCCGTCGTTGCCGTCGACGACGGTGGTGATGCCCTGGAACAGGTAACCCTCCGCCGTGGGGATCTCGAACAGCCCCTCACGCGCGTGCGCGTGCGGGTCGACGAATCCCGGCGCGACGACGAGCCCGCTCGCGTCGATCCGTCGCGGCGCCGTGGCGGCCCCGAGGGCTCCGATGCGAGCGATGCGGCCGTTGCTGATGCCCACATCGCCCGCGAACCACGGCGAGCCGCTGCCGTCGACGATGCGTCCGCCGCTGATGATGACGTCGAACGCCGTCTGCGCGGCGCCCTGACGCGCGGCCGCCGGCTCGAGGGTGGCGATGGCCAGCAGTACGGCAAGCGCCGCCGGGCCCGGAGTTCCGAGGAGACGCCGTACGCCGCGCGCACCTCTCCGCACTATTTCATCCGCTGAAGATCCGCTTCGGCCGCGATGTAGCCGAACGCGTTCCATCCGCCGCCGGACGTCACCTTCTCGAAGACCTGTTTCGCCCTGGCGGTATCGCCCGTGACGAAGTAGTAGTTCCCCACGCCGTAGCCCTGCGTGGCGATGGTTGTGTCGTCGGCCTTGGAGGTGTCGAGCAGCGCCTCGGGCTTTTCCACGCCCTTGTACATCAGCAGGCGCCGGTGGTACGACTGGTTCTCGAGGATGTCCATCTTCGGTGTGATGCGATCCAGCACCTTGGCGGCCTCCGCCTTGCGGCCCATGCGCATCAGCGTCATCCACATCCAGTCGCTGGTCGCAGCGATCGAGTCGTCGTTGTTCGACACCTTCATGCACTCGACATAGGCGTCGTAGGCCTTCGGGTAGTTCCCCTGGAGGTAGTACGCCAGGCCGAGGTGATACCAGATGTTGAACTGCAGGGTGCTTCGCGGCTTCCCGGCGGGGTTCGGTGCGCCGTCCGGCTCAATCTCGTCTGGTTGCCCTTTGATCAGCACCGCGGCCTTCTCGAAGTCGGCCTGCGCCTTCGCGAACTGGCGGGTGGTGAGGTAGCGGTGCGCGCGATGCCGATAGAAGCGGGGATTGTCGGGATAGCGCTCGATGCCCTTCGTGAATGTGGCAATGGCGTCCTGATACCGCCACAGGTAGGCCTGACGCCGGCCAATCCAGATGAGCGCCTCGGCAGTGGTGGGGTTGGCCACCGACTGCGCCTCCTGGAGGTCCTTCTCCAGCTTTTCGCGATTGGGAATCGGGTTGGGCGGATAGAGCGCCTTGCCGGCGAGTGAGGTCGCCTCGGGTTTGCCGGTCTGCGCCTGCACGACGCCGAACGCAAGCGTCACGGTGAGGATCGCGAGCACGAATCGCTTCATCGACGAGTCTCCTGAGTATCTCCGTTATCGGGTAGCCGGTAACCGGTAACCGGTGTCCGGTGTCCGGTGTTCTGCCGTCTGCCGTCCCTAAGGCTCCACCGGCTCCGTCGGCCGGTCGAGCAAGTCCGGCTGGGTCGCGCTCTGCAACTTGCGTGGCGAGGTGTCCACCGACGTCGGCGGCTCCATCGCGTCGCCTGTGGCCGCGCCAAGCTCCCTGAACTTCCGCATCGACACCATCACGCGCGCATCATAGGCGCCCACGGCGTCATTGTAGGCGCGCACGGTGGCGTCGAGCCTGCTGCCGAGCGTGTCGAACCGCTCGGTGAACGAGCGGGTGCGATCATACAGCTCCCGCCCCAGGCGGCTGATCTCCTCGGAGTTGATGGTGAGCCGCTCCTGTCGCCAACCGAGCGCGGCCGTGCGGAGCATCGCGATCAACGTCAGCGGGCTCGCAATCAGCACGCGCTGCTTCACTCCGTAGTCGATGAGGTGTGCATCCTGCTCGAGCGCGGCCATGAAGATGGCCTCCGCCGGCAGGAAGAGCACGACGAAGTCCGGTGAGCTGGGGAACTGGTCCCAGTAGCCCTTCGCGCCGAGCTTGGTGACGTGGTCCTTCACCTGCCGGACGTGATCGGCCAGCCTGCCGGAACGCACGCCGTCCTCCGTCGCCGTCTGCGCATCGAGGAAGGCTTCGAGCGGCACCTTGGCGTCCACGACGATGGTGTGGTTGCCCGGCAGCTTGACGATCAGATCGGGGCGGAGGCGGCCGGCATCGGTGAGGGTCGTCGGCTGCACTTCGAAGTCGCAGTGTTCGAGCATACCCGCGAGCTCCACGACCTTGCGGAGCTGCACCTCGCCCCATCGGCCCCGCACGCCCGGCGAGCGCAGCGCGCGTACCAGAGTCTGCGTTTCGTGCTGCAGCTGTTGTTGCGTCTGTCCCATGGCCCCCAGCAGCGACCGCAGGGTGGCGGCATCGTGGATCCGGTGCTTGTCGGCTTCGGCGAGCGTCGACGCGACCTGGGTCAGCGTCTCGCGGATGGGCGCGACCAGCGCGTCGAGTGCCTGCTGCCGCTGACCGAGTTCCGCGGCGGCGGTGCGGTGAACGTTGCCAATCTTCTGGTCCGCGAGCTCGAGGAACTGGCGGCTGCTGGTATGGAGCGCCGCTGCGGCCAGCGCCTCGAAGGAGTCACGCAGCTGCTGCTGCATGTGCTCGACGAGCGCCAGCTTCTCGGGGATGACGCGATCGCGGTGCGCAAGCTCGGTGGTCAGTCGGGCGTGATCCGCCTTGAGCGCCGAAGCGGCGTCGGCCGCCCGTGCCCGCGCGACCAGCCAGCCCAGAAGGCAGCCGGCTGCGAAACCGGCGATGGCGATGAGGATGACGGCCTCGCTCATGGGCGTGACAACAATCTCGAGGCAGTGTAATGCAGGAGTGTGCAGCGCATGCGTCGGCGAGTCATGGAAATGGAAAGGCGACGCATAGAATAGGACTGCCTCCCCGGGCATCCCCGCATGACTGATGGGCTTGGACAACGTGTAGCGGCCGTCGACGCCGCGACCGGAGAACCCGTCGAGCACCTGGAACTCGCCACGGAGCTGGTGCTCCACACGGCGTTTGCCTCGGCGCTCGCCGATCGCGTCACCCGGCTCGCTGCCGTGCGGCACGCGTCTTATGTGCGTGTCCGTCGCGTGGACCGCCCGGCCATCGATCGGCTCGTGGTCGTCTCCGACGCCACGCCCGGCCGACGTCTCTCCGATCTGCTGGACGCCTCCGAGGCCGCCGGCATCCGTCCCGATATCGATGCCGTCGTCGCGCTGTTGCGCCAGCTCCTGCCCGCCGTGGCGCTCTATTCGCGGCACAATCGCGACCAGGCGCTGGGGACCATCGCGCCGGAGCGCTTGTTCATTGCGCCGCCGTCACGCGTCGTCATTGCCGATGCGGCGTTCGGTCCCGCGATCGATCACCTCACGCTGTCCCGAGCCGACGCCTGGCGTCGCTATCGTGTCGCCGCACCGCCATCCGATGAGCCCGTCATTAGCGCACCTCGCGGCGATGCCACGGCGCTCGGCGTGGTCACGCTGGCGATGCTGCACGGCCGGCGGCTCACCGCGGACGAGTACCCGGATGCCCTTCCTGCCCTCGTCGCCTCGGCCCAGGAGCGGCACGGCGACGAAGATCACCCGCTGTCGGCCGTGTTCTCGCGCTGGCTCCGTCGCGCGCTGCAGATGGAGGGCCAGGGTTTCGAGTCACCGCAGGCCGCGCAGATCGCCTTCGAAGAGGTGCTCGCCAGCAATCGGCGTTACGTGACTGGCACCGGAGCGCTGGAGCAGTGGGTGGAATCGCACGGTGGGTTCCCCAGGCCCGCTCCGGTGGCCGGAACTGCGGCAGTGCCGAGTCCGGCCGCGGTCGCGTCCGAGCCGTCGGCGCTCGAGGCGTTCACGAAGGACGCTTCGTCCGCTGAGGGTGTGGAGCAGGCGGTGGTCGTCGAACCGCCGGCGCCGGCCGCGGGCCGGCTGCTCGGGTTGCCGAAATGGGCCGCGGCCGTCGTCGCCGTGGTGCTGCTCCAGGCGGTGGTCATCGGGTGGTACTGGACGCGTCCCGCGCCCGGCCCGGTCGAGGGCGAAGGCGAACTGGTGGTCAGCTCGCGGCCGGTGGGAGCGCGCGTCATCGTGGATGGCTCGGATCGCGGCGCCACGCCGCTGACGGTGACGCTACCGGCGGGGTCGCATGTCATCGAGGTCCGCGCGGCGACCGGCGAGCCGCGGGTCATCCCGTTGGTGATCCGCGCCAACGTGCAGACGGCGCAATACGTCGAACTGCAGGAGGCGACCCCGAAGCCGCCCTTGTTGCCGACGAAGCGTCGGTGAAAGATCGTGCAGGAGTGAAACCCACTGGTGCTGCCGGCGCTCAGCTGGTAGGATGTCGCCTTCGTACCCAGTCAAAAAGATGCGGCGGATTCTCCTGCTCGGTTTCGTGATCGGTGCCGCTGCGGCGGGCACCATGGCGTGTCAGCTGGCGCAGGCCCAGGTGCCCACCGACGTCGTTGGCGCACGCCGCAGGGCCGACATCGAGCTTCCTGCCGACTCCCGCATCATCATGGGCACGGTGCCCCCCGGATCGCTCGGCGCGATGCTCGCGTCGTTCGAGCTCGACGAAGCCGATCGCCTGTCGCTGGTCACGGCCATGCAGCAGGTGTTCGACGTGCGCCGCCTGCGCGTGGGACAACCGTTCGCCATCGACCGGATGCTCGACGGCCAGGTCCGCAGCTTCGAGTACGAAATCGACGGCGACCGCCGCCTGCGCGTGGAAGCCGACGGCACACGCGACTTCGCCGCTTCCATCGAAGCCATCGAGAAGGAGATCTCGATCGAGGCGGTGGCAGGGCGAATCTCCCGAGAGACGCCGTCGCTGACGCAGGCGCTCGACGCCGTGGGCGAACGGATCGACCTGGCGCTGCAGATGGCCGATGTGTTCTCCGGTGAGCTCGACTTCTCCTCCGAACTGCAGCCCGGCGACGAGTTCCGCCTGGTCATCGAGCGGCAGACGCGCGACGGCGCGTTCGTCGGCTACGGCGCCATCCTCGCCGCGGAGTTCGTCGCCAGCGGCCGTGCGCTGCGCGCCTACCGCTTCGCGCCCGCCGGGGCGAAGCCAGCCTACTTCGACGAGCAGGGCCGTTCGCTGAAGCGCTTCTTCCTGAAGTCGCCCCTCAAATTCGAACCCACCGTCAGCTCGCGATTCGCCTCGTCACGCAGGCATCCCATCCTGGGCTATGCGCGCGCCCACAACGGCGTTGACTACCGTGCGCCAAGCGGGGCGCCGGTGGCTTCCGTGGCCCCGGGCACCGTCACCATGGCGGGCTGGACGGGCGGCGGCGGCCGCACGGTGCGGGTTCGTCACAACAACGGCTACGAGAGCGAGTACCTCCATCTCTCTGCCATCCATGTCCGCGCCGGCGAACGCGTCTCGCAGGGCGACGTCATCGGCAAGGTCGGCGCGACCGGCCTCGCAACCGGTCCGCACCTGCACTACGGCCTCCGCAAGAACGGGTCGTACGTGAATCCCGTGCTCGAGCATCGCAACATGCCGCCCGGTGAACCGATTCCGGCGCCCGAGCTCGCTGCCTATTCGCTCGAACGCGTCCGCCTCTTCGGCCTGCTCCAGCCCACCGCGACTCGCGCGGCGAACTAACGCCTCAGCTCACTTGAGTGGTCGATCCGACAGCTCGCTGATCCGCTCGAAACCCGCGCAAACCACGGGGGGGGCGGGCTGGTGGCACTCTCAACGGAAGTGAATTGAGGGGTTAATCCCCTGTAGGCACGACTCGTGCACAGCTGCGCGTGAGGAGGCTTGGATGTCCCCAATGCTCAGTTGGACGAGTACACGTGTGAAATTTTTACTTCCTTTACTGGTCGTTCTCGGTATCGCGGTGCCTGCAGCGGCGCAGGGACCTGGCGTTCGCGGCGGTGTGTCGGTGGATCCGGATCAGGTGTATTTCGGCGGCCACTACGAGACCGAAGCCCTCGTGGACCGGCTTCACTTCCGGCCCAACGTCGAACTCGGGCTCGGCGACGATCTGGTCACCACCGCTCTCAACATGGAGTTCGTCTACAAGTTCCCGACGCGCTCGCAATGGCTCCTGTACGCGGGCGGTGGCCCGGCCGTGAACTTCTACTCCTACGACGATGACGGACGGGGTGGGGACAATACCGACACGGAAGGCGGGCTGAATCTGCTGTTCGGCGTCGAGAACAGGGGCGGGCTCTTCTTCGAAGTGAAGGTCGGCGCCATCGATTCGCCTGATGTGAAGTTCGGGGTCGGCTTCACGTTCAGATAGACGGCGGGGACTCAGGTGCGGGAGGGGCAGGCGGCCCGACCTCCCGCACCCTCTATAATCGCAAGCCATGTCCGCCATCTTTCCGTTCGCCGCGCTCCGGCCGGAGCCCGGCATGGCTTCCCTGGTCGCGTCCGTCCCCTACGACGTCGTCAACACCGAGGAAGCGCGCGCGCTGGCCGCCGGCAACCCGTTGAGCTTTCTCCATGTGTCACGTCCCGAGATCGACCTGCCGCCGGGCGCCGACCCGCACGCCGACGAGGTGTATGCGCGGGCCACGGCGAACTTCGCTGCCCTCAGGCAAGCTGCTCCCCTCGTCATGGAGGACGCGCCC
>Ga0105103_10000077_pt1 | contig 45320 bp, 39 predicted proteins | sample PPLLaktember2015_2_FD_79107 | JGI IMG/M metagenome (GOLD analysis project Ga0105103, IMG submission 79107) | Freshwater sediment microbial communities from Prairie Pothole Lake near Jamestown, North Dakota, USA - PPLs Lake P7 Core (6) Depth... | ecosystem: Environmental > Aquatic > Freshwater >...
GTCTTTGCTTCATCCGCGCAGGTTTACAACATCAATACACCAAAACATATCGAACAATTCCCCATCCTTGAAACAAACTACCTGCCGACAATCGCTGACGGCCAGAGCCACTATGGCTTTTTTAAAGGAGAATTTGAACGCTACCTTGCGCAGAAATGCACAGGCAACGACATCCAGGCGATTGCTTTACGCATGGAGTTCCCGGGAGTTCGCTCCATGTATCCCTGGAATTTCTACATCAGTACTTCCATCGAAAATACCGTCGGGGGGTTTACGCGGGCGCTGGAAACAGATATCTGCACGGGTTTTTCCGCGTTCAACCTTGCTGACAGGTACGTTGACCCCGGGATTGTCAATATTCAGGACTTTCTGAAGACAAACTGGCCAGATATCCCAAACCATACAGCCGGAAACGAGTGCGTAATCAGTACGGAAAAAGCCCGATCAATACTGGGTTATGACCCAAAACAAGGCGGTACATATTTCTCCTTTGATGTTATGTGGTGAGAGACATAATGTCATCCTGTTTCAAGACCGTGATCCTTGGTGCCGGGCTCTGCGGATTATCGGCAGCATATCACCTCGAAAAGCTGGGGGATGAGAATTATGTACTTCTGGAACGCAATCCCGGGCCAGGAGGACTTGCCCGTACCGAAACAAATGAAGGATTCTCTTTCGATCATGCAATCCACATCCTCTATTCCAGGGATCCGTATGCACAGGATCTGATCTGCAACAAACTTCTGAAGAATAACATCCAAAGGCAGGTACGACAGAGCTTCTGCTTTACAGAGGGTATTTTCACAGAATATCCCTACCAGACGAACAATTTCGGACTGCCCCCCGCGGTAGTTCTTGAGAACCTCATGGGTCTGATTGAGGCAAAGATCAATGAAACGGATGGCAGACTGCCGCATAATTTCGAGGAGTGGATATACCGGAAATTCGGCCGTGGTATTGCAGAACACTTCATGGTCCCGTACAACCGGCGCCTGTGGGCATGGGACCTGAAGGATATGAACTATGACTGGATTGCAGATCGTGTCCCGGTTCCCTCAATGGAAGATGTGCTGCAGGGAGCATTGAACCCCCCGGTAAAAAAATACGGACCGAACCGGGAGTTCTGGTATCCGGTGAAGGGTGGGATCGAAGCGCTTCCCCGGGCATTCCAGGGGTTCATACCTCCTGAACGGCTCTGGCTGGATACGTCAGTTATCGCTGTTGATGATGTACGCCACGAGGTGGTTCTTGAGGATGGGCGCCATATCCATTATGAGAGGCTGATCTCAACCATTCCCTTACCGATTCTTGTTCAACTCGTTGGAAAGAGGATCCCACCACCGGTCCAAAAAAGCGCACAAAGATTACGATTCAATACCGTACATACGGTGAATATCGGCCTTGATGGATCGGGCATGGGACCAATGGATTCCATGCACTGGATCTATTTTCCGGAGGATCGCACAATATTTCACCGGGCCAGCCTGCCGGGAAACTTCTCTTCCCGGATGGTCCCCGACGGCTGCAGTTCGATCCAGCTCGAGGTCAGCGAGTCAGTCCACCATCCCTGCAATCGCGAGAACCTGGTTGAGCGGTGCCTCAATGACCTGATCCGGATCGGGATACTGGAAGACCGGGACAGGAAACGTGTGCGCATGGCACATGTTGTCACCATTGATCCTGCTTACATCATCTATGATTTAAAGCACCGGGAAAATATCCACACTATTACCACGTACCTGGGCCGGCACGGTATCAGTTCAAAAGGGCGCTTCGGAGAATGGGAGTACCTGAATATGGACCAGGCCATTCTGAGCGGGAAAAGAGCAGCGGAAGAGGTACAATGACTTCACGGTCGGCCTTGTTGTGGATGACACACGTATGGAACGACGATCTCGAAGCGGAATTTGGGAAAATACTTTATAATATTGATCCGGATTTTCCGGAAGTATGGCTTATTCTCGATTCAAGAACACCAGATTCAGCAGATCTCTGTCGGCGCTTCACGCGCTGTCATGTATTTAATGAGAAAGAGTTGTTCAGACACCTTCCCTATCCGCACCATGAGGGAGTAACCCTTTTTGACAACATGCATTTCCCCGTTCTGGACTTTTATCTGTCCCACCCGGAGTACGACTATTACTGGGTTATCGAATTTGATGTCCGCTATAATGGGGACTGGGGTACGTTTCTGCATGCATTCTCGACGTTTGACCATGACCTTGTCACAAGCCATATCCGTCACTTTCATGAGGAACCTGGCTGGTGGTGGTGGGATTCTCTTCACCATGGTTCAAAAACCATTGACAGGGGCCGTTATCTGAGATCGTTCAATGTCATCTATCGTATTTCACGTCCTGCTCTTGCCATGGTTCACGATGCACAGCAGGATGGCTGGTATGGGCACCCGGAAGAATTACTGCCAACACTCTTGTATAACAACGGTTATACGTTACTTGATTTCGGCGGGGATGGAGAATTTGCCATACCCGGAAGAAAAAATGGATATTATACTTCCGGCAGCACCGGCAATGGAGTACTCAATCCGTTCTGCACGATACGCTGGCGGCCTTCGAGAGCCAAAGCGGGGATACGGAAAAACAAACTCTACCACCCGGTAAAGCCACCGGCTGTGATGGAGCCGTTGAGCGACAGGATACGCTTTTTTTTCCGATGGGTATGGGTATACATCTGCGAAAAATTGTATGAAAAGACAAGAAAAAGTGATCTTATTTAAAAAACAAGAACCCATATTTTTTCAGGGATTTTCATTTTTCCAAAAAAAATTCTCGTTACCGGAAGCAGCGGCACAATCGGAACGCGATTATGCGAATTGCTCCTCGAATCGGGATATTCTGTTCTCGGTACAGATATCAGATCGAATCCCTGGAACCGGTCAATAGATGAACTGACAATTATTGCGGATTTGTGCAGGAAAGAAGACCTTGAGAGGCTTCCCGCCGATGTCGATATGATTATACACCTGGCCGCAAATGCGAGGGTCTATAATCTTGTAGTCGACCCGGCATTAGCCAGGGATAATTTTGAAATGCTCTTCAATATCCTTGAGTTTTGCAGGAGGCACTCGGTACCTGGTTTCCTTTTCTCATCGAGTCGTGAAGTGTATGGCAATTCAGACCATACCGTCCGTACAGAAACAGATGCCTCTGTCCTTGATTGTGAGAGCCCGTATACAGCTTCCAAAATCGGAGGAGAAGCCCTTGTCCATGCCTACCACCGGTGCTATGGCATGGATTTTATCATCACCAGGTTCTCCAACGTATACGGCATGTATGATACCAGTGACCGGGTCATTCCGCTCTTTATCCGCCTGACACGGGAAGACCAGGACCTCATAGTGTACGGAAAGGAAAAACTACTGGATTTTTCCTATATTGATGATACTGTAGAAGGCATAATGACGTGCATCAAAAAATTTCCTGAGGTGAAGAATGAAGTCTTCAATATCGCTTCCGGCAGAAGTATCCCGATTCTTGATATTGCACATCTGATAAGAGACTCAATGGGCAAAAAAAACCGCATCATTATCAGGGAGAACAGAACTGGCGAAGTGCTGAGGTCAGTAATCGATATTACGAAAGCCAATAAGAACCTGGGATATGAACCGCGAGTCCCGATAGAAGAAGGGATTGCACGTTCTATAACCTGGTATCAGGAGTATTACACCCGTCATTCAATAGCCTGATATCAGCATTGGTATTGAACTACACCCAATATTGTCATTCAGAGGAAAACACCACTGATTCTGGTCTTTTTTTTTTATAAATAACTAAAAATGATTATGTAAGCGGGAATGATCTGACACCCGGATATCTCAGCTCGTTTCAATCCATGCGCGCGATCCTGTCAGGTTACGGCATTGGTCTCCGCAGGAACAAGTCTGTTAATGCGTATCAATCCCGCCCGATAATGCAGCCTCGGACCAAAGGCCGATTTAATTACGGATTCAACCTTTCATTTGTTGTGCTCTGGTAAAGCGAACCGTTTGAAAAATGCTTTTCCGGGCCCTGCCATGGAATAAACATTGGTTACCGGACGATGTTCCTCAAATTCCGTCAGATATTGCCTCCGCCAGGAAGTATTCCGGCTGCACGAATTCGCAGCTCTGATGTATCACTTGAACGTTTGTTATAGATGCTGCTCAAGACCGTTATCCGGATTATTGAGATAATCTGAGGGCACGGCAGCGTATTTCCGGACCTGCCGGACAAGTCTTCCGGAGAAGGTTCCCCGCCCCAGATGGTAGGAAAAATTCTGGATGGCAAAAAGACCGATAAGCAGGTACTTTTGTTTTTTGGAGATCTGCAGAGTTCCCAGAAAGGTATGTTGCCGGAAGGTTCCATAGACAACACGCATAATAAAAATCAACAAGAATAAATAAAAAAATTTGAAAGCAAGATAATTATGCATTTGTTCTGGATAGGTCATATACCGGAGATATTCTTTAAGCCGGTTCTCGAAGATGATTCGCTCTCCGATTCCATAATGGTGAAAAGACTTGATAAAATCCTTCAGATTCTGACGGTAATCGTGATATACAACCGCACGTTCCTCAAATCCGAACCGGAATCCCCGAATCCACAGTTTCATGCAGAGCGCAATCTCCTCTCCGCCAGGATAGAAGAAATAATCATCAAACATTCCCACGTCAACAACAGGCTGCTTCCAGAAAATACAATTTGCCCCGATAACCGCGTTGATGTGACTGGGGGGTTCAAGGATGCGGTAAACGGTATTGTAGAGAGAATAAATATCCTGTTGCACCGGAAGTACATGACCCCCGGCCCCGGCAAACGACGGGTTGCTGATCAGCTGCTGGTACAGCTTTTCAACCCATAAAGGATCTGTTATGCAGTCTGAATCCGTGAATGCAAGTATGTTTCCCGTCGAGAGGGTGATTCCGGCATTCCGCGCCCGCGCCGGCCCGGACCGCGATGGGAGACGACGGTAGTGCACATCGGCAAAATTGACAGTGTCCTTCCATGTTTTAACTACCGTTTCTGACCCGTCATCGGAACAATCATCAATGATGATAAATTCCAGCGGGCAATGACTCTTTAACCTGCTGAAGGATTCAAGCAACCGCTGCAGCATCACTTTCCGGTTGTATGTCGGGACGATGATTGAGATCTTATCCATAAAATACACAACAAAGGCAGTATCATGTAATCTGGTTGGAAATTTTAATAACATTGCGAATTATTCAGCCTGGATACAGGTGAGGCCTGTTATGTTACCGGAATTTTTTTAAATGCAGGCAGGCTTTCCTGGTATCAGTTGAATGCAAAGAAACTGATGTCAACAAAAAATCCATTCCGAAACATTCGGGTATAAAACCGGTATATATTGTGCCCATTCACATTTTGCAGTGGGGATTATCCCGTTTTTACATCCGGATTAGGTACACCTTGTGAAATTGTAATGACTTTTTCCCGTTTATTACTCAGCAATGCCCCATGTTTTGTGGAGAGGTAGACCTGTATCAGGTTCTTTTGAGCTTTTAAGGGGGATTTTAAACGGAAATGATATTCCATATCTGTCATGGGAAAGAAAACCATATCCTGCCTTTTTGGGGTCTGGTAGAATACCGTATGGTCTTCTGCATTCTCAAGAATAACATGAAATCCGGCCGAAATAACACGATCGTGGCTGGGATTTTTAATGGTTACCGATGATTCGACCGTTTCGCCGGTTTTCAGAACAGGGGGTATCATATCACCCGTAATTTCCAGCATTAAAGGAGGATTTTCGCAATCAGGATCAATCGTAAGCAGACACTCCGGGTGATCAGCAAGGTATTTTTCCACCGTACTTGATAATGTTCCCAAAAAAGTTCCCCGCCCCAGATAAAAAGAAACCTGGTGAATTGCGTACAGACAGTGCAGCACCAGCCTTTCCTTCCGAGATGAAGACACTCCGCAAAGGACGTTATACTGACGGGCTATGTCACAGATCCTTTCCTTTATGAATAACAGAAGAAATAATGAATGATTTCTGAAGGCAATGTAATTATGTAATTTTTCAGGGTACATCCTGTATTGGAGATACCCTTTCAGGGAATGCAGGTAAAGCACCTTGTCGCCATTACCGTAATGATAAAACGTGGAAATGAAATCCCTGATACTTGCCCGGTATTCATGGTATACGATTGCTTTGTCCTCAAATCCGAAACGGTATCCTTTAAGCCCTAATTTCATGCAAAGAGCTGTTTCTTCACCCCCAAGAATAATGAAGTACTCATCAAAAAGCCCGGCATCGACCACCGGCTGTTTCCAGAACATACAATTGGCACCGATGAGCGCCTTTCTGTCACCGGGGGGTTCAAGCAGCCGGTATATCGTATTATACCGCGAATACATGTCATCTCCAACGGGGAGAACCCTGCCTCCCACGCCCGCATAGTCAGCGCAACTGACAAGCCGCAAATACAGATAGTCCAGCCACGCAGGATCGACTACGCAGTCATCATCAGTAAATGCAAGGATATTTCCCGTTGATAAGGATATCCCGACATTCCGTGTATGGGCCAGCGGTGCCCGCTCCGGGAGAATATGGTATTTCACATCGGCAAAATCAATAGAAGGGATCCATGTGTCGACAACTTCGTGTGTCCCATCATGGGAAGCACTGTCAATAATGATGAATTCAAGAGGGCAGCGGCAGCGCAACCGGCTGAAGGATTCGAGTAACCGTCGGAGCTTGTCTTTCCGTTTGTAGGTAGAGACAATGATCGAGATCCGGTCATCCATGTGAGCACAACGGTCGTTAGACAATGTAATCTGACTGAAAATTTAATAACGTTGCGAAGGATAGATGCCAGGAATTTATACAGTCATATATCATACCCCCGTTCCCAGAAAAAAAAGGGTATTAGGTCAGATGAGCGCTCTTTTAAAAAGATAATAAGATAAATCTGACGGATTTTTAGTTCAACAAACAAGATATCGCATGATATCAGGAAAGGAGGTTAAGAGCCAACGATTATTGTCTGTTTTGGCGATAATTGCAATCTAGCTGGAGGATAATTCAACAAACCTGATATACCGGTTTGCTGACACTATTTTGCCTCCTTACGGTTAGTGAACATAACAAGGTAAGGAGGTACTGTACCTTAGCTTTTGTGGTCAGCGTTTTACTTCTGATAACTTAGCATTTCTACAGAGCCTAAAGAACCTTTTTTCCCTTTTGTAATCTCTATGATGTGAAATCCGTCATAACGTTTGATGACGGGAGATTTCCAGAAAACATACCTATTGAAGAACCAAAAAAAATTTGACTCGCTTTTTATAAGCGCAGACAAATCAGCTGAAGAAAAACACTGTGGTTGATCATAAGACGATTCGACCTGAATAAATACTTACATGGTAAATTTTATAGATACAAGGTTTCGCAATGAAAATAGCAATCTTCCATGACTATTTCGGAGCAATAGGCGGAGGCGAGCGTGTTGTCCTCCTCATGGCAAGGGCCCTGGATGCTGATATCATAACCACAGATACCGAAGCGCTGCGGAAGCTGGATCCTCATGTACGCGTTATCAGTCTTGGCCCCACACCCAAGTACCGGGGATACAAACAGATAGCGGCATTCCTGAAATTTTATCTGTGTGATTTTTCCGGCGATTATGACCTTTTTATTTTCAGCGGGAACTGGGCACATTATGCCGCACACCGTCACCACCCGAATATCTGGTACTGTCATACGCCAATCAGGGCGTTCTATGACCTGTATCAGCTATTCCTTCAACGGCTGGACATACTTTCCCGCCAGGAGTTCCGGATCTGGTCACAGATACAGCGGAGACTGGACCAGCGATCGGTAAGCAACATCGATATGATCGTTACCAACTCAAAAAACGTCCAGGGAAGAGTCAGGAAGTTCTATGGACGGGAGGCAGAAATCATCTATCCCCCGGTCTGTACTTCACGGTTTCATTGTTCCGGTTATGGGGATTTCTGGCTCTCGGTGAACCGTATCTACCCGGAGAAGAGAATAGAGCTCCAGATGGAAGTATTCCGGGACCTGCCTGAAGAAAAATTAGTCATTGCCGGGGGTTATGCTTCGGGTGATCATGCGACAAAATACGCTATCAAACTACGACAGCGCCTTCCATCGAATGTAATCCTGGCAGGTGAAGTGACAGAATATGATCTCCATGATCTCTATGCGAACTGCAAAGGTTTTATCTGCACCGCCATTGATGAGGATTTCGGGCTCACCCCGCTCGAGGCTATGGCAAGCGGCAAGCCGGTTGTCGCTGTTGATGAGGGGGGATTTCGAGAGACGGTGACTCCACAGACGGGAATTCTTGTCAGCGCTTCCGGGGAAATGATTGCCGATGCGATCAGAAAGATCTCCCAAGACCCTGCATCATTCAAAGAGGCGTGCATTGCGCGGGCAGCACAGTTTGACCTCCCGATTTTTCGTGATCGGATGATTACCACGGTACAGTCGGTATATTCGGCTTACAAGCGGGATCACACCGACTAGTTACGTATTATATTGGCAGGAATACTCATCAGCGAGAGTGAGAGAGGATATTATAATCGATGCAGACACACTCCTTGTTAAGAACATTTCAGGAAAATTACCCGACAGGCACCGCAGGGCCGGATACTCTATCCGGCAAATGGGTGTTCCATGGTGAAGACTGATGATTATTCAGCACATCAAAGAACTCAATGACTATCGGAATCTCATCTGGGTTCTGTCATGGGTTGAATTCAAACAGCGGTATAAGAATTCAGTGCTGGGCTATTTCTGGTCCCTGCTGGAACCGCTGCTCATGTTTGCAGTTCTCTATATCGTTTTTTCAAACCTGATGCGAGTCCAGGTTGAACATTATCAGCTCTTCCTCCTCCAGGGTATCATCATGTGGAGTTTTTTTACCCGGTCAACATCAACGAGTCTCATGGCAATTGCCGGAAAGCCACAGCTCGTAAAAAAGGTTTATTTCCCGAGGGATATTCTGGTCATCTCCAGCTGCATTACCGCATTGCTTATGAGCGTTTTTGAATCGATCGTCTTTTTGGCTTTTATGTTATTCTTCAGGATTCCACTGTCTCTGAATATCCTGTTCTTACCGCTCATAGTTTTCCTGTTTTTTATTATAGCGCTGGGTACATCCCTGGCACTCGCTGCACTCAACGTGTATTACCGGGATATCCAGTACATCTGGGCACTTGTCCTGCAGATTGGATTCTTTGCCACTCCGGTGATTTATCCGCTCAGCATTTTTCCCTCGCAGCTGAAATTTTTATCCTATAATCCCCTCGCTCAGGTCATCTTCCTGGCCCGCGACGTCACCTTATATTCCAAAGTGCCGAACATGGCATCCTTTGTATTTATCATCTTCATCGCGGTTGTTGTGCTCGCGTTAGGATACGTAATATTCACAAGGCTGGAACCACGCTTCGCAGAGGAATTGTAATGAGCATCATTGAGGTTGAGCATCTCCACAAGATATTCCAAATCCCCCATGAGAAACGGAATACGCTTTTTAAGACACTGACCGGCCTCTTACGACCGGCCTCTTACGAAACGTTCCATGCCTTAAAAGATATCTCGTTTTCCATTGAAGAGGGGGAGATGCTTGGGATCATCGGGCAGAACGGAAGCGGCAAGAGTACCCTGCTGAAAATCCTCGCCAGAATCCTTGTTCCGACAAGTGGATCAGTACGCGTGAGAAAACGGATAACACCGTTCCTGGAACTGGGAGTGGGTTTTAACCAGGATTTCACGGCAGCGGAAAATATCAGGATCTATGGCATTATCATGGGACTGTCCCCCCGGGAGATCGATGACAAGTCAGATTATATCCTTGAATTCGCCGATCTCACTAAGTTCAGAGATACCAAACTGAGAAATTTTTCGTCAGGTATGCAGGTACGGCTCGCGTTTTCAACAGCGATCCAGACAAATCCGGAGATCCTTCTTCTCGATGAAGTGCTTGCGGTCGGGGATATGGATTTTCAGAAAAAATGCTTAACCGTGCTGGAACAGTTCAAAAAAGAGGGAGTGACGATTATTTACGTGTCACACAATCTTACTGATATTACAGAACACTGCCGGCAGACAATGTTGCTCAACCATGGGGAGATGGTGATGATAGGGGAAACCGGAGATGTTGTAGCCAGGTACCAATCGACGGGATTGATCTGATATTCAGAAGTACATTAATCCCATTCGGTATAAAGTGAAGGATGGAAATATTATAAATACATAAGGCAGGATCAGATGAAAAAAATCCTCATCACCGGTATCAGCGGGTTCGTCGGGGGATACTATGTTGATTACCTCACATCCCATGGGGATATATTCGAGATCCATGGGATCAGCCATTCGAAGCCTGCATGGGATTTTTTGCCTGTACCCTCTGAACAACTCAATGATCATCACGTTCATCTCGCTGACCTCAACGATATCCCGAGAATTAAATCCCTCATCGGGGAGATCCAGCCGGATTTTATCCTCCACCTGGCCGCCAAGAGCTCGGTTGCGGAAAGCTGGAATTCTCCCGTGGTCTCGTTCGTGAATAATACCACTATTTTTCTCAGTATCATCGAAGCGGTACGGCTCAGCGATACACCAGCACGGGTGCTTTCTATTGGTTCGTCTGAACAATACGGTATTGTCTCAGAAAACGATCTCCCCTTACGCGAGGGCAGTCCCCAGCGCCCGGCCAATCCGTATGCGGTCGCACGGGTAGCACAGGAGCACCTGGCGCGGGTCTATGGAGAAGGGTATGGTTTAGACATCTGTTGTACCAGGTCCTTCAATCATTGCGGACCGGGACAGACGGATAAATTTGTCGCAAGTGCCATCGCAAAACAGTTTGCCAGAATTTCTCTCGGACTGCAGGACCCCGTCATCGAAATTGGTGACGGGACCATTGTCAGGGATTTTCTCGATGTACGTGATGTTGTTGCAGCATATGCTCTTCTTCTCGACAAAGGGGTACCGGGGGAGGTTTACAATATCTGCAGTGGCAGGGGATATGCAATTAGTGAACTCGTGACACTCCTTGCTGACAGGTTGAGGATACCGGTACGGATACACCAGAACCCAATGAAACGGAGACCCCGGGACAATCATCAGATCGTTGGCAGCTATGAAAAGATCCGGACAGAACTGGGATGGCGCCCTCACATCCCTCTGGCAGACAGCCTGCAGGAAATGTCGGCCTACTGGAAGAACCGCTTGTTACGAGAGCACGAGATAAGATGAGCAGCCAATTTAATAATGTGCATTCTTCCGTATAAAAATGGAACTTCCGGTAAGGAATAATTTAATCTCAAAAAAAAGGATATATATTCAATCGGTTTTTGGATGATCCAGGAAATACTATGACAACGCAGAAAACAGCTCTTATCACCGGGGTCACCGGCCAGGACGGATCGTACCTCACTGAATTCCTCTTATCGAAAGGGTATATTGTTCACGGATTGATCCGCCGGGCATCTACCTTCAATACCGGCCGCATTGATCATATTTATGTGGATGCACATGAACCCGGCGCCCAGCTGTTCCTGCATTATGGCGATCTCTCCGACTCCGAACAGCTCTCCAATATTATTTTTAACCTGAAACCTGATGAGGTCTACCATCTCGGAGCACAGAGCCACGTGAGAATGAGTTTCGATATGCCGGAATACACGGGAAACGTCACCGGCCTTGGGACTACCAGGATTCTGGAGGCAATCCGAAGAAGCGGAAGGCCAGTCCGCTTTTACCAGGCATCCTCAAGCGAGATGTTTGGGGGTGCAAACCCCCCGCAGAACGAACAGACCTCCTTTGTCCCGAGAAGCCCGTATGCATGCGCGAAACTGTATGCCTACTTTATGGTGAACAATTATCGCGATGGTTACCAGATCTTTGCCACAAACGGGATCCTGTTCAACCACGAATCGCCGCGTCGCGGCGAGACATTTGTCACCCGTAAAATTACCCGTGGTCTTTCAGCCATTCTTGCAAAGAAAGCCCGGTATCTCTACCTGGGAAATCTCAAAGCAAAACGGGACTGGGGATTTGCACCGGAATATGTGGAAGCCATGTGGATGATGCTCCAGGCAGAGAAACCGGATAACTTTGTCATCGGAACCGGTGAAACCCATTCCATTGAAGAATTTCTCGAATTTGCGTGTTCCTATCTTGATCTGGATATGAGCCGGTATATCAAATTCGATCAGAAATATTTCCGTCCAACCGAAGTTGACGAACTAAAAGCCGATGCACGCAAATCTGCCGCTGTTCTCGGATGGAAACCCAGGATCAAATTCCGGGATCTCGTAAAGATCATGCTCGATGCAGATCTCCGCGCGAACGGTATCACTCCCCCCGGCGAGGGAGATGTACTTATCGCGAAAAAATTCCCCCGCAAATGGTGGAAAGGGAATTAACAATATTCCGGTGAAATAACGTGAGAATCAGCATCTTCCACGATTATTTCAGACCGGATATTCTCACAATTAGTATTTTCATATACTCACATCAAACAATAGGATATGGAAAAATCCATTGAGGGTGTTATTTTAAAAAACCTGCGGGTTATTTCTGATGAGCGTGGCTGGCTCATGGAGATCCTGCGGTGTGATGATCCTCTTTTTGAAAAATTCGGTCAGGTCTATCTCAGCACGGCATATCCCCATGTCGTGAAAGGATGGCATTACCACAAGATACAGACCGATAATTTTACCTGTGTCCATGGTATGATGAAAGTCGCATTGTATGATGCCCGCAAGGATTCCCCAACGTACCGGGCGCTGATGGAAATTTTTGTTGGTGATAAAAATCCAGTCCTCATCAGTGTTCCCCCCGGCGTATATCATGGGTTTAAAGCAATCGGAACAGAGACCGCATTTTTTGTGAGCATTCCCACGATGCCATATAACTATAAGGAGCCTGATGAGTACCGTCTCCCGCCGGATTCGCCGGATATTCCCTATGACTGGGGACTCATTCCGGGATTGAAACATGGGTAATCTTTTATGGAGGGGGATCCTGTGAAACTTCTTGTTACTGGTGGTCTGGGTTTTATCGGCAGCAATTTTATCCGGCATATGCTCAATACTCATCAGGAATGTACTATCACAAATCTTGATGCGATAACCTACGCGGGAAACCCGGCAAATCTTGTTGACATAAAAAAAGACCCACGATATTCTTTTGTGCAGGGAAATATCTGTGATCGACAGATTGTCAATTCGGTATTTTCACATCATGCGATCGATACGGTAGTTCATTTCGCTGCAGAGAGCCACGTCGATCGTTCCATTCATGATTCATCTGCATTTGTAAAGACAAATGTGCTTGGAACCCAGACGCTTCTTGAGACTGCACTCCATCATAAATGTTTGCGATTTGTTCATATCTCGACTGATGAAGTATATGGGAGCACGGCAAAGGAATCATTTAAGGAAACGGATATGCTGAATCCATCCAGCCCGTATTCGGCAAGCAAAGCGGCATCTGATCTGCTTGCTTATGCGTTCTTTATCACGTACGGTTTGCCTGTCATCATAACAAGGTGTAGCAATAATTATGGGCCATACCAGTTTCCGGAGAAACTGATACCGCTGTTTGTGACCAATCTTTTAGACGGGAAGAAGGTACCGGTGTACGGAACCGGAAGAAACGTCCGTGACTGGATCCATGTTGGGGATCACTGCCGAGCTATTGACTTCCTTATCGATAAAGGGAATTCCGGAGAGATATTCAATATCGGGGGCGAGAACGAGAAGACGAATCTGGAGATAACGGAAAAGATCCTGAAACTCCTGAAAAAAGATGATTCCATGATCGAGCATGTAAAGGACCGGCCGGGACATGATTTCCGGTATTCCCTTGACTGTTCGAAACTCCGCAGACTTGGGTGGAAACCTTCCCAATCCTTTGAAGAAGGACTCACAGATACCGTCAGCTGGTATGTTCAGAACGAATGGTGGTGGAGACCATTAAAAAAATAACCCGGCAAAAGACCATTCTTTTCGGTGCTGGCGGTATGCTGGGACATGCACTCCGGCACGTGTTTCCCCATGCAGTTTTTTTGGGTCACGAGGATGCGGATATTACTGACCATGATGCAGTCAGGGAAATAATCAAGCGGCATCATCCCGTAACGGTGATTAATGCAGCGGCCTTTACCGATGTTGATGGCTGCGAGGATAACCAAGACCTTGCATTTGTTGTGAACGGCAGAGCACCGGGGATCATTGCTGCTGCGTGTGCCGAGTGTGGGGCAACAATCGTACATTACAGTACGGATTATGTTTTTGACGGGACGAGCAGGGAATACCGGGAGGACGACCGTCCGAACCCGATCAATGTGTACGGTCAGTCAAAATTAGCGGGAGAAATCGCTGTACGAGAAAATTCTGACGATTTCCGGATTATCAGGACGTCGTGGCTTTATGGCAGCCATGGCAGGAATTTTGTTGACACCATCCTCACCCTTTCGAAGCAGATGCCCGTTGTCCGGGTCGTGGATGACCAGTATGGAATGCCGACTTATACCGTGGACCTTGCACAAAAAACCCCGGAAATACTATCATGTAGCCCGGGAATATATCATATATCAAATAATGGGATCTGCAGCTGGTATGAATTTGCACAGGCTATCATCCCGAATGCCGTGCCCTGTTCAACAGATGAATTTCCCCGGAAAGCAAAACGGCCGGCTTTTTCAGTGCTGATCAATACCAGGACTGCACCACTCCGGCACTGGAGAGATGCCATAACGGAGTACATTCAAAAGAAAGGAACCAACTGAAATGAAAGGAATAATTCTGGCCGGAGGGACCGGTTCACGGCTCTTTCCCCTCACGAAAATCACGAACAAGCATCTCCTTCCGGTCTACGACAAACCGATGATCTGTTATCCGCTCAATACGCTTGTCAATGCAGGGATCGATGAGATCCTGATCGTATCCGGACGAGGGCACGTCGGCGATTTTCTTGAACTGCTGGGATCCGGGTCAGCTGACGGGATCAGGCTTTCCTATGAGATCCAGGAAGGGGCGGGGGGAATCGCCCAGGCACTAGGGCTCGCCCGCCATTTTGCCGACAATGACAACGTCACGGTCATTCTGGGAGATAATATTTTTGGGGACTCGGTTCGGGATGCGGTACAGTCATTCCATTCGGGTGCACGGGTTTTTTTAAAGGAAGTGCCGGATGCCCAAAGGTTTGGTGTGGCGGAAATATCGGGTAAAAAGATCGTATCCATCGAAGAAAAGCCACAGTATCCCAAATCCAGCCTCGCAGTCACCGGGCTCTATATTTATGATGCAGGGGTATTCGATATTATCAGTAAACTCAAGCCTTCACAACGCGGAGAACTGGAAATTACTGATGTCAATAATGAATATATCCGGAGGGGGGACATGACATTCTCGCACCTCCACGGGTTCTGGAGCGACGCCGGGACCTTTGACAGCCTCCTCCGCGCAGGAATGATTGTGCAGAAGTCACGAAAACGTGAGGAGTAATACTACAATCACCGGAAACTCATGGATCCTTTTGTCAGTGTTGTCATCGTTAATTTTAATGGACTGCGGTTCCTGGAAACCTGCCTTTCCTCCCTTGCCCGCCAGACATTTAAAAATTTTGAGATAATCCTCGTTGATAACAATTCCTCAGATGGCAGTGCAGGGTATATCCGCGAACGTTTTCCCATGGTTACCCTCATCGAAACCGGAAAAAATCTCGGATTCGCGGGAGGTACAAATACCGGCATACACGCATCACGTGGGGATTATATTCTCACGCTCAATAACGATACGATCACAGATCCCTATTTGATTGAGAACATGGTCAGACCGATGGCGTCAGAGTCCCGTCTCGGCATGTGCGCATCAAAGATGCTGTTTCCCGATGGCCGGATAAATTCCACCGGCATCTGTATTTCACGAAGCGGTGCCGCGTGGGACCGTGGGATATTCGAAAAGGATTCCGGGCAGTATGATACTGAACAAGAGGTGTTCGGGCCATCTGCCGGGGCCGCAGTATACCGGCGCGTGATGTTGGATGAGATTGGACTCTTTGACGAAGATTTTTTTATCTATATGGAGGATGTGGACCTTGCATTCCGTGCGAGACTGGCCGGCTGGAAATGCTTGTATGTCCCCACTGCACGGGTAACACATTTTATGGGAGGAACTATTGGGATAAATTCGGATATTTCAGTTTTTTACGGTAACAGAAATCTGCTCTGGCATGTGATCAAGAATTTCCCGCTACGAACACTCCTGATGTCTCTTCCCTGGATCATCGGAAGGAGCTGTGCCGATATTCCGTATTATATATCCAAGGGAAAGGGACGCGTGATTCTTAAGGCAAAAGCAAGTGCAATCGGAGGGATCGTCAGGATGATGAGGAAACGTAAGAATTCAATGAAAAAAGTGCCGGAAAGAGAAATCAGGAAATGGATCTACGTATGGATGAATATTCGCAAACCGGGATAAATTTGTAAAGTGGAATAATCCATGAAAAAAATTTCATTTGTGGAGTTCACTATTCACTTACTGTCCTTAAATCAATTCCAGAGGATACATACCCCTGTTTCAAGTTGATATTGTCCCTCCAGTCTCTGTTTTTGAAATTTTTTTTCAGTTTAAAAAAAAATTATCACTGAACAATGATTTAATGCTCCAGTTGATAATTTAATATGATGTCCATAGGATCTGATGGAAAAAAATTCCTCTTCATTTGTGGTTGTCCGAGATCCGGGACTACGGCTTTGTGGGATATTGTATCATCTCATCAAAAAATCGCAATGGGCTGTGAAAGATTTAATTCCCTCTATCCTTTGAATAAAGTTACAACGGAACTTTTTGAAAAGGACCGGTTTTTTGATATCAGGATCGATGATACACATTATAAAAAAATTTCCGATATGATGCATTATCCTTCAATTGTCAATAATTTTAATGAGTTAAAACAAAACTACGATTCGTGTAAATTTTTTGGAGATAAATTTCCGTTCCTTTATGAATATTATCCTTCAATTCTCTCTTCATTCCCGGGGTGCAGGATCATTTTCATCATGCGGAATATCTTCGATGTAGCCAACTCGTATGTCAACTGGGCAAAGCAGGGAAATCCCGCATGGCCAGAATCGCGAAATGCAGAAATTGCAGTAATGGAATGGAATCGCTCCTTACAAATGACAAAGAGATGTAGGCACCTGATTCCTTTTTATATTATTAAATATGAAAATTTTTTCTACAAAAAAGAAGGTCTCGAAGATTTGTTCAGGTATCTGGATCTTGATGTTGACGATACTGTTACAACGAGATATCATCAAGTACTGAAAAAAGCAGGAGAATATGAAAATTTGAGGGAAAGGTCTCAAATTCTATCTTCTTTGGATAAACGTGATATTATATTACATGCAGATTTTGAAACTTATCGGGATTTGTATTGACACGAAATTTTATTTGATGGATTGAATAAACCCTTGTACTCATAAGTACTTCATTAAAAAATTTTAATCGTATGATTATCTGAAAAATGAGAAATCCAAAGGAAATGTGCAGGTATATGCTCGAATGGACTGGTGAACGCTACATTCCCGATTCCGATCCAGCTGTTACAGGTGCAGAGATCCATTATGAACATCTTCACCGGTATGCTTTTGCAGCACAATTTGTGAGTGGAAAAAAAGTATTGGACCTTGCATCCGGGGAGGGATACGGCAGTTTTATTCTTTCAGAAAAAGCTCAATCCGTTGTAGGTATTGAGATAGATGAAAAAACGGTTCTTCATGCACAGCAAACCTACAAACAAAAGAATATTGAATTCCGGCAGGGTTCAATTTTAGATATCCCGATAGACGGGGAGAATATTTTTGATGTTATAGTCTGTTTTGAAGCTATTGAGCATATTAGCGAACATGACCTCCTTTTTCATGAGATTAAACGCTTATTGAAAAATGACGGTTTTTTAATTATTTCCACACCGAATAAACAGAGTTATAGCGATGTAACGGGTTACTGCAATCCTTTCCATCAAAAAGAATTGTATTATCCTGGTTTTTTTGATTTATTAAGAAAAAATTTTGCATCCGTTTGTCTTTTTGGGCAGAAAGTAGTAATGGGATCTTCGATTTTTCCCTTGGTTCCAACAGAATTTTCATTATATAGCGAATTTACAATCGAACTAGAACAAAATCGTTTTTCTTTCAGGAAAAAAGAGGGAATAGAACCATTATATTTTATGGCAATTGCATCAAATATTGAATTAGAAAAAAGTAAAATTCAAAAAAGTTACTTGATTGACAAATCAAATGCCATTGTCACTCTGCTCCACAAGAGAATAAATAAATGCAACACATTAGTTGAGTCGTTAGAACTGGAAGTAACGATAAAAAATCAGCAATTACTGAAATTAAATGTTCAAACGGACGAAACAACTCAATTATTGGCAAGCCGCACTCAAGAAATATCTGACCTTTCTCGTCAAATTCAACGATATAATACAGAGATCTCCGACCTTTCAAGTCAAATTCAACGATATAATACAGAGATCTCCGACCTTTCAAGTCAAGTCCAGAGATACAATAAAGAGATATTATCGTTAGAGACTCTCGTGAATACCCAAAAAGGCCAGATTGTGGCATTAAATAAGAGTATTTCAGTTACAAATATCCATGCGTCTGGCCTTGAACAGTTACTTTCTCAACGTGAAGTTCAAAATGAAAAACTCAAAGAACAAGTCCGGCAGGTCACCTTGCATGCACAGGGTCTTGAACAGATACTAAGAGAGAACCAATGGAATTTAAAATTGCGAAAACGTCTTGGATTCTTCGAAAAAATCATCAACTCGTGTCGTGATTTTCTTAAATTAGGAAAAAAGGCTTTTTACATCCTCCTCCATGAAGGACCCCACGACTTAATCAGGCAGTATAATGAGAGAAAAAAGGTAAAAAAATTTGAGAGGGAACACAGGGTAAACCCCCCTGATAAAATGGAGGTTGTCCTTCGTGCAGAAGATGATATTCATGATTTTGCATTTCCGGAAAGTTCAAAAAACCCTGACGTTTCTATCATAATACCAGTTCACAATCAGCACCAATATACCCTGAACTGCCTGTATTCAATCGCAAATAAAACACAAGGATCATACGAAATTATTGTGGTAGATGATGCATCCTCGGATTCAACAATATCCACTTTAGTAAATATTAAAAATATCACCATTATTAGAAATGAACAGAATCAGGGATTCATCCGTTCCTGCAATACCGGTGCATCTGCTTGTAGAGGTAAATATATCCTGTTTTTAAATAACGATACCATTGTTACTGAAAATTGGTTGCCACCGCTTCTCGAGGTTATCAATAGAGAGAATGTCGGGGCTGTTGGATCAAAATTAATTTATCCTGACGGGCGATTGCAGGAAGCGGGATCCATAATCTGGAATGATGCTTCCGGATGGAATTATGGACGCGGGGATAATCCTGAAAAACCAGAATATAATTTTCTCCGGCCTGTCGATTACTGCTCCGGTGCTGCTTTGTTGGTGAGAAAAGAGCTCTTTGAGGAAGCCGGTGGCTTTGACGAACGCTATCTCCCCGCATATTATGAAGATGCGGATCTCTGTTTTTCGATCAGAAAATCAGGCTATAAAGTAATGTACCAGCCCAAATCAGTAGTCGTTCATTTTGAAGGAATTTCAAATGGTATTGACGTCAATGCAGGGGTAAAACACAATCAGGCTATTAATAAAGAAAAATTCTTTCAGAGATGGAAAGACATTTTACAAAAAGAACATCTCGATCCCGATCCGGCAAATGTATTTTCAGCCAGGTCGCGATCATCAGGAAAAACCATACTCGTCATTGACCAGTATGTACCGTTTTTCGACAGGGATGCCGGTTCGCAAAGAATGAGCAATATATTAAAAATTTTTGCTGATCTCGGGCACAAGGTGACTTTCATCGGCGATAATTTCAACCATTTTGATCCCTATGATTCAATAATGCAGCAAGCCGGGGTAGAAGTAATCTATTCCCCTTTTCTCTCATCTATTGAACAATACCTGAGCCAGTATGGAAAATATTATGAAATTGTCATTTTAAGCCGCCCCCATATCGTTGAAAAACATATCGCACATGTACGAAAGTATTGTACTCGTGCAAACGTGGTCTATGATACGGTCGATCTGCAATTTATCCGGGAATCACGGAGGGCTGAAGTATTACAGGATCCGGGATTAACGAAAAAGGTCGTTGAATTAAAAAAATGGGAATTGAAGATGGCAAAAGGGAGTGATGCTACATTAGTTGTCTGCACCAACGAACAACAAATACTCATAAAGGAAGATCCCTCACTGAATGTCCATGTCATCTCCCTCATCCACGATGTGGTAACACCAGAGAAGAATTTTTCAGAAAGGAAAAATATTATGTTTTTAGGTGCATTTTTGCACAATCCGAATGCTGATGGCGTCCTTTGGTTTATCAAAGAAATTTTTCCGAAGATAATTTTACATATTCCTGATGTAAGATTTTTTGTTGTCGGGGATCGACCGACCGATGAGATCTCCTCATTATCTTCTGGTAATATCATTGTCACCGGGTATGTCGAAGATGTTTCAGCATATTTCAATACCTGCCGGGTATTTGTCGCTCCGTTACGGTATGGAGCCGGAGTAAAAGGAAAAATAAACCACAGTATGAGTCATGGACTACCAGTGGTTACGACATCGGTGGGTGCTGAGGGATTGGATTTAACCGACAATGAAAATGTTCTCATCGCTGATGACCCGGACACGTTCTCCCGGAAAGTAATCCAGCTCTATAATGACGAATTCCTCTGGAATAAGCTTTCAAAGAACTCCATTGCACATATCCAGAGGAATTTTTCCTATGAACAGAGTAAAAAAAGAATTCAGATATTTATTGACTCGTTAAACCAGATATGATTTTACTGGAAATACGCTCTTTTTCTTGTTTCCAGAGTATAATTCACAACAGGCCTTGTTTTAATAAATTTTGCAGGGACTCCCCCGACCATTGTCCACGGTGCGACATCCTTTGTAACAACTGCACCTGATGCGATAACTGCACCTTCACCAATAGTAACACCCGGTAGTATAGTAACCCGCGAGCCGATATAGGACCGGTCATTGATTGTTACCGGGCCACCTTTACCGGCGAACGTCGGACTTGTAATATCATGCTCTACCGTATAGATTCTCACCTCACCGGCAATATTAACGTTATTCCCGATCTGTATGCCGAGACGGCCGTCAAGGAAGGCATCATTCCCGACAATTGAGGTGTGCCCGATCTGAATTCCCCAAGGGTGGAAAAACCTGCAGCCGCAATAGATGATTGAATCTGTCGCAAGTTTCACATGGAATATTGATCGCAGAAGCCACAACCTGACCGTATGAAGGGGTATTTTTCCAGTGGCATTTGCACAAAAGATGATGAACCAGTAAATACGGGACCATGACATGGTATTGATTGAAGTGCGGATGTGAGAGGAAATATTTTGAAAAGCCTGTACCAATTATTTCACCAGTTCCATTGTAATATGAATAGTTTTTTTCTGGTATTATTATTTTCATGCGGAAAATCACCATGATAGCCAGAACTCTTTTCAGACAATTCAATATTTTCGGATTGGACGATCTTTTTCAGACAATCCAGAATACACATACCTAGAGGATATTGCAAAAATAGTCCAATATCCACAACAAAAAAAAACAGGCCATATTTTTTTTCTTTTGATTTGATCTCACCATTCAACTATAGTTATGATTGATCAGCATCTGGAAAATCAGTATTTATTATTATTTTTTTACACTATTCCTTCCAATAAAATTATCTCAAACGGAAATAAAACACTTCCTGTAAATTCCATTTCGTCTTGAATGTGGAGAAATACCGGATATGATAATACTTTCTGAGGAAACAAAATTTCAGATTGAAACTCCTTTTTTAGGCTTTTGGAAAGACAGTTGGGTTTTATGGCGCGAGAGTGTTCATGCGCAGTCCGGACGCCTGGGTTTGGTTGTGTTAGCAGGTGCAAGGGTGGTGTTTGAACCATTTCTTGTAACTGACACCGATGCAGGTATTATTACAATCGGAGCAGGTTTGCCAAAAATTAGCAATGATGGTCTCAATGTGCTTGTAAAATTCAGATCAATAAGCGATTCTCACTTAATTAAGGGAATGACTGAAGAAATCCTCTTAAATCACCATATTTCTTGTTTTAGTCCTGATAAACCGTGGATTGATCTGGAGATCCCATTGGGTTCGATTGCAGGAAAAAATGGTTCCTTTGTCCTGGAGTGTCATCCCGGACCTCAGAATGATCCAACAGCAGACCATCTCGCTATTTATGAATTTGTAATTAGTCCAAAGGAATCATTAAGATTAAACCGTGCAAGGGCTTTCATGGCACGACGGATACTGAATGAAAGGAAGTATTTCACTGCGATCTATGAGCACCCGATGTATAATGATTCTACGGTAAGTGAGCCAACAGAACATGAATGTAAAACGGTTCCATCTGTTTCTGATCCACCCGTATCGGTTTATGGGCATGCGATGGAACTCTTAAATAACAGGTTGGATACAATACCCCCGAATTTTCATGACAGGTTAAGGAATAAGGTTTTATGTCAAGCTAAAACCACTGCAGGGAACAAAAGGAAATTAAAGATTTTTTCATTATGTTCCGGGGCTGCGAGGATTGAGATAGATCTTATACGGCAACTACCTGTCGGTTCAGTCGAATTAACCATAAGCGATATCAACGCTGATCTGTTGGAAGGAGCAAAAAGAAAATTAAGTTGTTTTTGTGAAGTAAACGTTCTGAAATGCGATATTAATGCCATTACAACAGGCGATACCGGCGAGATGAATTTTGATATTATCATGTGTGTTTCTGCACTCCATCATATTGTTGAACTAGAACGGCTGATGGAGTTTGTTCATTGCAGCCTTGTTGACGAGGGGGAATTCTGGGTTATTGGAGAATATGTTGGAAAAAATGGCAACAGACTCTGGCCAGAGGCATACACTATCGCAAACAGTTTCTTTAAAGATCTTCCTGAAAAATATCGTCTCAATAAAGTATCATCTGCCAATCCCCATGTGGATATTTCCTTACCTGATACTGATTGCTCAATAAATGTATTTGAAGGAATACGAAGCGAAGACATTGAGGCTTGTCTGGGCAGGTTTTTCACCCCCCTTTCTGTACATAAATATTGTTGCTTCTTATGGAGGCTGTTTGATTTAGCTTATTGTGATAACTATGATCTGACATGTGCTGGAGATCTGAAAATTATACAAAATGCCATTGACCTTGAATTATCCCATTATTATTGCGGGGGAAGGCCAACAACGCTGAATGGGATCTATACGAAAAAAAATAACGATATATTTTAATCGACTGAGAATTCTACCGGATTTCTGATAGTAAAAAAATTCGCTGTAAATTCAAAGACGCTGTGATTATAATATGACACCATTTTTAGTATGATAGACTGGTGCATGGTCGTCAAATACAGACCTGTTTCCGCAAAAGTAATTGAATTGCCGATCGGTGTAACCTGACTTGACATTTGAGTGGGACTTCTTGAGGGCGATAACTGGTGATAGTGTTCGATATGAACGTCGCTGCTCACGTTTTTTTTAAGAATATGGTTACTGCTTATAGAGGGTCACATTCAGTTTTTTATTATATGATAGCGGTTCATAAGGTAATTGTTTATCTGAAATTAAATACGTAAAATCAGATGTAATCGAAGTCGTGTTGGTAAAATTTATTTTTTCATGTGCCCACCACCGTACCATATAGAACAGCCACTTTCCTTCTGAGGACAAAATAAGATCCTGGTCATATAATATTACCGAGTTCTTCTCCGCGACTGCCAGGATCACGGCCATTTGATCGGATCCTTCCATATTCCCTGCCATAAGATGATTCATGCTTAACATCGGACCAGAATATACAATTACTATTCCGATGAGACTGAGCACTACCCCAAACGCAATCAAATATTTCACGTTTCTGACAACGATAATCACAATTCCGATGATAAATATAAGAAAAAGAAGAGTTAAAAAGGCGCTAATACCTGACATCACCTGAATGTTTTGTAAACGGATAAAATGATACACTGATATTGTGTTTGCCCATCGATATGATGTGAGGGGGAAAATTATACATGTGACAATAAATATTGTGGTAAATATTATACATAAGTAAACAGATAAATTTTTTTTCATAGGGGATAATTTCATATAATTCACATAACCAATCGTTCCAAGAATAATCAATACCGGGATTGTAGGTTCAAGATATCTTCCCATCAGGAGAGTATAACCATAAGGAGCATAGGATTTGGCCAGGTGAACACTACTAATTCCAATAAGCCCGATCGTGGTTATAATTGCGTACCAAAAAAGGATATTGAATGTTTTTGATTGCATCTGATAATGAAATACCATCGAATTATATAACCCAAAAAATGCAAAAATAATGAAAATAAAAAAGCCAGCAAAAAAGTAATATCCAATCTCATTGCAAATTATCCTGCTAAATAATGATACGAATCCAAAAAGATCGGTAAACATACCTTCTTGAATGACCTGAATATAATTATCTGAAGAATACCCAGAAATACCTGCATTCAAAATATTTGCCGCATTCGATATATGAAATGCCTTTTGCATAAAAACCGTATTATAGAGATTATACGCAATAAGCGGAAGACCGAAAGATAATGCAACCGGCCATTTGGACAAAAAAGAAGAAAATTTTTCTTTGCTTTGATACACGTCATACAGTATAAGAAAGAAGAATGCAGTAATTGCAGCGATTCCAATCGTACGGGTGAAATAGAGGGAAAATAAAGAAAATCCACTGATGATCCAGCATGAAGGGGTATTCCGTGAAAATGCCTCCAGAATAATCCAACAGGAAAACATATAGAGAGGAATAAAGAGATTTTCACTCATGACCGTGAAACTATACAGGAAGGTAGCCGGAAGGGTCAGTATGAAAAATGCCAGAATTATTGATGTATTCCGATCTAAAAATTTTCTTGAAATATAATATGCAGGAAAAACGATGAGGGATGAGAGAAACGAGTTGATTATTAATACGACATGATAAGTGAGATTAAAATCCGGCAGAAATATTTGTGAGGGGGAAATGAAAAGCGGATATCCCGGGGGATAGGCATTTCCGGGAACATTAAATTTAAAATCAAAGAGAATATTTTTTGCTATTTCCATGTAGAGTGCTTCATCACCCAATATGAAAGGTCCTCTAAAGGATAACGTAAGAATGCTTTTAATCAGGCTGAAAATGAAAAATAAAATTAAGGGGACTGAAATTTCATGACGTATTATTGTGTTTGAAAATTCACGAATTGTTGGAATTTTTTTGCCCTCAGGTTGTAATATAAAGGTTACTCGGATTGAATAAATTTTTTATTGGTCATTCATGTTACTTACATCATGAATTTTTTTTGATATGCTTATTCGAAAAGAAAGAGCAAAAAAAATATCCTGATAAAAAATCGATAGTCACAAAAGACAACTCGGAATTTATCCGGGACTATATCAAACGGGGAGTGGAGAAACCTGTTTGAAAATATAATTAAACAGAAAGGACTACTTAACTATTCAATGATCTGAAGATCAAATTGCTGGTACTTCAATCGATGGATATAATTTCATAAAAAACTCTTGACAATATACAGGTAATCCATTGAGAACACCCGTTATGAAACTTATCGTCACTATCCCGTCCTATAATGAGGAGCAATCAATAGCCTCCGTTATCACGGAAATCCCACGAACTATTCCGGGTATTGATCAGGTCCTGATACTCATTATCAACGATGGCTCAACTGATCACACAGTCGAAATGGCAACACATGCTGGTGCCGATAAAATACTCTCCCACAAACAGAACATGGGCCTTGCAAAAACATTCCGTGACGGTCTTAATGCCGCATTGGAAATGGGTGCTGATATCATTGTCAATACCGATGCGGATTTACAGTATAACGGTACAGAAATTCCAAAACTCATTGCACCAATTATTGAAGGAAAAGCGGACATTGTTCTTGGCGATCGACAGATTGATAACCTGGATCACATGCCCCGGGGAAATCTGTGGGGAAATAAAATCGCAACTCAGGTTACCCGGTGGGCAACAGGACTTCCGATCAACGATGCACAGACGGGTTTCCGGGCTTTTTCACGCGAAACTGCATTACGAATGAATCTCACTGGAGATTATACTTACACTCAGGAGACGATCATCCAGGCTGCAAATAAAAATCTCATTATTGAGCAAGTACCCGTGGAATTCCGAAGACGTAATGGGGAGTCACGGTTAATTTCAAGCATTTTCCGGTACGCTCGTTCAGCGGGAGTTACAATATACCGCAGTTTCGGGGCGTACCATCCATTTGTAATTTTTTCCAGTATCGGATTTGGTTGTATTCTGTTGGGACTTATATTTGGATTTAAGGTAATTATCCATTTTTTAACCACAGGCATGGTTACTCCATATCTGCCATCTGCATTGCTCACAACGGTTCTCATTATTGTGGGGTGTCTTTCAGTTTTATTCGGGTTGCTTGCAGATATGATTCGGACACAACAAATACTATCGGAAGAAATGTTATACCGGCTTAAGAAATAAAAAGGGAACTCCCAAGAGATCCATCACTGATGCAAGAGCACCCCCGGATAGGACTGCCATTATCATAAAAGGTCCATTGACGTTTGCACTACAGGGAGATAATAGCCTCATTACGGAATTAATTGCATTGTTGGGGATGATTATACACATTGTTTGAAATCATGGATGCATTTGATTGTAATAAAAAGGAGAAGAGTTCTTAAATGCAATGGACACTTATGATTTTGAGAAACAGCAAACATTACTTAATGTATAAATTGTTGGTACAATTCAGAACGTGTAATGCCAGATTGTCATGATTAAAGTCATAAAAAAATTATTTATTGCACATTCTTTTGCATTCAAAATACTTATTACAGGTTTGTTTTTTGTAATATTATTTATAAAAATAGATCTGAATGAGGTTTTCAAAACATTTTTAATAATTAATCCCGTGTACTTCATGGTTAGTCTTTCTATCGTCCCAATATTATACATAATTAGATCGTATACCTGGAAATTATTATTATTAAGTGTTGGGATTAACGAGAATTTATTTTCCCTTCTCAAAATTTTATTGATAGGTGTTTTTTACGGCCTCATTACACCGGGAAAAATTGGGGAGTTCGGACGAATCGTTTATTTAGATTATCCAAAAGCCCGGGTAGCTCCTACAGTACTTATCGAGAAAATGTTAGATGTGATAGGGCTATTATGTATCTGTTTTGCAATTTCACTAATATTTTTCAGATCACGGTTTGAATTTATTTTATTGGTTGTAATAGTGACTTTTTTGTTACTAGCAGCGATTCTTTCGATCTCCAACAAAAAAATTATCGTTTTTATTGGAAATTTTTTTAGGATCGAACCAGAAAAGATTCATTCATATTTACATTTTCTAAATTCTGCGTATTGTAACAAAAAGATATTAGTTACATGTTTTTTTTTGACATTATTGTATTATGTTGTTGCATTGATCACTGGTTTTTTTTTGGCCTTATCGTTAAACCTGGATGTAATAGTAGTTTGTACAATACCCTTGTTAATCCTCGTTGGAAATATTCCAATAACTATAGGGGGACTTGGTTTAAGGGAATCCCTTGGTGCTTTAGCTTTTGAATTACTGGGATTATCCGCGGTGTATGGCGTTACGTACTCTTTATTACGGTTTATCGTAATAGTTGTCATCCCCGGATTTTTTGGTTATTATTATTCGATGAAGTGGAAAAAATGAAGAGACTCGAAGAGATGAAGGAAAATACAAAAGAACAAAATTCAGGACGAAAACTGTATACTGGATTATTGTCTCACTATGCTGAAAAAAAAAGGTTGCTTGAAATTAGAAAATACGTAAAAGGGAATGTCATTCTCGATTTGGGTTGTGGATATGGAAAAATGTCTACTCTGTTTGAAAAAGAAGATTATTATGGTGTAGACATCAATCTGAATGCACTCAATAAAGCAAAAATGGATTATGGGGCATTAAAAACCACATTTTTTCTGACATTAGATGAATTTCACCAGACACCAGTATTATTTGATACAATAATTATGGCAGCAGTTATTGAACATTTAGCAGATCCGGTACCTTTATTGCTTTCATTAAAAAACCGATTGAAACCGGAAGGTATCATAATTCTCACAACACCTACGCATGTTGCAAATAATATCCATAAGATAGGATCAAAAATCTATCTTTTTAGTCAAGGAGCTGCTCATGAACACGTGAAAATTTACACTCAACAGGATTTACGTGTCTTATCAGAATTATTAAACATGGAAATGATTTCATATAAGAGATTTATTTTGGGATTAAACCAAATTGCAATTTTCCAAATGGTAACAAGGAACAAACCCGTAGGATAAATACGTATTCAATAAGGGAAATGAAAATGAAAAAAATCTCCCTCATCGGTGCAACAATATCCGGAAATAAAGGCTCTGAAAGTATGTTTCAGAGTGCAGTTCAGAATATTGCAAAAGAAATTCCTGATTCAGTATTTTATTTATTTTCCTATTATCCAGACCGGGATTCCAAACTCAATACCAATAAAAATGTGGTTGTCTGTTCAGGCACTCCCCTGAAACTGTTAATAGTCTATCCGTTATTTGGAATCGCCAGCCGGCTATTATCGACTATTCACGTAGTACCAACTTTCCGCAGAGTTGATACAGATTTTGCTGAATTGCTGGATTCGGATCTTGTCATAGATCTGGGGGGGATTTCTTTTGTTGATGGGAGGGAGAAATACCTGCCTTTTAATATTGCCTGTATTGTTACCCCCATTCTTTTAGGCAAACGGATTATCAAATATTCGCAGGCTTTGGGACCTTTTAACAATCCGTTCAATTGGTTTTTTGCACGGTTACTCCTTCCAAAACTTGACTGTATCATCGCACGGGGAGAAATTTCACGATTAAACCTTGAAGCGCTGGGACTGAACAATATCGTTATGGGTGCAGATTCTGCGTTTGACCTGAAAATTGGTGATACGGCTTATCTGCATGCCAAAAAGTACCTTAATCCTGAACTTAAGAAAAAAATAATTGTCGGCATTTCGCCAAGTTCGGTAATTGAACAATCCTGTGAGAGATTGAATTTCAATTATCAGCAAATCATGGCAGACTTTATAAATTATTTAATTGCTGAAGAAGACTGTAATGTGCTCATCATTCCCCATAGTGTCCGGAAATATACCCTGAAACGAAAAAATAACGATTTGGTGGTATGCAGGAGAATTCAGAATCTTGTAAAGCATCAAAACCGCTGCATTCTCATCGCGGATGAGCTGAATGCTGAAGAGCTCAGGGCGATAATCTCATACTGCAATTTTTTTATTGCTTCAAGATTCCATGCGATGGTGTCGTCCCTTGCAATGAAAGTCCCCACGTGTGTATGCGGCTGGAGTCATAAGTACCAGGAAGTTCTCCGCATGTTTGATATGGAGGAATATACTTTTGACTACAAACAACTGGACACTGCTATTCTCATCGACATGTTCCACAAATTACGGTCTGATGAGGACCGCATCAAGAAAAAATTTGACCTACATCTGCCGGAAGTGATTATCTCTTCAGGAATCAACGCTGCCATGGCTAAAAATTTGTTAGAAGCTTAAATGCAAATAACCACGGGTACAGGATAAATTCAGGAATGATTAAAATGATCTTTCTCAGGGATTTTTGGGAACAAATTTTAATAGTAACCAGAATCATACCTGCAGCGAGATAATCATTCCATCGTGCTTTTTGCATATATTCCTGAGGACAATCAATGGAATAACCCAGCAGTTTCCCAATTTTTGAACGAGCCTCTATACTTTTATGAAAAATGATAGACCGTTTTTGTGATTTAAATACAATGTCCGGCTCGATCTGCATTAAAAAGAGATCCCCTTTTCGTCTCATTTCATGAAGGATTTCATTTGCATTGTCATCTCTGGCGATGATAATTGAATGTTTAATCGGGTCATTCTTAAGATACGGGAGCCATGCATCTCCACATGATAGGTCAGCTTGTTCAGCGGTATGATCATAGCAGTGCAGACATTTTTTTAATGAATCACAAAAAAGATTCTGGTAAATACTAAAATGCTGAAAAGGAAACGAGACCCTGCGGTCATCGTTTAAGATGATTTCCATAGTCCCTCTCCAGTGCCCCTTCCGGAAAATAAGTTGACGTACATCACGTTCCTGGATACCTTTTTTATTAAGAACATCGAGCAACAATTCTTTCCGGGAATTATGGCCGCAGAATAATCCGATGAACAGAACAATTTTCATTGCAACATTCTGATCCCGAGCGATTTTTTTCCTGATCGCATGAATATGACAGGGAAGACCAACAACTGCAAGTCGCCCGTCAAACTGTTGAATTTCAGGGATGTATTTTAATAAGGGAATGTCAAAATATACACTGGAAGAATAATTTAATACTTCATCAGGATTTGTGACTATTTTTACTTCGTAGGAAATTTTATTTTCGATGACTCTTGACCGGGATAATAAGGCACCATCGATCTGTTTTGTTTTCAAAAGAAAAATGATCAATTGTGAAACAATTCCCCCGGATGCAGAATGTTCCCGTATTGTGATATCACTGGAATATCCCAGATAGCAATCGGTGATTTTTCCAAGATACAAATTTTTTTGACGGGTAAAATCCATTGTTTCATTTTCCCTTTTGTAAATGATATAGATTTAGGGACGGTATGATCATGTTAACATTTTACTTTGTAATCTCTCTTAAATAAATCAAATCATTGTCAGGATATGTAAAATACTCAGAGCCTTGACTTTTCAATTTTTCTGAATCCGGTTGAAAAAAATTTTTAGAACTCAACAGTTGTCCGGATCAAGAATAATTAATCAGACGCGACTTTTTAGAGAATCCTGTTGTGTCACTTCAGGGTTTTCACAACAAAAAAAAGCATTATCTGAATATTCACAAGATACTGGATCGATACATAAAGAAAAATGGTGTGTTCTGGTAATAATTACAATTAATTCCATTTCCCCACAATTGGAATATCCCCGGGTCCACCAAACGGGAAATTTGTATCGGAGGTCCCGTCGGTATTATAATCCAGATACCAGTACCCGGTCCTGTTCCGGAAAATACCGGGCTCGGTGGTACCGTCACCATCCCAGTCACCTACTACCGCTGTATCCCCGGGTCCACCAAACGGGAACTTTTTATCGGTCTCACCATCGCTATCGTAATCCAGATACCAGTACCCGGTCTTGCTCCGGAAAAGACCGGGCTCGGTGATACCGTCACCGTCCCAGTCACCTACTGCCGCTGTATCCCCGGGTCCACCAAACTGGAAACTTGTATCGGAGATCCCATCGGTATTGTAATCCAGATACCAGTACCCGGTAATGTTCCGGAAATAGCCGGGCTCCGTGATACCGTCACCGTCCCAGTCGCCTACCACAGGGGTATCTTTGGATCCACCAAACAGGAACTTTTTATCGGTCTCACCATCGCTATCGTAATCCAGATACCAGTACCCGGTCTTGCTCCGGAAAAGACCGGGCTCAGTGATACCGTCACCATCCCAGTCGCCTACTACCGCTGTATCCCCGGGTCCACCAAACTGGAAATTTGTATCGGAGGTCCCATCGGTATTATAATCCAGATGCCAGTACCCGGTAATGTTCCGGAAATAGCCGGGCTCGGTGATACCGTCACCGTCCCAGTCGCCCACCACAGGGGTATCTTTGGATCCACCAAACAGGAACTTTTTATCGGTCTCACCATCGCTATCGTAATCCAGATACCAGTACCCGGTCTTGCTCCGGAAAAGACCGGGTTTCGATGTTATCGTCGCAGCTTCCGATGAAAGCGTCGTATACCCCTTCACGCACACATTGGTGTTGGATAATCGGGTGGTCAGATCAGTCCATGTTGCACCGTTCTGACTGATATAACTCTCGCCTCCATACGCAGTTGCATGACTGGAATAATAGGCTGCAGGATACTCTACCGGTATGGGATAATAATCTCCCGGGGTTGATGCTGAAATAACAACTGAATATTTCTGCCCGGGTTTCAGGGCTACATCAGGAATGTCGATTGTGTGATATCCCATCAGGGAATCCGACCAGGAGGTTGTTGCAACATACCCGCTGGCATTCACCGGCCCACCAACAGGGTCAAGGTAAATTCTGGCGGTGAAACTGCCGGGGAATGTTTCGTACATCCCGATTGCAGTGAGCGTTTCAGCAGACTGGGCGGTGAAGACATTGGCATACTGGGCAGTTGTGGTGCCATACCCGTATGAAGCTACCCAGCCAAGCGGGTCATAACTGTAGACGCGGTCGTAGTTTGTTACCGGCTCACCAATAAATACTGTACAGCTGTCCCCTATTGTCAGATCATAATACGAGACATAGAAATACCCGTTCTCGCCCCAGCCGGTACCCCACGAATTCTTCACGATAAACGCACCGTCCCCCGCAGGTGTAGTCGCAAAGTTCGTGCGGCTGTAGGAATCATCCCATCCGACAATAGTGATCGCGTGGTTGGTACTGGCATCGGAAGGATTATAGAATGCCTGGTTTGCCGGATTGTAATATGAACTATCCCAGAAAATTGACGCCTGGACTGCACCAAGGTTCGTCAGGGCATTTTTAATATTGTCATTATCCGTAGGACCGGATCGCACCGGGAGGAAATACACATCCTGAACATGTTTGCTGGAGTTAAGGCCGGAGGGAGAAGTGCCAGACACATCGCTATAAGGATCGGTGGATTCCAGAACCGGTCCGCTCCAGCGGGCCAGGTATGCTGTAGAAATCCACCGGTTTCCACCATCATCCCAGGTCCGGTCAAAACCGTCCGTATAGGTGCTTGCAAGAGTGTTTTTCATATTATTTTCCGAAAAGTCCCAGCTCTCCCCGGGAAGCAGAGAAGATTCAAGAGACGCTATCGTAGCAAAAGCCCAGCAGGCACCGGCACTGCCCTGGTTTTTTACCGTTGAGACTCTTCCGGAGTTCCTGAGGTCATATGAACTCGGAAAGACAGATCCGTCCGACAGGGAATAGGCATCCAGGCTGATCTGTTGACCTGAAGTATAGGAGAAATCGACAGGAGAGGGAATTTCACCTTCCAGGAACACATGGGAAATGGATCCATCATTGAATACAATTGTTGTACTCTCTTTGACAGATGACTTTTTTATCTGTGATTGTTTCGTACGGTTCTGGTGCAAGAGGAACGCCGGGTTCACCGGGGCTTTTCCCGGGGATCGCGCTTGTGCACGCAGGCTTTTTTGCGAGGAATTTGTCGGAATAACCTGATTTTCCTTCCGCGAATTGTTAAGCGTGATACCTGGTTCCGGTGTCGGCTCGAGGGTTACAGGTGTTACCGCCAAAGTCTCAACAGGAACCGGTGACGTGGGCGTTCCAACCGGCAGGAGGGTCTCTTCAGGCCGGACTGTGTCAGTGACCGTGGGTTCGGACGTGGGTTCGGTAGTCGCAGGTGTAAGCGTCAGGGTCTCGTCAGGTACCGGAGTCGTGGACGTAATATCTGGCAGGAGGGTCTCTTCAGGCCGGACTGTGTCAGTGACCGTGGGTTCGGTAGTCGCAGGTGTAAGCGTCAGGGTCTCTGCAGGAACCGGTGTTGAAATCGTATCAACCGGGAGTGTGGTTTCCACGACATTTGCAGAAACCGTGGGTTCGGGTGTCAGAAGTATAGTTATATCAGTTACGGTACTGTTCAGTGTCTGGTTGAAAGTTGTATTTTCCCAACCCGGTGTGGCCCCCTGATCAGTTAAGTTCGTGATCTGATCTGCACACACTGCAGGAAGGATCAAACCAGATATCAGCACACAGAAAAAGATCAGATAATGGACACCACGAACACCATGCATATACATAATTTATCATTTTGATATTAAAAGGATTTGGTTTGTACAAATGACCATAAATTAATTATTATTAGATTTTGGGATAGAAAATTGAGCCTTTATGAGTATAAGCTGGTTTCTATGAATTTCTTTTTTTTCTTTACAAAAAAAATTGTTATCATAAACACATTATTGCAATGCATTATTAGTATACATTGTTTTTTTGTGAAAATCGTGTGAAGCGGATCTGCAATGAGCGCATCTGGAAAAAATGCGGAACTGATAAAAAAAACTGCCGGTACCTTTTTTCCGGCCAAATTCAAAAAAAAATCTGCTCTGGAGAAACGGACATGAACCCATCCGGTTCACTCCAAAACCATGAATATCTGTGAAATGCTTACAATTGGTATGAGCACTCCCCGCCTCAGGGCCCCTCGCGGGGCACGGCTGGGCAAGTACAGTTTCCAAGAAATCCGGTAATTGAGGCCGCCGCGGGGCGCCCTTCGGGGCGGCGGTATCCATCGCAAAAGGGGGTATAGAAATTACCACTCCCATCATCAGATCCGGAAGAGATCGTTTTTCATAGGAAAACATCCATGGATCGATTTTATTGGGGATCCGGTTCTGCGATCAAAATCGGATCGCGGTTGATCCGGATTGGTTTTTGATCGCGATCATGATTGCGATTGTATTTTTAAAATCGGGATCCGGTTGCGAAATGAAAATCGCTGATCGATTTCGAGATCAAAATCGCTGGTCGATTTTCACATGAAAATCGGGATCCGATTTCACGTTCCGTCTGTACTTATGGGTCTAAAACCATTTTTCAATCGCGATCCGATTTGCAGATGAAAAACGCAGATCAATTTTACCGGGAAAACCGCGATCCGGTTGTGATATGAAATTCGATTACTGATTTTTCCGGAACGGTTTTCGATCGCGATCGTGATCGCGATTGCATTTTCAAAATCGTGATCCGATTGTAAAATGATATTCTTTTGAAATCATTACTATTCGTTATAACACCGCAGGAGATTCGACTTGCCCAATCCCTTCGGGATAACGCGGTTGAAGATTCATCAGGATCGTCAACCCAGGACTGGCCGAAACGGGAGCGATCATTTCTTAATATGTTTTCTACAGAGCAAAAAAATCAACAAAACAGAAACCCCAAAAAGGTGAAATTCAACACAGGAATTTTTTTTGAGAACATTAAAAAAATGTATGGGATTCAGAATTTTTACCTTGTTGAGCAGGAGGCAGGGTTTTTCTGGAGGTGAGGGTATTTTTTGTATAAAATGGGACCAGGAGTTTGGGGGAGGAGGAAACAGAGAACAGGAGGAATCAGAGATTCTGCCCCGGGGATTAAAATCAAATCAGATAATTTTGGCAAAACTCATCCGCGCGACTTGATCCACTCAATGGTCCGGATTAGCCCTTTTTCCAGCGGTACTTTCGGCTCCCAGCCAAGGATCTGTTTTGCCCGCGTCACATCCGGCCGCCTCCGGAGAGGATCGTCCTCCGGCAGGGGATGGAAGGTGATTGTCGATGGGGATCCGGTTATCTCAATCACTTTTTTAGCAAGCGCAAGAACCGTGATCTCGCCAACGTTCCCGATATTAATGACCTGCCCGCGGGCTTCATCAAGCGATGCAAGGAGCAGGAGTCCCTCGATCTGGTCGGTCACGTAGGTAAAACTCCGGGTCTGCGAACCGTCACCAAAAACCGTGACCGGCTCCCCTTTTAACGCCTGGTTGATGAACCTCGGGATCACACGTCCGTAAATACCGTCGATTCGTATCCGTGGGCCAAACGTGTTGAATATCCGGGCTATCCGGGTATCGAGGTTGTGCTGTTTCCGGTATGCCATGACATAAGCCTCACCACACCGTTTTGCCTCATCATAACATCCCCGCGGTCCAATCGGGTTCACGTTGCCGTAATAGGATTCGGGTGTCGGGACGACATCCGGGTTTCCGTATACCTCGCTCGTCGAGGTAAACAAAATTCTGGCACCGTGTTTTTTTGCAATCCCCAGCGCAACAAGAATACCGGTGGTATTTGCCTTGAGGATCTGGATCGGGTAATGTTCGAATTCAAAAGGCGAGGCACGGCTCGCCAGGTGGAAGACATAGTCGAGCCTTGTTTCAACAGGAAGCGGTGTGGAAATATCATGCTCGATAAACCGGAACCGTTCATGGTCCATCATGTGCCGGATATTTTCTTTTTGCCCACTGGCAAAATTGTCAACACAGGTAACACAGGCACCATCAGCCAGGAGGGTATCGCAGATCCATGAACCAAGAAAACCCGCACCACCGGTCACCAGCACACGCTGATCTTCGTACCTGATATGGCCGAGGTTTTTTTTAATAGTATCCAGTTCTTCAGCCGGATCAAACATCATGAGCGATCTCCCTGGAGAATCCCGGATAAAAATGTCCGCATCTCTTCTGCAAATTCCTTGCGTTCGAGCATCAGCTCGATGCTCGATTTCATCCATCCCATTTTATCACCGATATCGTACCGCCGGCAATCCGTGATGAGCCCCAGCGGTTCATGCAGCTTCCTGAGCGCATCGGTAAGCTGGATCTCCCCATGATGGCCGGGAGGTATCTCCCGCAGGAGCGGAAAGATCTCCGCTGTGAGGATGTATCTCCCGATGGCCCCGATATTGGAAGGTGCCCGTTCAGGAGCAGGTTTCTCGACAATATCCTTTATCGTAAAAACACCTTTTACGGTTTCTGTCCCGTCAATAATCCCATAGTCCCTGATTTTGTTCCGGGGAACCGGCTCAACAGCAATAATGGATTTTTTATATCGTTCAAATGCATCCATCATCTGGCGGGTACAGGTAGCACTGCCGGGAGGGGAGATACAGATCGTATCGCCGAGGAGAACCGCAAACGGTTCATCATCGCAGTGTCGTTCAGCAAGCAGGACTGCATCCCCAAGTCCTTTCTGCTCTTTCTGGCGGATGTAATGGAGATCCGGCATATCCGAAAGCGATGCAAGGGTTTCATAGAACGGGTTGGTCCTGTCAGTATCGAACTTCGATTCAAGTTCAAAACTCCGGTCGAAATGGTCCTCGATCGCCCGCTTGTTGCGCCCGGTGATGATCAGGATGTCGGTTATACCCGAGACGATGGCTTCCTCAACAACATACTGGATGACCGGTTTGTCCACAACCGGGAGCATCTCCTTGGGCTGGGCTTTGGTCATCGGGAGAAAACGTGTCCCGAAGCCCGCAGCGGGAATCACGACTTTCCGGACACTCTGCTTCTTTTGCATTCTGACCTCAAAATAACTGATTGGATCCCATTAAACTACCAGCAGATCCCTTCTGCTCCGTTCCAGGAGAGGATACGGCGGCCTTCTATGACAATCTTGCGTGCCATCAGGTCAAATTCCTGATCGATCCTGCCAAACTCCGGCCACTCGGTCATGACAAGACACCCGTCGGCCCCCTTCAGCGCGTCTCCGGCACTGCCGGCATACTCGATTTCCGGGAAGATCTTCTGCATGTTCGGTCCCGCCATCGGATCGAAGGCAATAATCCGTGCTCCTTTTTTTTGCAGTTCCTGAATGACCGGGATTGCCCGCGAGTCCCGCACGTCATCGGTATTCTCCTTGAACGCAAGCCCGAGAACCGCGATCCGCTTGCCGGAGAGGTTACCGGCCTTTTTTTCAAGCAGCGCAACAAGACGATGCGGCTGGTATTCGTTCACTTCAAGCACAGCTCGAAGGATTTTTGGATCAACACCGGCCTGGCCGGCAAGCACGGAAAGCGAGGAGACGTCCTTGGGAAAACAGCTGCCCCCGAAGCCCGCACCGGCATTCAGGAACTGCTCTCCGATACGCTGGTCGAGTCCTACACCTTTCATCACTTCGTAGACATCGATCCCGAGCTCCTTGCAGATATTGCCGATCTCATTCGCAAACGAAATTTTCATGGCGAGAAACGCATTGGACGTGTACTTGATCATCTCCGCTGCGGAAAGACCGGTCCTGACCACGGGTGCGGAAAAGCTCTGGTATACTTTGGCAACGCAGTCCCCTGCCCCGACATCGTTACTCCCGATTACAATCCGGTCCGGTTTCCTGAAGTCTTCAATCGCCCGTCCTTCCCGCAGGAACTCGGGATTCATGGCAAACCCTATCTTGTCTTCGGTCTTTTGGGCGGAGGTAAGGACAGCCGGGCGAACAACCGTGTCTGTTGTACCCGGAGGTACCGTGCTTTTCACTACAACAACATGATACCGGGAGGAACTCTGTAATGCAGTGCCAATCGAACGGCTGGCCGATTCGATGTACGTGAGGTTCGTGCTTCCATTCTCGTTCGGGGGGGTTCCCACACAGATGAACGTGAGGGCCGATGTACTGACCGAATCATACGAGAGAGTGGCCCAAAGATTCTTCCCGGTTGTCCTCATGAGGATATCTTCGAGGCCGGGTTCAAAGATCGGCGCCCTTTTTTCATTGATCATCCCAACCTTTGCGGGATCAACTTCAACGAGAGTAACAGTATGGCCGGAGTCTGCAAAACAGGCACCGGTCACGAGCCCGACATATCCGCCGCCGATAATAGTGATTTTCATCTGATCTTGTCCGTGGAAGTGTTCTCTCTTGAGTGTTTGCAGGACGATATGAAAATGCTTCGGATACCATGGTATACCTGTTTAGTTAAAAATCACACAATTTTTTTGTAAATCTGAATCGTTGTATCCAGATGCGCCCCGTCCCCCTCTGGGGGACTGGTGGCGCAAGAGGTGGCTTTCTACAAAAAGAGGGTATTCTGCAGAGAAGTTTTTAAAAAGCCCGGATTACCCCCTCCACAACCTTCATCTGGATAGACAATGACCAGAGTATTGAGGTATTCCGATGCACCGCTATACACTCTCCTGCAGCGCAGACGCAGCCGATTTCGAACCGATCGTTATTGCCGTCCATGAACTGATCCACCGCCTCCCCGTCACGGCAAAATCCCTGGAGAAAGACGGGATACGGGTTGAGGACGGCAGGGTCATCGACCGCCACTACAACGGCCCGGTGCTGCTTGACGTTATTGCAAAAAACCAGACCATACAGGTCACTCCGACAAGCGGTGCCTATAAAGGGGTGCCGGTCACGGTCACACCAATCCGGGACAAGGACGGCAATGCAATCGGTGCAATTGGTATCGTGGACATAACGGGGATCTTCGATCTCGCAACGCTGATGGAGCACCAGACTGCAATCCTCAAGCAGGTGTGCGGCAAAGACCCCTGCCCGCTCCCTTGGGAACAGATCAACTCCAAGCGGTGATGTGATGCCGGATTCCGCATTCAGGGTTCTTGAGATACTCGAACGGGCGACAGCCCCTATATCCGGGGAGACCATCAGCAACGAACTGAAGATCACCCGCTCGGCGGTCTGGAAACATATCAATGAGCTCCGGACCATGGGATACGACATCTCCTCATCGCAGAAAGAAGGGTACCGGCTCACCCGCACGAGTAATAAGCTGTTGCCGTACGAGGTTCATAAAAAACTCAGGACACAGTTCATTGGCAAGAAGATGCGGTACCTTGAGAATACTCCCTCAACTATATGGGTGGGAAAGCAGCTCTGTTCTGAAGGTGAGGTGGACAAGATGCACGGCCTTGTCATCATTGCCGAATCGCAGAGTGGCGGCATTGGCAGGATGGGAAGGGCGTGGGTTTCCCCAAGCGGCGGCATCTGGATCACTATTGTGCTGAAACCCGCTATTCCGGTGGACCATATATTCATGATAACAATGGCAGGTTCTATCGCGGTAGTCCGGGCAATACGAAAAGAGTTCGATCTCGGGGCACTTATCAAATGGCCTAATGATATTTTTATTGGCAACAAGAAAGTTGCCGGACTCCTCCTGGAACTCTCTGCAGAAGCTGATGTTGTGCATCACTGCCTGCTCAGTATCGGCATCGATGTCAATGTTCCCATCAAAGGATTTGAACCTGCTCTCCAGAACCAGGTCACCTCCATCTGTGCAGAAATAGGCCATGAGGTAGACCGGGCTTCGTTTCTGGCGCGGATCTTAAAAGAATTCGAGAGTCACTATCTCCTGCTGGAAGGCGGAGAGTACGATACGATCATAAGGGAATGGAAAAGCCTCTCCTGCACACTCGAAAACCGCGTGCAGATCCGTACTCTCAAAAAAAGTTTTGAGGGAGAGGCGGTCGATATCGATGAGTTCGGGGCCCTCATTATCAGGAAAGACAACGGTAAGCTTGAACGGGTTATCGCGGGCGACTGTATCCACCGGCCGTAAGAGGTACGTTTTTATCGTCAACCATCAAATTTTTTAGTGGTTGACGATGTTCGGGGATCCTGACAGATCACGGCAGATTGCCTATTCAGCAGCATGCATCGGTCTCATCACGCTCGGCAGCTGGATCTCGATCCCCTGCATTCCGGTGCCATTTACCCTCCAGACACTCTTCGTGCTGCTGACCGGGATGGTCATGAAAAGGTATGCGATCATTCCGGTTTCCCTCTATGTCATTCTCGGCGCTCTCGGTCTTCCCCTGTTTCATAACGGCATTGCCGGGATCGGGGTATTGATGGGGCCGACCGGGGGTTACCTGACAGGGTTTATTGCTGCCGCATGTATCACCGGCTTGGCGTACGAACATGCGTCGCGGCCGATCCGCATCTGCGGGCTTGTTATTGCCACACTGGCGATTTACGCATCCGGTATCGGCTGGCTGATGTTCTCCCTTGACCGGGATTTTCTTCCCGCATTGTATGCAGGTGCCCTGCCTTTCATTGCCGGTGATGCGATAAAGGCCGGCGCTGCATACATGATTGCTGAGCGGTTGCCATGATTATCCTCGATAACATCCGGTACAGGACTCTGGCCATTGAAAACCTGCAAATACCACCGGGTATCACATCGGTTATCGGCCCAAACGGCAGCGGCAAAACCACCCTCTTAAAACTCCTGGCGGGGATTGCCGTCCCGGAATCCGGGACAATCCTGGTCGATGGAGTGCCGCCACGAAACATCGAGACCGGCTGGGTCAACGAGTTTCCGGACCGGAACATCCTGTTCGGGAGCACCGGTGAAGAGATTGCATCCCCGCTCCGGTTCCGTCACGTTTGCTGCACCGTTATTGATGAACGGGTGGAATCGGTCATGGAGTCGGTGGGTATACGGTACCTTATGGACCGGCATATGCAGGAGATTTCCGGAGGAGAGAAAGTGCTGGTTGCCCTTGCCGCAGCTCTGGTCTTCCGGCCGCAGGTACTGGTTCTGGACGAGTACGACTCTCATCTCGATGCACGCCGTGCCGCGGAGATTGCACAGGTAATCAGGAAAAGCTCTACACCCTATGTGATACACTGCACACAGGACATGGAGGCCGCTGCACGGGGAGACACGGTAATTTTTCTTGAAAGGGGAAACGTGAGCCGTACCGGTGCACCCGGGGAAGTATTCGCATCCCTTGCCGGCACGGCATATTACCCGCTCTCATGGAAGTGCCGGGTATGAAACTCTCCCTTGTGGGCGTGCGGACAGTCCGTGATACCTGGTCGCTCCAAGCAACGGGAACATTCGGGGAGGGCATCCACCTGGTATCCGGCGATGTTGGCAGCGGGAAATCCACCCTTGCAGTCCTGCTGGCCGGCCTGGTCACACCGGTATCTGGTGCAGTAGACCGTGAAGGCATTTCGTCAGTAATGATAGCGTTCCAGTTTCCCGAATTTCATATAACCGGTCCGGATCTGCAGAGCGAGTGCAAAGCCTGGAATGTCGATCCTGCTCCCGTACTCGCAGCAACAGGTCTGGTCGGACGAAATTTTGCAAGCCCCTTTGACCTGAGCCGGGGTGAACTGAAACGACTGAACCTCGCGTGCATGCTTGCGAGGGATTATGATCTCCTCATTCTCGATGAACCGTTCAGTTCACTGGACTGCATGGAAAAAGAGCGATTATGTGCAACACTATCCGGGCGGAAAAGGGGGATCACGATACTATTGACGCACGAACAGACTTACCTTCCCCGGGTTGACCGGATATGGGAGATCCAGCAAGAGGTCCTGTATGACCGGGGCAGGCTGCCGTCAGCTCTTCTTCACTGGGACCGTGCACCGGCCCTGGTAAAAAACCTCATTACCCGAGGAAAAATCCCGACAAATATTTCGCAGGCCGATCTGCTGGAGGCTGCATGCAGGACATAAGACTGCGGGCGGGTGCTGCAGCGCTCCTGTCCCTTGCAGCATTCACCAGTGTCACGGGAGCAGTTGTTGTATTTATCTGGTGGCTTGTCTTCTCGCGCCCGCTGCAGGTTTTCAGGAAGATGCAAATGGTAATTCCCGCCATCATCCTGATCCTTTTTTTCAGCGTTGTTCTTGAACTTACCGGCGGAGGCGGCATCTCCTACTGCCTGCGCATGACCGTCATTATCCTGGTCGGAGCCTGGGTGTATACCCTGTATCACCAGGGTGATTTCCTGAAGCTCGGAACATGGCTGCTTGGAAAAAAAACAGGATTTGATCTCGGCATGATTGCCGAAATGGGGATGCAGTCACTGGACATGATGGTAGCGAATTTCCAAAGGATCCGACAGGCACAGGAACTCAAAGGAATCCGCTGGGGAATCCGGAGTCTCGTACCTGCCTGCAGCATCCTTATCCGGGACGCTCTGCGGCGGGCTGATGAAACTGCGGAACTTTTGGCGATACGGGGATACACCCATGGAGGAAGTTATTGCCCGGTATTTGAGACCCCAAAAAAGGATATCATTGCGGTCATTGCGGCATTATGCATGGGAATCATCGCCTTCATTCCCGTTAGTGAATTTTTTATACTTTACCATTGAACTTTTGAGATGCTGGATGGATTCCCCGCCACCCCGATGAGGTCCCCCCATGGATGCTGTCGTTTCCCGTAAAGTGAAGATCACGGACACAACCCTCCGCGATGCGCACCAGTCGCTGATCGCGACCAGGCTCCGTACGGAGGACATGCTCCCTCTGGCAAGGGATCTCGATCAATGCGGTTTTTTTTCTGTTGAAGCCTGGGGAGGGGCGACCTTTGATTCCTGTATCCGGTTTCTGAATGACGATCCCTGGGATCGGCTCCGCGACCTCAAAGGAGAACTGAAGCACACGCCTATCCAGATGCTCCTCCGGGGACAGAACCTTGTCGGTTACCGTCACTATCCTGACGATGTTGTGGATAAATTTGTTGCTGCATCGCATAAAAACGGCGTGGATGTCTTCCGGGTCTTCGATGCCTTGAACGATATCCGGAATATGAAGCGCTCCATGGACCAGGTGAAGAAGACCGGTGCGCACCTGCAGGGCACAATATGCTATACCACAAGCCCGGTGCATAACAACCAGACCTTCATCAAGATGGCAAAAGAGCTCTATACGCTTGAATGCGATTCCATCTGCATCAAGGATATGGCGGGTCTTATCATGCCGGAAGCTGCCCGGAACCTGATTGCCGGCATCAAGAAGGTTGTGGACACAAAAATCTGCCTTCACAGTCACTGCACGAGCGGGATTGCTCCCATGAGTTACCAGGCTGCCATTGAAGCCGGTGTTGATATCCTCGATACTGCAATGTCCCCCTTTGCCATGGGAACCTCCCAGCCACCCACGGAAAGTGTTGTAGCATCCCTGATCGGGACGCCCCGCGAAACAGGGATCGACCTGATCAGGCTCAGGGCAGCACGGAATGCCTGTATTCAGATCCGGGAAAAATACGCCGGCCTTCTCAACCCGATATCCGAACGGGTCGACAGCAACGTGTTGCTGTACCAGCTTCCCGGGGGAATGATATCAAACCTGGTCTCCCAGCTGCAGGAGCAGGACGCCCTTGACCGTCTGGACGATGTGTTCAGGGAAGTGCCGAGAGTGCGGGAAGACCTCGGGTACCCGCCACTCGTGACTCCCACAAGCCAGATCGTCGGTACGCAGGCAGTACTCAACGTCCTCGTCAACGGGGATCGATACCGGAACGTGACAAAGGAGGTCAAGGATTACATCCATGGCCAGTACGGGAAGTCCCCTGCGCCGGTCAGTGCGGAGATCCGCAAGCTGATCATCGGGAATGACGAGGTTATCACCGCCCGCCCGGCTGACCTGCTGGAACCTGCATACGAGAAGATGAAAGCGGAAGCGACGAAGGCCGGACTCATCCGTAAGGAGGAGGATATTCTGACGTATATCCTTTATCCGGCAATAGCGCCCTCGTTCCTGAAAGGTGAGCGGACTCTTGAAGAGATCCCGGGAAAGAAGCCTGCAGCAAAACCTGCATCCGGTATGCCTGACCAGATGCAAGTGGAGGTGGATGGCGAAGTATTCTCCATCCGCATTATCTCCGTGGGCGGAAATGCGATGGAAGTATCCACCGTAGCCCCGCAGAAGATCCCGCGCGGGGATATGGCCGGGGGTATCAAGAGCAATATGCAGGGGATGGTGCTGAAAGTCAGCGTGAGCCGGGGTGCATCAGTGAAGAAAGGAGATACCCTTCTTGTCCTTGAAGCTATGAAGATGGAAAACCCCATCCACAGCCCGGTTGACGGAAAGGTCATCGAAATTTTTGTTGATACCGGGGATGTCGTCCAGAACGGCGATGTCCTGCTGGTGGTGCAATGAAATATTTTGAAAAGCTCCTGATTGCAAACCGTGGCGAAATCGCAATCCGGGTCATGCGGGCGTGTCGCGAGCTTGACATTGATACGGTTGCTATTTACTCTGATGCTGATAAAAATTCACTTCACGTAAAATATGCCGATGAAGCTTTTTTTGTCGGCGAAGCCCACCCGTCAAAAAGTTACCTCAACATGGAACGGATCCTTGACATTGCAAAAAAGAGCGGTGCAGAGGCTGTCCATCCCGGATACGGATTCCTTGCGGAGAATTATCGTTTTGCCAAACTTTGCCTTGATGAGAACGTGATCTTTGTCGGGCCCCGCTGGAAAACGATCAAAGCAATGGGATCCAAGATCGACAGCAAGCAGATGATGAAGGACAATGCTGTACCGGTTACACCCGGCACTGACGGGGGAATAAAAACTATTGATGAGGCAAAACGGGTTGCCCTGGAAATAGGTTATCCGGTCATTGTCAAGGCAAGTGCCGGCGGTGGAGGGATCGGTATGCAGATTGTGCAGGACGAAAAATCCCTTGAAGAAGCGATCGCTGCAAGCCAGCGCATTGCGCAGTCTGCATTCGGTGATGCAACGGTATTTATTGAGAAGTACTTAATCAAACCCCGTCTTATCGAGTTCCAGGTGCTTGCCGATGA
>Ga0105103_10000079_pt1 | contig 45233 bp, 46 predicted proteins | sample PPLLaktember2015_2_FD_79107 | JGI IMG/M metagenome (GOLD analysis project Ga0105103, IMG submission 79107) | Freshwater sediment microbial communities from Prairie Pothole Lake near Jamestown, North Dakota, USA - PPLs Lake P7 Core (6) Depth... | ecosystem: Environmental > Aquatic > Freshwater >...
GGCCGGCTTCGCGGCCGTGGCCGAAGCCGGCACCGAGGTGGTCGTCTTGCGTGGCGCGGTGGTGGCGCGCACGCGCAGCCGCTGCGGGTCGCGCTGCTGGGCACCGGGCTTGAGCTTGATCGTCGGTCGTTCGGCCATGGTGGGCCGATTGGAGCACAGCCCCCTGCGCGAGCGCCCGCGCCTTCAGTTGGCGCGTGTGCCGTCGGCAGCGCGCACCAGCCACGCGTCGTCGGATGCGGGCTGCAGACCGAAGAGCTCGGCCACCGATTCACGGTACTGCGCCTGCCCGACGGCATTGGTGTTGTGGTGCGAGCCGCCTTCAACCAGCACGAAGCGCTTCGGCTCGCGCGCCCGCTCGTACAGCGCGCGGCCCAACTGTGGCTGGATCAGGCGGTCCTGGCTGCCGTGCACCACCAGCAGCGGCGAGCCAAGCTGGCCCACCCGCGAGCCGGCATCGAAGCGCTGGGTGATCAGCGGCCCCACGGGCAGCCAGCCCCACTTGAAGCTGCTGACGACGTCGGGCACCGAGGTGAACGCGCCTTCGACCAGCACGCCGGCCTCGTCGTCCACCTGGCTGGCCAACTGCACGGCGATGGCACCGCCCAGCGAATGGCCGAACACGTAACGCGGCACACCCGGCTTTTGTCCGGCGAGCCAGTCCCAGGCCGCGCGCGCGTCCTCGTAGGCCATGCTTTCCGAGGGCAGCGTGTCGGTGCTCTGGCCGAAGCCTCGGTAGTCGATGCCCAGCACCGCGAAACCCAGCTCGTGCATGCGGCGGATGCGGTGGGCGCTGCTGCGCACGTCCCAGCGCGCGCCGTGAAGGTACAGCAGCAGCGGCGCGTCGGGGCTCGCCTGCGGTAGCCACAGACCATGCAGGCGCACGGGCTCGCCGCTTTCGCGCGAGCTGAATTCGATCCACACGTCCTGCATGCCCTCGGCGGCCGAGGCACCACCCCACCAGCTTTGCTTGCTGGGCTGGAACACCCACTCGCGCTGCTTCTCGTCGAGCGTGGCGCAGCCGGCCAGCAACGACAGGGCCAGCAGTGTGGCCCACAGGCCGTGGCGCATGACGCGGCGTTTCATCCGTGCAGGGTGCCACAAGCGGGCCGAGTCGGTCGGCAGCGGCCGGATTTCCCGACGGCAACGACCGGGAAAGCACCCCGGCGCTTTCAAGGCCGCGGCGACTGGCCCTCGCGCGCGGCCGCGGCGCTGTCGCCGGGTTGCAGGCGCCGCGCCTCGAACTCGATGGGCTTCTCGCTAGTGAAGCCGCCGCTGCTCTGCATGCGGAAGGCCAGCACCTCGTCGGGCGGCTGGCCGCGCAGTTCAGCCGCGTAGCTGCGGGTCAGCTCGCGGGTCTCGTTGTTCATCGAGGCGGTGCTGCGCGTCTGGAAATGCAGGTTCATGCCCTCGACGCGCAGGTTCTCGATGGCGCGAGGGTAGGCCAGGAAACTGGCGCTGCCGGTCAGTTCTCCGGCATGGCGCTTGAACTCGAAGCGCTCTGAATAGCGGTTACCCCAGGCATAACGCACCGGCGCCACCCACACACCGAGCAGCCATGCGCTGGCTTCCGGTGCGGGCGGTGGCAGGGGTGGCGCGTCCGGTCGCAACACCAACCAGCCACCCACCAGTGCGGCGGCCAGCGCCGCAACGCCAGCGGCCAGCGGCCAGCGCGCACGCGGCTTCTGTAGGCCGATGCTGTCGGCCAGCCTGGCCATGTCGGCGTCCCAATGCGCATCGCCCAGACTCATGGCGTTGCGACGGGCCAGCGCCTGCAGCGGCGGCGGCAGACCGGCTTCGGACGGCATGTCGGCGCCGGGCAGCAGCACTGGCACCACCTGGGCACCACTGTCCAGCGCCGCCGCGACCTCCAGGCGTACGAAATCCTGCTCGTCGTCGATGCGCCGCTGGCCCGAGGCGTCGGTGCCGGCCCAGCGCGGGCCGATCAGCACCAGCACCGTCTTGGCGCCGTGCAGCCGCGCGCGGATGGCCTTGACGAAGTCCTCGCCGGGCTCGATGTCGAGCACGTCGCGAAACACGCTGCCGTGGCCCAAGCGGCGCTCCAGAGCCTCTTCCAGCCGGCCGGCGTAGCCGGCGGCATCGTCGCGCCGGTAGGAGATGAAGACCCGGTTGGCGCTGCCGTCCATGCCCATCCTCAGCGCCCGCGCAGGAACATCGCGTCCAGTTCCTTCAGCGTCACCTGGCGCCAAGTGGGGCGGCCGTGGTTGCACTGGTCGGCACGATCGGTGGCTTCCATCTGGCGCAGCAGCGCGTTCATCTCGGCCAGGCTCAGCCGCCGGTTGGCGCGCACCGCGCCGTGGCATGCCATCGTGGCCAGCAGATCGTCGCGCGCGCGCTGCACGATCTGGCTGGCATCGAGCTGCGCCATGTCGGCCAGCACCGCACGCACCAGCTCGGCCAGGTCGGCATCGGGCAGCGCGCTGGGCCGGCTGCGCACCGCCAGCGCGGTGGCCGACAGCGGCGACACGTCCAGGCCCAGCTCGAGCAACGCCTGCACATGCTGCTGGGCCGCGGCCATCTCGGCCGGAGTGGCGGCAAAGCTCAGCGGAATGAGCAGCGGCTGCGCCTGCAGCGCGCGCTCGCCAAGCGTGGCCTTGAGCCGTTCGTAGACCACACGTTCATGCGCCGCATGCATGTCGATGATGACCAGGCCCTGGGCGTTCTGTGCCAGCACGTAGGCGCCGCCGAGTTGGGCCAGCGCCTGGCCCAGCGGCAACTCCTCGGCCGCCGGTTCGGCGGTGTTCGCCGCCGCGGCGGGCGCAGCCCAGGCGGCCGGCGGCTCCTGCGCATAGAGCCTGGCCAGGTTCTGCAGCGCCAGCTTGCCCTGCACCGCGGGCGCCGGGCTCCAAGCTGTCGGCCCGAAGGGGTCGCGGCCGGCCGTCGGCACGCTGGGCGGTAGGGCCTCATCGGGGGCCGTGCTCGAGGCGGCGCGCGTCGGCGCCAGCGCATTCTCGGCCGCGTGCCGCACGCCCTGGTGCAGTTCGCGCGCATCGCGGAAACGCACTTCGATCTTGGTCGGATGCACGTTCACGTCCACGCGCGACGGGTCGATGCCGATGAACAGCACATAGGCCGGCTGGCGCGCGCCGTGCAGCACGTCCTCGTAGGCCGAGCGCAGGCCGTGGGCGATGAGCCGGTCGCGCACGAAGCGGCCGTTGACGTAAACGTACTGGTGGTCGGCGCGGGCCCGTGCCGCCTCGGGCAGGCCGATGCGGCCGTGCAGCTGCAGCGTACCCGCGCTGTCGTGCAGCGGCCGGCTGTGGGCGAGGAACTCCTCGCCGAGCACGTCGCGCAGCCGCTGCTCGGCGCTGGCGGCACGCCATTGCGCCACCAGCTTGCCGTCCTGCCAGACCGCGAAGCCGACGTCCGGCCGGGCCAGCGCATGCCGGCGCACGGCCTCCAGGCAATGCGCAGCCTCGGTGGCGTCGGTCTTGAGGAACTTGCGCCGCGCCGGCGTGCTGAAGAACAGCTCGCGCACCTCGACGCTGGTGCCCACCGCGCGCGCCGCTGGCGCCAGCTCGCCGCTGCGTGCGTCGAGCCTGGTTGCGTGCGGCGCGTCGGCCGTGCGGCTGGTGATGGAAAGCTCGGACACCGAGGCCACCGCGGCCAGGGCCTCGCCGCGAAAGCCCATCGTCGCCACCTGCTCCAGGTCGAGCAGCGAGCCGATCTTGCTGGTGGCATGGCGCTTCAAGGCCAGCGGCAATTCATGCGCCGGGATACCGCTGCCGTCGTCCTCGACCACGATGCTGCGCACCCCGCCAGCCGACAGGCGCAGGTTGACCTGCGTGGCCCCGGCATCGAGCGCGTTGTCGACCAGCTCGCGCACCACCGAGGCCGGCCGCTCGACCACCTCGCCAGCGGCGATCTGGCTGACCAGTTCGTCCGGCAGCTCGCGGATGGCGCGGCGCGGTGGCGGGGCGACGAGGGCACTCATCGCGGCATTGTAGGAAGCGCTCCGCGGCGTCGTTCAGGCGGTCGGCAGCAGCGTGTCGATCAGCCCGTCCTTGTCGATCCACTGCTGCTCGACCCAGGCGCTGATCTGCTGCCGGTAGGCCTTGTCGCCGATCGGGTCGCCGCCCAGCACTTCGGCCGGGATGGACCGCTGCTGCACACGCACCGTCACCGCGTCGATCTGTCCGCACAGCAGATGCCAGAAGGTGGGCGCGCCATGCGGGTAGACGATGGTCACGTCGAGCAGCGCCTCGAACTGCTCGCCCATGGCGGCCAGCGCGATGCCCAGGCCGCCGATCTTGGGCTTGAGCAGGTGGCGGTAGGGGCTTTGCTGCGCGGCATGCTTGGCCGGCGTGAAGCGCGTGCCTTCGACAAAGTTGATCACCGTGGTGGGGATGAGCTTGAACTTCTCGCAGGCTTCGCGCGTGGTCTTCAGGTCATTCTGCCGCGCGCCCGAGCCCTTGCCACGCTTCATGAACGGGAAGTCCAGCGCCCACCAGGCCAGGCCGATCACCGGCACCCAGATCAGCTCCTGCTTGAGGAAGAACTTCAGGAACGGAATTCGGCCGTGAAAGACGCGCTGCAGCACCAGGATGTCGACCCAGCTCTGGTGGTTGCTGGACACCAGGTACCAGCCGCGTTGATGCAGGCCGTCCACGCCCTGCACGTCCCAGGCCGCTGGGCTGACCGCCTGGATCCAGGCGTTGTTGTTGCCCACCCAAAGCGAGGCCAGGCCGTTCATCAGTCGGTCGCATACACGGCGCACCGCCTTGGCCGGCAGCACCAGCTTCAGCAGCGCCGGCGGCACCAGACTCAGCGCGACGATCAAGGTGTTCAGACCGAGTATCGAGGCGGTGATCACGCCCCGCAGCGGGGCGGGCAGTCGGCTGAGCATGGATCGGTGGTCCTTCGGTCGGGGCAGGCATTGTGGGGTATGGCTGCGCGGCGGCCCCGGCGCGTCAAGGCGCCAATACGGCGCCTTGTGCGGCCAGCAGCTCGCGCAGGATCGAGCGATGGCAGCGCGACTCGTGCTCGCAGTAGCAACCGACCGAGAAATGGGTCTGCGTGGACAGTAGCGCGAGCAGCGCGATGGCGTGTGCATGCTCGGGCTCGGCCAGCTCGGCGCGGTAGCGTCTCGCGAAGGCTTGCCACTGCGCCGGCGTGTCGGCCTGCTGACCGAGCTTCAAGGTCTCGACGCTCGGGGCCAGGTTCGGGAACCACAGGTCGTACCAGTCCTGCGTGGCGAACTCTGCCTTCGGCACACCGCGCGGTGGCCGGCGCACCGTGCCCAGCCGCAGGCCCTCGTCGGCGGCGCGAGGGCTGCCGAGGCGGACGATGCGCACTGCCAATGGGCGCTCCTGGTCAGGGCAGCGTCACGCCCGCCGCGGCCGCGGCGGCACGCACCGGTTCGGGCCAGTTGATCATGCCGGGGTAGGCGCCGCTGGCCATGCCCATCAGCCAGGCTGCTTCGTCACCGACATTGCGAAAACCGCGCGACACGCCCGGCGGAATGCTGATGGTGTCCCAACGCTCCAGCAGCACGCAGCGCTCGCCGGTCGGGCCCCAGAACACCTGCCAGCGGCCGCTGAGCGCAACGAAGACTTCCTGCGTCAGGTGGTTGTGCAGCGGCGCCGACTTGCCCGGCTCGCAGCACACCAGGTTCATGTGGAAGCCCTCGGCCGCCAGCGGTGCACCCGGCGGCAGCCCCAGCACGCGGTAGGTGCTGCGCTCGCAGCCCGGAATGCCGGCGTCGATGTAGTCGTCGGTGGTCCGCAGCGCGGCGAAGCGCGCGACGCGCGCCACCATCTCTTGCAACGTGGGGTTGGCGTCGGTGATCGGAGCCTGGGCGGGACGGGAGCTCATGACAGCGCAGTGTGCCTTAGGGCGCGTCGATCTTCACCAGCTTGCGCCGCCCCGACGCGCCGGCCTTGATCGACACCGCCGCCTTGGCGCAGCCGAAATGCCGCGCCACCAGCGCGATCAGTTCGGCATTGGCCCTGCCTTCCACCGGTGCGGCCTTCAGCTGCGCCAGCCAGCTGCCGTCCTCGGCCTGCGCCAGCAGGCTCTGCCGCGCGTTGGGCTTGACCTTGACTTCGAGGATCGTCGCGCCACCGGCCATGGCAGTTCACAGCAACGCGACCAGCTCGGCCATCGAATCGGCCAGTGCATCGGCGCCGGCCGCGGCCAGCCTTGCGCGCGGCGTCATCGCCGCAAAGCCGATGGCGCGCATGCCGGCCGCCTTGGCTGCGGCAATGCCGGTGGGCGTGTCCTCGACCACGGTGGTGTGCCGCGGCGCCGCGCCCATGCGAAGCGCGGCATGCAGGAACAGGTCGGGCGCCGGCTTCGGGTGCAACACATCGTCGGCACTGAAGATGCGGCCGGCGAAGCGCGGCAGCAGCCCGGTGTGGCCGAGCGTGAACTCGACCTTCGCGCGGTTGCCGTTGGACGCCACGCAATACGGCGTGCGCAGCGCCGCGAGCAACATCTCGATGCCGGCCACCGGCTGCAGACCCGCTTCGAAGGCAGCGCGGGTGCGCTGGGCGAAGCGGCCGGCGAAGTCCTCGGGCAGCGTGCCGCCCAGCAGCTCGCCGACGCGTGCCAGGCACACCGGCAAGGACGTGCCGATGAAGCGCTCCACCGTGGCCTCGAAGGACAGCGCCACACCCTGCTCGGTCAGCATCTGCTGCAGCACGCCATGGCTCAGCCTTTCGCTGTCCACCAGCACGCCGTCGCAGTCGAAGATCAGCAGCGCCTCAAGCATCGGGCTCGTGGATGACGAAGCGCTTGAGCGTCGGCTGCAGCACCTCCCAGGTGCCGACGAAGCCGCGCGGGATGACGAACTCGTCGCCGGGCCGCACGGTGACGGCCTGGCCGTCGGCGGCTGTGATGAGGCTCAGGCCTTCGAGGATGCGGCAGTACTCGTGCTCGGTGTAGCGGATGCTCCACTTGCCCACTTCGCTGCGCCAGAGCCCGGCGCTGAAGCGGCCGTCGGCGCTGGCGTGTTGCACCCAGGCGGTCTGCTTCGGGTTACCGGAAATCAGCTTCTCCGGCGCGACGAAGTACGACTCACCGGCCCCGGCATCGGCGCCCAGCATCTGCACCTGCGGTGTGGCGTCCATGGCGCGGCTCATCGGCCGGTCGCAGCAGGCTGCACCGCATCGACCTCGCGCGTGCCGAAGTCGCCGGGCATGACGATCTCCAGCAGCTCCACGTCGGGGCTGTGGCCCAGTTCGCGGTGGCGGATGCGCGGCGGCTGGTAGACGCTGGAGCCGGCTTCGAGCCGTACCACGCCCTGGCCTTCGTATTCGAACTCGATCCAGCCCTTGAGCACGTAGACGAACTGGAACTGCGTGTCGTGCAGGTGCGGCTGGCTGGAGAACTCGGTGCCGCCGGCAGCGCGGATGACATGCGCCACCACGCGGCCGTCGGTGGCCTGCTTGAGCCCCAGGTCGCGGTACTCGAAGAAGGCGCGCAGGCCGCGCTCGAACTGCGCATCGCGCGCATGGGTGGCAACGAAACCTTGGGTGGTCATCGGGGGTCCTCAGGTTGTGGGGCGCCAGGCGGCGCGCTGGATCACGACACGGTAGCCGTCGGGGTCTTCGAAGCTGCGGCCCTGCCGGGCCCAATAGGGGTTGAAGGACTGGACTTCGCGGAAGCCGGCGTCGAGCAGGGCCTGGCAGCGCCGCTCCCAGGCCTCGGCCGGCTCGACATACAACACCCAAAGATCCTCCGGCGTGGGCGCCGGCAGCACCGGGTGGTTGCGGCAGCAGGTGAATTCGACGTGGTAGCCGGCCTCGCCGTCGGCCGGTGCGAGCATCACGCCGTCGAAGCCCTCGTGGTCCTCGAAGCGGCCAAGCTCGCGCAGGTCCAGTGCGGCCCGGTACATCGCCGCCGACCGGCCCAGGTCGGCCACGGGGCGGGCGATGCGCAGGTGCATGTTCATGTCGACGCGACTAGGCCGGGCAAGTGGCATCGCCGTGCGGCGCGGCGCGGAACTCCGGCAGTTCCTCCAGCGCGGCAGAGAAGGCGGCCTGCAGCGGGAATTGCGCAGCACTCGCCACCTCGGGCAGCATCTGCTGCGTGAAGTGCCAGCCCACGGCCAAGGTCACGTGCGCCTGGCGCAGGCCGGCGCGCTGTGTGTCCAGCGGCTCGCGCGCCAGTTCCTGCTCCAGCTGGCCGAGCGCGGCCAGCAACTGGCCGGTGACGCGTTCGACCCAGGGCTCGTGCAGCTTTTCCGGCGGGCGCAGGCCGCGCTCATAGACGATCTGCACGCTCTTCTCGGTGGCCGCCAGAGCCATAAAAAAAAAACGCAGGTCGTGCAGCAGCGCCGGCAATTCGACGGGCATCAGGCTGCGCGGCCGGGCCAGCGCCTCGGCGTACTGCAGCATCAGCGTCGAATCCATCAGCACCGTGCCGTCGTCGCACAGCAGCGTGGGCGCCTTGACCACGGGATTGATCTGCTGGAACTGCGCGAATCCGCGGAACACCGACAACGACTGGTGTTCGAAGCGCAGGCCCAGCAACTGCAGCGAGATGGCCACGCGGCGCACGTAGGGCGAGTCGAGCATGCCGATCAGCTTCATCCGGACTCCTTCTTCTGGGGGCTGGTGTGGCGGGCCTTGCGCCGGCTGCCTCGCGGATCGCCAGCATACCCACGCGGCAACGGCGCCGCCAGCGCACTCACAGCGGCAGCGGCGTCACCTTGGCCTCGCCGACTTCGACCTGCAGATGCGCCATGGCGATCGGCAGCTTGAAGCGCCGCGGCCCGGCGCTGCCCGGGTTGACATGGAGTACGCTACCTTCGTGATGCACACGCGGCACATGCGAATGGCCACAGACCAGCACGCGCGCGCCGGGCCGCAGCACGTGGCGCCGCAGATCGGCCAGGTCGTGCAGCACGCACAGCAGCAGCTCGCCGAGCGGCAGGTAGGCCAGCTCGGGCAGCGCCGCGGCCCAGGGCGCGGTGTCGTCGTTGCCGCGCACCGCCACCAGCGGCGCAATGGCGGCCAGCGCATCGACGATGGCCGGGCTGCCGATGTCGCCGGCATGCACGATGTGGTCGCAGCCGCGCAGTTGCGACAGTGCTTCGGGCCGCAGCAGGCCGTGGGTGTCGGAGATCAGGCCGACGCGAAAGCGCGGCGCTGCGACCGTGGCCACGCCCGCACTCATCCTGCCGTCGGGTAGCGGTGGAACATGTGGAACTGCGCGTCCTGGGTCCAGCCCTGGGCCGCATACAGCGCCTGGCCGGCGAGGTTGTCGCGCGCCACGTTCAGCGACACGCGCACGGCGCCCAGCGACCAGGCATGGCGTTCCACGGCCGCCAGCAGCGCCGAGGCCACGCCCCTGCGCCGGCCGCTGGCTTGCACGAACAGGTCGTTGAGGATGAACACGCGCTGCAGTGCCACCGACGAGAAGCTCGGGTACAGCTGGGCGAAGCCCAGGGCCTGCGTGCCGTCGAAGGCCATGAAGACGACGGACTCGCCGTGGTCGAAGCGTTCACGCAGGAAGGCCCGCGCCGCTGCCAGGTCGGCCGGCCTGCCCTGGAACACGCGGTAGGAGTCGAACATGGTGGCCAGTTCGTCCAGGTCGGACAGGACGGCCTGGCGCACGCTGATGTCGTTCATGAAAGGGGTTGGTTGTGGCCGTGGCGAAGAGCAGGCCCCAGGGCCCTGCACTCCATTCGAAGCATTGTGTCCGGCTGCCGTCGCCGTTGTCGCGCAGCTCGCCGCGGCGCAGGCCGGCCTTTTCAAGCACGCGATGGGAGGCGTGGTTCTGCGGCGCGGTGGTGGCGATGATGTGAAGTCCAGTCGCGTTCGAGCGGCTCCCAGAACAGCCAGGCTCCGCAGCGTGTGCAGAAACCGCGGCGCACTTTGGTCGAGGCCTGGTACCAGCCGAGCGTGTCGGCGGTCAGCAGCCGCAGCGCCGACTTGGTCACGTTGGCCGAGGCGAAGAAGTGCCCCGACTGCTTGCGGCACTGCATGCAGTGGCAGGCCGTGGCCGCGGTGGGTGGGTCGGCCAGCTCGAAGCGCTCGCCGCCGCAATTGCAGGAGCCGCTCAGCATGGGCGGCCTCAGCCGGGGATCCCGGGCTCGACCAGCGCCGCCAGCTGGGTGAGCGATTCCTGCCAGCCCAGGTAGCACATCTCCAGCGGAATGACCTCCGGGATGCCGGTCTGCGTGATGCTCAGCTCGGTGCCGCACAGCACCGGCTTCAGTGCGACCGTCACCTCCAGCAGGCCGGGCAGGTTGGGGTCGTCGAAGCGGTCGGTGTAGCGCAGAAGCTGGTCGGGCACCATCTCCAGGTAATCGCCACCGAAGGAATGGCTGTGACCGCTGCCGAAGTTGTGGAACGACATGCGGAAGCTGCCACCCACGCGCGCGTCCATCTGCTGCACCTTGCAGGTGAAGCCGTGCGGCGGCAGCCACTTGATCATGGCGTCGGGTTCGACAAAGGCACGGTACACCTTCTGCGGCGGGCAGCGCAGCACGCGGTGCAGACGGACGGTGCGGTCGGGCATGGGTATCTCCTTGCAGTGGGCGGTGGCGGGCACATCCCGCACCTCAACGACGATGCAGCGTCTGGGTTTTCGACAGCGGCGGCGCGTCATCCGGGCGCCGCATGGCACACGACGCACAGCTTGTTGCCTTCGCTGTCGCGGAAGTAGGCGCCGTAGTAGTGGGGGTGGTACTCCGGCCGCAGGCCGGGTGGGCCCTCGCACCGCCCGCCGTGCGCCAGCGCCACGGCATGGGCGCGGTCGACGAGGTCGCGGCGCTCGGCGAGCAGCGCCACCATCTGGCCATTGCCGGCATCGTGCGGCCGGCTGTCGAAGGGCTTGCCGATCAGGAACAGCGGGCGCGGCCCGGGCTGCGATTGCCAGCAGGCCCAGGGGCGTTGCGTGTCGCAGAAGCGCTCGGCGATGCCCAGCACCGACATCAGCGCGCGGTAGAAGGCCATCGCGCGGTCGAAGTCGCCGACGCCGATGAACACGTGCGAGAGCATGGCCGGCGCTCCGGTCAGTCCGCGGCCGCCCGCGAGGGCGGGATCGCGTAGGTGCCCACCACGTGGGCCACCGGGTCGTCGCTGCCTTCGGAGTACATCGCCACCTCGCCGACGACCAGCGTGCGCCCCACGCGCAGCAACTTGCACTGCGCCAGCAGGGCCTGTCCGGACGCGGGCCGGCGCAGGAAGTTGATGTTCAGGCTGGAGGTCACCGCGTGCGGCGTGATGCCCAGCGTGGCGTGAATGGCCACGTACAGCGCGGTGTCGGCCAGCGCCATCATCGTCGGGCCCGACACCGTGTCGCCGGGGCGCAGGTCGTCGGGCGTGACCGGCCGACGCACCGTGGCGCTCTTGCTGCCGGCTTCGACGATGATGAACTGGCTGCGCGGGAACGCCGCCGCCATGAAGATGCTGATTTCGTCTTTCGTCGCCATGCCGGATGCTAGGGCAAGCAGCTCAGGGCTCGCCGTCCCAGTAGTCCAGGCCCGGCCCGCGCCGGTCGATCACCTCGAAGGGCGTGCTGTCGTCGCGCCGGCCCTGCGCCAGGAACTTGCCGGAATCCGGGTATTCGCAGATCTCGGGCGCCTCCTTGGTGCCGATCGACAGGTAGTGCAAGGGTGCGTCCGAGGTGTTGATGATCTGGTGCGGGTAGTCCGGCCCCGGCGGGATGAAGACCACGTCGCCGGCCTTCAGCGGCAGCCTCTCGCCGGCCACGCGCAGCGTGCCGTTGCCTTGCAGAATGACGAACATCTCCTCCTGCGCATGGTGCAGGTGGTATGGGCAGCCGCGTTTGCCGGGTGCCAGGATGTCGAAGGACGCGCCCAGCTTGCGCGCCGCCGTGCCCTGCGCCAGGCTGGCGCCGCGCGAGTCGTAGTGCGGGTCGCGCAGCAGCCGCGACAGCGCCAGTTCGTCGATGTTGCGCACCAGGGCTGCCGACAGCTCGCGTGCACGGGCCGCTGCAGCGGCCAGCAGCGCACCCAGGCGGTCCAGGTTCTGCTCGTTCGCCGGCTCGACGATGTGCGCCACCGCGGCCGCAACGGCCGGGTCCTCGAACACCTGGGTCCAGGACAGCAGCGTGCCGGCCGCATCGGGCGACAGTTCCACCGTCAGCCTGAAGCGCGGCGCCGATTCATGCTGGATGACGACGCGTGTTTCGGCCTGCAGCTCGACGAAAGTGTTCAGGTTGTCGTGGCGTGCGCCGTCGGGGCCGACCATCACGAACTTCCAGCGGCCACCGCGCCCGAAGTCGAATTCCTCGAACTCGTTGCGAAAGCCCTGCGGCCCCCACCAGGCGGCCAGCTGGCCGGCATCGGCAAAGGCGGCGTAGACGCGCGCTGGCGGGTGCGCCAGCACGCGCGTGGTGTGGAAGGTGGCGGGGTCGTGTGTCATGCGTCGGCCGGGGCGATGTTGAAGTGCAGCACGTCCTCGCGCCGGCCGAGCCGCGAGTACAGCGCGATGGCCGGATCGTCGCCGCGGTCGGCCTGCACGAAGATGCAGCCGATGCCGCGCCGGCGCGCCAGGCGCTGCAGTTCCTGGATCAGTGCGGTGGCGGCGCCGCCGCGCCGATGCGCCGCATCGACCGCCAGGTCGTAGATGTAGAACTCGCCGCGCTCCTGCTCGAATTTCGGCAGCATGTAGCCGGCCAGTCCGCCCACCAGGCGCGGGCCCTCGAAGGCGGCGAGGGCCACGAGGCTGTCGCGCAGCGCCGCGTGGTCAGCGGCGCCGAGGACCTGCATGCGGCGGGGTGGGGACATCGCGGCGGGCTCGTGGCGGAGGCGGCATGGTACGGCGAAGTGCCGCCTGCAGCAGCAATTCGGCCGCCGTCGTGGCAGGGGCTTGGCCGGCTGAGTGTGCTCAACGCATCGTCGGCGCTGGGTGCCAGCGCGGTGCCCCCCGTCGGGGGCAAGCACCCTGACTGACAAGCACATCGCATGGGCCGTGGCCGCTGCATTGGGCGCCGCAGGAGACGCATCAATTCCCGGGCGCGCCGGCCTGAAGCCCCGCCTGCAATGCGGCCTGCATGTCGCTGGGTAGGCTGGCCACGCCCTTGAGCACCCCGGGCCCGCCGTTGGCCCAGTGGATGGTGAATTCGCGCCTGTCGACCAAGCCTGGCAAAGCGTAGCTGGCAACTTGAAGGACAACCTCCGTGCCGCCTTCGACGCCCGCCGCGGACGACAGCAGCTTCACTACCGGGCCGAGTTCCCGCACTCCGATGGTCAGCAGTTGCGTGAAGCCGCTGCCGGCCGCGCCGGCCTGCGCCTGCACCGTGGCCGGCTCCAGGTCCGGCAGGCGCTTCAACTCGGCGCGCGCAAAGCATCCTGAATCCGCAAGAAAGCGCTGCAGACCCACCGCGGCGGCCTGCTCGCGTGGCGCGACATCCTTCTGGTCGGTGCGCCATTGCGGCGCCCACAGCACCAGCGCGGTGGCCTGGGCGTCGCACACCGGCGCCTGCGCCGCGGGAGTCAGCGTCACCGTCGTGCTGGCACACCCGCCGAGCACCAGTCCGATGGAGCCGGCTGCACATGCCGTGCGCCACCGCGTCATGCTGCGTCGCCGTTCACGGCAAGCCTGGGCCGCAACATCGGGCATGGCGAAGTCACCGCTCATGGCCGGCCGCGCCCCTCAGCCGAAGCGTGCCGACGAGCGGGCGCGAGCCTTCGCGGCCTCTTCATCGCGGTGCTTCGGCGGCGCATGGGTCACCAGCGACGCGATCAGGTCCCTGGCCGCTGCGGCCACCTGTCCGACCGCCTTGTCGAATGCCGCTTCGTTGGCCCGGGACGGCACGTTGAAGCCGCTCAGCTTGCGCACGAACTGCAGCGACGCATCGCGGATCTCCAGCTCCGACGCGGGCGGCTCGAAGTTGAACAGCGTTCGGATGTTCCTGCACATGCTGCGCTCCCGATTGTGGAAGTTCGTGCTTGCGGCAAGGCTGCGCGGCAAGCAAGGTCCATTGTGAATGCGCGCCTGGGGCGACCCCTGCTGGGCATCAGCCACCGCCTACGGCGCGTGCGAGTTCGCACTCGTAGCTGGTGATCGCGTAGGGGTTCCCGTCCGGGTCGGCGAAGTACAGCGACACGGACACCTCGCGGTCTTCCTGCGACACCTCCAGGCCGGGGATCGACTTCAGATGGGCGCGCCACGATTGGAACTCGCGGCCCGAGACACGCAGCGTGATCGTCGATCGGGTCTGCTGATGCGGCCGTTCGAACAGCGCGATGTGGATCGTGCCCGCGGCGTCCTGCAGCGTGAGGGGGCCGCCGTCCGATGCCCAGAACTCCAGCGCCTTGGCGCACATCAAGCCCAGCACTGCGGCATACCAGCCCTCGGCGGCGCTGCGGTCTTCGACGAAGACGGGAACGTGGTCCACGCCCAGCAGCGCTGGCACCGTGGGCTGCCGCGCGGCGTGCGGCGTGCTGCGTTGGGCGCCGGCATCGGCAAGCTGCGTCGATTCGCGGTCGTAGTAGTCGACGCCCGCCTCGGCTCTGAACATCCGGCGCAGGCTCGAGGTGGGCGAAGTGGTCGCGAAGACGCCGATCTTCTGCGAATCGAGGTACTCGCAGACCTCGATGGTGGACCGGTTCGACAGCGACCGATAGCGCATGGGCGTGCTGCCGGTGTTGATGATCTGGTGCGCCACGTCGGCCCCGCCGGTCGGGCAGGCGATCACGTCACACTTGCGCAGCTTGTACCTCTGCTCGCTGAAGCGCAGCTCGCCTTCGCCTTCGAGGATGAGGAACATTTCCTCCTCTTCGCGATGGGAGTGAAACGGGCATCGCGTCTTGCCCGGCGGCAGTACCGTCAGGTTGTAGCCGAGCTTGCGTGCGCCGATGCCCGGGCTGAACAGGGCGCGCCTCGAGCTGTAGATGCCGTAGACCTCGATGGCGTCGAAAGGGACTTCGTCGAGGCTCACGAGGGGCTTTTGCATGATGACCGGGTTCTATGTGGCCCGCACGCGCCGGCTTGCCGCTTGCAGCAGCAGGTGCGAATACAGGCAATGGAAACCAAGCAGTGCATGGAACGCCAGCCCATGCCAGGCCGAGCACTGCTGGGCCTGGCCCCTGGCGAGCAGCCTGGCATCGGCATCGGTGGCCGGCCTGGCGGCAAGATGCTGCAACAGCGTGCGCTCGACCTTGAACAGGCCCGACGTGTAGACCGCTTCGATGAACGCGGCCTGTGACACCGCACCAGGCATCCCGGCGACGTAGCAGTCCGCGAAGCCGTCGCGATCCTGGTAGGCGTGGAGCAGCGAATCCTGCGGCACTGGACATGGCCGGACGGCGGGCATGGTGGGTGATGGCGACGTGAATAGCTTCGAACCGGCGCGGCACCGTGGCGTCGAGCCCGGCATGTTGCCCGACGCGCCGTGCCACGCCAAGGGGCCGCCCTACGCCGGCGTGGCCAGCTTCAGGCCGACGATGCCCGCGACGATCAGGCCAAGGCTGACGAGCCGACCGGCGTTGGCCGATTCGCCGAACAGCACGATGCCCAGAAAGGCCGTGCCCACCGCGCCGACGCCGACCCAGACCGCGTAGGAGGTGCCAACCGGAAGCGACTTCATGGCAAAGCCCAGCAGCACCACGCTGGCAGCCATGGCGGCCAAGGTGAACACGCTCGGCCAGAAGTTGGTGAAGCCGTTGGTGTATTTCAGGCCGATGGCCCAGCCCACTTCAAGCAACCCTGCCACCAGCAGCAACCACCACGCCATGACCTTGCTCCCCCGGACCCCGTGGCCGCATTGTCCCCTTCGGCGCGCGCCTGCCCGCATGTTGCGCGGCAACCCGAACGCTCCGCGGGTGAGCGCGGGTTCGCGGGTTGCGAGTCAGCGAATGCGCTGACCGCTCCAAGACAGGCGAAGAGCGCGACGCGACAAGTCAACATAGCGATCCTTGGTGACATGGCGAGTACCGTTTGGTTGCGCAGGGAAGTTGCTTGTGACGCCCAAGGTTCGAGCCAATCGGGCGACGAATGCAGGACGTCAGGCCCGGACCGCCAGATCGGGCTTGGTGGCCTGCCATTGGCGCTCCGTTTGAGCGCGGGGTTAGGCCTCGCCCGCAGTGCGTTGGAGCTCGTAGCCGGAAGCCGCAAAGGACTCGTTCCCAGCAAGTTTTCCGTCGACCCGACGCACGACCTTGAAGCCCTCACTTAAGTAGAGGGCGAGCGCGGTTTCATTGCCGACCAAGACCTCTGTTGAAATGGTGCCGGCTGATGCCTCAATGGCATGGCGCAGCAGCCGCCTACCGATGCCTTGCTTGTACCTGGAGGGGTCAACGTATAGCCATGTCAACTCGCCTTCGGTGTACGCCGCGAAGCCGCTGACCTCACCTTCAACCTCGGCGACGATGACTTCACCGTCAAAGAGCCCTTCGTTTTGAGCCGCATGCTCAAGGGTCAAGAACGCCTGCATGAGCCCACTCGCTTGCAGCTCGTGAACTCGCGCTGCATCGTGGATGAAGCACAGGCGTTCCCAATCATCGGCTGAGTAGGGACGGAGGTTCATGCGACGCCCAACGAATGAAAGGGACTTCCCCCGTCCCGAGCTATCCGCGATGCGGAAACCGGCATCGAAGTGCCACGATGGGAAGTGCGAACTCTCATCAACTCACTCGGAAGGGGAAGTCATGGCCATTCTGACCGTTGGAATCGATCTCGCCAAGAACGTCTTCGCGCTGCATGGCGTGAACGAGGCGGGCAAGCCCGAGTTGCTGCAACCGCGCGTGCCGCGCACCAAGCTGCATGCGCTGGTGGCCGCGCTGCCGCCGTGCACCATCGGCATCGAGGCCTGCTCCGGAGCGCACCACTGGACTCGGCTGTTCCGGGCCGATGGCCACAGCGTGCGCCTGATCGCCCCGAAGCTGGTGACTCCCTACCGCATGAGCGGCAAGCGCGGCAAGAGCGATGCGGCCGATGCCGCGGCCATGTGCGAAGCGGCGAGCCGACCTAACATGCGCTTCGTGCCGGTCAAGACGGTGGAACAGCAATCCCGGTTGATGGTGCACCGCGCCCGTGAAGGCTACGTGCAGCAGCGCATCGCCACGCTCAACCGCATCCGCGGCCTGCTCAGCGAGTTCGGCATCGTCCTGCCGCTCAAGGCCGAAGTGGTGCGCCGCGAAGCCTGCAGGCATTTGGAGGATCTGCCCGGCTACGCCAACACCGTCGCGACTTGCTCAGCGAAGTGCATCACCTGGACGAACGCATCAAGCAGTAGGACCGGCACATCCGCGCCATGGCCAGGGACTGCACGGCTGCACACCAGCTGATGCAGCTGAGCGGGGTGGGCGAAACCACCGCCACGGCCATCGTGGCGATGGTAGGCAACGCGCACGAGTTTGACACCGGGCGGCGTTTCGCCGCCTGGGTCGGCCTGGTGCCGGGACAGTACAGCTCGGGCGGCAAGGCCCGACTGGGAAGGATTACCAAGGCCGGGGACGCCTACCTGCGCAGCCTGCTGGTGCTGGGAGCCCGGGCGGTGCTCAACGCCGCTGCAGCCAAGAACGATTCGTTGAGCCGCTGGGCGATGCAGTTGCGCCAGCGCCGAGGCTACTGGAAGGCGGTGGTGGCCATCGCGGCGAAGAACGCGCGCATGGCCTGGGCGGTGCTCACCAAGGGCGAGTAGTTCAAGCTGCCGGCCTGAGTCTTGCCGATGAATGCCACCCTTGCATGCTTGGGTTCGAACTCGCGTCGATCCATCGAACCGCCCTGACAGGAACAGTTCCCACCACCGCGTGATGCCACAGCGTTGATGAGCAAAGGTTGGACTTGCGCGGCGGAGTGACCGATTAACTCGATGAGCCCATGGCGTGCCGGCAGCGGCACGACAGACTCGGCTAACGAATGGGTCCCGCCGCGCGCGTCTTTCATCAGGGTCCGCAGCCACTTGACTGCATGATGACCGGTTGTAGTTTGTCCAGTCCGCACCTTGCTCGAAGTCAGGCGCCGCGCAGCATCAAGAGCGCCGGTGGGTCCTCGACATCCAAACTTCCTTGATCAATCGCTGCGCGATCGATCAAGGCAAGGTTTCGCTTGACACGTGGGGAAGCCCTTGTAGTAGAGCTGAGCCGACCGCATGCCGTAGCGGGTCAGCTTGAGCGAGGGGTTAGGCGTCGCCTTGCGCCGGTTGCGGGTGGCCGGCTCTCTGACAACTTGCCAGTGACGTACTTGTGCAAGACGCTTGCGATCAGTGTCTGATACGGCATGCCTTCTTCAAGCGCCTTTGCCTGAATGTCAAGCAGGTCCACCGATGACAGGCGGATGTTGACGCGCTTGTCCTTGATCGCGGTAGCTCGCGCTGCGGCTCGAAGGCGCTGTAGCTCGGCCTTGCCGGCACTGGGCTTGAGCTTACCCGACTCGTAGGCCCCGAGCACCTCAAGTTCGTATGCGTCCAGTTTAGACATCGTCTGACTCCTTCGCGATGAAGTCTCGCGTGGCTTTCCTACTGGGGATGATCGTCTTCAGGAAGAAGTGGTCGTCTTCCTCGACGAAGGGTACCAAGTAGGCGTACCCGGCAACTTCCACAACCATGACCATCTGGCGAGGGTACTTCTTCGGGTTTGGATGCGGCACAGCCTCAAGCAGCGCCCCTGCCTCTACAGCGACAGTGATCTCTTCGAAGGAGATTCCACGCTCGGCCTTCAGCAAGTCGTTCTTCTCGGGCGGCCACCTGAAGGGCTTCATGGCCGAGAGTTTAGCAGAGCGTGTGCCGATTGTCTTCAAAGCTGGCTCGGCCGCCAACGCGTGTGCCCTGCCACGCCCAACGAATGAAAGGGACTTCCCCGTCCCGAGCTATCCGCGTATCACTGCAGGCCGATCGAGCGCGCAACCGAGCGCGCAACCGGTTGCCAACTTGTCGCGCAAGGAGCATACTGGATAAAAAACCAGTAGTGCGCCGGGAGACCGGCAAGGAGTAAGGGGTGAGAGTCCCCGACAACCAAGACCTAGCGAGTCATGTTGTCCCCGAGTCATGCGCAGCGCATCGCGAGGTGCACGGCGAAGCGTTGACAGGGGTGCGTGCAGGCCAGCCATTGAGCCACGAAATGTTTATTCAGTCCTGGGTGCCGACGCTGTTACTGGCGCGGAAGGCAACACGTGCGGGCGCGCCATCGCAAGTGCCCGTGCGACCTGGCGGGGTCAGAGAACCTGGCATGCACGTACGCACCTTGCACGGGAGCCGGGAGGTCTGTGAACCGACCGAACGCCGGGGCTACCCGGAGGTGGTCCGCATCGGGAAGGCGAGGAGCCGACGCCGATGATGCACGGGACGCAGAAGTCAGACTCGTCCGTAGTAGCTGTGAAGCTGGCGAACAATCCCGAGCACCTGCACGCAGGGTCGGGCGCGGAGCCGGTGGAGCCAAGGGGCGGGGCCAAGGGGAACGTGGGCCAGTTGCGCACGCGCCGGACGCGGGGCCGGGAAAGCGTGTTCCAGAGACTGGATCGCGTGCGACAAGCCGCAAGGCTGAGGAAGAAGGAGAGGTTCACCGCGCTGACGCACCTCGTCGATGTCGAACTGCTCAGGCAGTCGTACTTCTGGCTCCAGAAGAATGCGGCGGCCGGAGTGGACGGCGTCACGTGGCACCAGTACGGCGAAGCACTGGAGCAAAGGCTCGTGGGCCTGCACGGGCGCCTCCACCGCAACGCCTATCGGACGACACCTTCAAGGCGCCAGTACATCCCGAAGTCGGATGGTCGCATGCGGCCGCTGGGGATCGTGGCGCTGGAAGACAAGATCGTCCAGCGCGCCGTGGTGGAAGTGCTCAATGCGGTCTTCGAGGCGGACTTCCTGGGCTTCTCGTACGGATTCAGGCCCAAGCGCAGCCAGCACCAAGCGCTGGATGCGTTAGCCGTAGGCATCTCGCGTAAGAACAACGTGAGCTGGATCGTGGACGCCGACATCAGGAGCTTCTTCGACACGGTCAGCCACGAGTGGCTGATCAAGTTCGTCGAGCACCGCATCGGCGACCCGCGCATCGTTCGCCTGATCGGCAAGTGGCTGAAGGCCGGGACGCTGGAAGATAGGACGCTGGTGGCAAGCGAGGAGGGCACGCCGCACACGCTGCGTCACTGCTTCGCCACCCATCTGCTGCAGGCCGGCTACGACATACGCAGGGTGCAGGCGCTGCTGGGCCACAGCGACGTTGGCACGACGATGATCTGCACCCACGTGCTCAAGGTCGGCGGCGGCGCCGTGCGCAGCCCGCTCGATGCCCTGCAGGCGGTGTGATGCCTGCCGCCCCACGATGCTCCCTGCCTATGCCGAGCTGCACTGCCGCAGCAACTTCAGCTTCCTGACCGGCGCCTCGCACCCCGAAGAGCTGGTCGCGCGCGCGCATGCGCTGGGCTACACCGCGCTGGCCCTCACCGATGAATGTTCACTGGCCGGCGTGGTGCGTGCGCACGCCGAAGCCAAGCGCCTGGGGCTGCACCTGATCGTCGGCACCGAGATGCAGCTCACCCACCCGCCCGTCAAGGGTCGGCCCGACGCGCCGCCGGGCCCGCGGCTGGTGCTGCTGGCGCAGACGCGCCGCGGCTACGGCAACCTGGCGCAGTGGGTCACGGTGGCGCGGCGCCGCGCGGCCAAGGGGGCTTACCTGGCCCACCCGTCCGACGTCGAAGGGCGCGTGCCGCATGCGCCTTACCTGGCCGGGCTGCCCGACTGCATTGCGCTGCTGCTGCCCTGCGCGCTGCAGGGCTTCGAAACGGTGTTCGCCCATGCCATGTGGCTGAAGACCTGGTTCGGAACCGAGCGCGCCTTCATCGCGGTGGAACTGCTGCACCAGGTGCACGACGCGCAGTTGGCCGACGTGGCGCAGCGCGTGGCGCAGGCCACGGGGCTGGGCCTGGTGGCAGCCGGCGCGGTGCTGATGCATGTGCGCTCGCGCAAGCCGCTGCAGGACATGCTCACCGCCACGCGCCTGAACACGCCGGTGGCCGAATGCGGCTTCGGCCTGCAGCCCAATGCCGAGGCGCACCTGCGCTCGCGCCAGCGCCTGGCCTCGTTGTACCCGCCCGAATGGCTGGCCGCCACGCTGCACATCGCCGGGGCTTGCGCGTTCTCGCTGGACGAGCTGCGCTACGAATACCCCGAGGAGATCGTCCCCGCCGGCCACACGCCGACGAGCTGGCTGCGTAGGCTGGTTGATCAAGGCGTGGCGCGGCGCTTTCCCGCGGGCATGCCGGCGGCGTACCGCGCCACGCTGGACGAGGAGCTGGCGCTGATCGCGCAACTGCAGTACGAGCCCTATTTCCTCACCGTGGCCGACATCGTGCACTGGGCGCGCGCGCAGGGCATCCTGTGCCAGGGCCGCGGCAGCGCGGCCAATTCGCTGGTGTGCTATTGCCTGGGCGTGACCGAGGTGGACCCGCGCCGCGCCACGCTGCTGTTCGGCCGCTTCATCAGCGCCGAGCGCAACGAGCCGCCCGACATCGACATCGATTTCGAGCACCAGCGTCGCGAAGAGGTCATCCAGTACATCTACCGCAAGTACGGCCGCCACCGTGCCGCGCTGACGGCGGTGGTCATCAGCTACCGGCCGCGCAGCGCGCTGCGCGACGTGGGACGCGCGCTGGGCATCGACCTGGACCGCATCGATGCGGTATCGAAGTCGACCCAGTGGTTCGACGGCCGCAAGGTCAGCCCCGAGCGGCTGCGCGAAAACGGCTTCGACCCCGAGACGCCGCTGTGCAGGCTGTGGGTGGAGCTGACTCAGGCGCTGATCGGCTTCCCGCGCCACTTGAGCCAGCACCCCGGCGGCTTCGTCATCGCGCGCGACGACCTGGCGCGCCTGGTGCCGGTGGAAAACGCCGCCATGCCCGAGCGCAGCGTCATCCAGTGGGACAAGGACGACCTGGACGCGCTGGGCCTCATCAAGGTGGACATCCTGGCCTTGGGCATGCTCAGCGCCATCCGCCGCGCGCTGCAGTTCGTGGCCGCCAAGTTGGGAAGAAATTTTGAACTCGGAGACATTCCCGACGGCGACACCCCCACCTTCGACATGATCTGCGCCGCCGACACGGTGGGCGTGTTCCAGATCGAAAGCCGCGCGCAGATGAGCATGCTGCCGCGGCTGCAGCCGCGTTGCTACTACGACCTGGTGGTCGAGGTGGCCATCGTGCGGCCCGGGCCCATCCAGGGCGGCATGGTGCACCCCTTCCTGCGCAACCGCAGCCTGCCCGCGGAAGCCATCGATTGCCCCGAGGAACTCAAGCCCGCGCTGATGCGCACCCAGGGCGTGCCCATCTTCCAGGAGCAGGTGATGCAGATCGCCATGCTCGCCGCCGACTTCACCGCCGGCGAGGCCGACCAGCTGCGCCGCGCCATGGCGGCCTGGAAGCGCAAGGGCGGCCTCGGCCCCTTCCACGAGCGGCTGGTCGGCCGCATGGTCGAGAAGGGCTACGAGCGCGAGTACGCCGAACGCATCTTCAGGCAGATCGAAGGCTTCGGCGAATACGGCTTTCCCGAGAGCCATGCCGCCAGCTTTGCGCTGCTGGTCTATGCCAGCGCGTGGCTCAAGTGCCACCACCCCGATGCCTTCCTGGCTGCGTTGCTGAACTGCCAGCCGATGGGCTTCTACGCCCCGGCGCAGCTGGTGCGCGATGCCAAGGCGCATGGCGTGGCGGTGTTGCCGATGGACGTGACTTGCAGCGATTGGGAAAGCACCCTGGAAGAGGGCGCTTCGGCGAAGGCTGACATCGCGCGGCGATGTCAAGGCGCCGCAGGCGCCGGCCGAAGCCAATCGGCACTCGAGCCTGCGGCCTCGGGCCCCTGGCCGGTGCGCCTGGGCTTCAATCGCATCAGCGGCTTCGCGGCCGAGTCGGCCACGCGGCTACTGGCCGCGCGGGCCGAGGCGCCTTTCGACGGCGTGGAAGACCTGGCGCGCCGCGCTGCGCTCGATGCCGGGCAGCTGGCCTTGCTGGCGCGCTCCGATGCGCTGGTGCCGATCACCGGCCACCGCCACCAGGCGGCCTGGGCCACGGCGGGCGTGGACACCCGCGCCACGCCGCTGCTGAAGAGCACGCGCACGCACGAGGCGCCGGCCACGTTGGCCGCTCCCGGTGTGGCCGAGGACATGCTGGCCGACTACCGCAGCACCGGGCTGTCGCTGACCACGCACCCGCTGGCATTGCTGCGCGCGCAGCTGGCGGCGTTCCACGTGCAGCCGGCAGCGGCGCTGCGGGGTTGTCGCAGCGGCCAGCTGGCGCGGGCCAGCGGCCTGGTCACGCACCGCCAGCGGCCCGAGACAGCCAAGGGCGTGGTCTTCGTGACGCTGGAGGACGAGACCGGCACGGTGAACATCATCGTCTGGCCCGATGTGGCCGAGGCGCAGCGCAAGCCGCTGCTGGGCAGCACGCTGCTCACGGTGTACGGCGTGTGGCAGCGCGAAGGCGAGGGCGCGCGCGCGGTGATGCACCTGATCGCGCGCAAGCTGGTGGACCACAGCGCGCTGCTGCAGGGCCTGGCCACACGCAGCCGCGATTTCCGCTGAGGCCGCCGCGCTTCGACCTGCGCAATCCCCTGGACGCCGCCTGGCCGGCTGGCGCAACAATGGCCGGTTCCACCGCTGCCGCTGCCAAGATGCCCGAGCCCACCCCCGGCGACCCGCTGGACCGTCTGTTCCACCCGCGCAGCATTGCCGTCGTCGGCGCATCCAGCAACCCGGCCAAGATCGGCGGCGTGCCGGTGGCGCTGCTGCAGCGCATGGGCTATGCGGGCGCGATCCATCCAGTGAACCCCGGCGTGGCCGAGCTGCAGGGCCTGCGCTGCCATGCGCGCATCGCCGACATCGGCACGCCGGTGGACCTGGCCATCATCGCGCTGCCCGCCGCGCTGGCCGAGGCCGCGCTGGTCGAGGCGGCCAATGCCGGCGTGGCCGGCGCGGTGCTGTTCAGCTCGGGCTATGCCGAGGTGGGCGAGGCCGGCCGCGCCGCGCAGCAGCGGCTGGCCGATATCGCCCGCGCGCGCGGCATCCGCCTGCTGGGCCCCAACTGCCTGGGCTTCATGAGCCCTCGCGAGAAGGTCTATGCCACCTTCTCGCCGGCGCCGCTGGGCGGCGTGGCGCCCACCGGCGGCATCGGCCTGGTGTCGCAGAGCGGGGCCTTCGGCATCTATGCCTACGTGATGGCGCGAGAGCGCGGTCTGGGCTTGTCGCAGTGGGTCAGCACCGGCAACGAATGCGACCTGCAGGTGGCCGACATCGTGGCCTGGCTGGCGCGCGATGCGCACACGCAGGTGATCCTGGCCTATGTGGAAGGCTGCCGCGATGGAGCGCGGCTGCGCGCCGCGCTGGAACTCGCGCGCGCTGCCGGCAAGCCGGTGGTGGTGACCAAGGTGGGCCGCAGCGCGGCCGGGGCGCAGGCCGCGGCCTCGCACACCGCGTCGCTGGCCGGTGACGATTCCGTGTTCGATGCGCTGCTGTGCCAGTGCGGCGCGCTGCGCGCGCACACGCTGGAAGACTTCTTCAACGCCGGCTATGTGCTGTCGCGCGCGCCGCGGCCGCTGCGGCCCGGCGTGGGCATCATGACCATCTCCGGCGGCGTGGGCGCGCTGATGGCCGACGATGCCACCGACTGCGGCCTGCCGCTTCCCGAGCTGCCGGCCGACGCGCAGGCTCGCATCCTCGAGCGCGTGCCCTTCGCCGCGCCGCGCAACCCGGTGGACATCACCGGCCAGGTGGTGTCCGAGCCGGAGCTGATGACCTTTGCCGCGCGGCAGATGGTCGACAGCGGCTGCTACGGCAGCCTGCTGGGCTTCTTTGCCGGCGCCGGCACCTCGCCGACCGTGGGGCCGCACGTACTCGATTGGGCACGACGGCTGCGCGCCGAATACCCGCAGCTGCCGCTGGCGCTGTGCGCGCTGTTTCCGCCCGAGAGCCGGCACGCGCTGGAAGCGCTGGGCTGCCTGGTGTTCAGCGACCCCAGTGCCGCGGTGCGCGCGCTGCGCGTGCTGGCCGCCACGGCCGAGGCGGCGCCGCCGGTAGCGACGCCTGAATCGCCGGCGCTGCGCCGGCTTCAGCCCGGCGCGCTGAACGAGCTGGACTCGCTGGCACTGCTGCGCGACGCGAGGCTGCCGGTGGTGCCGGCGCAGGCCGCCGCCGATGCCGACGCGGCGGTGGCCGCGGCACAGCGCCTGGGCTATCCGGTGGTGCTGAAGCTGCTGTCGGCCGAGGTGCTGCACAAGAGCGATGTCGGCGGCGTTCACCTCAACCTGCGCGACCCCGACGCGGTGCGCGCGGCGCATGCGGCGATCCTGGCCGATGCGGCGCGGCGGGCGCCCGAGGCGCGGATCGACGGCGTGCTGGTGGCGCCGATGCTCGCCGAGCCGGGCGTGGAATGCATCCTCGGCGTGCAGCGCGATGCGGCCTATGGCCCGGTGGTCATGGTCGGCCTGGGCGGCGTGCTGGTGGAGGTGCTGCGCGACGTGAGCTTCCGCGTGGCGCCTTTCGGCCGCGACGATGCGCTGGCGATGATCGACGCGCTGCGCGGCCGCCGTCTGCTGGATGCGCACCGCGGCCGCGCGGCAGTGGACGTGGGTGCGCTGGCCGATGCGCTGGTGGCGCTGTCGCGGCTGGCGGTGGCGGCGGGCGACACGCTGGACAGCATCGACGTCAACCCCTTCGTCCTGATGCGCCAGGGCGCGGTGGCATTGGACGCCGTGGTCATCGGCCGCAAGGAGCCGCCTCATGAGTGACCCTTCCACGGTAGCCGCGGTGCCGCCCCGCCAGGCGCTGGCCCGTGCGGCGGGCCTGGCGGCTTTCGTCTACGGCTACCCGCGGCTGGAATCGATGCGCACCTGCGCCGTGCAGACCGGCGCGGTGCCGGCACCGCGCCGCGCCGCAGCCTGCGCGCCCATCGACCAGCTGCTGCACTGGGCTGGCCCGACGCAGGCCGAGGACCGCGACGTGGTCACCCCCGCCAACGACCTGATGTACAGCACCGCGTGGATCCACCTGGCCGCCGGACCGCGCTGGCTGACCGTGCCGGCGGCGGCCGAGCATCCGGGCCGCTACTTCTTGCTGGCGCTGCACGACGCCACCACCGAGAACTTCGAGAACCTGGGCCCGCGCAACTGCGCGCCGGGCGGCGAGCGCGTGCTGCTGGTCGGCCCCGACGACACCATGCCGCTGCCCGAAGGCGTGCGCATCGTGCGCTCGCCGACGAACCTGGTGTGGCTGCTGGCGCGCGTGCTGGTGGTGGATGCCGACGACCTGCCCGCGGCCCAGCGGCTGCAGGCGCAGATCGGCATCGCGCCGCTGGCTGGCACGCCCGCCGCGCCGCTGCCGCTGGCGGCGCTGCAGCACTGGCAGGGCCCGGCGCTGGACCCGATGGCTGCGGTGCTGGAGCAGGGCGTCGCGCCCGAGGGCCCGGCCGGCCAGTTCTACGGCAACCTGTGCCATGCGCTGGCCGATGCGCCGGGCCGCACCGAAGACAAGGGCCTACTGGCCTGGTCCGCGGCGGCCGGGCTGCAGGCCGGCGCCGGCTTCGACTGGGCCGCGCTGGACGAAGCCACGCGTGCCGGGCTGGTGCAGGGTTTCGCCGAAGGCGTGGCGCTGGTGGCCGAGGCCACGCGCCACCGCCAGGCGCGGCCCTGGGTGCTGTCGTGGCACAACGGCCGCTACGGCAGCCGCTACGTGGTGCGCGCCATCGTTGCCTACATCGGTCTGGGCCCGCTGCATACCGGCGAGGCGCTGTACGCATCGGGCCATTTCGACGCCGACGGGCAGTTGTTCGACGGCAGGCAGGCCTACACGCTGCGCTTCGAGCCCGACGCGATGCCGCCGGCTGAGGCCTTCTGGTCGGTGACGCTGTACGACGCCGACCGCTACCTGTATCCGAACCCGCTGCGGCGGCACGCCATAGGCGACCGCGCGCGCGGCCTGCAGCGCGACCCCGACGGCGGGTTGAAGCTGCGCGTGCAGCACGATGCCCCGGCCGACCCAGCCAACCGGCTGCCCGCGCCGCTGCAACGGAGCACCGCATGAACGACAGCGACTTGCAGGCGCTGGCGCGCGAGGCCTTCGTCTACGCCTTCCCGCTGCATGAGATGACACGCATGCGCGCCGCCACCTCGCCGCGCCGGCTGCCTGGTGCGGGCTTCGCCGGGGATGGTGCCGACAGCACGCTGCGCTGGGCGAATTGTCTGATCGCCGCGCGGCAATTGCTGGGTGCCGGCGGCAGCCGCGTGGTCACGCCCAATAACGACACGCTGTACCTGAACGCCTGGCTGGACCTGGACGAAGGCCCGCTGGTCATCGACGTGCCCGACACCGAAGGCCGCTACTACGTGCTGGGGCTGCTGGACTTCTACACCAACCCCTTCGCGCACCTGGGCACGCGCCTCACCGGCAACGGCGCGCGCGCCTTCGTCGTGCTCGGGCCCGGTGCCGGTGCGGCGCCGCCGGGCTTCGAGGCGGCGGGCGCGGTGGTGCGCGCGCCCACGCGCTGGGTGTGGATCATCGGCCGCACCCTGCTGGACGGCGAGCACGAGCTGCAGCTGGTGCATGCGCTGCAGGACCGCTTCCACCTGCGCCGCCTGGACGACTGGCGCGCCGGCCGCGACAGCGCGCCGCTGCGTTTCGACGCTCGCTGCGATGCCCAGGCGCCGCTGACCGTGGCCGGCTTCGTGGCGAACGTCAACCGCGCGCTGCGCGAGAACCCGCCGCCGGTCGACGAACGGGCGCGGGTCGCGCGCTTCGCGGCGTTGGGCATCGGCGCTGGCTGCCCCGATGCGCCGACGCCGGCACACGAGGCGCTGCTGCGCCCGGCGCTCGAGCAGGGCATGGCCGAGCTGCAGGCCGGTGGCCTGGGCGACACGGTGGTGCAGGGCTGGAGCATGCCCAAGCGACTGGACGGCGGCTTCGGGCACGACCACCTGCGCCGCGCGGCGGTGGCGCTGAAGTACATCGGCGCGCTGGAAAGCGCCGAGGCCGTCTACCCGATGGCCTATGTCGATGCCGATGGCCGCGCGTTGAACGGCACGCAGGCCTACAGGCTGCATTTCCCGCGGGGGCAGCTGCCGCCGGTGAATGGCTTCTGGTCGCTGACGATGTACGACCGGCGCACGTTCATGCCGGTGCCCAACGACATCGGCCGCTATGCCATCGGCGACCGCACGCGCGGCCTGGTGCATGGCGCCGACGGCTCGCTGACGATCCACATCCAGCCGCAGGCCCCGCACGACGCCGCCGCGCGCGCCAACTGGCTGCCGGCGCCGGCCGGCGACTTCTACCTGTGCCTGCGCGGCTACCTGCCGCAGCCGCCGCTGCTGGACGGCCGCTACCGCCTGCCGGGGCTGCAGCGCTGTGTGCCGGTCTGAAAGGGTGATACCTCTTGTTGCAGATGCAGCGCGCCTCCGGCTGAGACAATTCGCGCATGCAGATCCAGATCCTCGACCAGTCGGTGACGCCGGAGCTGCGCGAATGGATCCTCGCGCAGGCCCAGGCCGGTTGTGCCACCAGCGACATCCTCAAGGCCATGCACGCCAGCGGCTGGGACGATGCCGTGGCGCGCGCCGCGCTGGCGCAGACGCTGCAGCCGGGCGCAGCGCAGGCGGCGCTGCCGCAGTTGCAGGCGGTGCCCGCGGGCGCCGGGTCGCCGGTTCCCGAGCCCGACCTGCGCGGCGCGACCTCGGTGTTGCGTCTGCCCGACCGCGAGGTGCAGGTGCTGCTGACCATGCAGCGCCCTCGCGTAGTGCTGTTCGGCAGCTTCATGTCCGATGAGGAATGCGACGCGCTCGTGGCGCTGGCGCGCCCGCGGCTGGCCCGTTCGGAAACGGTGGACCACCGCAGCGGCGGCAGCGAGGTCAATGCCGCGCGCACCAGCGACGGCATGTTCTTCGAGCGCGGCGAGGCGCCGCTGATCCAGCGCATCGAGCAGCGCATTGCCGAGCTGCTGCACTGGCCGGTGGAAAAGGGCGAGGGTCTGCAGATCCTGCGCTACCGGCCGGGCGCGCAGTACCGGCCGCACTTCGACTACTTCGACCCGGCGCAGCCCGGCACCGCCGCGGTGCTCAAGCGCGGCGGCCAGCGCGTGGGCACGCTGGTCATGTACCTGCAGGTGCCCGAGAACGGCGGCGGCACCGTCTTTCCCGACGTGGGCCTGGAAGTGGCGCCGGTGAAGGGCCACGCCCTGTTCTTCAGCTACGACCGGCCGCACGAGTCCACCGGTACGCTGCACGGCGGCTCGCCCGTCACCGAGGGCGAGAAGTGGGTCGCCACCAAGTGGATGCGCGAAGGCGTCTTCGGTTGAAAGCGCCTTGTGCGACTTCGGGGGTCGCGCCCAGCGCGCGATCGGCATTCAGCGCACGATCAGGCTGAACACACGCATGTCCAGGGAGTCGGTCGCCTGCATGTCGGTGCCGCGTCGATCCGCGCCCGTGGCGCTGCCGAAGGCGGCCCGCTGGAAGAGTTGCGAGACCGCGTCCGTCGCGCCCCGTCGGTCTCCCAGCCTTGGCTGCGCAAGAAAAGAGAAGTCGCGTCGGTCACCCTGCGGCTGCGCCTCGACGGCCATCAGCAGCAGCCGCTCGACGCCGCGCGTCGACGCGTCGATGCGCGCAACGAACCTGTCGCGGTCTCCAGCCTCGATGCGGTTGCTCGCGCCCAGCGGTTGCGGGTAGAGCACGGTGATCCCCTGCGCTGCATCGACGTACAGCGCTGTCAGGTCGACGGCGCGGCGCCCGGTGTTGTGCAGTTCGATCGCGACGAGGTCACCCTCGCGCGCGTCGGTGAGCTGCCATTCATCGATCGAACGCGTCACGGCGCCTGAGCGCACCAGCGTCGCCCGCACTTGCAGCGTGCGCTGCGCGGCCGTGCTCTGCACCGCGCCGGCGATGCGCAGCAGGTTCAGGCTGCGGCCTGCGCGCTGCAGCTGCGCATTCAGCCGCTCGGCCAATGCGGACTCGTCGATGGCCAGCGATGGCGTGGCATTCGAACCGGCGGTCTGCCAATGGCCTGTGGGGGGCAGTAGCCACAGCCGGCCCTGCGCGACCTGCAGGCTCAGGTCATGCTGCCCGCCCGCTTCGACCCAGGCAATGTCGATTCCCGCAGGGCGGTGCGCCATCGTCTCGATGGCCTGCGACACCGCGCGCGAGTGGATGTCCTGACCGGCGGGCGGTGCGGCCACGCGCAACTGCAGTGTGATGCGCGCCGGGTCGGCGTGTCGGGCTACGGCCAGCGGCGGCAGGCGCGCCACGTCGATCGCTGGCTCGCCTCCTGATTCGACGGGCAGGAGCAGCGCGCTTGTCGGCGTGGCGCTGGCCACGCGCACGCGGCCCAGACGGGCGCCTGCGGGCGCCAGCGCGTCGGCAAGGATGTCCAGCTCGATGTCGGGCTCGAGACCATCGAGCTGACCGGCTTCGACGCGCAGGCCGGATGGCGTGACCTGCAGCGGCCATTGCCGCTGCGCAGGCAGGGCCGCGCCCCCGAACACCGGCATGTCGAGCGCGGTGCCGGTGACCAGCGGCGTGGGTGTGTTCAGGTTCTGCGCGGCATAGCGCGCGAAGACGAACTGCGCCAATTGCCGGTAGCTTGCCGCTGGCGCTGCGGCCAGCGCCTCGGCCAGCGTGTAGGTGAACAGGCCGTGCACCGTGCCGCGCGGCAGCGGCATCTCGGGCGTGAGCTCGGTGGTCTGTGCGGCATAGAACGCCACGAAGCCGGGCTTCGATGGCGCCGCGCGCGCCAGGCCCGGCAACGATGACGACGACGTTGCCACCGTGCGGGCGGCGGGGATGTCGAGCGCATCGGGCTCGACCCTGCGCCAACGTGTCGCCGGGCCGGCCGCTGCGCGCAGCGACGTCGCCGAGTGGCAGGTGTCGAACACCGCAAAGACGAAGGCGCCACGGCCGGTCATTGCGTCCAGCCGCTCGACAAGTTCGTGGTCTGCGATGGCGCGGTCGACGCGCCGCGTGGCCGGGTTCCAGCGTCCGGTGTCCGCGGGCAGGAAAATCTCGTGCAGGCCGTCGTTCTCGGCGCGCCCCTGCGGCGTCTGCGGGTCTGCGGGCATTTGTGCACCATGCCCCGCGAAGTACAGCACCACCTGGTCACCCGGCGCCACGCGCGCGGCCAGGCCGTCGAGCGCGTCGAGGATCGCGGCGCGCGTCGGCGCATCCGCGCCGGCCACGCCGTCGGCCAGCACGCGCACCGCTGACGCCGCGAACCCGCGGCGCTCGAGCAGCTTGCGCATCAGTTGCACGTCGTTGGCCGGGCCGGCGAGCTGCCATCGTTCGTCGCCCGCGAACACGGCATAACGCGACACGCCGACGAGCAGTGCATGCCGCTCGGCGCGCGCTGGCGGCTGCAGCGCCATCAGCAACGCCGCGACCAGCAACGCCGGCATTCGGCGCAAGATGGATGCCTGCTCGAGTCGGCTGCGCATCATGACCGCCGCCTACAGCTGATCCTCGCCGATGAACAACGACTGGAACTGCAGCCGCAGGCGTAGCCACAGGTCGTCGTGCGGCTCGCGCGTGGTCACCAGCACGCGGCCGTCCGCGTCGCTCGCCACCCATTCCAGGTTCTGGCCGTCGGCCGCCAGCCGCAGCCGGTACATGCTGCGGAAGGCATCGCCGGCAAGCACGCGCATCGCCTCGAGGGCGAGCGCGGGGCAATCGATGGCCACGCCCATCTCGGTATTGATGGCGGCCGAGCGCGCATCGAAATTGACCGAGCCGACCAGCAGCCAGCGACGGTCGACGATGGCCAGCTTGGCATGCAGGCGCGCGATCGAGGTGCCGAAACTTCCAAACCCGCCGGACTCGCGCGCCAGCGTCGGCGCCAGCTCGTACAACTCGATCCCCTGGCGCAGCATCTCGGCGCGATGCGGCGCGTAGGCGAAGTACACCAGTGGCTCGTCGGTCGAGCCCAGCGAATTGGTCAGCACCAGTGCCTGGATGCCGCGCCGGCGTGAGTCGAGCAGCAACTGCATGCCCAGGCCCCCGGGCAGGAAGTAGGGCGACGACAGCGCCACGTCCGAGCGGGCGGATCCGATGATATCCAGCTGCGTGCGCATCGCTGCGCTCGGCCGGCCCGGTGCCGGCGCGCCAGCAGCCTTGCCCGGCGGGTCCGGCGCGACGCGGGCGGTGCCGAAGTGCAGCGTCAGCCGCCCGCTGGCGAGCTGTGTCGCCACCGGCGTCTGCCCGAGCACGTCACGCGGCGGCTCCCAGCCCAGGTCGGCATGCACCGAGGCGCTGCGGCCGTCGAATGCGGCGCGATCGGCGTCGCCGGCCTCGCCGAGCACCGCCTGCACGGTCCAGACGCGATCGCTGTTCCAGTACAGGTCGAAGGCGTCGGCCAGCGCGCGCACCACCGCGCCGGTGGACAGCACGTCCAGGTCCACGAAGTTGGCCTGGCCGTCGCGCATGAAATAAGCGTTGCCGATGTTGCGCCCACCGTAGATCGCCACCACGCCGTCGACGACGAGCAGCTTGTTGTGCATGCGGTGATTGATCCGTTCGAAGTCGGGCCAGGACAGTGCCATTCGCGCCAGCGGCGAACCGCCGCGCACGGGCAGCGGATTGAACAGCCGCACCTGCGCCTGCGGCTCGGCGGCCAGCGCGCGCAGCAGCGCGGCGATCGGTCCGCTGTACAGGTCGTCCACCAGCAGACGCACGCGCACGCCGCGTCGCGCCGCGTCGCGCAGCGCACGCAGCAGTGCGTGGCCGGCCTCGTCGTCGTGCACGTGGTAGTACTGGGCATCGATGCTGCGCACCGCGCGGTCGGCCAGCGCGATGCGCGCGGCGAACGCGCTCTCCCCACTGGGCAACAGGCGGAAGCCCGAAGGCAGCGGCTCGTGCGCGGGCCGGCTGGCGTCCGCGATGCGGGCGAGCGGTGTGTCGTCGGTGCCGGCCAGGGCCTGCGACGCGGCCGGTGCGCCGCGGGGCGGCAGCCCGGTGCAGGCGGCCAGTGCGAGGCCAAGCACGGCGGCCAGCACCCTCCAGCAAATGCGAAGCTGCCGTCGCATGGCCGGCGGCTACTTCAGCGCCACCGGAAAGTCCGGCACGCCGCCCGGCGCCTGCGTCACCGGCGTTTGCCGTCCGTCGGTGAGGCGCTTGACGCGGTCGCTGACGTAGAAGTCGAGCGTCTTGTGCGTGATGCGGTTGCCGTCGGGCGCTGCGGCGGCGCCGTTCAGGCCCTCGACCAGCGCCAGCGTGAACGCGCCGTTGCGCCAGGCCGGGTCCTCGTAGCTGAACTGCCGGCCGGTGGAGCTGCTGAACACGACGACGCCGTTTTCGGTACCCGCCAGCTCGTTGATCACACCGTTCAGGTCGCGCGGCAACTCGCGCCGGCCGGCGCCGAGCACGTTGCCGGCATGGCATGTGTCGAAGAAGAACAGCGCCTTGCCGGCCAGGCTGGACAGCGTGGTGCGCACGTCAGCCATGCTGACGCCGGTGCGCTTGAGCCTTTCGGGGTTGGCGTTGGCCGGCAGGAAGGTGTAACCCTGCGCCGCGTCGTTGATGCCGTGCCCGGCGAAGAACAGCATGCCCACGTCGTGCTGTGTCACCTGACGCTGCAGCCATTCGAGCCCGTCGACGACCTCGTCGCGCGTGGCCTGCGCGTCAGTCAGCAGCCGCACTTCGACCTGCGAGTACAGCCGCCCCTGCTGGCGTTGCATGGCGGCGGCGAAGTCGCGCGCATCTTTCGCTGCAAAGGCCAGCCGGCCGATTTCCGGGTGCGCATACTGGCCCACACCGACCGCCAGTACGTAAAGCCGCGGCTGACGCACGGGCGCGGCTGCAGCCGCGCCACGACGCACCAGCACGACCGCAGGCACCGACACGCCGTGCCGGTTCTCGGCGAAGACCTGCACGTCGCTGTCCTGCGGCGGCACGTCGACCGCGAACTCCCGCGCGTCGGCCAGGGCCGGGTCGGCCACAGGCGTTGCACCGCGCGCCGCGGCGACGAATTGACCGTTGACGCGCACGCGCCAGCCGGTCACCGGCGCATCGGTGGCGCTGCGCGCGCGCACGCGCACCGTGACCTGTGGCGCCGCAGTCGCGAGGTCGCTGCCCGACAACAACTCGACCACCGGCGGTAGCGACTGCGCCAGCGCCGGCGCCGGTGCCTCGCGAATCTGGACGGCGGCGTTGGCCTGCGTCAGGGCCTCGGCTTCGTCGAGTGTGTCGAGCACGCGGTCGATCACATCGGGCCGGTGGAAACGCGCGCGAAATCGCGACACCGGGAAGAAGTCCGCCGCTTGGTCCTGGCCGCGGTTGAGGTGCCAGCCGATCAGTTCGTCGGCGCCGGCGCTGGCGTCGTAGTAGCCCGACGGCGTCCACAGCACCCAGCGCCGGCGGTCGGCATGCGCGAACAGCGCCAGCAGCTCCTGGCCGTCGCTATAGCGGTGCCAACGGATCGTGCCGTCACCGTAGGTGGCGACGAAGACCTTGCCGGCGAGGGGGCCGTCCAGCGGCATGTTCAGGCCGGTGTTGAACGCCGGCAGTGCCCGCCCCCACACCAACTGCCCGTCGGCCCTAAGGCGCCTGATCCGGTAGTCGCTGCCCAGCAGAAAGCTCGTGTTGTCAGGCGCGACCAGCACAGCGCGGGCCAGTTCGCCGGGAAGCATCGGCAACGCCCGACCGGCGAGCGTCGGAGCGGTCAGCTCCTCGTAGCCGGCCAGATCCAGCCCCGTCGTGCGCGGTGGCTGCCCGTTGGACAGCGCGCCGGCCGTGAGGCGTCGGGCTTTGAGGTCGAAGCGGTGCGGCTCGCGCCCGCGCGGCAGATAGCTGAACTGCACCGTCCAGCCGCCATCGCCGAGCTGAAAGCCGGTGCCGCGCCCAAAACGCGTGTCGGCCAGCGGCGAGACACCGAGCGGCTGCCAGCGGCCGTCGGCCGCGAAGCGTCCCCACATCGGATTGCTCGCCGCCGCCAGCCAGCCGCCTTGCGGCAGCGGCAGGATCTGCTCTATGCGATAGAAGGTTCCGACCGTGGTCTGCGGTGCATCCTGGCCCGTCGCCGACCACCGATACGCGAGGTTGCGATTGACGTAGTCACGCACGCCCGCGGCGAGAACGGCACGGCCATCGGCGTTGAAGGCTACCGCGCTCAGGTTGAGATTGGCGGTGGCTCCTGCGGGCATGGGCAGTGGCTGCAGCGGGGCCAGCGTGCGGCCGTCGAGCAGATCCACCCGGGGCGCGTCCTCGTAGCCGAGCGCGAGTCGGGTGCCGTCGGGCGAGAAGGCCACGGCCGCCGGCGTCTTGCCGCCGGGTGCCGGCTGCACGGCCACGCGGCGCAACTGGTCGCCGTCCAGCGTGTAAAGGCGAACCCGGCCGTCAAAGCTGCTGGCGGCGATGCGACCGGCGCGGCTGAACGCAGAGTACCAGCTCGGACCTTGGTAGTCGCGGTCGGCCTGCGGCGGATCGTTGCCCCGCCAATCCCAGACCTGCAGGCTGCCGCCCGTTCCGGTGGAAATCGAGGCCGCGAGCCAGCGCCCGTCGGCGCTGAAGCTCAGATGCCGCACTGCGCCCGGCACCCCGGCCAGCCGGCGCAGCAGGCGACCGCTGTCGCGGTCGAACAGATAGACCTGCGCCAGCCGGTTCCAACTGATGCCGGTGTGGCCGCCGGTGGCGACGATGCTGGCGTCGGGGGTGATCGCCACCGCGTTCAGCTTGCCCTCGTCGCCGGGGCCGATCGGCGGTCGCAGGATCTGCAGCACACGCCCGCTGACCGCGTCCCAGACGCGCGCGGTCTTGTCGGGGCCGGCGGTGACGGCGTAGCGCCCGGTGGCGTCGACGTCGATGCTCTCGATCGGCGCGCCATGCATCCCGGCCTCGATGCGCAGGATCGGCTCGGGCGGGGGCGCAGACGCGGCCGTCGCAGGTACTGGCTGCGCGAACGCCGCGCCACCGCAAAGGGATGCAGCCAATACCCAAAGCTCACGCCAACCCATCCACATAGGAACCATTGTCTAGGCCGCGTATTGGCACGCCTTGCGCAGGCTCAACCCATCTGCAGGTGCGCCTCAGCGGGTCCGCAGCCCCACGCTCTTCATGGTCGCCAGGGCATCGTAGTCGTAGTTCTGCTGGGCGAGCCAGGCGGCGCGCATCATCGCAGTGGCCAGCGGCCCCGCCTGTTGCTGGTCGAAGACGCGCAGCCGGTCCATGGCGGCCTGCCGTTCCGGCTCAGGCGCCACGCTGAATCGGCGCGGCGCCTGGTTGGGCCGGCCGCCAGGCAGCGGCAAGGCCCAGTAGTAGGGCCCGGCGACAAAGGGCTCGCCGGGGGCCGATGCCGGCCCGGGCACGCGGTCGATGCGGGCGGTGACCGCGCCATCGACTGCGTCGCGCCGGAACTCCACTGCTTCGACGTCCTGCATGTCGGCCTCGGTAAAGTCCACCAGCACCACGTTATCGAGCAGCAGCACCACTTTGCTGGGCAGCAAGGTCTCGGCACCACGCGGCATCGACTGTGGCTGGCCGGCCCGCACGCGCAGCACGCGCTGCAACCCCTCGAGCCCGCTGGTTGCCGCCCCCGCAACTGGGCCGTGCAGGTCGATCGTCTGCCCGGCACCAAACGCGCGGCAGGACGGCAAACCGGCGTCGCCCGCGACGCAAGCGACGACCATGCCCCGCGCCACGACCGCGTTGCGACAGTCGCCCAGCGACAGCGGCAGAGACGTCACCGCTCCGCGGACCTGAACCTCAGCGACGCCATGGGCGGCGAGCGTGCAAGGCATTGCCGACTGAGCCTGCGCCACGCCAGCCATCGGCAGCAGCCAAGCCATAAACGCTGGTACCAGCGAGCCACGCCATCCAATGCCTTTCATCCGTTGCGATCATGCCGCGATGGCGCGGCATGCGATTGACATGGCTCACAGGCTCGGCACGACACCCTTGCGAACTTGTCGGCGCCAGGAGAGGCCCAGGCCTGGCCGTGCGGCGCCCGGTCCAGCCGGCCCGGACTGCCCGTCCTCAGGCTTCGACCGTCTCGCCGTGCTGCGGCACGCGCACCTTCCAGCCCAGTTCATCCTTGATGCGAATGCGCAGCGCGTCGCTGGCATCGGGTTCGCCGTGCACCACGAAGGTCTGGCGCGGCGGCTGACGCAGACCGCGCAGCCAGGCCATCAGTTCGTCGGAATCGGCATGGCCCGAGAAGCCTTCGAGCTGGCTGACCATCGCGCGTACCGGCACGTATTCGCCGTGGATCTTGACCTCGGTCGCGCCACCCACCAGACGCGCGCCGCGGCTGCCGCCGACCTGGAAGCCGGCGAAGACGATGTGGTGCTTGGCCACCGGCGCCATAGCCTTCAGGTGGTGCAGCACGCGCCCGCCGGTGGCCATGCCACTGGCCGAGATGATGACGCTGGGCCAGCGCGTGCGCACCAGCCGCATCGACTGCCGGGCGTCGCCCACCATGTGCACGCCGTCGGCCAGGTGCTCCGCCTCGCGCGCGGGCACGCGCAGCAGCCGACGGTGCTTGTGGTACAGCGCAGTGGCTTCGATCGCCATCGGGCTGTCCAGGTACACCGGCAGGTCGGTCGGGATGCGGCCGCTGGCCTTGAGCCGCTGCAGCACCAGCATCAGTGCCTGCGCGCGGCCCACCGCGAAGGCCGGCAGCAGCACCGAGCCGCCGCGCTGCACCGTGTCGCTGATGATCTGCGCCAGCTGCGCCGACGCGTCGTCCTTGGGGTGGACGCGGTTGCCATAGGTCGATTCGACCAGCAGCACGTCGGCGTCGGTCACCTGCTGCGGCGCGGGCATCAACAGATCGTTGCTGCGGCCCACGTCGCCCGAGAACACCAGCCGTTCCTTGCCCAGCGTGAGTGTCACCGCGCAGGCACCGAGCAGATGGCCCACCGGCGTGAAGCCGATGCGCACGGTGCCGCACAGCGCATCTTGGCCCGGCCGCAGCGGCACGATGCGGGCAATGGCGCGCTGCGCATCGCGCGTCGTGTACAGCGGCAGCGCCTTGGCGTGGCGCGAATAGCCGTAGCGGTTGGCACGGCGCGCGTCCTCTTCCTGCAAGTGGGCGCTGTCCAGCAGCAGCACCTCGGCCAGGTCGCGCGTGGCTGCCGACGTATACACCGGGCCGCGGAAACCGTGCCGCACCAGGACGGGCAGCCAGCCGCTGTGGTCCAGGTGGGCATGGCTGAGCACCACCGCGTCGGCGCCGAGCAAGTCGGCCGAAGGCGGCGCCCAGTTGCGCTCGCGATTTACCTTGAAGCCCTGGAACAACCCGCAATCGAGCAGGATTCGTTGGCCGCCGATGTGCACCAGGTGGCGCGAGCCGGTGACGGTATCGGCCGCGCCGTGAAAGCTGACTTGAAGACTCATTCGTGGCCCAGCTCCTGTAGTTCGCCGGATTCGACGATACGCACACCCGGCTGCTGCTGATGCAATGCCACCATCATGCCGCGCGCCACGGTGCGGGCATTGATCGGGCGCATGCCCTTGGGAATGAGCCCGGCGATCGGCCCGGTGAGCCACAGCGCCAGTTGCTCGCCGGTGCGCAGTGGCTGGCCCAAGGCGGCGCGGTCGCCGGCCAGCAGCGACGGCCGGACGATGACCAGGCTGTCGAAGCCCAGCGCGCCGACGGCGGCTTCCATCTCGCCCTTCACGCGGTTGTAGAAGGTGGCCGAACGCGCACTGGCGCCCAACGCCGAGACCACGCCGAAGCGCGTCACGCCCGCGGCGCGAGCCGCCCGCGCAAAGGCCAGCACCGCGTCGAAGTCCACCGCACGAAAGCCGGCCTGCGAGCCGGCCTGCTTGATCGTCGTGCCCAAGCAGCAATAGGCTTCGTCGGCGGCGGGCAGCGCCGGCAGTCGGCCGAAATCCACCTGCAACCAATGTGCACGCGCGTCGGCCGCCTCGGGTCGCTGCCGCACCAGCGCATGCAGCGCCAGCGGCGGCTTGTGCAGCAGCAGCTGGATCAGTTCGTGGCCGATCAGGCCGGTGCCGCCGGCCAGCAGCACACCGTGGCGTGAGGTGCGTGCGTTCATGGGCGGGGCGCTTCAGGCGCCAGGAGCGGGCGGGGCATGCCGCAACTGTATCGGCTGCAGCACGCACCCGACGGATATGCTGCGGTGCAGCGTTAGCATCGGGGTTGCACGGGGAGCAAGACGACGCCGATGGATTCCTTTACCAACCGCACTTTCGACGAGATCCAGCTCGGCGAGTCCATCACCCGCTCGCACCAGCTGACGCGCCCGGACGTGGAGGCGCTGGCCTTCGTCTCCGGCGACGTGGACCCGTTCCACACCGACGCGCAGAGCACGCGCCAGGACACCATGTCGGCCGAAGGCGTGGCCGCCGAGGCGCTGGTTTCGGCACTGCTGCAGCGTCGGCTGCCCGGGCCGGGCACGGTGATCGTGGCGCAGGACCTGCGCTTCGGCGGCAGCATGCGCGTGGGCGACCAGATCGCCGGCACGCTGACGGTCAAGGAGAAGCGCGCTGACAGCCACCAGATCGTCTTCGACTGCCATGTGGTCAACGGAACCGTGGACCTGATCACCGGCAGCGTCACCGTGGTGGCGCCGACGCAGCGCATCAGCTTCACCGACATGGCCACGCCGGAAATCGTGCTGCGCCACACCGACGTGTTCTCGCGCCTGCTCAAGCGCTGTGAGGGCATGCCGCCCATCACGACGGCGGTGGTGCACCCCTGCGACCGAGATTCGCTGCTGGGCCCGCTCGAATCGGCGCGGCGCGGTCTGATCGTGCCGGTGCTGGTGGGGCCCGAGGCGAAGATCCGCGCGGTGGCGCAATCGGCGGGCGCCGACCTGGCGGGCCTGCGCATCGTCAACACCGAGCACAGTCATGAGGCCGCAGACAAGGCCGTGGCCATGGCCCGTGCTGGCGAGGTGCAGGCGCTGATGAAGGGCAGCCTGCACACCGACGAACTGATGGGCGCGGTGGTGGCTGGTGCCACCGGGCTGCGCACCGCGCGGCGCATCAGCCATGTGTTCGTGCTCGACGTGCCGGCCTACCCGCGCATGCTGCTGATCACCGATGCGGCCATCAACGTGGCGCCCACGGCGCGCGACAAGGCCGACATCGCGCAGAACGCCATCGACCTGGCGCACGTGCTGGGCATCGACGAACCGCGCGTGGCCATCCTGGCGGCGGTGGAGACGGTCAATCCCGACATGCAGAGCACGGTGGACGCGGCCATCCTTTGCAAGATGGCCGACCGCGGCCAGATCAGCGGCGGGCTGCTCGACGGGCCGCTGGCCTTCGACAATGCCGTCAGCGAGGACGCGGCACGCACCAAGAAGATCGAATCGAAGGTGGCCGGGCGCGCCAACATCCTGCTCGCGCCGGACCTGGAAGCCGGCAACATGATGGCCAAGCAGCTGCAGTACCTGGCCGGCGCCGACAGTGCCGGCATCGTGCTCGGCGCGCGCGTGCCGATCGTGCTGACCAGCCGTGCCGATTCGGTGCGCTCGCGTCTGGCCTCCACGGTGGTGATGGTGCTGCTGGCCGACTCGCAGCGGCAGAAGCGCAACGCGCCGGGCTGAAGCCAGAAGCCCGGCTCAAGCGGCGTGGACAAGTACCTGCTGCTGGTGCCCAAGCAAGGCTGCAGTTCGGACGATGTGGCGTTGCAAGAGTGACTGCAACAGCAGGCATGCTCACTTGGCGGAAGCCTCTGCGATGTCGTGGTTTGCGGTGGGAGTCTCGCGCCACCATGAGCTGGTTCGCAACGCCGACGGTTTGATTGGAATTTGATGCGCCCTCATCCAGCTGTGCTGTCCAGAACCCGGTGCCCGGCCCTGCGTGCCCAAGACCGTTTCGCGCGCCAGGCTGCGCCGGCCGACCAGCCCGCAGCCGGCGAGGAAGGCACTGCATTCCAGCGTGCGCACGGTGTTGCGCGTGTACGAGTGTCAGGGGCTCGGCGCAAAGCCAGTCCCGGGGCGCCTGGCGCAGCGCAGGCGCTGCGTGGCGCATTCGCGCTTTGCCTTGTTCTCATGTCCGCCGCCTTCGGCGTGCAGGCGAACCCTGTGACCGGAACCGATGTCCTTCGCTATTGGTACACCAGTGACGACGGCGACGGGCCAAGCCCGACCAGGTGGTCGACACATTTGAAGATCGCCTGGGCAAACAAGGGTGGCGATTTCGTCGACGCGAAGGGTGTTGCGCAAGGGTCCACGCCTTTTGTCTCGCAGCCTGTGGCCGCGCCGGGCAACGTGGTTGTGGCGATCGGCAATCCGCTGGCTTTCCGCAAGGGCATGCTCCTGCGCCTGACCGGCAAGTCCGATCCATCAGTGACATTCGCCGGCCGGTTGTCCGAGTCGCCCCCCGTGCTCGCTGTGGCGCGCAATGACGGCTCGGTGGTAAAGCTGCGGCCGCTGTCGTTCGCAGCTTGGAATTCGTCCTCCAGCAGTGCCATGGACTCGCGCCAGCAAGTCAAGCTGTCGTCCGGCTCCGGCAGCGCGCTCCTGCTGTTCGATATCCCAGGCGATGCCAAGAGCGCGACGCTGTCCTTGCAGGTCCTCGAGAAAAGAAGGCCAACTGGCGACTTGCTGCTTTTCGCGCTGGATCCACCGGGGGTTTTCTACCCGCATGAACAGCCCCCTGTACCAGGCATTGCCGCCACGGTGGCCGACGAACACGCGCTCAAGTCGCATCCTGCCGTGATCCGCGCTGGCGACTTCGATCTGCGCAGGAAAGGCGTGTTCGAAGGCATCCAGCAGTCTGCGCACGTCACCAGGGAATACCTGCCCGACCCGCTGAGCCCTGGGCGCATCCTCTACCGCTCCATGTTCAAGCAGCGCGACGGCAGCGCGAGCGGCGACCAGAACTGGCGCGGTAGCTTGTCCTTGTCCATCGGCACCATGCCTGCCGACCTGACCGACCCGATGCGACCGATCAAGGGCCCGCCCACGAAGGAACTGTTCGGCCGCTTGTGCTTCAGGATGGAGGAGGACTGGCTGGCCCGCAACGACGCGAACAAGATGGCACTCGGCTGGGACTTGCGCTTCGGCTACTGGACGAAGAGCGGCTACTGGCAGCAGACCACCGGCAACGGTGGAGCACGCGGCACCGGTCTCAAGGTGCTGCGCACCAACAAGGACGGAACGCAGCAGTGGGAATACCAGGGCCACAGCGTACGCATGGAAGCCGGCAAAGCGCCGCGAGACGCCGCGCACCCGCACGATGCTCTGCGGCCGATCACGTCATACACCTACCACCTCGACCAGTTCGACTTCAACGGCACCGGCGAGCGCTGGGGCAACGCCGTCATCGAGCGCGGACGCTGGCACTGCATCGAGCAGCAGATCAGGGTCAACAGCATCGTCGGGCCGTTCGACGCGCTGGGCAACGGCCAGGCCGTCGCCGACGGTGTGCTGCGCACCTGGATCGACGGCGTGTTTGTCGGAGAGCGGACTGCGATGCGCTGGCACCGTCATCCGGACATGGGCATAGAAGGGCCGTGGATCAACTGGTTCTTCGGTGGCAAGCAAGCGGCTGATCAGGAGATGCACTACCAGATGGCCGATTTCGTGCTGGCGCGCGAGTACATCGGACTGCCGAAGAACTTCGCGTTGCGCAATTGAGGTCCGACATGACGCCCGTCGTTCACCGGGCGCGGGGGAGGTGCCACGGCTGACCCGCTCCCAGCCCGCCGCCAGGCCAAGGCTACGGCCCGACCACCACTTCGCTGATCTGCATCACCGGCGCGATGTCGGTGTAGTTGGGGATGTCGCCCATGATTTCCTTCATGTGCGGGCCCATGCCGGCCTGGAAGGATTCGACCGAATCGCAGTAGATGTGGCACATGCCCACGTAGGTGGCCGGTGCGCCGGGCGCACCGCCGGCCAGGCCCTTGTCCACGGTGTAGAACTTGCAGGCGTCGCCCATCTTCGCCTTGACCATCGGCATGTGCTTGTCGCGGTAGTAGGCGTGGTCGAAACGGGCGCCTTCCTTGTTCGGGTACATCACGCTGACCTTGATCATGTTTCGTCTCCTTGGTTGGGATCTATGTGGCCAGCAACTGGCGCAGCACGTACGGCAGGATGCCGCCATGCAAATAGTAGTCGACCTCGATCGGCGTATCGATGCGCAGCGTGACTTTCACCCTGCGCTGCGTTCCGTCGGCCGAAGTGATGACCAGCGCCGCATCGCTCTGCGGCACGATCGGCTCGGCCAGCTCCACGTCGACCGCCTCGCTGCCGTCCAGGCCCATTGATTGCCAGGAATCGCTGCCCCTGAACTGCAGCGGCAGCACGCCCATGCCCACCAGGTTGCTGCGGTGGATGCGCTCGAAACTCTTCGCGATCACCGCCTTGATGCCCAGCAGCATCGTGCCCTTGGCCGCCCAGTCGCGGCTGGAGCCGGTGCCGTATTCCTCGCCGGCGAAGATCACCGTCGGCACGCCGGCTTCCATGTAGTTGATGGCAGCGTCGTAGATGAACAGTTTTTCTCCCGTGGGCTGATAAAGCGTCACGCCGCCTTCCTCGCGCGAGCCGTCGGCCGCGGCCGGGATCATCAGGTTCTTGATGCGCACGTTGGCGAAGGTGCCGCGCATCATCACCTCGTGGTGGCCGCGGCGCGAGCCGTAGCTGTTGAAGTCCACCGGCTTGACGCCCTGTTCGATCAGGTACTTGCCGGCGGGCGAGTTGGCCTTGATCGAACCGGCCGGCGAGATGTGGTCGGTGGTGATCGAGTCGCCGAACAGCGCCATGATGCGCGCATCCTTCACGCCGGCCACCAGCGCCTTCGGAGTCATCGTGAAGCCCTGGAAGAACGGCGGCTGGGCGATGTAGCTGCTGTGCGGCCAGTCGTAGACCTGCCCCTCGGCGCCCTTGATGGCGTTCCACAGCTTGCCGGGGTTGGTGGCCACGTTGCCGTAGTTCTCGCGGAAGGCCTTCGGGTTCATCGCGAACTTCAGCAGCGCGTGCACCTCGTCGCTGTTCGGCCAGACATCGCCCAGGTACACCGGCTTGCCCTTGCGCCCCAGGCCGAGCGGCTGGGTCATCAGGTCCACCGTCATGTTGCCGGCGATGGCATAGGCCACCACCAGCGGTGGGCTGGCCAGGAAGTTGGCCTTCAGGTTGGGGTGGATGCGCGCCTCGAAGTTGCGGTTGCCCGACAGCACCGCGGCGCAGACCAGATCGTTGCCGGTGATGGCCTCGTTGATCGATGCCGTCAGGTCGCCGGCATTGCCGATGCAGGTGGTACAGCCGTAGCCCGCGACGTTGAAGCCGAGCTTTTCCAGGTAGGGCAGCAGGCCGGTCTTGGCGAGGTACTCGGTGACGATGCGCGAGCCCGGCGCCAGCGAGGTCTTGATGTGCGGCTGCACCTTCAGCCCCGCTTCCACCGCCTTCTTCGCCAGCAGACCCGCGGCCAGCAGCACGCTCGGGTTGCTGGTGTTGGTGCAGCTGGTGATGGCGGCAATGAGCACGTCGCCGTTGCGCAGGTCCAGGCCGTCGCTGGTCTTGAAGTTCTGCGCCAGCTTCGGCGCGGGCTGGTTGAAGCCGTTCTCGGCGTTCGGCGCGCTGAACAGCTGGCTGAACTTGGCCGACACGTCGGTCAGCGTGATGCGGTCCTGCGGCCGCTTCGGCCCGGCCAGGGAGGGTGCCACCGTGCCCAGGTCCAGCGTGATCACCTGGCTGTAGTCGATCTCGCCGTCGCCGGGCACGCCGAACAGCTGCTGCGCCTTGAAGTAGGCCTCGAAGGCCTCGATCTCGCCCTGGCTGCGGCCCGTGCCCTTGAAGTAGTCGATGGTGCGCTCGTCCACCGGGAAGAAGCCCATCGTCGCGCCGTATTCCGGCGCCATGTTGGCGATGGTGGCGCGGTCGGGCAGGGCCAGCGTGCGCGTGCCCTCGCCAAAGAACTCGACGAACTTGCCCACCACTTTGTGCTTGCGCAGCAGCTCGGTGACGGTCAGCACCAGGTCGGTGGCGGTGCAGCCTTCGCGGAGGCGCCCGCTCAGCTTCAGGCCCACCACGTCGGGCGTCAGGAAGTACACCGGCTGCCCCAGCATGCCGGCCTCGGCCTCGATGCCGCCCACGCCCCAGCCGACCACGCCGATGCCGTTGATCATCGTGGTGTGGCTGTCGGTGCCGACCAGCGTGTCGGGGTAGTAGACGTTGTCCTTGCCCTTGTGCACGCCGCGCGCCAGGTACTCCAGGTTCACCTGGTGCACGATGCCGAAGCCCGGCGGCACGACGCCGAAGGTGTCGAAGGCCTGCATGCCCCACTTCATGAACTGGTAGCGCTCCTGGTTGCGCTGGAACTCCAGTTTCATGTTCAGGTCCAGCGCCTGCTTCGTGCCGTAATGGTCGACCATCACCGAGTGGTCCACCACCAGGTCTACCGGCACCAGCGGCTCGATGGTCTTGGCATCGCGGCCC
>Ga0105103_10000080_pt1 | contig 45214 bp, 38 predicted proteins | sample PPLLaktember2015_2_FD_79107 | JGI IMG/M metagenome (GOLD analysis project Ga0105103, IMG submission 79107) | Freshwater sediment microbial communities from Prairie Pothole Lake near Jamestown, North Dakota, USA - PPLs Lake P7 Core (6) Depth... | ecosystem: Environmental > Aquatic > Freshwater >...
GTAACCGAGCGACATTGCCCGTGGAGAGAGTGAATATAGCTTCATTTCTGTGTCATAGGAGACATATTTGAGAGATACGAAAGTGCGAAGAAATCGAAGAGCAGTCACCTTTGGAATGCCTGTCTTGTTGACAACATCCTGCAGTCTCATCCTGGGAGAAGATGGAGTAAACGCTTCAAGCACCTGAAGACCCCTCTTGAGGCTATTGGTTAGCGTTACGCTTGACAATGTTCCTCCAAATGGAACTTAAAGTTCACTTTACAGTACAATAATATCAATGATGAAAAATCTTGTCAAGGAAAAAGTAGTTTTTTAACTGAGCCTAGGATTAAGATCTTTGACTGAAAAAATGTCCAATACTGCCGGCTTAATAACCCCTACTTTTGGATGGTTTTCACGAGCCTTGACGTGTCATACCCTTGCTGAGTAATCCTTCCAAGAATCTCATAGTAGAGCACATCATCCATCTGCGGTGCTCGAGAGAGGACCCAGAGATACTTGCGCGATGGATGGCCCACCACTGAGTAATCATAGTTCTTACCGAGATCAATGACCCAATAGCTTCCCCAAAAAGGCCAGAAGAACCTGACCTTAAGCTTTGCATTCGTAGTTTTGTCAACTACCCAGGCCTTCCCTTTTGCTGAGGTTATATCTGCATCAAAACCTTTTTTGTAGCACTGGTTCAGGACATCGATGTCACCATCATCACGTAGGCTATACGTTGCCTTTGTCCCAATGCAGCCTTTTTGAAATGTAGTTGGGTAGCTTGCAATCTCATACCATGTGCCGGTATATCGTTTTAGATCCACTTGAGGGACCACATTGAGGGAGGGATTGTGGGCACAAGCTGACAAGAAAATCATTGAAACGACGATTAATAGATAGGCTAATATCATCTTGGTCATTACAGGCCCCCTTATATACTCACTGAATGCAATACTGAATTAATCATAACTATGATACGAAGAGAATGCAATTCTGATGATGCAAAAAGATTATTTCATTTCTAAAACTTGTGGAATCTGATAAGAAATTACCAAAGGGGGCGTGGCAATGGATAAGATCAAAATGGGTATTAGCAGGTGCTTACTTGGCGAAAACGTTCGGTACGATGGCGGGCATCAGCACGACCGCTACCTTACTGATACATTAGGTAATTACTTCGATTACACTCCGGTCTGCCCGGAGGTTGAGTATGGCCTTCCTATCCCGAGGGAAGCGCTCCGCCTTATCGGCAAACCGGACAGTGCACGACTCATTACTATCAAGACCGGGATTGACCATACCGACGGGATGTTGAAATGGGCACAAGGGAAGCTGAAAGAGTTAGGAGAAGAGGATCTTTGCGGCTTTGTTTTTAAGAGCAAATCTCCAAGCTCCGGGATGCAGGCAGTTAAGGTTTACGGACCTTCAGGTATGCCCGTACATAAGGGCGTAGGCATCTTCGCGGGTGCTTTCATGAGGCGTTTCCCTATCTTACCGGTGGAGGAAGACGGGCGGCTTCATGATCCAGACCTGAGAGAGAATTTTATCGAACGTGTCTTTGTCTATAAACGCTGGCAGGAGCTCCTAAAAAAAGGGAAAACCATTAAAAACCTGATAGATTTCCACACAGATCATAAGCTCCTTGTCATGTCCCACAGCCCAAAACATTATAGTTCTCTCGGAAAACTCGTTGCAGCAGCAAAGGGATATGGGGATGACCTTTTTGGGGATTACATCAAAACCCTCACGGAGGGTATACGCCTTCTTGCGACCGTCAAGAAACACACCAATGTTCTGCATCACATTATGGGTTACTTCAAGAAACTGCTCAGTCCAGACGATAAACAGGAGTTACTCGAGGTTATCGAGAGTTTTCACAGCCGGCTCGTTCCGCTCATCGTGCCCGTTACTCTTCTGACCCACTATGTCCGGAAATACGGGGAACCCTACCTTGAACGCCAGCTCTACCTCCACCCCCACCCCTCAGAACTGATGCTGAGGAATCATGTTTAAAAATCAGGCAAGAGGCGATAGGCGATAGGTTAATACTACATCTGGCTACGGGCAATAGGAGGCCATAAGAAATAGGTTGGTATGCAATGTTTTCAAGGCAAGAAAAATGCTTTAAATTCTTTCTCTTTTTTCCCATGGCCTATTGCCCCTCGTCCATCTCCCTTGATAATATTGCACACACCCCAACAAATACGTTAATCTAACTTAAATAATCATAGGAGGCTTTTATGGGCGTTTATAGTGACGTATATGAATTTGCAGCAAGGGCGGGGGCTTTTGAGGGCTATGTATATCGGAGAGATGGTCTCTTTGCGAATTCTTTAGAACGGTGGGTTGAACATCTCGTGGAAGGATATAATGCTGTGGCTCCTGATGCAAGAAAAGAGTTTCAAGGTCTATGCGATGGCACTATAGGGCGTTCTATACAGTCCCTAATCCCAACACTTGGAGAAAATAACGAGATTATTACGAAGCTGAAAGGCCTGACAAGGGGAAAGTTACCATCATCTCCCGATGACTTTTCACGGGAAAGGTAGCCTGCTAGCCTCCAGTTCGATTAATCTTTGGGCGACCTTTTCTGCCAGTTGTTCGTGCTCAACATAGAGTTCAAGCTTTCTGTCAATATCTTGCCCGCCGGCGTCTTCCATTTTGGCTTCCTCTTCCGAAATAACCTCGCTTGATGGGTTCATCCCTTTGATGAACCCTTTCACCGTCATCACCCTACCCTCCAACTCAGGCCACTTTTTAAGAAGTTTTACCTTCATGGGCAATTCCGCCGCGAGGATAAGATCGGCCTGTGCGTGTGTTTCGTTAAAGATCGTTGAAAAGTGAGCATCAATCTCAGGTGCCGGAACCCCGAGGCCAAGAAAAAATGACTTTCGGAGAGGATTTACTTTATCAGCCTGACTGAAACCTGCAGACATGACCCTGATTTTACTTTCATTTTTTTTCAGCTTCAATCTCACGCTTAATTCAAGGTGAACGCTCCTTCCCTCATTCCACTCGCACACGAAACAAACAAGCTTAATTGGCCTTTTTTTCATTACTATTTATGTCTCTCCTTTCTAATTTCTATCAGTATTTTTAGACTAATCTCATCGCCAATGCAACTGGTTTCAATGCACATTCGCAATTTCTCGCTTGCAAGCCTGCAAGCCGTATAGCTTCCCAGCTAATTTGCTTTTTACTTTTTTACTTCGCACTTTTCACTACCTTGCCCTCCATATTAACTTTTCACCTTTCCTGTTTTTCCAATGGTCTATGACCCATTACCTGTTGCTCGCTCTCATACCCCTTGACATCGAAAACAAAAACCCTTATAATAATTTCAATGATTCGAAACAATGCAAATAGAAAGATTAAGACCGTAGCTGAAAAAGCCAAAGAAGATGCAACAATCTACGAGTTGCAGTCTGAAATCTGTCTGGCACTTGCAAATCCCAAGAGACTTCAGATACTCAACCTTCTCAAAAATGGTGAGATGTCTGCAGGCGAAATGGTGAAAGCAATGAAAATACCAAAGGCAAATTTGTCCCAGCATCTCTCCGTACTGAAACAAAAGGGCTTAGTCTCATCGCGACGAGAGGGCACAAGTATTTACTATTCGATAACCCATCCTAAGATTACCGATGCATGCTCTATCATGAGAAGTGTATTGATGGAATCATTAGAAGAACAAGAGAATCTTGCAAGACAGGTAAGAATTACCCAGAAAGAAATGAAATAAATTTTTTCATTTTTTGTTTCGTTGTTTCGAAACATTATAGGAGGATGAAGCCATGACATTAAAAAAAAGGATAAAGGAAGCAAAGAAGATTCGTAATATTAAGCAATACATTCTCGGAAGCGTATTCATAATCCTCCTTGTTGCAGGGTGGTATCTTCCAATCATTGGTTATTTCATACCACTGTGCATGGTTGCAGGCGTTGGGATGGCAACGGTCCGTGGCAGAAAATGGTGTAACTGGTATTGCCCGAGGGGATCATTTGCTGACACATACCTCAAGCTTATAAGTCCAGGTAGAAAAATTCCTAAGCTACTAAAGTCAACCCCATTTCGGATCGGAGTTCTTGCTTTTCTTATGGTTATGCTCACCACCCAAGTTGTCCGTCTCTGGCCGGACGGATTCGCCATAGGCGGTTTTTTTATCATACTTCTGACCGTTACAACAATCATCGGAATAATCCTATCCCTCGTCTATCATCAACGTTCGTGGTGCTATATCTGTCCTATAGGATCGCTCTCAAATTGGGTTGGAAAAAATAAGCATCAGCTCACAATGAACAGCGAAGTATGCATTAACTGCAAGGCATGCGCAAAAACCTGCCCGATGCAACTGACTCCTATGGAAATGAAGGAAGCTCCAGAAATGGAGTATAAAGGTGATTGCCTCAAGTGCGGGCTATGCGTGGCTACCTGCCCAAAGAATGCCCTATCCTTCTGATGTATTTTACGCTTTCAGCTGTCAGTAATTAGCGGCAACCAATGCTACAATTTCTTCAAAAATCTTTTTTCCACAGATAAGATCGGATGAAGGCAAAGCGAAATAACACAGATGAAATCTCTTTGATTAACATATTCGGCATCGGGATAAGCCGACGATGTCGGGCATGCTTGCCCACCCGCGAAGCGGGACAAAGATCAGGAGGATTTGAATTGCTATCACATTTCCTGCTGATTTAATAGCTATCTGCGCTTATCCATGTTTTATCTGTGTTCATCTGCAATGAATAAGGTTCTTTTTCTCATCACTGTACTTATCATTCCTGATGATGCTATAATGACACTCATGTTGAGACGATACGTCGGGGATTCCCCATGATTTTCATAGGATGGATAAGATTTTTCATCTTCAATCTGATGGTAGGGATTATCGGCTTTTCCTTGGTTTTTCCTCCCATGGTCAAGGCTATAGAAGTTGATCCGGAACTTGTAGGGGAGTTCAAGGCCAACGATATAGCAGGGTATATTATATATTTTAGTGCAAAAGCAAATCTTACCGGCGCACCAAAAACTGATTGGAAGGAACAGAGCGAGTTTATATACCGGTCACTTCAGGAGAACGCAAACCGCTCACAGGCCCGAGTCCGATCATACCTCTTTGGTCGCCGAGTACCATACCGGAGTTTTTGGAAGGACAACACAATCGTTGTGGATAGGTCAGATCAAGGCACCTTTGAAGGTTTGCAGTTCTTTAAAGAAATTGAGGCTATTCAGATTTATAAAACAGAGCCTAAAGCCATTCCTAAAACCGTACCTGTGGAAAAAAAGGAATCAGCCACAGATACTAAACCTTAACAAGTGATACGTGAGGAACGATGAAAGACAGGGTATTCATAGGTATAGGATCTAATGAAGGAGACAGCGAAGAAAATTGTATAAGAAGCATCAAAGAGATGGTAAAAGATGGTCGGCTTCGCCTTCAGGGCGTCTCTTCCTTGTACCGTACCTCTCCTGTATCCACTATTCCCCAGGATGATTTCGTCAACTGTGCCATCTTTGTCTCATGGGCAGGGTCACCGCTCTCCCTCCTTGAATTTCTCATGGGTATCGAAAACCGCATGGGGAGGGTGCGTGACGGCAGAAAAGACAGCCCACGCGTTATTGACCTGGATATACTCCTTTTTGGCAATCTCGTCCTTCAAGAGCATTCGTTAACCATTCCCCACGCAGAACTCCACAAAAGAAGATTTGCAATGGTTCCCTGTCTTGAAATTGATCCCCAAATAATACATCCTGGTTTACGACGTCCGCTTGCAACGTTTCTCGGTAAAATAGAAGACCAGCAGTCCGTAGAACGTATCAGAAAAATTAGCATGGATGAGATAGGTCTTTGATCAGTTTTCTTCGAGGATATATCAATGTTTGAGCAATTTAAACAGATAGGACGGGATATCTTCCTGAGAGGCCTTATCAGCTCCCACGCGGGAAATATGAGCACACGTGTCATGGATCTGATCTATATTACACGAAGGTCTTCGATGTTGGGCGAGCTTCAGCAAAAAGACGTAATCGAACTCAATCTCGGCCAGGACAACGTTCAAGTTCCCATGGCTTCGTCAGAACTGGTTGTGCATACAGCCATCTATCAAAACACGGATGCCCTTGCTATCGTACATGCCCATCCCCCATATGCAACCCTTCTTTCCATGCTTCGGGACGAGATTGTTCCCGTTGATGTTGAAGGGAGATACCTATTCACAAAAATTCCGGTCGTAACCCCAGGTCAGGCCATAGGATCCGAGGAATCAGCGAGGTTGGTGAGTGAGCAGCTCAAGGATTACAAGATTGTCCTCATACGGGGACACGGAAGTTTTGCAAAGGGCGAAACACTTGAAGAGGCATTCATGTATACGACCAGCCTTGAATCAACAAGTTTCTTTCTATGGAACCTTTACATTGCCAACACAAAAAATACTATCAGCGCAGAACATTGATAGACATAAACATTGGTTTCAGGATGAACATAAGGCGCACGCATTATACAGAACATAATCAACCAGGGTCCATCAAAAGAACTGGTTAGTCCATTCATGAGATTGTGCGTAAACGGCTTTTATGCTTATATCCGAACCTTTAATCAAAGGGCGTCCTTCATGGAAAGGGCAATTCTTTTACGTTTCACGTCCACACTAAGCACAGTTACCATCACTTTCTGGTGAACCTTTACCACTTCCGTCACAGCCTTAACGAAACTGTTTGAGAGCTGACTCACGTGGATAAGCCCATCCTGGTGAACACCAATATCGACAAAGGCACCGAAGGCCGTAATGTTTGTGATGATGCCGGGCAACTTCAAACCCGGTTTTAGATCCTCCATCTTTTCAATGCCCTCCGCAAAGGCAAAAGTCTCAAACTGCTCCCTCGGGTCTCGTCCGGGCCTGGCGAGCTCAGCCATAATGTCTTGTAATGTTGGCATGCCAACCTTCTCGCTCAGGTATCGATCCAAAAAAATCTGGTTCCGGAAACCTTCGCTGGTTATGAGGTCCTCTACCGAACATCCGAGGTCTACTGCCATAGCCTTGACAATTGGGTAGCTTTCAGGATGGACAGCGCTTGCATCAAGGGGGTTGGACGCGCCACGGATTCGGAGAAATCCTGCTGCCTGCTCAAATGCCTTCGGACCTAAGCGGGGAACCTTTTTTAATAACTCCCTGGTGCTGAACGGGCCATGTTCGTCGCGGTATGCCACAATAGCCTTAGCCAGCGCCGGACCCAACCCCGACACATAAGCAAGGAGTTGTTTGCTTGCCGTATTGACTTCAACCCCTACAGCATTGACACAGCTCATGACAACGTCATCAAGACTTCTTTTTAAAGCTGGCTGGTCCACATCGTGCTGGTATTGACCCACTCCGATGGACTTTGGATCGATCTTAACCAGTTCCGCCAAGGGGTCCATAAGGCGTCTACCGATGGAAACAGCGCCACGGACCGTTACATCCTGTTCGGGAAATTCCTCTCTCGCCGCTTCCGAGGCGGAGTAGACGGATGCCCCACTCTCATTTACACTGATAATCTGGATCTGTCGAGGTAGGCCAAGCCCCTTCAGAAAGGCCTCCGTTTCCCGCCCTGCTGTTCCGTTCCCAACCGCTATGGCCTCCACGTGGAAACGTCCGCAAAGGTCAATCACGTTCTTCGCGGCCTCGGACCGTTCTTCCTTTGATTTGTGGGGAAAGATCGTATCGGTATAAACGAGCTTGCCCTGTCGGTCGAGGAAGACAACTTTACACCCTGTGCGGAAACCAGGATCGATGGCAAGAACATTTTTTTCTCCCAAAGGAGGAGCCAGGAGAAGCTGTCGGAGGTTTTCCGCAAAGACCCGTATAGCCTCTTCATCGGCTTGTTCTTTCGTAACCATGCGTACTTCCGTTTCCATGGATGGAAAGAGGAGTCGCTGATAGCCATCTTCAAGGGCTTCCTGAACCTGGCCGGAAGCCGGAGTATTCCCTTTTACAAAACGGCCCTTCAAGAGAGCAATAGCCTCATCGTCAGGCGCAACAAGGCGAAGTACGAGAAACCCTTCTCTTTCTCCCCGTCTCATGGCAAGTATCCGGTGTGAGGGAACGGTCCCGACTGGTCCTTCCCAGTCATAGTAGTCCCTGTACTTGGCTCCCTCTAACTCTTTGCCGATAATCACTTTCGAGCTGAAGCGAGCCTTTTTAAGCAGGAGATCGCGAATGGCGGACCGTACCGGCGCATCTTCGCTTACCCACTCGGCCATAATGTCCCGGGCTCCCGCAAGGGCTTCTTCAGGAGAAAGAACCCCCTTTTCAACGTCGATGAATCCGGAAGCCTCACCAAGAGGATTGAGGTTTACAGGATCGATGCCATCCTGAGAAAAAAGACGCTGTGCAAATGGCTCAAGTCCTTTTTCCCTGGCAATGGTGGCCCTCGTTCTCCGCTTAGGTCGAAAGGGCAGGTACAAGTCCTCCAGAACAGCCATGGTCTGTGCTGCGTTGATCTGCTCTTTCAATGCATCAGTCAGAAGGCCTCTCTCCTGGAGGGATTTGTTAATCGCTTCTCTTCGTTCATCCAACTGGGCCAACTGTTCAAGGCGGTCCCTGATCGCCGTAATAGATACTTCGTCAAGGGAACCCGTGACTTCCTTCCTGTAGCGGGCGATGAAGGGGATTGTCGCACCTTCACCCAGAAGAGTGGCCGTTGCCCTTATATTCTTGTGAGCGAGTTTGAGTTCGCCGGCTATTTTTCCGATATGGTGCTCGTTCACTTTACGTCCTCGTCAGGTTGATTTTGGCATCTCAGTTTAATACAACTCAAACAGGATTGAAAGCCCGGAATATCCAGGCATTGATCAAAGGGCCACAAGAAAGGAGTTGCAATTCTTTCACATTTGCAGGAAAATGATGGGGCATACCACGGGCAGAGGAACGGTAGATGCAAAGGTCTGGGGCTCAGGTTAATAGCCCCCATGTTGTAAAGGATTGAAATGAAGGAGGAATTTGCATGAAATTTTTTATCGATACGGCCAATATTGGAGAAATTAAAAAAGGGATTGAGATGGGACTTGTCGACGGGGTGACAACAAACCCTTCACTCCTTTCAAAAGAAAAAAAGGATCCCCAATCCACAATCAAAGAAATACTTTCCGTTGTTGAGGGGCCGGTGAGCCTCGAGGTGATAGCCACGGATTCCAAAGGCATGTGCGAAGAAGCTCGAAAGCTTGCCGCACTGGGTCCAAATGCCGTGGTAAAGATACCTATGACCGAGGAAGGGATTAAGGCAGTACGGACATTATCACAGGAAGGTATTAAAACCAACGTCACCCTCATGTTTCAGCCTATCCAGGCCTTGATTGCAGCAAAGGCTGGCGCCACTTATGTGAGTCCTTTCATCGGCCGCCTTGACGATATCTCAACGCGAGGGATGGGGATAATCGAAGACATAATAACCATTTTTTCCAATTACGGTTATGATACAGAGATCATCGTAGCAAGCATCAGGCACCCGTTGCATGTAGTTGAGGCAGCAATTCTGGGCGCTGATATTGCCACCATACCCTTTAATGTCCTCAGGCAGTTGATGAATCACCCGCTGACAGACATCGGCCTCGAGAGATTCTTGAAAGATTGGGAGTCACTAAAAAAGTAAATAGTATTGAGTAGGTGTCGGCCATATCTTTCATCAACGTCCACTGGTGATGAGCATCGCCGTATCATTTGATCGCATCTCGTATTTCGATACATGATATGCTGCATACGATAGACGGTATTAACAGGACCTTAGATGGGCACATATTTTGAAACAGGCATTGGTAAGGCTTTTCGTGGTAAAGGTATAGATTTGGGCCGAAGGGCCGCCACACAAGCCCTTTCTCAACTTGGCAAATATAAGCCTTCTCTCGCAATCGTTTTCGCCTGCCCGGAACTCGACCTTGACGCAATCCAAAAAGGTATTTTGGAGGTCATTGGTGAGTGTCCGCTCATCGGCACAAGTACGGCTGGCGAAATTGCTAATGGCCTGGTTGCCCATGGGGTTGTAGTAGCAGTCATAGCCTCGCCGCACCTCAAGGTCTCGGTGGGTATGGGAACAGATGTCAGTAGAAATTTCGAAAAGGCTGTCAATGAGGCACTGGCTGAATCAAAGGCAGCAAAATACTTCAATCCGATGCATCCACTCCATCAAATGCTCCACATCTCCACTTCAAAAAGACCGAGGGTTTCTCCTGTCTTGGCAATAATGTTTTCAGCCGGAGCAACGAAATCCCGGGTCTGCTTCAGCCATGACATTCATACCATGCTTCGCAAGGGTTCTGCCAACCGTATTCCTATATTTGGCGGAAGCTCCGGAGATTACTTTCGCTTTGAAGCAACATATCAGATGGCCAACCAACGCATATCCAGCGATTCCATTGTGCTTGCCTTCATTGAGTCAGATATTCTTTTTGGGTTGGGAATGGCGCACGGCTTTTCACCAACAACAAAACGCGCTCTCATTACAAAAGCGTCGGGCCACATTGTACACGAACTGGACGGCCGTCCAGCGGCAGAGGTGTGCTCCGAATTACTGGGTATTCCCCGCAAGCAGCTCGGTAATGATGCCATATGGTTCAGCCGATACCCGTTCGGCGCCACGGACCTTTATGGGAACTCTATTTTACAGGTACCTGAACAGATTCTTGATGATGGTTCAATACAGTTTGGACCTATCATGAAGACTGATCAGGTTATCACGCTCATGAGCGGAACAAAAAATGACATGAGAGACGCTGGCTTGTCTGCATACAACAAGGCAATCCTCCAGGGAGGCTTGAGAAAACCTGCTTTTGCCCTCATGTTTTCCTGTGCCCTAAGGATGCGATTAATGGGAAAAGACAAGCGAGGTGAAATTAATTCAGTCTTGCGAAAAACCAGGATACCGATTGCGGGCTTCTACACATTCGGCGAACAGGGTATAACCGACGATGGTCTCCCTATTTATGCAAACCAGTCGGTTTCAACGCTTGTTTTTTCTGATGAGCTTAATCCTGTAGCAACGATGATCCATAAAGGCAAGGATATTTATTTTACTTTCGCGGCGCAATTAAATCGAAAAATTTCCCAAATAAAAGCGATCACCCGGATTAACCAGATTTTAGAGGATCTGACTGCAGTTGAACCCTTGTTTGCCATGCTTTCAAAGGAACTTCCTATGCTTCTCCCATGGGCTGATGGGGCCTTTTATTTTCCATCACGGACACCAGACGCATACAATCTTATTAGCGCATCAAACAAACGCAAATTTCCCAAAAAAATTAATCCCCAACAGATAGGCAATCCATATACATGTATAGGGCTCAACATACATGGAAAGCACTTTGGGCTTATGGTGCTTAAACAGAAAAATAACGAACTCTTACCTGACGATGAAGACATGCTGTTTGTTGAGACGGTTGCTAAGCTTATAGCAGGAAGCCTGCATAAAATCGACCTGGACCGAGGGCTTGAAACCAAGATGCAGCACTTTGAAATACTCAACCAGTTAGGGAAGGAATTATCCCAGTCCATCAGAGCTGATATCCAATTTCAAAATTTGGTGGAACACATCAGAGGCATCCTGAAGTTTTCATTCGTAAGCCTCTGGTTGGTTGATCCAACCCACCAAATTCTTGTAAAGGAAGCAATAGGTTCTGATCCAGATATTATTTTCGGTGATAAAGAAAGTGAGAATGATGAACGTATCACAAAATGGCAGCTCACACACTGTCAACTTTTGTCGGTAACAGAACCGGAGGACGAGACCAATCCTATAGAAATAATTAGACCATTCCCGTTTCAATTCATTTCATTGCCAGTCCTTTATAAAGGCGTTCTGAGGGGAATTCTGAACATCTATTCGCTCATTCAATCAAATAGTCTTTTCAAGCATGGCCACATTCACGGTGATGAAGACATCAAGTTCCTCGAAAGTCTTGCCGCCCATATTTCTGTTTTGATTGGCAACCGTTTTATCCAGAAAGACACTACATTATTTAAAGAGATTAATCACCGTGTAAAGAATAATCTCCAGAATATTGCCAGTCTCCTTCGCATGCAGATCAGGCGTCTTGACAGGGTATCCGCCGAACAGGCATTAGGCGACAGCATTTCGCGGATTATGAGCATTGCCGTTGTTCATGAAAACCTTTCTCGTGGCGAGATCGGCATGGTAAATGTTGGTCAGCTCATCACAAGTATTAGCCAGTTTTCACTCTCCGGCGACTCTGAGCAACCCCTGATAACCCTTGATATTTCAGGGCTGCCGATCATGATCCCATCGAAAGAAGCAACCTCACTTGCGCTGGTAGTTAATGAGCTTATCCAGAATGCGTTGCGTCATGGCATTTTGCCAGAAAGCAGGGGAAAACTATCTATAGCAATCTCTCAGACAAACGGTTTTGTCTCCGTTATTGTTCACAATGATGGTCCGGGAATCTCTCCTGATTTTGATATTGATAGTAAAAGCAATCTTGGTCTCACAATAGTACGGACTCTTGTTCAAAACGAACTGAAGGGGAATTTTGCTCTGGTTAACGATGAGGGCACAGTTGCAACTGTAACATTCCCCCTGCCTGAAAAGTATTTGCAGACATAAGAGGAGAACTACATGTTTAGAATACTCATTGCTGATGATGAACCACTCATCAGGATCGATTTAAAAGAACTGTTGGAGGAGATAGGTCATGAGGTTGTTGCTGAAACCGGGGACGGTAAAGAGGCCCTTGCTATGCTCGATAAGGCAAAACCTGACCTCGTCATACTTGATATCAAAATGCCAGGTATGAGTGGTATTGAGGTAGCTAGAAGAATTTCCCATGAATATCCGGTAATCATTCTCACAGCTTTTTCGGAGCGTTCGTTAATCGAACAGGCAAGAGATGCCGGGGTTATGGCGTACATCACAAAACCGTTTCGGGATGGGACGCTGACGCCTGCCATTGAACTGGCTGTGAGCAATTATTTAGAGAAAGCATCGCTTACCGAGAAAGTCACTCAACTCAAAGAACAGTTAGAGACGCGTAAGGTCATCGACAAGGCAAAAGGGTTATTGATGGACAAACAGAGCCTCAGCGAAGCCCAGGCTTACCGGCACATACAGTCAGTCAGTATGAACAAAAACAAGTCGATGAAAGAAGTTGCCGAGGCAATTATTTTAATGCTCGAATGAAGAAATTTGTTGACATAGTTTTTTTGTGAAGGTATAAAAAAACGATCTCAAACCATGGAGGTAATGAAGCCTCCTTTGCCTAGTGCAGGGCAAAGGAGGCTTTTTGTTTGAGGTTGTTGTATAAAGCATTGCGGGTTGTGCAGCACAAAATCTATGCAAAAGGGGGTTAAAATGAAAGTAAGAACAACATTTTCTGGGTTTATGGTCTGCATCTTGCTGTTCGCTTTGATTGTGATCTTTCCGATGAATAGCTATGCCGCAAAAGATAAGATACGCATTGGCACTGCAATCTCTTTGTCTGGGCCGTACTCAGCCGGAGCTGGAATGACCCAGATCCCCAATTACAAGCTGTGGGTTGATGAGGTGAATGCAAAGGGCGGTCTTTATATCAAGGAACTGAAAAAGAAGTTGCCCATTGAACTAATTATTTATGATGACAAGAGCGACACCGGCACGGCTGTGAAACTGGTTGAGCAGCTAATCCTTAAGGACAAGGTTGATTTTATTCTGCCGCCCTGGGGTACTGCAATGCACTTTGCTATTGCTCCCGTAATCAACAAATATAAGTATCCGGTGATAGGACCGACGATATCCTCGGAAAAACTCCGGGAAATAGCTCACAAAGTACCGTATTTCTTTGGCATCCTCAACATGCCTCGAGAGCAGGCAGCAGGCCTGGTTGAAATATTGGAAGAAGTTGGCGTAAAGAAAGTTGCCTTGATCTATGTTGCAGACGCATATGGAATAGAATGGAGCAGCAAGGTTGCTCCAGAGCTGGGCCTCAAAAAGATAGATATGCCCATTTTCAAGAGTTATCCTCTGGACACAAAAGACATCTCCCCTCTGTTGAAGACAATTGCCGCTGCAGATGTGGATGCCGTATTGTGCATGTCTTATCCCAACGACACTTTCCTTATTACAAAGCAGATGAGAGAAATGGGATATAATCCCAAGCTTCTCTATCTTGGTGTTGGTGTAGCCTTTCCTGTATACAAACAGATGTATGGAGGCCCTGATGCAGTAGAGGGCATCATGGGCGCCGGCGCATGGAATCCCAAGGTCCCCTATCCGGGTGCAAGAGACTATTACGACAGGCATGTAAAGAAATGGAACAAGGAACCGGATTTCTGGGCCAGCGCCTTTGCTTATGCCTCCCTTCAGATCCTTGAGCAGTCCATTGAGAAGGTCGGATTGGATCGCAAGAAAGTCCGTGACTATATTGCCTCAAACACCTTCCCTACCGTGATCGGACCGGTAAGATTTGATGGCGGATTTAATGTTCAGTCTCCCGGTGAGATCGGACAGTGGCAGAAGGGTCAATTTGAAGTTGTAGCAAGTAAGGCAAAAAGGACAGCAAAACCAATTTACCCCAAACCTCCATGGCCCCCTGAAAAAATAAAATAGGGTAGTTGTGAGTTAACGGCATGTCCTTTGCCTTTTATTGTGACGTAGTCTTTGGAGGTTTAGTCCTGGGAGGGCTCTATGCGCTCATAGCTGTCGGATTGAGCCTCCAGTATGGTGTTGCCAGGGTATTAAATGTCTCTCATGGCGAGTTCATCATGCTCGGCGCCTTTGCAACTTACTCTTTGTATACCTTTCTGGGTATCAATCCCCTGCTCTCCCTTGTTATTACAGGGCCTGCGATTTATTTCATTGCCTTTCTCGCCCATCGAACGATGTTTAACCGCATCAGGAAAACATCGCCGACGATTGCTGCCTTTGAGGGCAACTCCCTCCTTGCATCTTTTGGCCTGCTCTTCATCATCCAGAATGTTGCCCTCCTTGGCTGGGGCCCTGATATTAAGGGATTCCATTATCTATCCGGATCGATTAAGCTGTTCGGTGCGACATATGCCATAAACCGTATCGTCGCGCTCGCACTGGCGCTGGTTGCAGGTATTGCGTTTTATCTCTTTCTCCTCTATACCCGTCTCGGCAAGGCAATTCGTGCGGCGGCACAGGACAGAGATACAGCACAACTCATGGGGGTAAACATCCATAAAGTCCTTGGATTTTGTTTCGGCCTTGGCGCCTTTATGGCTGCCCTGGCAGGATTCCTTATCAGCATGATTTTTGAGATCACGCCCACCATGGGTCTGCCGTATACGATTATAGCCATCATTGCAGTGGTGCTGGGAGGACTTGGCAATATTCTGGGAAGCCTGATAGGGGGACTTATCCTTGGGCTTGTGGGTAACGTGGTCATGTGCTTCAATCCCGCCTTGTCTATGGTGGCCTATTACATAATCTTTCTTTTGTTAATACTGTTAAGGCCTGCAGGCATTTTGGGGAAAAAAGCATGAATAATTTTCCTGCGAGCAGATACTTAACAAATATTCGTATCCCAGTACTGTTCCTGGGGGCTGTTCTGGCTACCGCCCTTCTTCCTCTTCTCATGGATCCTTTCACCACCATATCCGCCACCAATGTCTTCATCTACATAGTTATTACCCTGAGTTGGGCTCTTTTCTCTGGCCCTACCCGGTATATATCCATTGCAACAGCAGCATTTTTTGGTATTGGAATATACACTTCAGCGCTTGCAGGTGAGCTATTGCCTTTCCCGCTTGTTGTTTGTCTCGGGGGGCTAGTCAGCTTCATCCTTGCCCTTCTTGTAGGTCTTTCAACGCTCCGGCTCAAGGGTATGTACTTTACCATATTCACGTTCGGATTGAGTGAGCTTATACGGCACTCTGTTCTTTGGTGGGAAGTCGTTATGACAGGTACTGTCGGTAGATGGGTTGTTTCTGTAGAACCGGTACCCGTCTATTATACAATGCTCATTATTCTAGTGGTAACCATATCTTTCTGTTTTTTTATAGGTCGGTCCCGGTATGGTTTAGCCCTGCGAAGCATTGGCCAGTCAGAAGAAGCCGCAGATCACATGGGGATTCATGTAACAGCCGTCAAGATCAATGTTTTTGCTATTACTGCTTTCTTTGCAGGAGCAACAGGCTCCACCATGGCGACTAGGTGGACTTATATTGACCCATCAATAGCCTTCAATCCTCTTTTCTCGTTCATGCCCGTGCTTATGGCAACATTCGGTGGTATAGGAAGCATCACCGGTCAGATTATCGGCGCAACAGTCCTAACCCTTTTAGCAGACCTTCTCTTAACCGAGTTTCCCTATTACTACATGCTCATTTACGGGATAATCCTTGTTGCAGTCATCCTTTTCCTTCCCGGAGGTATTATGGGTATCTGGGAATCTATAAAAAAAAGGAGACAAAAAGAGTTGCATGAGAATACTTGAAGTTCAAGGAATCACTGTACGCTTTAGTGGCCTGGTCGCAGTGGCCGGCGTTGATTTTCACATAGACCGCGGAGAAGTGGTTGGTTTGATTGGACCGAATGGAGCCGGTAAAACTACCCTCTTCAACTTAATATCCGGGGCCATCACTCCCTCATCCGGAACAACCGTTTTTAAAGGTGAAGATATTACCCGCCTTAAGCCAAGCGAGATTTGCAGGCGAGGCATAGCAAGGACTTTTCAACTTGTTAAACTCTTTAGCGACATGACTGTTCTGGAAAATGTTATGCTGTCTTGCCTTTTCCGGAAGCCACGAGTGACAAAAGAGGAAGCGGCAAAAGAATCGCTGGAATTGCTTGATTTTGTTGGCCTCAATGGTATGGAATCTCTACCTGCGCGAGAACTACCTATTGGCGGTCAGAAACGCCTCGAAGTCGCAAGGGCTTTGGCAACACATCCTGAACTCCTCTTGCTGGACGAAGTAATGGCAGGGCTTAATCCAGCAGAAGTATCCGAGGCCATTGAATCTATTAAACAAATTCGAGAAAAGGGCATAACCATAATGCTGGTCGAACATGTTATGCAGGCCATCATGGATGTTTCTGACAGGGTTATAGTGCTCCATAACGGGGAGAAATTGGCTGAAGGCATGCCGTGCGATATCACAACAAACGAAACCGTGATTAGTGTATATCTTGGTGGAACGATCTCATGCTGAAACTGACAAATGTAAGCACAGCCTACGGCAAAGTACGTGTACTGAGAGAGGTCTCTCTGGAGATAGGAGAAAACGAGATCGTAGCTATTGTTGGCGCCAACGGTGCTGGCAAATCAACAATGCTTAATACCATCTCAGGGCTCGTCAATCCTACCTCCGGTTCAGTTGAATTTCTTGGCAAACGTATTGATGGGACACCTCCTTATGAAGTGCTTGAGCTGGGTATCTCCCAGGTACCGGAGGGCGGCAAGCCTTTCCCTGATATGACGGTACAGGAAAACCTTGAAATGGGTGCATACAGCAAGAAGGCCTGGAAAATGATGGGGAAAAGCCTCGAAAGCGTCTATAAGACATTCCCCTTGCTGAAAGAACGGGGGAGGCAGTTAGCAAGAACACTGAGCGGAGGCCAGCGACAAATGCTGGCCATGGGACGGTGCCTCATGTCACGACCCCGTTTAGCTATGTTCGATGAGCCATCTTATGGGCTAGCACCGGTAGTAGTAGGAGAGCTCTTTACATTTATCCAAAAACTTCGTGACCAGGGCATCGCTATCCTGCTAGTAGAACAAAATATCCGTCATGCCCTTGAGATAGCAGACCGAGGGTATGTTCTGGAAAATGGTCGTATTGTCTTGGAAGGCGTAAGTCAAGATCTTCTTGTAAATGATCATGTTCGCAAAGCATATCTGGGTTTATGAAAAAAGACATCATAAATTGCTTGACATAAATTTTATAATGCACATATAATTTGGTCACAATTTATAAAAAGTTTATCCGGTAAATCGGAGGTAAAGACGCCTCCTTTGTCCAAAGAAGGGCAAAGGAGGTTTTTTATTTGAAAAGGAGGATGATATGAGATTAAAGGGCAAGGTAGCAATTATAACAGGTGCTTCTCAAGGGATTGGTGCGGCATTTGCCGTCGGTTTTGCAAAAGAAGGAGCTAAGATCGTTATTGCTGATATTACCGACGGGAGCAAAACCGCGAAAAAAGTGGCTGATGCAGGTAGCGAAGCGCTTTTTGTCAAGACGGATGTGAGCAAAGAACAGGAATGTATGACAATGGCTAAAGCTGCTTTCGACAAGTTTGGGTCTATCGACATTCTCATCAACAACGCCGCAATGTTCGCCAGCATCGTGCTCAAACCTTTTACAGAGTTGAGCAGCGAGGAGTTCAAGCGAATAATAGAAGTCAATACAAGCGGCGCGTTTCACTGTATTAAGTCGGTATTCCCCTATATGAAGGACAAAGGCGGCAAGATTATCAATATGTCTTCGGCGTCCATCCTGGAGGGTGTGCCGGGTATGCCACACTATGTCGCTTCGAAGGGTGCCGTTATGGCATTGACCCGCTGTATGGCCCGTGAACTTGGAGATTTCAACATAAACATCAACACAATTGCCCCCGGCTTCACACACTCGGAAGGAGGGGATCAGTTCGACCGCGGTAAGGCATTGCCTTTGCCTCCCCTTGATGAATTGCAGATTCCGTTTCGTTGTTTGAAAAGACCGGGCAAGCCGGAAGACTTAGTCGGTCTGGCAATATTTCTCGCAGGCGATGAAAGCGCTTTCATTACCGGGCAGATGGTTGTGCATGACGGCGGTCTCTCGCTTTATTAAACCATGATGTGGAGAAAAAATCAGTTTTTGTGCAATGTGGCACTATACAAGAGTTTTACGATATGAACCAAATCAAATGAAAGGGGGACACTATGTATTCAGGTGGCTATGCAGGGAAGATTCTTCGAATCAACCTAACCAACAAGACCGCAAAAGAGGAAAAGTTGCCTCTTGAGATAGCGAAAGATTATATTGGTGGCGCAGGTCTTGGCATTAAATATCTTTTCGATGAGGTAAAACCGGGTACAGATCCTTTAGGTCCGGATAATAAACTGATCTTTGCACCAGGGCCCTTCACAGGAACGTCATTACCTTGTGCAAGCAGAATGGCAGTCGTAGGAAAATCTCCCCTCACCGGGGCGGTAGGAATGGCCCTTACGGGTGGGTATTTCCCGGCAGAATTGAAGTTTGCAGGCTGGGATGCCATCATTGTCGACGGAAAAGCTGACAAACCCACATGGATATCCATAAAAGACAGCACTGTTCGGTTTCATGACGCTGCCGGCATATGGGGAACCATGACTTTTGACTGTCAGCAGATGATCAAAGATAACCTCAACGACCAGAATACAAGGGTTATCTGTATTGGTCCTGCCGGAGAGCGTTTGAGCAAAATTGCCTGCATTATTAACGAGAGGCGTGCAGCAGGACGTAAAGGTCTGGGAGCAGTTATGGGATCAAAGAATTTGAAAGCCATAGCCGTCAAGGGAACAGGCACCGTCCCAATCGCGTCAGAAGAGAAATATAAAACTGCACGATCAGAGATGCTGAAGGCCTTCAAGGAAAGTCCGGTTCTCTACTCTGCTTTTTCTCCGGCAGGCACTCCCATGGTGGTTGATCTTACCGGTGCTCTGGGAATTCTCTCTGCAAAAAACTGGTCTGCAACCGGTGAGTTCGTCCCGGTAGAACAACTCGGACTCGACGCCCAGAATAGTCGGAAAATAGGCAAGGAACACTGTTATGACTGCCCTGTCGGGTGCAGTCAGATGAAACTTGCGAAAACAGGTCCTTATGCAGGGATTCTTACCGAAGGACCTGAGTTTGAGACCATTTACTCCTTTGGTACTGAAACAGGTGTTGCCAACCTGGATGCAGTCATTGCTGCTGACCGCCTCGCCGATGAACTTGGTCTGGATAGTATGTCTGCAGGGGTAACCATAGGGTTTGCTATGGAACTGTTCGAAAAGGGCATCCTCACTCCGGCCGACACCAACGGCCTTGAATTGAAGTTCGGCAATGATCAGGCAATGATTACTTTACTTCGTATGATGGCTTTCCGGGAGGGGATTGGAGATATTTTGGCTGATGGTACCAAGGCAGCTGCCAAAAAGATCGGAAAGGGCTCTGAAAAATACGCAATGCATATAAAAGGGCTTGAATTACCCGCTTATGATGTTCGCGGGGCCAAAGCACACGGTCTAAACTATGCCACATCCTACACCGGCGCTGACCACAACAGAGGATATGCCTTTCAGGAAATCTTCGGAATACCTGTCCCTTGGGAAGTCGACAGACTTGCCATTGAAGGAAAAGGCAAACTCACGAAGTGGAACCAGGATGTGAGGGCAGTCACGTGTGACTGCGCAACCATGTGCGCCTTTATTCTCGATACAGCCCTACCGGCTACATCCACACAAAATACGGCTGCTCTCATGGATGCAGTTGCAGGATTAACGTTTACCCCTGAAGAGGTCCAGAAGGTCGGAGAAAGGTTAAATAACCTCGCAAAGGCTTTTAACATCAGAGAAGGCTTTACACGGGCAGACGACACATTTCCTGAACGGCTCATGACAGAACCGCTAAAGGATGGCGGCTCGAAAGGGCAGCTTATCAGCAAAGAAGACCTGAAAAAGATGCTCGACGAATACTATGCGGACAGAGGCTGGGATACTGAGACTGGTGTGCCTACAAGGGCAAAACTGATAGATCTTGGTCTCGGATACGTGGCAGACCTTTTAAAGGTGTAGGGTCGAGGCTCTATCATTGTATGAAAATTAAGGTGCACTCTATTCTGAGCCTGAAAGAGGTGCTTGGAGGAAAAGACGTAGAAATGATTATACCGGAGGGAACAACGCTTAGCGGCCTCCTCGCCGGGATGGTTGAAATATGGGGAGACAGTCTTTCTCCCCATATTTTCAAACCAGGTGGAGATGAGCCTCTTCCCTATGTTCGTTTTATGATTAACGGCAAGGCCATACAATCCTTAAATGGCATGGAGACTATTCTCAGCGATGGCGACGAGGTGTTGTTGCTTCCTCTTGCTGCAGGAGGGTAGTACACGGGAAAAAATGATAAGGAGATTAGAGCATTATACTTCTTGAGGTATCAAACCTAAGTAAACAATTTGGCGGCCTTCAGGTCCTTCAGGACGTCTCCTTCCAGTTACACCAAGGAGAGATTTTAGGATTAATTGGACCGAACGGTGCAGGCAAAAGCACCATGTTTAATGTGATCACCGGTGTATACCGCCCTAATGGAGGAACCATCCTGTTCCAGGGAAAAAGCCTGGTGGGTCTTAAACCCCATCGGGTGTGCAGGAGGGGCGTTGCCCGGACTTTTCAGCTTGTCAGAATCTGTCCCACTATGACGGTCCTGGAGAATGTACTTGTAGGCGCCATATACGGGAGAAGCGGCGGAAGAAAAAAGGCCATGGATGAGGCCCTTGAGTGTCTGCAGCTTTTAAATTTGTTGGAAGTCAAAGATACCATATCAGCCCATCTGACCTATTCAGACCGCAGGCTCATAGAGATAGCAAGAGCCATCGCGGCGAGACCAGGCCTTGCTCTCCTGGATGAGCCCCTCGCAGGGCTCAATCCTACTGAGACGGAAAAGATCATGGACGTCATTCAGATTATACGGAAAACCCGGGGGATTTCAATTATCTGGATAGAGCATAAGATGGATGCCGTCTTTAACCTCTGTGACCGTATCGTAGTGCTAGACTACGGAAAAAAGATCGCTGAAGGAAATTCCAAAGAGATAGCAACAGACAAAAAAGTGGTAGAGGCATACCTTGGCGAACCCATTACTTAACGTATCGAATATAAACATCTTCTATGGTGATGCTCAAGCCCTATGGGACATTAACTTTAACGTACACGAAGGCGAGGTCTTCTCAATCATAGGATCCAATGGTGCCGGTAAATCAACGATTCTGAGGGCTATATCCGGTTTGATTCGTCCATCTTCAGGACAAATAGAATTTCTGGGATCCCGTATTGACGGAAAGAGCCCCATGGAAATGGTAGATATAGGTATATCCCTTGTTCCCGAAGGTAGAGGTCTGTTTTCTACGCTGACAGTCATGGAGAATTTGGAACTGGGCGCCTTCACCAAGCGTGCCCGTCCTCTGATGCAACAAACCTTAGAACAGATGATGAATGTTTTCCCCATTATAAGGACCCGGTCTACCCAGCTTGCCGGAAAGATGAGCGGGGGTGAGCAGCAAATGGTGGCCATTGCAAGGGCGCTCATGTCGAAACCCAAACTTCTCATGCTTGATGAACCCTCTCTGGGGCTAGCCCCAATTATTGTAAAAAGCATGTTCGAGATTATTGCAATTTTAAAAGAGCAGGGAACAACCATACTGCTTGTCGAGCAAAATATTCATCAGGCGTTGAGAATTGCCGATCATGCCTGCGTAATAAAGACGGGGAGAATTACTATGATAGGAAGAGGAAAGGAACTTCTTGCTGATCCAGAGATCCATAAAGCCTATATGGGTTCTCTCCAGTGAGGGCCAGCCATGCCAATTGATATTTTATTTCAGCTTTTAATCAACGGTGTTCTTTTCGGCGCCATGTATGGTATAGCGGCCATTGGGCTTAGCCTGATTTTTGGAACAATGCGGATCGTTTTTATCGCCCAGGGAACCATGATTATTCTGGCAGCGTACGGCAGCTTCTGGTTATTCAAGCTGTGGGGAATGGATCCATACGTCTCTATCCTTTTCGTCGTTCCCACTTCACTAATTGTGGGAATCGGTTTCTATCAAGCCCTCTTTCGTAAGGTGGCCAAGGCAGGGCAGTTTCCTACCCTTTTGATTGCTTTTGGCTTAATGGCCCTCTTGGAGAATCTCATGTTTGTGGTCTTTACCGGTAATTCAAGGGCACTTCAGACAAGTTACTCGACGTATGCCTTAAATCTTTTCGGAATGAATATTTCCTTTGTCCGCCTCATGGTTTTTGTGATGGCCATTATTGGCACCGCAGCAGTAACCTTGTTCCTCAAGAAAACCCTGCTGGGAAAAGCAGTGCGGGCGGCCTCGGAGAACTTGGAATATGCAATGCTTGTTGGTATTACTCCCCATCAGGTTAACACAGTTACGTTTGCCGTGGGTATGGGGCTCGCAGGACTTGCTGGGGTCGCTACGGCAACGACTTATGCATTTGATCCTTTCTCCGGGTTCGTCTTTGGCCTCAAGGCAATGATCGCCCTTGCTTTAGGCGGTATGGGAAATGTGATAGGGGCCCTTCTTGGGGGAATAGTATTAGGTGTAGTCGAAAGCTATGGCGCCTTCCTAATCTCGGGAGGATGGGCTGATGTTATCTCCTATGCAGTCTTTCTCCTCGTACTAATGTTCAAACCGGAAGGCCTCTTTTCAAGAGACACGAGTGCAAAATTATGAAAACGATCAATAAAAAACAATTTATACTGCCAATTATTATCCTCGCGGCTTGCGTTGCCGTTCCTCTTGTTTTTGATCCTGAGACTTCTTATGTTGTCTACTTTCTGTTCATGGCCTTCATATACGTTACTCTTACCCAGGCATGGAATATTGTGGCAGGCTACGCAGGACAGGTAACCCTCGGACTCCACGCCTTCTTCGGTCTCGGAGCTTACGTTATTGCCATTGGCTGGTCTCGTGAGTTAATTGGCTACCTTGATCCCATTGGTATGCTTGCGGCTGGGTGTGCTGCTGCTATTTTGGCTATCCTTGTTGGTATTCCCCTCCTTTCAAAGCTGCGGGGAGACTATTTTGCCTTGGGGACCCTGGGGCTCGGAGAGATATTGAGGCTCATTACGATCCAGGGGGGGGCTTTTACTGCAGGGCCCACAGGTATCCTGCTTCCCTCTTCTTCCTTCAACACCCTCACCCCTCACTATTTCACTGCCCTCTTCCTCGCACTCCTTGCCGTCGGCGTTACATACTATATGGCTAAATCCAATGTCGGGCTAGCCCTTGTTGCAGTGAGGGATGATGAGGCTGCGGCCGCTGCGAGTGGTATCAACATACTGAAATTCAAGGTCCTGGCATTCGCGGTTGGGGCTTTTTTCGCGGGACTTTGTGGGGCTCTCCAGGCCTACTACATCTTCCATGTTGAGCCACAGGGATTCTACAGCCTCAACTGGACCCTCTATCCTGTTCTCATGTGCGTCCTCGGCGGTGCCGGTACCCTATCCGGTCCTGTCATAGGGGCAATTTTTCTCACCGCTGTCTTTGAGCTTGCCAAGTATGCTTTGCCCGAGATTCACCCCATATTCTCGGGACTACTCATTATCTTTTCAATTATGTTCTTGCCCAGAGGGTTGATCGGGTTAAAACTGAGGAAAATGTTTCAAGGGACAAAAAGGACTTCATAGCATGCGGTGTTTCAGTGAATAAAAAAAAGAGGGGGGTGATTAAGGCTTATTCAATACAAAAAATAAAAAGGAGGATTTGAATATGGTGAAGTCAAGGAGTACATGGTGTATCGGGCTATCTTTAATTCTGGTGACGGCCTTCTTATGCGTATCTGCTATCGTTCAGGCAGCGGATAAGAAGGAGATCGTTGTAGGCACGCCACTGCCCATGACCGGTATTTTGTCAATGGAGGCGAGTGAGCAGAAATGGGCCTATGAGCAGGCGATTAAGGACATCAACGCCAAGGGCGGCATCTTTGTCAAGGAGTATAAGAAAAAACTCCCGGTTAAGCTCGTTGTTGCGGATGCTGAGAGCGATCCGGGTAAGGCGGCAGCAGCCCTGGAGAGGCTTGTGAAGGTTGACAAAGTTGATCTGCTGCTTTCAACGTTCACAACAAATTTGTCTCTGCCAACCTGCGTTGCCGCTGACAAACTAAAAAAATACTACCACGTGACAACCCTATTTCCCGAGCTATGGAGGCCGCAGAAGTTCCAATGGTCTACCCTTTACTTTTTCTCAGTGGTTGAGGGCGCCGAAGTGCCTTTTAAAGTGCTTGATACAATCCCCGCTGCTGACAAACCAAAGAACATAGCACTCCTAATGGAAGACACCACAGATGGAAGAGGCTTGGGTGGCGCCCTCCAGGAAGGTGCCAAAAAGTACAAATATGAGATTGCCATGGTCGAAAACATGGCAGTCGGAGCAAAGGACTATTCTTCCCAGATCCTGAAGCTGAAATCCAAGAACATCGACGCCGTTATCATGTTTTCTGCCAGCCAGGACGCCATCACCTTCGTACGCCAGATGAAAGAGGCTGGACTCAATTTGAAATACTTCCATGGGTACAAGGGAACGTGGACCACTGACTTCGCGAACGCCTTGGGCAAGGACGCACAGTATGTTCTTGCTGACGGTTTCTGGTCTGAAGATTTCCCTTACCCTGGGTCGAAAGAACTCGGAGAACGGTATTTTAAACAGTTCAAAAAGCGGTCCGTCAGCATAGGACTCTACTATGCCATATGCCAGACCCTCTGGACCGCTATAGAAAAAGCCGGCACCCTTGATGGAGCCAAGGTACGCCAGGCTGTCCTGAATACCCAGTTCAAGGGGACAACAATGGGCGACATAAAATACAACCCGGACGGAACAGCAATCTTCCAACTTGGTGCATTTCAGTGGTGGGATGGGCAGCTCAAGACAGTATATCCTTTCGACATGGCCAAAGGATATAAAGTCAAGGTGGCTCCTCCGTGGAATAAGCGGTAGAGTAGCGATAGCAGCATTTATATTCTCAGGGCTCACATCATTACCCTGAAAAAGGTCTTGCCGGCACAGAAATATTTTAAATGGCGTGGCCTTTTTCAGGGTCCCAACAGACGTATACCAAGTTGCATTTAATCATCAATGTACGACATATTGTCATTGCGAGCAAAGCGAAGCAATCTATCTGGGATCGACACGCCTCGCAATGACTTGATTGCAAAACGGTATTAGTCTTCCTAACTCTCCAGCAGGATAATAAACCTAAAGGTTTCTTCTGTTGTCGAGTGAGCTTTTGATGGTGAGAGGGTCGATGTAGATAATGTCGCCACCGATCGGTATGCCTGAAGCTATTCGGGTTATCCGTACGTCAAGGTCCTGGAAGAGTTCAGCAATATAATGTGCTGTTGTGTTGCCTTCAATATTAGGATTTGTGGCAATTATCAATTCGCGAACACCTTCCCTTGTCACTCTGTCCTTTAACTCTGTTATCCTCACCTCGTCAGGCCCAATACCCTCGATAGGGTTTATGACGCCGTGGAGTATGTGGTAACGGTAGTAGCCGGGGTTTGACGATTCGATCACCATCATGTGGGAGGACTCTTCCACCACGCAGATGGTTGACCTGTTTCTTTTCTCATCTGTACAAATTGCGCATGGTTCAACATCAGTAATATTGAAGCAGATGCTGCACAGTTTGATCTTTTCTTTAATATCAATGAGGCTGTTCGAAAGTTCAGTAACATAGCTTTCTTTTGTATTGAGGAGATAAAAGGCAAGCCGAGTTGCTGTCTTTCTCCCGATACCGGGAAGTTTCGAAAGGTTTTCTATGAGCCGTTCAATTGGTGCAGGATAGTACATGGCAGATTACATATTAAAGGGCAACGGCATTCCACCCGTAATCTTGGACATTTCTTCCTGGAGCATATCCTTTGACTTGTTTAGTCCTTCATTAATGGCCGCGACAACGAGGTCCTCCAGAAGTTCCTTGTCTTTCTCTTCCCAGATTTCGTCAGAGATTTTCAACGATATTAGTTCCTGCTTGCCATTCACAACGCAGGAGACCATACCACCGCCGGATTGTGCTTCAACTGTTTTGACAGAAACCTCTTCCTGCATTTTCTGAAATCTTTCCTGCATCTTTTTCGCCTGCTGCATAAGTTGACCCAATTGTTTGGACATTACTCCTCCTTTATCGGTTAAACAAAGTCTGTGCTTCCTTTACATACTCATCAAGGGTCTTTTTCTTCGTATCACCAGCATCACGCACAGTATAATTCATAAGCCTTCCAAAAAAATCTGCGAGGTGCTTCTTTACCTCCTCACTTCGATGTCTGAACAATGCATGCGACTGCTTATCGGCCATAACGACAAACGTATCCCCTTCGGTCATGACTTCATGGCTATCCATCACGTTCCCCACCGATGGCATTTTCTTTTTCAGATATTCTACAAAACCATTCGCGTCGTGATCGAGTCTTCTCGTCTCTGGCTCCTTCTGGGGAGAAGATGGGACATCTTCATTCTGAATATCCTGCTTTTCTGTGAAAAAATCCTGCCTTTCTGTTGTGTCGATAAGCCTTTCGATGTCCCGCAGCTTTGAGAGGTTATAGAGATTTATATAGAGTATCTCAAGAGCAACCTTTGGGAAAAGTCCTTTCAGGAGTTCCTCTGCCTTGAGAAGATAGTTGAGCATATTCTGGATTTCGTAATACTCGAGCCCCTTCATCATGTCAGTAAGTCTCTGGTATTCTTCTTCACCAATATAAAGAAACGATGGTCTCTCAGCACAAACTTTCAAGATCATCATATTTCTCATCATTGAAACAAGGCCTCTATATATCTGATGAACATCATATCCTTCGTTGAGGGAGTTCTCGATGATCTCAAGCCCCATTTTCAGGTTTTCATCAAGAATTGACCTGATAAGAGTAAAAAGAATCTCATTTTCAATGATACCAATGGTGCTCAAAACATCCTTGTTGGAAATGTGTTTTCCTGAAAACGCAATAACCTGGTCCAGGATTGATTCGGCATCACGGAGGCTTCCATCAGCCTCGATAGCGACGTACGAAAACGCCTCCTTATCGTAGGTAATACCCTCATCATCGCATATGCGCTTCAATTGACCGGCAATCTCTGCTTCTGAAATTCTTCTGAAGTCGAACCGCTGGCACCGGGACATGATTGTATAGGGAATCTTATGGACCTCAGTCGTGGCGAGGACAAAAATGTTATGTCCAGGTGGTTCCTCAAGGGTTTTTAGAAAGGCATCTTTGGCCTGAGCAGTTAACATATGGGATTCATCAAGGATGTACACCTTGTACGTGCCTTTCATTGGCATGTATCGAACAGTGTCGAGCATGGCCCTCATTTCGTCAATTCTTCCAGTTGATGCAGCATCAATTTCTATTATGTCAGGGAAACTTCCCTTGTCGATGGAAACACAGTTCTCACATATTCCGCATGGTTCTTCTGAGGTTTTGTTGAGGCAGTTGACAGCCTTTGCAAGGATTCGTGCCAGGGAGGTCTTTCCTACGCCCCGCGGTCCGGTAAAAAGATAGGCATGGGCCATTCTTCCGAACTTGAGGGAGTTTTTCATGGTTGTGACAATGTGAGGTTGTCCGATCACATCGTCAAACTTTTTTGGCCTCCATCTTCGGGCTATAACAGTGTAGCTCACGGGATTAATCCTTCCGGAGTTCGGAGTTCGGAGTTTTGACTTCGGAGACTAAAAACATGAGTTTCTGGTTGTAAGCTGCTGGTGGTGATGTAGAGACAAAACATTTTATATCCAAGATTACGTCCATCGTTCATCGTCCTTCTTCCTAGTCCCGCCGTACCGGGACGATCGTCCATCGTCTCACGGTAACAACTGCTTCCTGCTCACTGTTTTTGAAAAAGGGGCCAGGCTGGCTGCGGCACACGGATGAGCTACTACCGCTGCTTTCTTCCGAACCTGACGGGGTTCATAACCTTCACGTTGCGCAGGGCCTGGCTTTTCTATTTTCTTATCTGGCGGAGAGAGAGGGATTTGAACCCTCGGAACGCGTTTTAGCACGTTCACACGATTTCCAATCGTGCTCCTTCAGCCTCTCGGACATCTCTCCGGACAGAGTGTTATACCATACTTAACCATGCCACTCAAGGCAATTCCGGAATGGCGGTAACCCCTCACCTCCAATCACATAAGGTCAATATTTAAAAGATCTTTTTTATCGAAGATAAAAGCGGAAAATGGCAAGAAGAGATGGCGCAGATGAAGGCAACATATTTCGATATCTGCTCCCGCGAAGCGGGAGAAAGAATTTTACTCTGGGATTGCCACGCCTGCGTGCCTTAACACGGCACTTCGGTGTGCAGGCACGTCAATCATGCTACTCACAATGACCACGTAAAGTAGCGTTAGGGGCATGCCACTAGCCCGTTCTCGGGCAAGAGGGGAAGGCTCAGTCCCGCTTGGAGGGATGGAGGGGGTGACGCAAGCCCCGAAAAAAAACAGGGGTAAGGGGTAAAACTAGCCCGTTCTCGGGCAAGAGGGGAAGGCTCCGACAGCTTTGCTGGTGGAGGGGGCGACGCAAGCCCCAGCAAAAAGTTGGTTAGGATTTTGTTGACTCTTTACTACACTCCCTTATAAGCTATTACTGTGGTTATGGGGGATCGTATTCACTTCATTTTTGCTGTTCTCATAACAGGCTTCAGCGGGATCGTTGCGCAAACAATTCTGCTCAGGGAAACGCTCATCATCTTTTCCGGAAATGAGTTCTCCATCGGTATCATTATTGGATCATGGGTTGTATGGGAGGCAATCGGGGCCTTTTTAGGCGGTAAAATCTCAGCCAGGATAAGAGAATATGGTGGGCTTTTGAACTGGCTCATGCTTCTCTTTTCTGTCTCGTTTCCCTGCAGTATTTTCCTGACCCGTATTGCGAAGATACTCATGGGTGTTTCACCTGACATAGGTGTGGGAATAGTTGAAACACTCTATTTTTCACTGATCATTCTTTTACCCACAGGTTTTTTTCATGGCATGCTCTTTACCACAGCATGCGCCATGTACAACAGGATTACCGAGGGTGCTCCTTCCTCTATTGGCAAGGTATATTTTTACGAGATGCTCGGCACCATTGTCGGGGGGGTGTTGGTGAGCTATATATTTATTCCCCTCCTTAATTCCTTTGAAATCGCCATAGGTGTTGCCTCTCTGAATGCCCTGATCTGTCTCGCCATGCAGCTCTTCTCTGGCATTCATAGAAAAATTCTCACGGTCGTTTCAGGTTTCGCTTTACTCGTCGTGTCTATTGTCCTCCTTGCAGGAAGTGGAGCAGACAGGCTCCACCGTGATTCCGTGGCGAAACAATGGCAAGGCAAAAAAGTAATTTCCTACGAAAATACTCTTTACCAAAACATCGTTGTCACCAGAAACCAGGACCAGTTAACGTTCTACACGGATGGCATCCCCGTAATGACAACTCCCGTGCCTGACATAACCTTCGCTGAGGAGTTCTCCCATACTTCCCTCCTCGCTCATTCGAATCCTGAGTCAATACTGGTGTTGGGTGGGGGAGCCAGTGGTGTTATTCATGAAATCCTTGAACATCCAAGCATAAAGAACGTTGATTATGTTGAAATTGACCCGCAATTTCTCATTACGGTAAAGAAATTTTCTACCCCATTGGCGCATCAGGATTTGAGTGATACAAGGGTTATGCCCCATTATATAGATGGAAGGATCTTCATAAAAAAAACCACACGAAAATATGACGTAATTTTGCTTGGCATCGCCCCTCCTTTAACCCTGCAGGCAAACAGATTCTTCACCCAGGAGTTTTTTAAAAACATCCGAAATATTCTCAACGATCAGGGAATTCTATCACTTTACCTCACCGGTTCAACATCGTATTACAGTCAGGAATTAAGAAACATGAACGCCTGCATGTATCGTACGGTCAAGAATGTCTTTCCTGACATCTTTGTGGTGCCAGGGGATGTCAACCTTTTTATTGCTTCAGTTACCAACAATCGTTCGGTTATGTCATCAATCCTTCTTTCGAAAAGACTTACAGAACGGGGCATCAAGACAAACCTCATCAACCAGGTTCATCTCGATTATCGTTTTCAGGAAGACCGCAGGCAATGGTATATTTCTTTGGTTGACCTTCCGGCGGCCCCTTTAAATAAAGATTTCGAGCCCAAAGGTCTTTATTACAACATACTTTTCAACAATCTCCTTTTTACCCCATACCTGAAACCGCTCTTTGATGGAATGGTTTCTATAAATATCTATACAGTTGCCATCATTTTTGGCGTGGTCTTTCTAATCTTCCTGGGTCTCCAAAGAAAATATCAAACCATCAGCCTACCATTCGCCATAACAACAACCGGATTCGCCTCCATGGTTTTACAGCTTATTCTCTTGTTTGGTTTCCAGATAGTATACGGGTATGTTTTTTACGAAATTGGAATTCTTATCACAGCCTTTATGGCCGGTCTTGCAATCGGTGGTATTCTGACCGCTACCTGGCCAAGTCATGGGAGAAGAAAACTCGGAATCTTTATGAAGATAGAGTTTAGCATTATTCTTCTCTCCATTCTCCTCATCTTTTTCTTCCGCTATCTCGAAGCAGGCATTCATGTGGAGCCAATTTTTGTGCGGATTGCCTTCCTGCTTCTTCTTCTGGTCTCGGGGCTTCTCACAGGAATGGAATTTCCCCTTGCAAACCGGCTATATGTGCAACAAACCGACTATTTCAGTTTTCGTCGTGATGATATCGGCAAAACAGTCGGACTTCTCTACTGCGTTGATCTTCTGGGTGGATGGGTGGGTGGTGTTCTTGGTGGTTTCCTTTTGATCCCTACGCTGGGAATCGCACAGGGGTGCATTGCCCTCGCTATCCTCAAGGTATGCAGCTTTCTGCTCTTGTTCACCTTCCCGCGAAAGTAGTATAATTTTACATGGGCACAATAATTGACAGAAGGCAGTTTGTCAAAATTGCACTCCTAACGCCCTTCGCATTGAAGCTTGAAGCAGCGGAAATCCTCGGAAAAAACAGTATCCCTCTCAAAGAAGCGCTCTATTATCAGAAACTTGACGAGAAACAGAAAAAGGTTTGGTGTCAGCTCTGCCCTCGGGGATGTGTGATTGCAAATGGCGAATCAGGCTTTTGCCGGGCTCGAAAGAACATGAACGGGAAGCTCTATTGTCTGGGCTATGCTCAACCCTGTGCAATGCACATAGACCCCATCGAGAAAAAGCCTTTTTTTAACGTTCTTCCAAAAACTCTCAGTTTCTCCATTGCCAGTGCCGGATGCAACCTCCGCTGTAAATTCTGTCAAAACTGGCAGATATCCCAGGTCTCTCCCCTGGAGACAACCAACAGGCATAGCCCGCCTCCAGACATTGTCGCGGCTGCCATAAAGAGCGGAAGCAGAAGCATTGCTTATACATACACTGAACCAACGAACTTTTTCGAATACATGCTTGATGTGGCAAAGGCTGCCAAAAGCAAAGGGATGCTCAACGTTCAGCACTCAAACGGATATATCAACCCTGCTCCGCTGAAAGAACTTTGTCAGTATCTCGATGCCGTGAATATTGATTTAAAAGGCTTCAGTAAATCCTTCTACAATAAGATGTGTGAGGCGGAACTCGACCCGGTGCTGGAAACGATAAAAACACTCAAGACTTCAGGGGTTTGGGTTGAGATCACTAACCTTGTTATCCCCGGTCACAACGATGACATAGAGATTATCAGAAAAATGTGTGAATGGGTAAAAACCAGCGTTGGGGCCGAAGTACCAGTCCACTTTTCCCGTTTCTATCCCATGTATAAATTAACCGGTGTTTCGCCCACTCCTGTGAGCACGTTGGAGAGAGCCCATGAGGCCGCTCTGGCTGTTGGGCTTCACTATGTTTACATTGGCAATGTTCCTGGTCATCCAGGGGAAAATACATACTGTCCGCACTGTAAGAAGATGATTATCAAAAGATCTGGGTACAATATACTGGAAAATCTCATAAAGAACGGGAAATGTCCGTCCTGTAACACAAAGATCGGAGGAATATGGGGAGCGTGATGAAAAGTTCGGAGTTCGGAGTTGGAAGTTCGGAGAAAAAGCGTAGCCACATAAAACCTTTAACTCGTTATGAGTTACGCATCACGCGTTATATGCAAGTAGCTTGCGTGATAATAATATTTCTCTTTTTGCAGCCGCTGAAAGCGATCAGCGGCACGGATGTATCGGCACTTTACATTCGAAAACCGGTTGTTGCAGGGTCGTTCTACCCGGCAGACAAGGCAAGCCTCAGTAGCGTGATCGATAGTTATTTAAAGGAAGCAGAGCAAAAAAGCAAAAAAGTTTCCAGTCAGATCTTTGGCATTATAGTTCCCCATGCAGGCTACGAGTATTCCGGAAAAGTCGCCGCCTATGCATACTCGCAAGTGAAGGGCAAAGGATACAAAACGGTCATAATCATTGGTTCAAGTCACCGGATTCCTTTCCATGGTATTGCTATCTATCCCGAAGGGTCCTGGGAGACGCCTTTAGGCATAGTTCCAGTGGATCATGCGATGGTCCAGTCTATTATGAAGGAATGCAGGATCGTTAAAACTTTTTCGGCAGCTTTTGAGCGGGAACATTCCCTTGAGGTGCAGGTGCCTTTCCTTCAGAAGGTTCTTGCAGACTTCAAAATCGTTCCAATTGTTCTGGGTAATCTGGAAAAAACCGATTACAAGGAATTTGTTCATGCCCTATCTAGTATACAGAAAAATAGTCAGGGAAGAATTTTGATCATTGCATCTTCCGACATGTCTCACTTCCATTCCTATGATGCTGCAAGCAAAATGGACAATGCTACTCTTAAGGAAATCGCCGAGCTAAATGTCGATGGTTTATATCAGCGCCTGCAGAAGGGTGATTGTGAACTCTGCGGAGCCCAAGGTGTGCTGTCCCTGATGATGCTGGCAAAACAGGTGAACGGCAAGGGCACCATTCTCAACTATGCCAATTCAGGAGATGTAACGAAAGACAGGTCAAGGGTTGTTGGATACAGCTCGGCAGCCTTTTCCCATCCTCAATCCGATCAAGGCCTTAGCAAAAAAGACCAGGAAATCCTCCTCAAAATTGCACGGAAGACCATTGAGGAATATGTCGGGAATGGGAATGTTCCGAAGGTGGACGTTAAAGAATCGATGCTCCTTGATAAACGGGGAGCATTCGTGACTCTTACAAAAAAAGGCTCACTGCGCGGGTGCATCGGTTACATCCAGCCTGTTGCCCCCCTCTATAAAGCGATCTCAGACATGGCAATAGCCGCCTCAACAAGAGACCCACGCTTCCCACCAGTCTCAGAAGAAGAACTGAAGGATATCCACATCGAGATATCTGTCCTAAGCCCCCTAAAATTGTTTTCTGAAACAAATGAAATTGAGGTTGGCAAACACGGCCTATACATGACCAGGGGCAATAACGCCGGTCTTCTCCTGCCTCAGGTAGCAACAGAGCACAGGTGGACCAGGGAAGAATTCCTGAGACAAACATGTATTAAGGCCGGCTTGCCCACCCAGGCATGGAAAGACAAAGCAACTCAGATTTACACATTCTCTGCCCAGATTTTTTCAGAATAAAAAACGATGTACACCTGCCAAAAGACCTGTCTTATCCCGGAGTGGCTTCAGTTGGTTGGAAGCAACTGCAAGGTCCTGGAAAACTAAAGAAATAACGAAGGGGTATTCTATAAAAATGCACAGGGTTGAAGTGGCACATCCAATAAAATAACTATGGCAAATAAAAACCTCTAAAAAATCAGGGGGTATCTACCTTTATATCTTAACCGCTCACAGCTTATACCAATTTGGATTCAGAGATAGAACGAGGAGCCGAGGAGTAAGCGATGGAGGCGTACATTTTAGTACGTCGAAGAGATGACGACGATGGCGACAAAGTTATATGAATGAAGGCGAATTGGTATTACTTATTCCTGGAAGCTCTCCAGCCTCTTTCGTCTTGACGGGTGTTGCAGCTTTCTTAGAGCCTTGACCTCAATCTGACGGATGCGTTCACGGGTAAGCCCAAAAACATCACCCACCTCTTCTAGGGTAAAATCGGTCTCCTCGCCGATGCCAAGTCTCATCTTGATAATCTTCTCTTCTTTCGGGGTAAGGGTTGACAAAACCTTGTCTATCTCTTCCTTGAGAGAAGTGCTTACGAACTCCATAAAAGGCGAAGAGGCTTTTGGGTCTGCGATGAAATCGCCGAGTTTGGATTCATCATCTCCGATGGGGGTTTCGATTGATACAGCCCCACTGGAAACCTGCATGATCTTTCTGACTTTCTCCAGGGGAAGTCCTGCTTTACGTGAAACTTCTTCGATGTTCGGCTCTTGCCCCAATTCCTGAAAGAGGATTACAGTAGCCTTGCTGATCTTATTTTTGGTTTCAAGTATATGGACCGGTACCCTGACAGTCCGTGCGTGATCTGCAAGCGCCCGTGTTATGGCCTGCCTGATCCACCATGTTGAGTATGTTGAGAACTTATAGCCCTTTTGATAATCATATTTTTCAGCAGCCTTCATGAGTCCCATGTTGCCTTCCTGGATAAGGTCAAGGAATGACAGCCCCCGGTTAAGGTGTTTCTTGGCTATATTAATCACGAGCCTCAGGTTTGCCTGAACGAGCCTGTTCCGAATGATCTTCAGTCCATTTTCGATTTCGCTGAGTTCCATCAGTTTCCGTCTTACGATACGTGCCTCGCCATCATTCATGAACTTCATCTGCTGCGCTATCTTCTTGATGATTTCTACGAGAACCTTTTTGTTGAGTTTGAGATTAAGCAGAATTTCTTCTGTCTTGTCCTCGATCCTCTGTAGATCCTTGGCGAGCTTCTTCCTGCCTGGTTTGTCTATTCCCGATAGTATTTCCTTTAATTCTTCCTTTTTGTCGTGAAGACTTTTTATGGTTTTGATGGAGGATATAGCTTTCTTTCTATAGTTCTCTTCAGTTTCTTGTGTACAGTTCATTTCATCAATATTGTTCACCACATCCACGATGTTTACGGTCTTTTCCTTCAACTGCCGACCTAATTCCAAGAGTTCGCTCACTGCCTGGGGTAGGGCAAACAGGATGCCCTTCGCCTTACTTTCGGCTGCTTCAATCTTTTTTGCTATCTGGTATTCTTCCTCAGGTTTGAGGAGTGATACATGTCCGATATCCTTTAAATAGGCCCATACTATGTTATCGGCTGTTTCTGAAGGTGATGCTTCAACCTCTCCCCCGTCCGGGCCCTTTGTCTTGCCTGGCCCAACCTTACCTTGTATCGTTTCGACTATGTCGATAACAGATTCTGGAAGGAAGTCGAATACATCTTCAACATCTTCGGGAGAACAGATCTCCCGAGGGAGGAAGTCGTTGATTTCATCAGACCCAAGGTCGTTTACCTTGGTGGAATTATGTATTGCCATTATCAACCCCAAAAATAATGCCCTTTTTCTGCAAAAGGGCATTACTATTTATGTACCTAATGTAGTGACAATAGTGTACATCTATTTTTGCATTGCGTCAAGGTCGTTGACTAATCTTAAGGCAACGCTTTGCCCGTTAAATCTATTTATGCGCGTTTCGGCTCTTTGTCCTTCTTCTCTTTTAGTTCTTTTTCGTGTTTGATAGCCTTTTGTTTCTGGTCCTTATCTCTACTTTTCTTACCGCCTTTATCTCCCATTGCTTCCTCCTGTCATATTCTCGTCGTGACGTCCCCTACGCTATCTCTAGTCTGAAGCTATTTATTCCTACTGAAAAGGTTAATTGCAAGCGGAATTGTGGTGATTGCCCCAACGAACACGAAGGTCCATCCAACCGCTTTCCGCTGATCCCTATTCAGCTTATCTACAATGAGCAGCGCTTTCCCGGCTCCCAGCGTTGCACGAGTAAGAACTATAAGAGCGAGTTCTGGAAGTGTAACTTCTCTTTTTTCCATGAGTCCCCCTTTCCTGAAGGTCCTTCTTGCCTTGTCTTCTTCGACCAACCTGATCGTACTTTGCCTTTCTTATTCGTCGTCAGTTAGCTTCCGGTTTCGATATATATCGTAATCCGGCACTAGGCGATCATAATCGCCATCCATCAAGGGAGAGGAGATCATAAAATCTGCAGAAGCACGATTGCAGGCTATGGGGATGTTCCAAACGACCGCCATGCGCAAAACCGCCTTGACATCTGGATCATGAGGCTGTGGTTCGAGGGGATCCCAGAAAAAGATGAGAAAATCGATTTCGCTATCGGCTATCTTGGCGCCAATTTGCTGATCCCCGCCCAATGGTCCACTCTGAAGTTTGTTGACTTTAAAGCCAAGCTCTTTCTCTACTATTTCGCCGGTTGTACCCGTCGCATATAGCCTGTGGTGGGCCAGGAGTACTCTATTAAATTTTGCCCATTCAATCAGATCACGCTTCTTGTTGTCGTGTGCAACAAGGGCAATTTTCTTATCATTTTCCATTGCGATTTTTTTATAAGTCATACAAATATATTCCTTTCACTCCCAATATAGTGATCATATTCTTATGGAATTAGTGCCGAACTTTTCTATATTATTAAGTAACATAGTATAGCCTGGGATAGACTGATGTCAACGTTAGGCCGATAGAGCTTCCAAAGCAATGCGCAGAATTGCGTTCTGCACGGTTTAGATAGGTTAGCGGCATCCACCTTCAAAGAAATGTCCCACTTGATAGGGAAGCCTGATAATTACAAAGAAATCTGCAACGTTGGAGTTACACAGGGTGTTTAGCGAATATCAGGCGATGGCCAGTGTAGCCTCTCTTTTACTGCTTTCCCCAACTCCCGTGAAGCCAACGGCTTGGAAACGGCCCACCCAACCCCGGTATCCCCTATTGCTTGCTCTAAAGGCGGGTCAAGGTATCCTGCATAGAATAGAACGGGAAAGCCCCGCCGTATGCGCCCTAATCGAACAGCAAGTTCTATCCCCGTTAGTTCCGGCATCAGAGGTTCAACAATAGCAAGATCAAATTTGTCAGCATTTTCAGAAAATGTCCTCAATGCTCTCAAACTCTTTGTCTCGCCGTGTACGGTGTAACCCAAACGTTCAAGCATCTTGGTGGTGGCGCTCATAACGTCATCATCAGGCTCAACCAGTAAAATGTGCGATCCCTGTCTCGAAGCCATAGTAAGTCTCTTTCTGAGGATGACTGGCAGTTTCCCTCAATCATGATTGTTTCTCAGGATAAAATAGAGGAGTGTAACGTAAGGTACTTGAAGATTGGCACCAGTTGAACGTTATAGTATAGCACATTGCACCAGAATAAAGATATTAATCTACACTTCTCTTGTCGGGACCGCGGTTTTCCCACAAGGGCCGCAGGAATAAAGATTGCTTTTTCTTCTCTAAGGTGGCATAATGGGTAGCATAGTAATCAGAAGTTTTTGTTTGCAAGGATAAATAGCCGCAAAGACTTTGTGCTTTGTGGTTATTTTTTTAACAGCAAAAAAATTCCAAACTATGGAGGTAAAAGGCATGGCAACTGGGACAGTAAAGTGGTTCAATGATTCTAAGGGTTTTGGTTTTATTACCGGTGAAGATGGCACTGATCTTTTTGTACATCATGGGGATATCCAGGGTAGCGGATTTAAGTCCCTTTCGGAGGGTGACAAGGTCAGCTTTGATGCTGAAAAGGGACCAAAAGGCCCTAAGGCAGTTAACGTGAAAAAACTCTAATTTGCCGAGTGAGGCTGCCGGAGCCTCAATCATTTGTTTGTGACATCTCTTAAGGAAACCGTTTTTTCAGAGTAGGGCCGCCATGGTTACGAACCCTGGTCCCCCTCCACAGACGAAGAACAATTTGCGTATTTCGTCCATGCCCCTCAAGCCGTAAGAAGGGGGTATTTCAAAACCGCCACTCTAATTGCAATCTGATTCGCTGAGACTTAACTTCTCAACAGGAGACATACAGCGGTGAAAATAAAGAGTAAGGCAATCCTCGACTACCTTCGCCATTTGTGGGAGGTCCTTCTTAGAAGCAACCCATCACAAAAATATGTTTCTGAAGAGCAGCCATTGCGGTCCGAACTGTTCAGTTCCTCTCAAATGGAGCAGCATGGCAAAACCCTTGCAGATTCACACACCTTGAGTCCGGGTCATGATCGGGAGCATCTGCTGATAAGGTTGGCTGATAACGAACGTGTCCTCCTTGAAGTCCGTGATTTGCTGATAGACGCTGTCAAGGCAAACCGAAGGATTACACCTGCCGGGGAATGGCTGCTCGACAACTTCTATCTCATCGAAGAACAGATTCGTACAGCCAAGAGACATTTGCCGAAGGGCTACAGCAGGGGCCTGCCCCGTCTTAAAAATGGTCCGTCGGCGGGTCTTCCTCGCGTATACGACATTGCATTGGAGATTATTTCTCACGGGGATGGCCGGGTGGACCCGGAAAACTTAAGCAGTTTCGTCTCAGCCTACCAGACCGTCAACGTATTGCATTTGGGCGAATTATGGGCTATCCCCATCATGCTTCGCCTGGCCTTGATTGAGAATCTCCGCCGCGTTGCAACGCGGATTGCCGCAGACAGGATCGGCAGAAACCATGCCGATTATTGGGCGGATAAGATAACAGAGACCGCTGAAAAAGACCCGAAGAGTCTGATTCTGGTAATTGCGGACATGGCGCGGTCAAACCCGCCCATGGTAAGCTCATTTGTTGCGGAGCTTACACGTCGACTACAATGGCATGGGCCTGCTCTGGCATTGCCGCTCACCTGGATTGAGCGGCAACTCTCCGAATCATTCCTGACGATTGAACAGTTGGTGCGGTCGGAGAACCAGCAACAAGCTGCTGATCAGCTTTCCATAAGCAACAGCATCGGGGGCTTGCGTTTCCTGGGTGCTACTGATTGGCGCGAATTCGTTGAGACCATGAGCGTTGTCGAAAAGGCCCTTCGTGAAGACCCCTGCAAAGTATATGGCCAGATGGATTTTTCTACCCGTGACCGATACCGTCACGTGGTGGAGAAGATAGCTAAAAGGAGTCGACTAACCGAAAGCGAGGTGGCCCGTGAGGCGATCCGACTTGCAGAGAGCGCTGCGGCTATGAAAAATGGCGACGATCGGGCGACACATGTTGGTTTCTACCTCATCGATAAAGGGGTGGCTAATCTTGAGCGGCTCGCGGAGCTACGATTATCAGTCCCGGAAACCCTTCAAAGAGTGGGCCGCCGGTTCCCTTTGCTCCTCTATCTCGGCACTATCATACTGATTACCGTGATCTTAGGCGGGGGGTTACTGGCAATAGCTCGTCTCAACGGGTTACATGGCCTACCGTTGTGGTCCCTTGGTGTACTCTCACTTCTGTCTGTAAGCCAGTTAGCCATAGCCATAGTTAACTGGATCGCAACCCATCTTGCCACGCCTCATCCGCTACCGCGAATGGATTTTTCCGAAGGAATTCCGCCCGACGACCTTACACTGGCTGTTGTTCCTACAATGCTTACAAGCGTTGAGAATATTGAGCATCTGGTGGATGCCCTGGAAGTCAGGTTCCTGGCAAATCGGGACGAAAACCTTCGTTTTGGTCTGCTCACTGATTTTCGTGACGCTAACGAGGAAAAACTCCCCGATGATGAATTGCTGTCATCGCTGGCCAGGCAGAGAATCGAAGAGCTGAATGAAAAATATGGTGATTCAAGAGGCGACACATTTTTCCTTTTTCATCGCCCACGCCAATGGAATTTAAAGGAACGTATTTGGATGGGTTACGAGCGGAAACGGGGAAAGCTTGCGGCGTTGAATTCCCTTCTTCGTGGCGGATCGAAGGCCAATTTCTCACTGATCGTGGGAAACATGGTAGTATTATCGAAGGTAAAGTACATCATTACTCTTGACTCGGATACGCAACTGCCCCGTGATTCAGCGTGGCAGCTTGTGGGAGCCATGGCGCACCCGCTGAATCGTCCTCAGTTCGACGAAAACAAGGAGCGCATCTCTGCCGGATACGGCATCCTTCAGCCACGGGTGGCCGTGAGCCTGCCCGGCACCAATCGGTCGCGATATGCGCGTATGTGGGGGAGTGATCCAGGCATTGATCCTTACACACGGGTTGTCTCTGATGTTTACCAGGACCTCTTTGGCGAAGGCTCATTTATTGGCAAGGGCATCTATGAGGTTGACGCATTCGAGCAGGTGCTCAAGGGACGTTTCCCTGAGAACCGGATCTTGAGCCACGATCTTATTGAAGGTTGCTATGCCCGCTCAGGGCTAATAAGCGATGTGCAGTTATACGAAGAATACCCATCGCGCTACAGCGTCGATGTGAGCCGGAGGCATCGCTGGATTCGGGGGGATTGGCAGATTCTTCGCTGGCTGCTGCCGGGTGTTCCGGGCCGGAATACTGGCTTGCGGAAGAATTCCCTCTCCCTGCTCTCCCGGTGGAAGATCTTTGATAACCTTCGGCGCAGCGTCACGCCTTTGGCATTAACACTCCTTTTACTTCTTGGCTGGACAGTTCTGCCATCGCCATGGTTATGGACCTTGTCGGTGATCGGGATAATCCTGATTCCCTCATTAATAACCTCCCTTGTCGATCTTTTTCAAAAACCCAGTGATGTGCTCTTCAGTCAGCACCTCGCTGCCACGATGCAGTCCCTTGGAAAGTGTCTTGCCCAGACCGTATTCACGCTTCTTTGCCTGCCCTACGAGGCATTTTACAGTACCGACGCTATCCTGCGTACATCGTGGCGGATGCTGGTCACAAAGAAGCGTCTTCTCGAATGGAACCCGTCGGGCGACGCTGATCGAAATAGCCGGGCGGACCTCGCCGAATCGTTTCGGACTATGTGGATTGCCCCGGTCGTTGCTTTTGCCACAGCGTGCTATCTAGCGCTTTCAGGGCCGGTTGTTTTAATTACAGCCTTGCCAATTTTAAGCATCTGGCTCGTATCCCCCATAATCACGTGGTGGATCAGCCGCCCCTTAAGTCATCGTGCAGCAAGACTTAGTGTTGATCAGGGCATCTTTCTGAGGAAGATTTCCCGAAAAACCTGGGCCTTCTTTGAGACCTTTGTTGGCCCCCAGGATCATTGGCTACCGCCCGACAATTATCAGGAAGATCCCGTTGCTGTCATTGCGCACCGCACGTCGCCTACAAACATGGGGCTTGCCTTGCTCGCGAATCTGTCTGCCTGGGATTTCGGATACATTTCTGTGGGGCAACTCATTGAGCGAACCGAGAATGCTTTTCGCACCATCGGGACCCTGGAACGATACCGGGGTCACTTCTACAACTGGTATGGCACTGAAGATCTGAAGCCGCTGCTGCCCATGTATATTTCAACGGTGGACAGCGGGAACCTTGCGGCTCATCTGTTGACATTGCGGGCAGGGCTCACGGCACTTCCCGATGAGACGATAGTTGGGGCACAATTATTTGACGGTCTTACTGACGCGTTGGGAATCCTCATGGATGGGGGGGGAGAAATCCTTCCCAACGAGCTTGCCCATTTACAAAAAGCGCTGGAATCCACCTGTGAGTCACGGCCAAATACGCTTGAGAGTGTAAAAATGAGCCTTGATAAGTTTGCAACGTCCGCCCGGGAAGTGATCCAGAGGTTAGACGCTAACCCCGGGAGTCAAGCCGCGTGGTGGGCCCGTGCCTTTGCCGGACAATGCCAGGCTGGCCTTAATGAAGTGATGTTTCTTGCTCCCTGGATGGGGCTGCCACTTTCCGCGAGGGTGCTGAGCGACTTCCCCGCTCTTGGCCAGATCCGGACGCTACGCCAGTTGGCCAATCTCAATGACGAGTTGCTGCCGATCATCAACGATCATTACTGGTCTGACAAAACACCCGAGGAGCGCGAAGGACTTGATGAGCTGAAAGGGGTCATCATAGAGGGAAGCAGCCGAGCTGTGGCAAGAATTGCCGCTATCGAAAAGCTTGCAAAACAATGCGGCGACCTTTCCTCGATGGAATATGACTTCCTCTTTGACGAGAACCGCCACCTCCTCGCCATCGGTTACAACGTTGACGAAGGCCGGCAGGACGCAAGCTACTATGATTTACTGGCTTCAGAGGCAAGGCTCGCCAGTTTCGTCGCCATTGCCCAGGGGCAGCTGCCGCAGGAAAACTGGTTTGCCCTTGGGCGCCTGCTCACCACTGCCGGCGGAGAGCCTATTCTCCTTTCCTGGAGCGGCTCCATGTTCGAATATCTGATGCCCCTTCTGGTGATGCCGACCTACGAAAATACGCTCCTTGACCAAACCTGCAAGGCCGCTGTGGCGAGACAGATTGAGTATGGAAAGAAACGCGGGGTGCCATGGGGTATTTCAGAATCGGGCTACAACACGATCGATATCCATCTCAATTACCAGTATCGTGCCTTTGGCGTACCCGGCCTGGGGCTCAAGCGGGGGCTTGCCGAGGACCTGGTCATTGCGCCCTATGCCTCTGCACTGGCTCTCATGGTGGCGCCTGAGGAGGCATGTCTGAATCTTGAAGAGCTTGGCTGCCTCGGTGTTGAAGGAAAGTATGGTTTTTATGAGGCCATTGACTATACCCCAACCCGTCTGCCCCGCGGGCAATCGGGCGCCGTGGTTCGATCCTTTATGACTCATCACCAGGGCATGAGTCTCCTCTCGCTGGCTTATCTGCTCCTGGACCGTCCCATGCAGAAGCGATTCAAGTCGGACCTCTTGTTTCAGGCGACTATGCTGCTTCTTCAGGAACGGGTGCCAAAAGCCTCAGCCTTCTATTCACACACCGTGGAGCTCTCCGAGGTACATGCCGCTTTAAGTGATATAGAGGAGATGCCGGTACGTGTCTATAATAGCCCCGACACACCCATCCCGGAAGTACAGTTGTTGTCGAACGGCAGATACCATGTAATGATCACAAACGCAGGTGGCGGCTACAGTCGCTGGAAGGACATGGCAGTGACACGCTGGCGTGAAGACAGCACTTGCGACAATTGGGGCACATTCTGTTACATCCGTGACATGGCAAGCGGGGTTTTCTGGTCAACAGCATATCAGCCGACCCTCAAACCATCGAAGCATTATGAAGCAATATTCTCAGAAGGGCGCGCAGAGTTTCGCCGTCGCGATGAAGACTTTGACACCCATACCGAAATTGCCGTTTCACCCGAGGACGATATCGAGCTTCGCCGGATCACTATCACCAACCGCGCCTGGACACGCAGGACGATCGATGTAACGAGCTATGCTGAAGTCGTTCTTGCATCGCCCAATGCGGATGCTCTCCATCCGGCCTTCAGCAACCTCTTTATTCAGACCGAGATCATACGTCACAGGCAGGCCATCTTCTGCACCCGTCGCCCCCGTTCCCTTGACGAGCAGGTGCCGTGGATGTTTCACTTAATGGCCGTTCACGGCGCAGACATGGGGGAAATCTCTTATGAGACTGACCGTTTGCGGTTTGTTGGTCGTGGCAAAACCATGAGTGACCCTGAAGCAATGAACAGCTTATCTGCGCTCTCGTGCAGTGAAGGCCCGGTGCTCGATCCAATCGTGGCCATCCGGTATCAAATAACCCTGGATCCGGGAAAATCAGCAACAATCAATATTGTCACCGGTATGGGCGAAACACGGGACGTAGTCTCACGCCTTGCGGAGAAATACCAGGACCGGCGCCTCGCAGATCGCGTCTTTGATCTTGCGTGGACACACAGCCAGGTGCTCCTGAGGCAGATTGATGCCATAGAGGCCGATGCGCAACTCTATGGACGTCTTGCGGCCTCGGTCATATACGCCAATCCAACGCTCCGTGCCGCCCCGGACGTCCTTGTCAAGAACAGACGCCATCAGTCTGGTCTCTGGGGTTACTCAATTTCCGGCGATCTTCCCATTGTGCTTCTCCAGATTGAAGATCAGGCAAATATCAACATTGTGCGCCAACTTGTCCAGGCACATGCATACTGGCGCCTCAAGGGACTGGCAGTGGACATGGTGATCTGGAATGAAGACCACGCCGGTTACCGGCAACTTCTCCAAGAGCAGATCATGGGGCTCATTGCGGCAGGCGTTGAGGCTAACCTAACAGATAGACCGGGCGGTATCTTCGTAAGACAAGCTGACCAGATATCCAAGGAGGATCGTGTCCTCTTTCAGGCGGTCGCTCGTGCCATCATCATTGATACCAGGGGGACACTGGCAGAACAGATAAACCGTCGTGCCCTTGCAAAAGTCACAGTTCCGGCCCTTGCGCCGACCCGGACCCATCGCCCCAGCACTCCCGCCATAGCGGCGTTACCTCGCCAGGACTTGATGTTTTTCAACGGGCTGGGAGGGTTCACCCCTGATGGCCGCGAGTATGTGATTTCAACTGCCCGTGGGCAGGTGACACCGGCGCCGTGGGTGAATGTGCTGGCCAACCCGCACTTCGGAACTGTTGTCTCAGAGAACGGACTTGCATATACCTGGAGCGAAAATGCACACGAGTTCCGCCTCACCCCCTGGTACAACGATCCAGTCAGCGATTCGAGCGGAGAAGCCTTTTACATTCGCGATGAAGAGCGCGGTCATTTCTGGTCCCCCATGCCGCTGCCCAGCCGTGGGAACACTCCTTACGTGACGCGCCACGGATTA
>Ga0105103_10000084_pt1 | contig 44872 bp, 59 predicted proteins | sample PPLLaktember2015_2_FD_79107 | JGI IMG/M metagenome (GOLD analysis project Ga0105103, IMG submission 79107) | Freshwater sediment microbial communities from Prairie Pothole Lake near Jamestown, North Dakota, USA - PPLs Lake P7 Core (6) Depth... | ecosystem: Environmental > Aquatic > Freshwater >...
AAGGTCGGGTAGTCTTGTGGTGGAATCGTGTAGCTTGAGCTTGCGCCGATTGATACGCCCGTATCAAGAAGGTCAACGGAATTTATGAGGTCATCATTTCTTAAGATTTTGCTCATATATCCGACCCCTTTAGAACCAAAGACGCTTTCAAGTTTCTAGTGTTGCCTGAAAGAAGCCTAACGGCAAGTTGGACGTTGTTTGAAGTGTATTGCACCGGAAGGTTCACAATCTGCCGCTTGGGCCCGCCTATTGTGAATGCGACCTGTCCAAGCTCAATCAATCCCACGCTATTACCCTCGTGCTGATAAATGCCTATTGTGTAATTCGCCTCGGTCTCGGTTCCGACTGCGACCTGAACTATTCGGCCATCACCAAACAAAACTGGAACACCAACGACGTTTGAAGGAATGCCTTCGCTTGTTAGCCAAAAGCCCACGGTCTTGTCGCCAACCGCGCCGTAAACAAAGCCTGGACTTGCAGGCCCTACAATGTCCCCAGGCGCAACAAAAGGTAAAGACTTTGCCGTTAGCTTGTTTCTAATTTGATCTTTGAGCTTCCCGGCTAAAAACCGGATTCGAACCGCGCCCTCGGCGTGGATATACATATTTTCGGTATCAAAATCTTTGTACTTAAAATAAAAATTATAATTTCCCTCAACCGCAAGTGGAATAATATCGGCGGGGATAAACGTGAGACCATGCCGCACTTTGAAACTGTCGTATTCGCCTGGAATCGTCACGTCGTAAAGTTGAAAGTCCCCCTCAAACCACACTTGGCGGTTTATGAACTGACTCAACCTGAAAAAGTTTTCCCGAACGTGCGGGTCCTCAATGTCCTTGAGGATAAGCTCTATCACCTAACCCCCAACAATAATACACGACCCCTCACTTCTGAGGGGCCATGTTTTTTCGGAAAACTTAGTAGTTCGGAATGCCTCTGATAACCATTTGCTTCCAAGGGGCAGTACAAACCAAATCACCAAAAAGACAATGATCTAAAATGTAGCTGTACCCTGTGGTCTCACGCACTTCGTAATACTCTTTGCCGTCCGGCGCTTTACGACGCTTGAACAAACCGTTCGAGTAAAACTTAACGCTCGACCAATCAAGAAGATAAATGAGGTCGTCATCCATTTCCTGGATTGCAACAATTTTCAAAGTTTGACCTGACACGGAACCTATTTCTACTGTGTCCCAACCGTACACGTTTACTTTACGTGAGTTAGGAACAACATTGAATGGGCCCTTTTGTGTTTCGATCAACTTCAAAATGCTTCCGAAGTGCTTAAAGCTCAAAAGAACTTCAGGCGCTTTTCCACCTTTTGCAAGCTGCATACGTTTTGTGTATGCGTCGAAAATTTTCGAAAGGATATTTGAGGCACTAATGCCTGTCCCGTCGAATTGTGGACACATTAAGAAATCATGATCAACTTTGTTCTGACCAAACAATGTTGCAGAACCGCCGTTAGCGGGTGACAACAATTGGCTAGACAAAGCGGTCATGCCCGCACTCTGAGCGCCGGGGTGATAGACCTTAACTTCTTGGGCCAATGTATAGGCCGAAATATCAAGGGCCGCACCGCCGCGTGTTGCGGAAACCGTGATCGACTCGTCATACACAGACACGTTTGTTACATATGCTGTAACAGGCGCCGAGTTGTTATCGTCGATAACGATTTTTTGGTCTTTTGTGAAGCGGTCAATACGGTTGACTGGCAAAACGCCCAGAGCCGTACCGTCGCCTGTACCCTTCGCAAAATGTGGTCCACCCAACAAGTGAGTAGAAACAACCATTTTGAAGTACATCATCATGGCGTCAATCTGATCGGGCAGAATCTTCAAAAATGTAGATTCTGGAATCCGACCATCATGTTCCATAAGGTCCCGGTGGTTAAACAATAATGTTCCCCACACCTCTGGTTGAGTTGTGATTGAACCGCGAATGTATTTGTATTTCGAAATATCATTCTGTGCGGCCAAGCTGCCAAACTCAACTGAGCTTGCGTGTTGTCCTTGGAATGGGACGATTAAATCCCCACCCTTCCAATCCTCAATTTGGTCACACTGTTGCATCAAATAGTCCCGCTTGATGAATTCCTGCTTTAACAGGTCGAGCGGAAGATACTGATTCAACATGGACTGAAAATCTCTCGTAGTAGCCATGTTATCCCCCTAATAAGATGCTTAAGTTCCTAGCTCTCTGGCCATTTGCCTTAAGTCATCAATTGATTTTGGCGACTTCTTAATGGGCGAAGTGCCTCGGCCCTGTACAGCAGGAATTACGGGTTTTGGATTCGCTTGCGGCGAATTGCCCTGAGCTAGGTTCGCTTGCGGCGGGGGCGCTTGCGACGCCACAACACCTTGCCCAACGAGCTTCCCATACTTGGTCATGACAATTTGAGCGGCTTGTTCAGCCGATAAATCTTGTCCCTGCGTAAACCAAGCTTTTTGCGCTTCCTCGATAATTAAATCGCGAAACGCGCCAATGGTTCCCATCCGTGAATCCCACTCGCTTGCGGCTTGTGAGACTTCCGGTCGTGACAATACCATTTCAAGCTGCATAGTCCGAGCTTGGACCGCCTGAGTTTGGTATTGTTCCTGTAGGGATGTTTTTTCCATTTCTAAATCATAAAGACGCTGCCGTTCTTGAGCTTGCGCCTGCAAAGCTTTCTTTTGCTCAGGCGGAAGATTTTCTTGGTCAAGCTTGTCAGCTACCCACTTGAAAATCTTTTGCTCGTCTAAACCAATTGACGTAAAGAAATTGTCTAAATCGCCTTTGTTCAAGAACGACGTGACTTTTCTAACGTCAGCATCTAGTTCCATGTACTCATTATAAACTTTGCTAAATTCACCTTGAGTACCTTCAAATCTCTCTTTCAAATCGTTGAACGCCTCGGCGCGTGTAAAAAGGTCTTTTACCTTTTTCTCACTGTCAGCGTCTTTAATAAGCGGACGCCAAAATTCTTCAAGCTCCGCTTCTTTGCCAAATGCCTTGAACTTAAAGTTTGGGGTGTACGCATTTTGTGGTGGGGTTGTCCCATCGGCCACGGGCGTTGGTGTAAATGTAGCGGTGTCTGTTTTAGGCGCTTGTGTCGACGTTGCCGTCGATGCCGCTTGTGTAGTTTCTGGCGCCGTACTTGTTTGACTTTGGCTTGCGGCCTCAGTGCCCGTAGTACCTACGTTTTCGGAACCTGTACTCTCTGTCATTGTAACATCCCCCCTTGGGCGTCTTGTTGCGGACCCATCGCATCTTGCGGTTGACCTGCGTTTTGTTTGTTCATAAGCATCCGTGCAATGTCAGACTGCACTTGAGTCGATTGTGTTGCAAGTTGTTCTTGTGAAGAACCTTGCTCGGAAAGGCGCTTAATAAGCCAGTCCAAGGCTTCCGCAGGAACCGTCGCCCGTATTGAGCGGTTCGGTTGGTTGGGGTCGGGAATGTAATAGTCGCATTTAATAGAAGCTCCGCTTGCGGGAATGAACTCATTCTGCGCCTGCTTAATAGCTTCCGCCTTATCAGCCTCAATTTGCTCGTACACCTTAATAGTTTGGTCATACCTTGCCTGAATTTCAGGCGCTAACATTCGGTAGTCAGATTGCTTTTGTCTTGACGACAAACGCTTCAAAATATATGCGCCCTCGTCGTTCTTAGAAATAAATGGTTCCTGACCACGGTCTAACGCCAAAATAATGTTCGTTGCGGCGTCAGCGTCCAAGGTTAAGTCATCAAACGCAGCTTCTTTATTGGCAAAAGGCAATTGCTTAATAATTTGACCTATCGAATCCGGCGGCAAGTTTGTTCCCACATATTGAAGAACGTGATTCATGGCCAAGTGTCGGCCCATCATTGTTGTCACGTCCTCACTCATTGGTTCGATCTTTACTTGATAACTAAGCGGCTCGGCAGACTTAAATTCCGCGATATTTATGTACTCTGAACGACCAATGGCCGGAATCAACATTTCCTCGTCAAAGTATTCTTTCGCTAACTGCAAATATGTTTTACAAAGCTGAACTAAGAAGTCCTCAAACTTATCGGCGTACAACGAAAACTTTTTCTTTTCGCGCATCGACCGATATAGGTTCGCAAAAGCGTCGCCGCCTTCTTTTTCCTCAGAATCTTCCGCCACGTTGGCGACTTGATACATTTCAGAAATTTGTGAATTAACATAGTCAAGAAACTGCGCACCTGCGCGGCCTTCCAAAATTGTTGGCGCTTGTCCGCTAACAAATAGCGAACGTATGCCGGGAAGGTTCGGTCCTGACGTAATTTTCGCACCATTTTGCAAAATCACTTTGTCGTCGCCCAAGGTAACTTGGTGTTCGGCAATTTTAGACCCCGCTCTATTGATTTCGTATTGGTACGGGCGCAATTGCTTAATAATTGAACGATGCCTTGGTGTCGTTTGTATCTCGTCAAATCCTTCATAAACTATAGGGAACACTCCAAACGGCAAAGGCCCGCTTGCAAGTTCCACGTCGCCTGTTTGAATTACAAACCAACCTTCGGGATAGTCATAGCACGGGCGGAAGTACCATTCCTTAACGAGCGCCTGTTTATCAGATTTTGTGTAGTTTGACTTAGCCCCGTCGAACACAAAAAACGTGTCGTCTTGCGTGGCTTGGATTTTTTTCTTCTTTTCCTCGTCGTCGCCAATCAAGGCTTTCAAATCACCAATGTTGACCATTTTTCTTGAGCATAACCACTTCGCCTCGGACATTGTTTTAGCTTCGGCGGGACGCACAAGATTGAATCCATGAATTCGTTCAAAAACTAAGTCGCCAGTAAATACAGCTTTACCGCTTGATACAAGCTGCCCGTTTTCATCGACTTGAGGCTGCCCATCGTCACCAACGGCTTGTTCAAAACCGCGAAAGCGGCCCGCCATTGGGTCCCAATAAACCTTGGCTATGCATTCGCCAATTTCAATAAAGTCCTTGCACCATGAATGCGTTTTCATGCGCAAGCCCTGGGAAGCTTTCGCGTACTCCCAAACGGCTTTATTCAACTCGGCGGATTTTTGATCTTGAAGTTCTTTGGGGTTGTTCGGAATAGGTGTCACGCCGGGCGCTTGAGACAAAATGTTGTTCTCATACGTGCGCGTGATCTTATGTATATGGTTCTTAGTTAAGCGAAGTTTTTGGTCGTTGTAAAGTTCTTTCGACTCGCGAATCCGATTCCACCACTTCGAATTTTTCTTCGAATAGTGATCACCACTCGCAAGCAACACGTTACTTCTTTGTTCACTATACAGGTCAGAATCAGCCGATTCGCCCTCAGAGAACATCCTATTTAATTCATCAATGCTCGGCGACTTCGGTTGGTTTTCCACGATCTTCTAACTCCCTTTCGAGTACGAGCCGTTCGTACAAACTGGGGTCCTCAATCTGCAATAGATCAAGACGGTCCTCGGCTTCAACAAGGTTTTCGGCCTCGTTCACTTCAATTTGGGCGTTTTCTAGCTCGTGTTCTGTCACGACGGGGGTTTCACTTCCCTTCGCTTTACGTTTGGTCGTATCACCGTCTCCAAACTTCACTTCCATATCACCGATCTTCAACTCGGTAACATGAGCCGCTTTACAAGCCTTTATCACGCGAATAAATTCGTCCGCGCTAAAACTCACTATTTGATGCTCCACTCAATTCGTTCCAAAAGTCAAATTCTTCCGCTATCTCGTCGGCAGGTTTCTTCCCGCCCATAAACCAATCGCGCCTTTTCTGGGCCTCGGTCAATTCAACCTTGGGCTTTCTTTCGGTTGCAAGCTCTCCCTCGACGTTTGTCTCAAATTCTTCGGGGAATCGCCAACTGACCGCCATTACTGCGTACCTTAAAGCATCCACCAAGTCATCTTGTGTTGACAATGATTTCTTGTCAGCATCAATGCCCAAGGTCGAGATTTCGTAAACAAGTTTATCAAGCTCCGGGTCCCCGCGCTGAACTTTAAGCATTCCACGTTTGAACAAAGTGTTTAGAAGTACGAACCCAGCGTCGCGACCCTTTTCAGCCGGGATAAAACTTTCCCCCTGCCTAGACGCAATCGTGAAAAAATCTTTCGATGCCCAATCATATACTTGTTGAGTCATGTTCAATCCGGACTTTAATTTTCGGTATTCATCTAAAATGTCCGACGCCGCAGTCGGTACACCGTCCATTCTTCGCGCCCGAACAACCCGCCCTTGCGAATACTCAGAATCCACGGCCAAAATAACCATTGCCGCCGGATGCCCTGACTGCCCACCACTTCCGGGGTCCACGGCCCCATAGTAGGCCCATGACTTCGGTATTGGATGCGATTCACTTCGGTTTCTGTCGTGATCAAAGCTTTCAAGCCGCAACCCGCTTGACCGAACAAACCTGCCCATAACACGACGCTGAACTTCCGCCTCAGTCGGGCAATTATCAATCGCCGCTTTGATTTTTGCTTTGGACCAACCGCTCGGCGTACCGTCCTCGTAAAACTGCGAATCGTAAAGCGACGCCTGAATCTTCAAAGCATCCCTGTGGCGTTCATCTTCCTTGGTTGGCGGTTCCATTGTCATGAGCCAATGGTGTTGGCCTAACGTACTGGTAAAAACCATTAACAGGTGTCCCTCAGTCGCATTTCTTCGCGCAGATAATTCGGGAAGTAAATCCGACGGCATTTCCTCGTCGGCTGTAATATGATACAAGCTTGACGCCTGTAAATCGCGGGCTTTCATCGAGTACGACTTAAACTCAAGCTTCACGCCAGTATTAAACCGGATACATTTAATGTAGCCCTTGTCGTATTCCTCGTCCCACCCAAACTGTGGATGCTTCTTAAATTCACCTTGCGGCAAAAGCGGAAGCCATTGAGCTTCAAACTGCGTTTGAGCCAAAGGCATCGTCGGATAAAAATACCAAAATAAATTCGGCGCCGCACCCTTTCGAAGATTCGGCCAATACTTCGGCCATAGCGTCGGGTCAGTACAAAGTCTTATGTTTTTGCGTATGGCGACTGTCGATTTCCCAACTTGGTTCGCTGAACACACAAATATCTCACGGTTGTTGGAATCCCAAACTTTTTTTTGCCACGGATAAAACTTAAACGCGAACAAATGGGGAAGCCCGTCGTGATACTTTTGCAGTTCCTCAAGTTCCTTGAGTTCCAAAATCTTCTTTTGAAGATCGGCCTGCGACAAATTACTCATCTTTAGGTGTTACATCCTTGGAAGGTAGTAGTTTAGCCCTTATTTCGCGCAGTTTTTCTTCGATTTCATAGGGGTCAACGGAACCTTGATTCATCTTGCCCCCGTCCACTTCTATGTTCATATTCTTCGTTTCAAGTCGCTGAACCATAGGACCTAAGTGCCTATCTGCGAAGTATTGAAACGCTTTCAGGATAATTGGGGCCGATTTTTCCGTGATCGGCATATTTAAGATACCGTCCCTGACCTTTTCGAACGAAAACCTAAAGGCTTCCTCAATAAGTGAATCGGTATCAATGGGCGGAACAATAAGCCACGCAACCCGAGCCGGATTCTTGGTCAACTCATTATAGAAATACTGATTCGAGCAAATACCGCCGTAAATATCTACCATTTTGAGACGCATGGTCCCCAGTTTTTCAACTTCGTAGAACTTATTCCACAATTGTTTCTTTAGGGCGTAGTCCATTGGTGTCACACGGAATATCTTCCCCAGTTCCGCCTCAGACATAAGCTGCAATTCCGGCGGTATAGTGGAAATGGACTGCATAAGGCTCGAATCTTCCTTAAAACAACTTAATAGTTGATCACGACGGCTTGTGTTTTCCTCGTCTAGGACTAGTTCACCCACAATATATGTACCCCTAAATTAAATTTATACATTTTACTTGGCATATTGCAATCCGACTGGACTTTAGATAAGAAGTCAATGACTAAAGGTAAACAATTAAACAAAGGACATAATATGAACGACAAAGTTCAACACGTCATATCTGACTATAAACAAAAGCTCGGCTCAATTCGAGACCTCTGTGAAAAACACGGAATCTCTCAAGCCAACTTCTACCGACTTCGCCCAAGAAATGCAAAGTTTAGAAAGCCCGCCACAAAGCGTAAATATAAAAAAACTCCAACTGTCTTAGACATTCCACTTCAAGCAAAAACGGAATTCGTAATTATCTGCCGCGCTGAAGATGCCGCCAAAGTCATGGGGTCTTTATGAAGATCGCCCGCGTATTTCAAGAATCAGATATGCGACAAGGTTTTCAAGGACTACACCGACAACTTCGCAAAGTTTCCGTGGACCCGAGTAACCTTGACCCAGACCACTATTATATTTTTATGAACCGAGCTTGCACAAAATTCAAACTGATTTCTGGCCCGTACCTAGTTTACTTTAACAATGGAAGCCGACGCATCCCGCTTGATGCGATTCAATACTTGCCAAAGAACTTCGGCGGAACTGAAACTCAAATGAATGAAGCAATCAGAAAATCCCTCATTAAAAGACTTAAATAGTGACGTTTGGATATGCGCCGACTGTAGCCTTGAGCGGGGCTATAGGTGGCCTGACAATGGTGGGGTTATTGAAAAGATTGCTTGTTGCGACTTATGCTCAAAGCGCGGGGTCGTATTCAAGCGCGACGACTTAGTTCCAGCATGGAAGAACTTAGGGGAAAATAAATGATGACTTTAATTGTTTGGCTTTGTTCCCTCGCCATATGCGTGGGGTTCTGGGTACTTGTTATTGGGTGGGTTTGGTGAAGGACGGTGAGTGATGAGTGAACGAGACACATGTGGGAAATGTAAAAAACCTGTAGGTCCATACGAGGCAAGGCCTTTAGATGTTGAGGGCTTTGCAAACCACAAGCAGGTTACCTGTGACCACTGCGGAAATACAATGTCAACGACTGAAATTTTAGACGAAAACTTGATTGAGTCCATAGACAATCTTGCTAAAAAATTAGAGGCCAGTGAGTGATGAGTGAATCAAAATTACAACTAACAGTAGTTACAATTCTAACCCTTGCAACATTATATTGGGTAACGATTTGGTCGGGGCCGAACACACTACTCTATGACTTGGTGATGAAGCCATGACCAACGAAAATGAAAGTAAGGCGAGGGAGTTTACTCTGAAAAGATGGCACGTTTTAATTAAAGACCTTAGATATAGCGCATCGAACGATGTGCATTGCCCATCTCGTGAAATTGTTTTTGCGGATGTCTACGACGCGCTTCAGAAAGAGAACGAGGAGTTGAAGGCTAATTGTGACGCGCTGTTTGATAAAATTAAAAAACACTACTACTGCTACGGTTACGAGAAACAAAACTATCTAAAGGAAATGCTGGAAGAGCATTTTAAGTGCAAGTTTCCTGTTGGGGGAATAGACAATGAGTGAACAAAAACCCATAGACATAGAAGAGCAATATGAGCGCGGATATTTTTACGACGTTTACACTGAGGCGTTGAGGCTCAAGAAAGAGCGCGACATGATGTACGACTTGCTAACTGGCGATAACCAAAAGCTGGCAAAAGAAAACGCCGCACTCCGTGAGTCATTGAAAGAGTCAATTGAGGCTTTAAGTCATATCAGATCTATCTTTAACAACGACGAGGATGATTATGCTACGAGAATGGACGACCACGCAGAGCAATCCCTCGCCAAAATTACCGCCAATCATGGGGAGTTGAAATGAAATCCTACGAGCGCGACGCCCAAAGAGCCGCTTATAAATTATATGACTACGGTAGACCGCACGAAAGGGCTGCATTTTTTGGCGGCGCAGACTGGTGTCGGGCTTACATGGAAGATGAAATCAAAGACCGAGACAAAACCATTGCGGAGTTGGCTGGGGCGCTGGAGTTCCTTCATAAGAATGTCGGCTCAAAGGCTTACAGTGATACAGACTTATGGGGTGACGTAATGGAGCGAGTTTACAGAACTACAAGAGACGCCCTCACCACTCACGCCGAGGCTATAAAACGGGCGAGGGGAATATGAAAATTCTTGTCGCCTGTGAGTTTTCCGGAACCGTGCGGGATGCGTTTAAGGCCAAGGGCCACGACGCTTGGTCTTGTGACTTGCTACCCACGGAAAAGAAGGGCCAACATATCCAAGGCGACGTTCTGAGCATAATAAATGAAGGGTGGGATATGATGATCGCGCACCCACCATGCACTTATTTAACAAACGCCGGAGTCACTTGGCTATACAACAAAGATAAAACAAAAAACCTACCGCGCTGGGATTCCATGCGCGAAGGTGCTGAGTTTTTTAAGAAACTGTTAAACGCCCCAATTGCAAAAATAGCGGTAGAAAATCCAATCATGCACAAATACGCAAAAGAAATTATCGGGGTTAATCAAAATCAAGTCGTACAGCCATATATGTTCGGACACCAAGAACGAAAAGCAACCTGCCTGTGGCTTAAAAATCTGCCGGAGCTAAAAGAAACAAATAACGTAAAAGAAAAAATGAAATCGCTTCCAAAGAACCAACAACAACGACTGCATTATCTACCGCCGTCCGAGGACCGTTGGAAGCTCAGATCATTAACTTATCAGGGCATTGCTAACGCAATGGCCGCACAGTGGGGTTAACATGACAGACGACGAAATGTACGACAAACTAAGCGAAAAGCTTCAAAAAGTTCCACTCGAACACGCACTCGCCTGCGAAATAATGGAACGAATACAAGACACGGGGAAACTTCACGGCGAAATAAAAAAACTTTGGGGCGCACTCATGGTCTTGGGGATTTTAATTGCCCTGCTAGCTGCCATCGGTTGCGCTAGCCCAGAAGTCAACAAATGCACCTACATTTGTCCCAAGGGAAATCCGCCAAACGATTGCTACTGCCTTGAAGATGAAATAAAGCGGGAAGCAAGTTCTATACACCACTAGCGGCGAAGCTTCTTGCGAAGCTCGTCTTGTGAATAAACAAAATCCACGTAGATCATCGTGTTCCTAAGATCACGGTGTCCAAGAATCGTTTGAACAAGCTTAACGTCTTTTGTCTCGCGATAAAGTTTCACGGCGCACGTGTGGCGCAGACAGTGAAACGTCTTGACCTTCTTGCCGCCCGCTTTTCTGGGCGCAAAATCTTCCCATATTTGGTGAAGTCGGTGATATGAAATATCAAACATCGACTCCCCAGGTAACTCTTTAAGCGCCTTAAATAACTTCGGCGTGAGCGGAATCTCCCGGTCACTCGAACCTTTCAGCCCATGCACTTTCACCGAACCCTTGCCCTTCCTAACAACTAAATCTTTTTTCTTGATGTTAAGAAGCTCTGAAGCTCGGGCCCCAGTTTCAAGGGCTAATTGAATCAGGATTTTATTTCTACTTATTGGTTCCGAGCGCACTTCTTTTTCAAGCGCATCAAACTCGTCCTCATCTAAAAATTTATCAAAACTTAATGGATTCATTGTGTCCAGTCCTCATCTATATAAGTCGGAAATTCATACCCCAGCGGGATTTTTTTACTTTTACTATCACCTACCACACGTCTTATCACGGTTTCAACCTCTGGGTTTATCATTATCGCAATGTCCACCCGAATCTTCTGAAATAAATCCCGTATCGTTTCACGCTGCCGAACATAATGCTTATGCGCCCCACTCGGCGGATAAAACACTTCAATGAAATCACACTCCCAAGACGTATGCCAACTAATCTCGACAATAATTTCGTTCTGGAACTTATACCGCTTCCTTAAATCAGTAAACTGACGCGGGTGCCTAGTGGGATACAGCTTGCTCATGCAATTCCTCAACCGTTAAACCCTCTCGGCGGGCTTCCATAATTATCGTGTCCACGTGTTTCCTTTTAATCATAGTGAAATCCCTAAATGTCCAATCGGTGTTGTAAAATTCAAAATACACCCAGTCCTCAATCGAATCCGTTATTGTCCAGTAACCAACCGAATTATCTTTCGGGTGCGTAACTTTATATTTTGTTTTGTATTTTGTTTTCATTTTTCCCCCTTTAGTATTTGTTCAACTTCCGCGATACACGCATTCAACGTGTCCGCCTTCGCTTGGTCCTCGTAAACTGAATATATTGTCGCATCTTCCTGACGTAGTTCCCCAGACTTCAACTTGTTCCATGTTGTAGTCGACCGCTTTTCGAGGAACTTGGCGGTTTTCTTCCAAAGCTCTAATGTTTCTGTGAATCCGTGCATCCGGGGCTCCCTTAAGGTTACAACTAAAGAGTACCTTAAGTTTACACCAAACACAATACTGTGCGTCATTTTGGTACTTTATTCAAAAGTCGCAAGCGGGCGGGTAGACAGTAAAATATAAAGTCCCGTTGGCCCCCTACCCCCCATCAAATAAAAAGTGAATTTTTAGGAAAACTTTTCAGGAATTCGCAGGAATTTAAGCCCTGAATTCGCAATGCTTCGCCATTCCCTTGACCAAGGCCTTGAATTGTCTAATGAATGGCCTTAAGGATTCACGCGAAAACTTAAGCCCGCCAAGGTGGGCAGGGCGCGGGCGCGTGGGTGGGCGCGGGCGCGTGGGGCCCCACGCCTGCGCGTCGACGCTCGGGGCGCCAAGGAAAATAAATGCTTAAGTTTTCACCCAAGGCTTAAGTTTTCCAGTGATTCCACCGAATAGATAAATGGCTAGGGAATTCACCCAAGCCAAGCGCCAAGTCAAGGCCTGGTATTGACGGGGGAATTATGAGACCAAGCGAATTAAAGGCAGTGATCACAGCACGATTCAAGGCGGGAATTAAGCGCCCACTCCACGTAGAGTCAAGTCCGGGCGTGGGGAAAACCCAAATTGCCGCCCAAGTTGCCAAGGAATTGGGCGTGGAATTCTTGGCTATTCACGCGCCGCTTTTACAGCCCGAGGATTATGGGTTCCCAGTGATCACTAGCGACCGGGCGTCGGTCGATTTTGTGGTATCAAAATCAAAATTTCCAATTGAATCAGCGTCATGCGGGGAATTCGGGATTTTCTTAATCGACGAATTGTCCCAAGCTGATAATTCAGCACAAAAGATTCTAGCGAATCTGATTCAAGAAAGGGAAATCCATGGGCAGAAATTAAAACCAGGGTGGCTTGTGATCACCACGGGGAATAGACTAACCGACCGAGCGGGGGCCAATAGGCTTTTGAGTCATCTTAAGGATAGACTAACCACGGTAGAGCTTGACGCATCTATAGATGATTGGTCGACGTGGGCGCTCGGAAATGGCGTCAAGTCTGAAGTCATTGCATTCCTGCGTTTCCGCCCCGATCTATTGAATGCTTTTGACGCCCAAAATGACGTGAATGCTACGCCCCGCTCGTGGGTTGAGGGCGTTTCCGCGTCGCTTGGCGCAGTCGATTCCCACCTTGAATCAGAAATTTTCAAGGGTGACGTGGGGGAGGGGGCAGCAGCAGAATTCAATGGATTTCTGAAAATCTATAGAAAACTCCCTAACCCGGACGCCATTCTATTGAATCCAAGCGGCGCCGAAATTCCAAGTGACCCTGCAACACTATATGCATTATGCGGGGCCCTAGCCCACAAAACGACCGGGCAGAATTTCGGTCGAGTCATGACCTACGTGGGCAGAATGGCGCCGGAATTTTGTGTTTTATATGTCCGGGACGCAATAAAAAGAAAACCAGAAATTCAGTCGACCAAGGAGTTTATTGAGTGGGCGTCGGGTCCAGGCGCTAAATTGTTGTCTTAATTTGAAACATTAACTTTAGGGGGAATTATGAGTTTAAAAGAAAATTCGCTATTGATCACATTAAATATCAGTCAATGGGTGGGCAGAAAACTTGACCGACGTGCGACTGCAACCGTGGAAAACGCCCACCGGACCGATGCCAAGGTGGGGAATTACAATAAGCGCCTATTGCCGGGCGCTCATGAGCTAGAGGAAATTCAAGCCCACGCGTCAAGCTTAAGGAAGTTTTATTATGAAAATACGCTGCCTTGGGCCCACGACGGGGCGCGTATCATTTCGAGTCAAAATTATGTGAATTTCACGTCTGAATTCAGGGCTAGAAAACAGGCTTTTGATTCAAGCGTCGGGAAATTCTTGGCAGAATACCCACGCCTGCGCGACCAAGCTAAAATCAAGCTAGGGGACCTGTTTTCCGATTCGGAATACCCAAATGACGATAGACTTCTAAGAAAATTTTCCTGTGAAATTTCGGTTTTCCCGATTCCGGACGTGAATGATTTTCGGGTTGAATTGGGTGACGCTGAAAAAAAGCTATTCCTTGAATCAATGGCGCGGGTGGAATCCGACGCCCTTAAGGAATGCTATTCCCGCTTGTTTGAAGTGGTGAAAACCGCGTCCGATAGACTTCAAAAGCCTGACGCCATTTTTCGGGATTCCCTAATCGGAAACATCACTGAATTGGTCGACCTATTGCCGCGCCTGAATCCAATTCACGACCCTAAACTTGAGGCACTGCGCCTGGAAGTGAATTCAATTGTTGGGAGGGTTTCCGCCGAATCTATTCGGGGAAATGAGGCAACCCGGGAAATGACTGCCCGACAACTTGGGGAAATTGCGGACCGAATGGGCGCATTTATGGGGGTGGAAAATGAAAACGCTTAAGCCAACCAAAATGGCCAAGGCCAAGGCAACGCTCGTTTTAGATCATCCATTTTTTGCGTCGCTATTGTTAGGGATGCCAATGACTGAGGATTCTAGTATCCCAACTTTTGCGACCGACGGGAATTCAATTCGATTCAACCCAGACTGCGCCGATAAATTGGAATTGAATGAGTTGGTCTTTGTCTTGGCCCATGAGGTCATGCATTGCGTTTTCCAACACATGACCCGACGGGGCGCCCGGAATCCGAATAAATGGAATATCGCAGGCGATTATGTAATCAATGACGTTTTAATTAAAGAGCGCGTGGGCAGAATGCCATCGGGCGAATTGCAGGGCTTGAATGATCCCAAGTTAGTCGCGCAGGGGAATGGCACGACGGAGGGTGTTTACAATTTACTTCCACCCGATTCCGAAAATAAGGGCGCAGGCCAAGCGGGTGGGGCGCTTGACTCGGTTTCCGACGCTGCCCCAGACCAAGCGGGTCAAGCTGCCAAGGAATCCGAAATGAGGGTGAAAATAGTCCAGGCCCGGAATGCTGCGAAAATGGCGGGGAAATTGAGTCAAGGCATGGCCCGACTCGTTTCCGACTTGGTCAAGCCACGCGTCGACTGGAAGTCGGTCCTGCGCCGATTTCTCACGACACGAGCGAAAACAGACTTAAGCTATTCGCGACCCAAGCGCCGATTCTTGGCCGATGATCTATTCCTGCCAAGCTTGACGGGTGAAAAAATGGGAAAAATAGCCATTGGGGTCGATTGCTCGGGGTCAATCAATGACCAAGCCTTGGCGCTATTCAGCGCCGAAATTCAAGCCATTTCCGAAGATATTCGCCCGGAATCAATTGAGGTCATTTATTTTGATTCGGAAGTCATTTCCAAGGAAGTTTTCACGTCGGAAGATTCAATTGTGCTTAAGCCCTTGGGTGGTGGTGGGACTGCATTCAGTCCGGTTTTCGAGTGTCTTAAGGATTCGGAAATTGTGGCTTGTGTGATTCTAACCGACCTGGAATGTCATGATTTCGGGCCTGCGCCAAGTTTTCCGGTTTTGTGGGCGTCGACCAATTCAGACCAAGCGCCATTCGGGGAAGTCACTCTAATCAAGGGGGAATTATGAGCTATTTCTATGCATTCAATTCGGTGGGCAACAATTTGAAATGGCGCCCACGCTTGAAAATTTTCAAAAGTGGGGCCCTAACATACGACCCGAAAACGGGGGAAGCCTATTCTTATGACTGGTGTTTTCTTAAGCGAATCAATGGGAAGTTGGTTTTCAATGCCTATTGCTATTCAAACACCACGACCCGCCATCAATGGGAAGTCCGGGCATTCCTTAAACAAAAGCGAATCAAGATAGACGTGGAAGTGAAAATCATTAAATCATTGAATTCTGATGACGCGGGGCCAATGGCCTTGGCGCAGGAAATTGAAACGGCCCTAGCCGATGACCAAGGCAGGGCGCCCGACCTAGACTGCGCCCGGAAAATAGCCAAGGCATTCAAGCTGAAAATCAATTCTGCCATGGTTTCCGAAATCGCGACCAAAATGGAAATCAAGGCCTGCGAAGTATTCCTGCGCCGCTCGGTTTTGAGACAAGAAGAAAAAATGAGGGAATTCCTCGAGCGCCTTGGCGCCCCAGTCTATTCCGGTCCTGCCATTGAATCCGAATCGACCGATTCCACTCAACCCGATGACTCGAATCCTTTTGCGGGGGTGTTCCCATGCGCCGCTTAAGAATCATAATTCTAGCCGTTTTCGGGGCCCTAGCCTTGGGGTCCTGCGTAACACCACCCGACCCGATTCCAGTCATTGACGCTATTCGCCCGACCAAATATCGGGAATCCGATGGGACTGAATGGCACTGCTATTCCTACCCGATTCGGGCCCTTGACGGGTCGGTGGTTAGGGTTGAGGAATTCTGCCAATGAATCACAAGCCCCCCAATTTTCAGCGCGGGGCCCTTGACCGGGGCCCTGCATTTCCCGCTTTACTGCCCACGAGCGGCGCGTCAAGCCCTGCGGGGGCGCCTTGGGTGGGGGTCGGGGGTCGGGATTCAATGGCGGGGCGCCTAGCGCGTTTTAAGGGGTCGACGGGTCCAGGGTCGATTTTATACGTTTTAAGGGTCCAGACAGGTCTAGGTGGGGTGGACGGTGGACGGGTATTTGTAGGCCCGAGCGTTTCCATGCGAATCCCACGCGTAGATTCCCTTTCCTTTTCTTTAGCCAGCTTTTTTCAACTTTCAATCCTTGGGGGAATTTTATGAGAACTTTCAAACTAACAGACCTTTGGTTCAAAACGGTTCAAGGTACTGAATTAGAAACATACAACTGGGATGAGATAGCGCAAGTCTTGTTAGAGCAAGGCATGATCACGCTCGTTGCGCCTGCGGGGTCGGATTCATTCACACGTTACAAGTTGAAACACGATAACCCGAGTTATTTTGAATACGAAACAAGAGATGCTATACTTAAGGTATTGGCGAAACATTTACCCGCTAAGTATGGAGTACGCGCATAAGCATCCCATACGCATTAACCCCTTCCCTTTTTTTAGGGAAGATTTAGAAAGGATTTTTTATGAGAAAACTTATTTACCAACGGGGCGGTTTTGCCAGGATAGAAGAAAGCTCGACTCATCAGCAGTCAACGGTCTCGAAGGGTCAGGGTTATACTTCCGGTGTAAAATGTCCGCCGCCTTCTGGGCAGCATTCTGATAGGCAGACCCAGAAACCATGTTCCCCGTTAAAGTCATATCAGGAAGCGGTTCCTCAATCGGGCGATAAACGGCTTGATTCCGGTCGGCACGGTCAGACCACCCTTCGAACGGTTCCTTCACGGCACGAGACGCCCGTTGCCCAGGGGTCATCGCGACCCAAGCGTTATACGGTATCGAAGCATTCGGATTCTTTTTCTTCCCAGACATGGAAGTATCTTCGGAACTTTGCTTTGGGTTGTCTAGCTTTTTTCTTGGCCATTAACATCCTGTACGTTGGTGCGGTACTTGTTGCGGGCAATCCCGCTAAACTCGGATTCGCCTATTCCGAACTCTTTGGGTCGGTCTACCAAGGCTTTGTCCATGGGTGGGATTCAAAGTGCTATGACTGGTACACTTGCGAAAAGTGACAATTTACGCGCGGGGGGAACAAAAGGGGGAATTCCCCCCAAAACTCTATTACATATAAATACACGTAGACGTACACGTATGATTTTCTATTTTCCGTATATGCGTATAATATATATATATTATTCCCCTATTCCCCCTATAGTTCCCCCTTAATAAGAAGAACTAGAATTATCAAGTAGTTGCCGCCCAGCATCAACGGGGGGATTTTCCCGAACCTCGGCTTCTAAGGGGGATTTCATTTCGCCCCCTTTTTCGACGCGCGTCAGCACAGGTGTAGATTTTGACGCAACACCTTTGAAAATCCAGTGACCTTGGTACTTTGCTTTGCCCCCCAAATTCCCCTCGACCTTTTCGTAAAAAGCCATTTTTGGTATACGCGGCTTCGCGTTATAGGCATCTTGATACCATGCAACAAAGCATTCCCAGAAAACATTTGTGTAACATTTTCCTGCTGGGTCCATGGTTAGATCGGTGAATTCTTCCGTTTTAATAGCCTCAAAAAAGCTTTGAATTGGGTCATTTTTGACCTGCCATTTGCGCATTTTTTCGACCCCAGATTCTGGTACAAAGAAGTGTCCTTGGGTTGAAAGTAGGTCCTTAAGTCCACCGATTGCGAAGTTAATTATGCCCTGCATCCCGGCTTCTAGGATTTTGTCGATGCGGTGTTTGTCGTATTCGGCTTGGTCTTTGTGAAAATAATTGCACGTGATAAAGGTCCAACGTCTTGTGTGGGCCATGGAACCGCGCTCTAAAGTGGGCGGTAGATCATTGGCACCGAACACGTGGACGGCGGGGAACGGGGCGCGTATGGCTAGCTTATTTTTGCGGTTGATCATAATGGGAACGCGGTCCTCTATTTGTTTGATCACGGCGTCGGAGATGGGCTTCACGAAATCAATATCAGTGACCAAGTTCACGAGTTTTCCGACCATAGTTTCCATGAGAAAGCCTTGGAAGTCGGCGGGCTGAACGCCTGCTAGGTTATTTTCAGACACGAGCTTAGACGCCAACAATATAAGAGTAGATTTTCCTGAGCCCGTTTTGCCTACCAAAAGAAATAACCTCGGGTACACGGGTGCAAGGCAGCTTGCGAACAACTGCGCAACGGCTCTACGTTTGGCCGGATACTCGGCATCGCCTAGGATATTCAATAAAGTTTCTTCGAACATCGGGTTCAAGGCTTCATTGGTGGGGTCGTATTCGTGGGGAATTATATTTATACAATAGTCTGTTTTAGAGTGATCGCGGAAATTGAGTTCCCATTTGCCCGCAATAAAATCAACACACAACGTCCCATTATTAAACGTGATTCGGTACGGGTTTGGTGCGTACATATTTCTGTGGGTGAATGGAATCATTGTTAAGAAATTCTTGTAGATAGATTGAAAGCGTGGGTACGTGCCGTAGCCCGCGTGAAGGACCATAATTTGTTGCAAGAAAGTTTGTTCCTCGGGCTTATTGCAGGCGACCCAGACTTTACCACTCCAATAAAAAAGATCACCCTCATTTGATTTAACGAGTTTACCTTCCCAGTAGTCATATAATTTTCTAGCAACGTCGACTTCCTCTGGCAGAATTGGTTTTCCGTTCTTCCCTACTTTAATTTCCAAAGGCTCAAGGCCGTTTATCCATTTTGAAATAGACAAGCCCGCTGGGGTCTTTGATTGCTTCGAGGTGGTTTGGGTCGGTGGGGCGTCCTGCGCCTCGGCTTCTTTGGGAAATAAAATGTCCGACAAGACCGAGACATTGGCAGGTGTGTGAAAGAATGCGCGAACCGCATCGACGCCGCTCTCTAAATATATGTCGGCGAAGTCTCTGTTTTCCTGACAGTCATAATTCACAACTGGAAAATATAGTGCCAGCGTCAGTTCATTTGCGAGTCGCACGGCTTCTCTGGCGCCTGGGTTATGTGGGTCTTTGTTTCCTGATTCACGCATTTTACGTTCAGTGCCGCCGTCCCAGTCGCCTGCGATTTTTGCGTCGGGGAATTTTTCGATCACGCGCTTTAGGTTTGAGAGTGAGAACGCGACAATAACTTGCGCTCCGGTTGCGAGATGAATCGCGGCGCCAGTCGCAAAACCTTCGCATATATAAGTGTCACCATTAGCGCGGCCCTCGGAATCAGTGACTCGATCAAATGTGAAAAACAATCCCTCAGTGCGGCCATAATTGAAAAACTGTTTGTCGCCCGAATCGAATATGCTTTGGAAGTTCCAGATTTCGCCATGCTCGTCGCGGAGTGGGATGACCAACACGTGTCCCCCAACCTCAGTAGGTTTGACAATTGTGCCGGGCAGTCGTTCTGGTAGCCCTTTGGCAATAAGATATTTTGAAATTCCGGTTGAACCAACTCGGTCCCATCGGGCAAAAATATCTTGCGCGAGTTTTCTGGCTTGTTCTTGTCGTGTGTTTTTTTCTGACTTGAATTTTTCTTGAGTGGTTGCGTATTCATTTTGTTCCTCGGGCGTTAGTGTTTCACTTGATAAATAGGAATAAGTTTTACTTGGATTTCGCCAGTCGCCGAACGTCAGTGTGACTTTTCCAGTCGACAATTGGCTTCCGATATACCAACCCTTATTATTTTTTGAATCTAAGAATTCTTTGAACGTGCCGTCGAGTTCGTTGGCGGTGAAATCATACCCGTGTGATGAAATAAATTCCTGAAGCGTCAATTGGTCCCCCTTTAGTTCCATATAAATACGCGAACACCAAGGATACACCGAAAGGACTAGGGTCCGGTCAACACGAGAAAAAAGTTCTGCGGCGTGGCGACTGTGGAAAAGTATGTGGATAGTATGTTGAAAACTTGACCCTCGGATTCTTAATTTCATTTGTGAAATCATAGTCTGGGTGATAGTTTTCTAATTACCTTTAGTACACAAACAACGTCCTTTGTTGGGCCCCCGAAATTCGGGGGCTTTCTTTTTTGGTTGTCAAACACCTTGCTTCTTTTGTATGGCTGAAAGGGTACTAAGGGGAAAACAAAAAATGATAAGAGAAAAAAGCGACCCAGTGTGGTCGGCAACCGTGCGTTGGGTGTTTGGCTTCATAAAATTCCAATTAAGGTGTGGCCAAACTCTTGAGGAAATAGAAGTCGCCTTGACCCGCGCCGTAGATAGCGGTGAACTGTATTCATTTGTTAGAACCTTTGATGAATTGAAGGCAGCGCACCTTAGAAAATTAAATGAGGCGCAAAATGTTGCACGTCTATAAGGGGTTAAAAATGCTCGGTATACTTTTGGTTTTTGTGGGCATTATATTTATAGTCATTGGTGAAATTAGAAACACGAAGAAAACAAACGCTGAGATAAATGCGATACTTGAATCGCAGGGCGCGACGCTGGGCGCAGGGTTAAGAACACTTTCCACCGAGTTATCAACATTGAAGGAAGAATGTATTGTTAAGATTCAGGATTTATCTGACTTGCAGCTTGATCACGACAATATGATCAAGGCGCATGACGTAGAAATTATGCGCTTGAAGGAAAAGACCCGAGCCCCAAAGTGACTGTGGTTAATACGTTGGTATGGGGCTCGGGGAGTAGGAATGCTCAACTATAAACATATTCGGTATTTGTTTTGGGGGACTTGAGTGGAAACGGGTTTATGGGAACACCAAAAAGATGGGATTCAAAAGGCACTGGCCCACGGTTCCTACGGCTTCTTTTTTGAGGCGGGAACTGGGAAAACGCGTACTTGTATAGAGGTTCTTCGCCACGTTTACACCAACCACGGACAGGTTATTAAGACTTTGATCTTGGCCCCGCAGGTCGTGTGTCCCAATTGGAAAGCGGAGTTCGCGAAGTTTTCGAAAATTCCAGAAAGTACAATTGAGATATTGGACGGCACTGGGGCCGAGCGGCTTGATACTGTGAAAACGTCGACGGCCAAGATTTTTATTACGAACTACCAGACACTTCTTATGGAACCTGTTTTCATGGCGCTGAAAGCTTGGGGTCCCGAAGTTTTAATTGCCGATGAATCGCATCGAATTAAGAACTACCGAGCCATGACTACGAAACGCGCAGTCGCCTTGGCCGACCAAGCAACGTATAAATATATTTTGTCTGGTACGCCGATACTGCAAAACGCCAAGGACGTGTTTCCGCAGTTTTTGTTTTTGGACGGCGGTCAAACTTTTGGTCGGAACTTTTTCACATTTCAGAAAAGATATTTCGTAGACAAGAACGCCACACTTCGGCGCATAAATGCAAAAGTAAAATGGCCCGACTGGGTGCCCATAAAAACGCGTGAGCCGGAGCTTTTGACCAAGATTTCCAGTCGGTCGTTGAGCGTGAAAAAATCTGAATGCCTTGATTTACCGCCATATGTTCGAACAAAGATCGCGGCCCCATTGTCAAAAGAACAATTGAAAGCCTACGAGGAAATGCGTAAATACATGATCACATTTATCAAGAGTGAAGCGTGTACGGCGCAAATGGCCTTGCACAAGGCCCTTCGCTTGCAACAAATTGTGAGCGGATTTTTAGGGAGTGATGATGGACAAGAACATACATTCAAAAACGTACCGCGCCTTGATTCCCTCAGAGAACTTGTCGAGGACTTATCGCCTTCGAACAAGCTTATCATATGGGCTTGTTGGCGAAACAATCAAAAGGCCATCCGGGGAATTCTCGATGACATTGGAGTCGGATACAGGGAAATTATTGGTGATACAGGGGCAGACGCTAGACAATCAGCCATGGACGATTTCCGCACGCGGGATGATGTTCGGGTCATCGTGGGTTCACAGGGAGCGGGCGGAATCGGAATCAATCTTGTTGAAGCTAGTCACGCAATATATTACTCGCGAAGCTTTTCCCTTGAACACGATGTTCAAAGTGAAGCCCGAAACTATAGAGGGGGCTCGGGAATTCACGATAAAATCACTAGAATTGATCTTGTCACCCCAGGAAGTATCGACGACGATGTTCTTGAAGCTTTGCAAAACAAACAAGAAATAAGTGAGCGGGTGATATTCAAATGTCTGAACCAACCGTAGACGATACGACGCATTTAACAATCAACGACCACGTGATCGAGGTTAAAACTATAGTCGCGGCAGGTATGAAACACGTCTCATATTCGCTTAAGTGCGACAAGGAAATGGACCCGCCAACGGTTGCGGTCGCCTTGTATTTAATGTGTCATGATATTTGTGGGAAAATGCAAATGCAAGTTGACGAGTTGGTGGAAGGTTTAGTTGAATCAGACGATTCATGGCACTAAGGGGAAAATATGAGTGAACAAGTAGACGACATAACTGTCGGCGCATTCCAAGACGTGATTGACGAGTGGATTAAAACCCGCGACGAGATTGATCGCATCGAGGATACTGTAAAACCTTTATCAGACAAACGCCGCCAATTAGAATCTCAGATTGCAAAATACTTTGAAGCAACGGGTCTTGAAAAATTTGAGGGTCGTTTAGGTGGAGTAGAAAAAAGAACGGTACAATACGTTAATCAACCGAGCGAGGAAGGACGCCAACAATTTATTGATCATTTAATTGCAACAAACGAACTCGCGGACGTGATAACTTTTCATCAACAAAAGCTAACGTCATGGTTCAAACACAAAAAAGAAGAATTAGGTTTTGAATTTAAGCCACCAGGCTTGGAAGAAATGAAAGAACGAATCGAACTAAGAAGAAAAAAATAACAAAAGGAAAATATATGTCTAAGCAAATACAAAAAAAAGAAACTACTGCGCTCGTAACAAACGAAGAATACGCTGGGATGTTAGCGGACCTACCAAGCGCGGACGCATCGGACTATCGAATCCCGAATCTAGTTGTCGTACAACCAACGAGCAAATTAGCTGCGAACCCTGGCGAGGTTGTGGACTTAAACACAAAACAAGTTGTTGGTACGGCGGGCAAGCCTCTGAATTTCGTACCCCTTTGGTTTTGGAAGTCTTGGGAAATTTTCAGTGAAGATAAACAGAACAACCGCGAATACATGGGTAAAGAAATTTTCTCGCCCAAGAATGCAATGTGGAAGTGGGAAGAACTTCACGCCGACGGCAGTCGCACACGTCGATACTTAAATACGAACGTGTTTATGATTTTAGAAAAAGATTTAGATTCACCTATGCCACAACTTTATATGTTCCGTTTCCGTGGCAAGTCGACTAACGAGGGAAAAAAGCTTTTGACGTTCTGGACAAACGCCAAGAACTACAAGCAAATTCCATTCAGTTATTTATTTTCTATTACACCCACCATGGTCACAGACCAAAAGGGTAAATACTTTGTTTCTACTTTGGCCAACGTCATGGAAGGCGACAAGTATAAAACCATTTCTGGGGAAGCCTTGAAGATTGCGGCAGGTTGGGTCGATATGATTGCGAAGAACTTGGCGCAAATGACTTCCGCACAATTGACGGTTGACGACCCAGAAATTGAGGATGTTTCTTCGGTGCCAATGGCAGCGGCGCCGTCGTCCGAAAACACGTTGGCGTTTTAGTAGGCGCCCTCATGGAAAAAATTAACGAGGCCGTTAAGCGGGCCGATATGGGTAGGTGTATAGGCCTACTCTTGGACGAGCCAATACTTGCGGTCGATACTGAGACGACGGGACTAGAGCCATTCAAGGGTTGTAAATTATTTTCGATCATTGTGGCTTCACGGACGCACAGTTTCTATTTCAACTTTAATTGGTTAGGCGAGGCGGAACTAGAGGAATACATTCTAGGTGAGCCCGAAAAAGATATGCTTCGTACTTTGTTTAACAGGTCCCGCAAATGGGTCTTGCAGAACGCGAAGTTTGATCTTCATTTTTTAGCTAAGGAAGCTATGTTTCCCGTCGGCGAATACTACGACACTCAAGTCGCAGGTCGGGTTCTTTATAACATTCACGATGCGTACTCGCTTGATACACTTGCCGAAATTTATTTGAACGAGCGTAAAGACGATGCGGTCATGAAATGGCTAGAGGAAAACAAGTGTTATCAAATGGTGCCTCTCGAAGGTCGCAAGAAAATGCTGAAGAATTATTTTTTCGATCAAGTTCCCTTTAACATCATATCCACCTACGCCCTGAAAGATGCACGTCTCACGTATGATCTTTATTTGAAACAACAAGAATTACTTCCGCCCACTGACGCACCCGTGATCAAAAGTGAAATGCGGCTCATAGAAACTTTGTACGATATGGAAAACCTTGGCGTTAAGGCCGACCGCCCGTACACGCTCAATGCGGCGGCGGATAGCAAGATGAAACGTGACGTAGAAATATCTAAATGGTTTGAGCTTGTTGGCACTGAGCTTATAGATTCAGGCGAATACTTAAAGCCTATTTTTGAGGGTCTCGGCTTCACGGTTCCATACACGCCAAAAATGGAACCAAACGTAGATTCTGACGTGATTGCAAGCTTTGATAATGAGACGGCTAGAATCTTGGAACGCTATCGTGACGCTGAAAAAAGGTACACCACGCTCATGGGAATCTTGTCTGGTATGGACGAGTTCGACGTTGTTCATACGAACTTCAAACAATCCGGTACAGTCACGGGTCGAATGAGTTCCTTCAACCCTAACCTGCAAAACTTAAGCTCCGAGGATGATACGGCCTACCCGATTCGTAGGTGTTTTATCCCTCGCGAAGGCTATCTTTTTGTGGCTATCGACTATCAACAAATGGAATTTCGATTGCTTCTTGAATATGCCAAGGAACTAGGTCTCATTGAGAAAATCAAGCAAGGCCACGACCCGCATGATTCGACCGCCGAAATGACAGGGCTTAGTCGTAAAGCGGCCAAGACTTTGAACTTCGGGCTTGTGTACGGGATGGGCCTTAAGAAATTGGGCAAAGCTATAGGCGTATCAGAAAAAGAAGCACGGGAGTTCAAGCAAAAGTATTTCGATGCTTTGCCTGGTGTGCGTGAGTTTTTATGGAATGCGGCCAAGGCGCAGGAAAGTAGGCGCTACACGTGGAATTGGTTGGGACGTAGGTTTCAGCTTAAAGAACGTCGCGTGAGTTATCGGGCACCAAACTCTATTATTCAGGGTGGGTGCGCGGACGTATGTAAAATAGCAATGAATAGCCTGCATGAATACCTGCGGGACAAACGCACAAAGATGCTTTTGCAAGTGCATGACGAGATTTTGTTTGAGGTCCCGCTTAACAGTTTGTCGGACATTGGGTCGCTTAAAGACATTATGGAAAGCGCATATCCCCATAAACATATACCCTTGACGTGTTCGGTATCTTATAGCCTAAAATCTTTCCACGACATGATTGAGGTCGAAAAGGTGGGGGATATTGGGGACACCATTAGAGCGGGTATTTCAAGCGAAGGTTCGAAAGTATCTGAAGGCCATACCGAACGTGTGGTTCTTCAAAGCTAGCGAACGGTCGCTTGCCGGAATACCGGATATGATTTTGTGTGTGAATGGGATTTTTGTTGCGCTAGAACTTAAGCGTGATTCGAAATCAAAGGCTTCACGGCTTCAAGAACATACGCTAGAAATGATAAATAAAAGTGGTGGGCTTGGCATTGTTGTTAGGCCCGACAATTTTGAAAAGGTAATAACAGTCATTAAAACACTATCCGAAGGGGGAAAATATGATCGAAATGACTTGGGGACAAATTAGAGATATGGAACTTAGCGAAGCTTTGAATGGACTAGCTAGACAACGTGTTCCATACGCAACGACCTTGAAGATTTTAACAATATCAAAAGCCATCGAGGCGGAACAAAAGAAGGCCGATGAAATGGCCGCAATCATTCGCGACAAGTACATGAAAAAATCTGATGACGGTAAAACTTGGGAACTTAAAGACGTGGCCCTTGAGGAAGAACTGAAAACTGCGGAAAAAGATTTCGTTACAACGAAGTTCAAAATACGTTCGAACAAACTAAAGTCGGTTGATCTTTCAGGAACGGAATTGACTGCGGTTGAATTATTTAAGATTGAGAACTTGGTTGAGTTTGAAAGCGACGTTAAGCCCGAATCACACTTAAAGCCCGTCGAGGGGAATGCATAATTATGCATAAAGCAAGGGGGTCCGTGAAGGTCCCCCGCGCCCACAATCCTAAGACGGTGGGGTTTTAAGATTTCTTATACGCAAGTTTTTTCAAATCATCCAAAGAAGATATTGCGGAACTGTACGCTTCGCCTTTTGACTTTAAGCACTCGCCCACATACTTCATTTTTTCTTTATCTTTTTTGATTTCTTCGGCGTCGATAATTGTGCGGGCAGCGGATTCAATTTCCCAGTCGTCGTACTTGCCATACTTCTTTTCTTTTTCTTCGCCTTTGCCGCCCTCGACTTCAACTTCTACTTTCATTTTTTCGCCCCCAGTTTAGACCACGCCGAGAACTTGCCTTTCGGTTTCTTCTTTGGCGGTGATTCGGTTTTCACATATTTTTGCTTCAGCATATTGCCGTAGTCTTGCTTTGTTCCCATTATTTATTCTCCCGCATTAGCATCCAAGGCGCGAATACCGACTGACCGGGTATTGCTTCAATTCCACGTCCTACTTGGCCGAGCCCTTTTTCTGACGCCCGCATCGCAGAGTATGTCATGCCTGGGCCATATTTTCTGGCCTGCCTTAGAGCAAGTCCGCCGACTAAACCTTTTGTTAAAGCTTCGCCTGGGCTTTGTCCTTGAGCAATTTGTGAACCCGCGATTCCCGTTCCGGCGATTGTTTCAAGTAAACCTAAATTCACTTTCGATTCTTCGCCCGCAACACGGTCCTTTGAAATACGCTGCAATGTTTTCGCTTGGCCGTATCTCTCTTTGAGCGGCTTCAATTCTTTTGCACGTTTTGTTCCTGCGTACTTGTCGAGTGTTGCGATACGCTTATCGAGCATATCGTCCACTGTTTTTCGCGCAATCTTGAGCGCCTTTTCGTTGCCCGTAGATTCGCTGAATTTCTTCTGATAATTGATATTATCGTCCAAGCTTTGTCGATACCGTAGAAGCTTATCAAACGGGGTTTCTTGTGTGAAACGAGTGACATTTGCCATTTCGATCACGTCGCCTGCCGCTTGGCCTGCGGGTGGTATTTGCCCAGGGACGCCGGGAACCCGGCTAACAGGGACGGGAAGTCCGCCCGTAGTTTGTGGCTTAGACATACCAACCATTTCAAAACCCGACTTGATTTTAGTTTTATCAATATCGGCCAAGTTGTTAATTTCTTTTCGTAGGAACCGAATCGCATCTTGTCCGCCCGAAGTACCCTTGAGTTCTTTTTTGGCGTTTCGTAAAATGTTCGCAGCTACACGTCTTGCGTTTAGACGTGTATCGTCCAACACTTTCGCAGCTTGTGGGTTTTCCTTTGCAACCTTCGCAATATCGTCAGTTACACCCTTATAAAGATCGCCTAGTTTTTTACCCGTGGCGTCCGCTATTTCGGTCGACTTCTCAAGAACCTTTTCATAGCTTGAGCCCGGCTTGGTCATGCCTTCTTTTTCCATGAATCCAACAAGCTTTTCGCGTTGTGGTGTTCCCGCAGGAATTTCTTTCATGTGAGCTTTACGTCCGCCCGCAAGCTTCATAGCCAAGGCTTCACGGCCCTTTTTGAATGTACCTGCGGCCTTTGTTAAACCCTGCCCGACGGCGCCCATTCCGCCCGATACCACGCCGCCCAAGGCAGCTTGTTCTAGGCGGGCCTTGAATTGGTCCTCGGTTTCACCGGGATTCATGACAAGGCCCATGCCTGCGCCGCCCAAGGCAGCTTTTCCTACGCGGGCTAAAGCGGTTCCGCCTTTGGCTAGCGCAACCCCCGGCATAGGTATTGTGAGCGCCCCACCGACGGCCCCAGCCCCATAGGCCAAAGGGTCCTCGGCTTGAATAGCCTTCTCACGTTCGCGCCATTGGCGCAGGTTATCCATATACGAAGTTCTACGACCGCCGCCCATAAACTGTGGCAGCACTCGATCAAGCGCCCATTCAGTGCCCGCCTGAAGCTCTGGAACATAACCGAAGCCCGCGCCTTGGCCGAAGCCTTGAAGCGCGGATTCTGCGCTTGAAAAGTTATCAGTCTGCGCAGGTGTTGGCGGCAAGGCTTGTTGTTGACCAACTTCCCAAGGTGCCTGTCCGGCCTTAAAGGAACTAGGAACCGCCGCATCTTGTGGCGCCGGAGCTTGTTGTTCTAATTCCCATGGGGCTTCGCCCACCTTGAAATTCTTAGCCATTATTGAGTCACCTCAACCCACGTATCGCCCTGTTTTTCATAGACCTTCCCCTGATATTCTTTACGTTCTGGGGTCGGAGGCGGAGCTTCCATTCCGAGTAGGTCCTCGGTTAGTTCGCCGCCCTGGTCTCGAAATCGCTCAATCGCCTCTGGCCTGTATGATTTTTCAGATTGTTGCATGGATTTTCGTAGAGCCTTCTTGAATCTGTGCAAAGCCCCGATCATTTCTTCCTCGGTGTTGAATGCGCCTGACGCGAACTCTGTGCGTAAACGTGCAAGTTCTTGGTTGGTAACTGCCGCACCCGATCTTTGCTTCAATAACGAGTTAAAGATACCTTTGAAGGCGACTTCAAATTCTTCGCCCGCTGAGCCAGGGATATACATTCTTCCCATGAGCGGAACATTTTTTCCTGGGGCATCTACTTTCATACCATTGAAGGTTTTAGTTTTCGGGTCGTATGCCTCTAAGTTGTGACCAAGTAAACCTTCAATAGTTTTCACGCTCCCAGCTAAAGCCGGAAGTTCCCCACCTAAATCTTTACCAAGCTTCACAACCTGATCGGCAATGATCTTGTCATTTTTTTGATCAAGGCCCGCCCTTTGTCTTTCGTCGGCACGAGCCTGTGAATCATTTTTTGCGGCCTTCGCAGCATTCATTTGCATTTGTGCAATTTCTTTTCGCATAAGACCTTGTTCACGATACGCTTCCGTTCGAAGCCGTTCTTGTTCAAGTTTATCTGCGGCAAGTTGCCGTTGTTGTTCGAACTTATCTTTTGCAAGCTGCATAGCTTGAGCTTGTTGCGCAGCTTTTTGTTCTTGAGTTAATTGCGCTTGGAGTAAACCCATTTGAGTTTTAGTCATGCCCTGTCGACGGCTTTGAATCATATCTTGTAGACGCACGATTTTTTCTTGTCGTGCATCTTCTGATTCCGGCGCCATTTGCTCGGCTAGTCTTTGTGTCGCGTTTCCGCCTCTAGGACTTAGTTGGTCGACAAGTGTAGCAAGGGGTCTAAAATCTGTTTCACGAGGCTTTTGTTGATACTCAGTCAAATAGTTTTGTAGTTGACTTAAGCCGCCTTGTTCTTGTGAAGCGGCCTGTCCGGCAAGCTGTAGATACTTTTGAAGTGCGGGACTGTTAGGCGCACCTTGCGCGGCCACGGCTTCATAGGAACTAACATCGAGGGGAACTGGATTCAATTCCTCGTCGTATTCCTGCGCAAGATTTTGTTGTGTCAAATAGTCTTGTAGTCCCGCCATAAACACCTCACGCGATTGAAGATGGGTCAAAGCTTTGTGTTCTTCCACCCGTGTACGATGAATCTATTCCAGAATAGAGTGTTGGCTTCTTTTCAGGGACTTTTTTTTTATCCCCAAACTGTTTACCAAACATATATCCCTGTAAACCCGATTGAGCTGCGGCACCCATAACATCGGCGCTTCCGCCAACCGCTTTCGGGCCCATCATATCGGCTTTCATTCCGGTCCACGGCGAGTATTCCATTTGTGCGGCGTTGGCCATCATTTGAGCCTTGTTCGCCTCGCCTTGTTGCTTTTGCGCTTGCCCTTGTTGGTGTGCGCCTAGTGCGGCAGAACCGACTGCGACCCCTGTAGCAATCCATGACATATTATTCCCCCTCGTTCAATTTTACTATATCGGCCATTGGTTTGTCCGTGTAGTCTTTTGCGATTAACATTTCCTCTAAAACGTCAAGGTCCCGAATGTTATCGGGATTTTTATGGACTGTGGTCCAGACCATATCCTCGTGAATAAATAGTGCCCGCTTAACATAGGGGCGAGACATAAACACCATGGGGGCCTGAATCAACTGTGAGCCGAATTCCTCGGACACGACCGATGCCGACCCTTGGCCGATAACAACAATATGATCAAGCTTGTGAATTTTACCCGTGATCAATGAGCCCGCCTTCATAAACACCGTCCGAGTATAAACACCATCGGCGAAAGTGTGCATGGTCTCAAGTGCGACTCTATCCTTTTCAGGTGCGGCTAACATTTTTTGCTCAAGGCTATGAATTGAATTACGAATCATTTCAGGCGTTAGGTTATTAAATCCGCCCTCAATTGTTAGAAAAGAACTCCCGTCATGGTTTTCTTGAATCATTAAGTTATTCACTGAACCACCCCACGAGTTTCAAGTACAAGGTATAAATCACCATAGGTATCAAGCTGCGTACCCGTCACAAGAAAACCGCCCGCAAAAGCAAGCTTAAGCATGGGGATGTTTTTGTTACACACGCGGGTTGAAATAAACTTATAATTTTCCTTCAAATAGTCAACCATTGATAAATACGTTTTTAACGTGAGTGAAGTTCCCCGTATTGTAGGGAAGTTACCACCGTGCTGCATATAAACAGATTCAGAATCAAATTCCACCATGGTTGAATATCCCATTGGTTCCAAGGTTTCTTTGTTTCTAACAAGTAGTGCAAAGGCAATGCGGTTTTTATCTCGCGGGAAATCGAAGTCAAACGAAAACCTCAGAGTGTTTTCTGAGATTTCGGACCATTGTTCTGAGCTAAGACGCATAACCTCTAGCATTAAAACTGAACCCCGTTCAATGCCGCAAGGGACATTCGTTCGTTTTTATAATTTTCAAAAGTTTCTTCGTTGTCTGAAAATACTGCGTCCTTAGAAACAATTACGTGCTTTTCAGTCACAAGATTAAACAAAACACGGGTACTTATAAAAGTAGTTTTTGCCAAAAGGGATTCGTTTACCCGCACCCATCGACCATCTTCTTTTACTGCATGGCTTCCCGTTACACGAGCGCCCGCGTAGTCGTATAGATCAACGGGCGTTTCCTCGTTGTGTTGCAATACCTCTAAAACTTTTCCGCCCTGCAAAACCTCGTCACCAACTTGTATATCCTGAATTTGCTTTGTACTCCCGTCGGCCATTGAAATAAGCGTTTCACGACTAAAACACTTTCCTGTTTTCTGAGAGGCAGCGGCGGCACGTTGAGCGTCAGCGGTTTGTTTCGCACCCCACGCAGACATTTGTTGATTGTATCTATTGGAATCAAACATTGCCGTTGCACCAAGATCGGCTTGACGAGTTTGAATGTTTTGAAGCTGCGCTTGTTTTTCTAAGTCTGCAAAGCTTCCAAGTAGTTCGCCCTGTCTACCAAGACGAGCCTGTGTTCCCTCTCGGGTGATTCCTTGTTTTGCCAACATTAAATCTTTAGCCCCACCACGGGCCATTCGTTCACGCGCCCCAGAACTTAAACCGCCAGTCATTGCAAGCCCAGCCTGAGCTTGGCTCATTCCTTGTAGGCTTTGTTTTGCGGCGGAATCCATTCCTTGCATTTCACGTTCGCGTTGAAGCTTCAGCCATGGTGATTCTTTTGAGGTTCCAAATGCCTCGCCCTTCAAAGCTTGAACGGCTTCACCGGAATATGGGTCAAAAGTGTAGTCTTTAAGTAGTTCGCCAGTGTTTACGTCACGCATTCCCTCGAATGACGGCGCAACAACACCTGCCTTTTTTTCTTGGCCAGTTTGGCGCGACAAGCGAACGCCTGCCCGTTGCTCGGACTGAAGTTTATTAAACGCATCGTCCTCAGATTTAGCTTTTACCGCTTTTGCGTCGTTCGCAGCTTGTTTTTTAGCTGCCTCGTTGGCTTTACTTTTAGCTACTGCCGCCTTAAAACCACTACTATTAAATCCCATCTAAGAACTCTCCCCGTAATGACTCAAGTCTTGGTCAATCAAATCCATATCTGGGTCTGCGACCTGTCCTTGTAATGTTTCGCGCATTAGCCCTAACAATTCGTTAAGTGCGCCCTTTTCGCCCTCGGTATTCACGTGCGTCTCTTTGGCATAACATCGGTAGCGCACGTATGACAGAATATATTCGTAACAAATTTCTGGTACGTCACACTCATCTAGGTCGTCAGTGTAACGATTCAAGTCTTTGAAGTAAATAATTCTAATACCGTTGGTGACACTCTTTGAAGCTTTTGGAACGAGCCGAAGCTTGTAGTCGCTTCCGACTTTATAAATCATGTAATAGTAGTATTCCGATGACGTGTAGAGGTTCATGATTTCTTCGGCTTCAAAAGAATCTTCGCCCTTTAATGGCTTAAGCGTATAAATTGTGTTGTTGTCTCGATACACAAGTTTTCTTATTTTTGTGTCCACAATATCTGCGGGCAAGTCGTAGTCTTGTTGCCCAGCTACGACGTTAATGTAGTCCTCGACGATAAGGTACTTATCTCGAAGTCCCATTTTAACGATTTCAGATTCAACCATGCGGATGGCCGAATTGAAATACTCGATCAATTCTTGAGGCTGTATAAATTCCTCGTCCTCAATATCGAGTTCGCGTGAAACTTGTGTGCGTAAATCGCCAAATGTTTTATATGCCAATTTGAAGCTCCCTTTTTATCGTTGCTCAAATGGGGCCCCAAGACAAGGCTTAAGCGTTGTTTCCGCCCTGCCCAGATTCATAGGTATTTTGAGATTGCGATACATTGTTCCAATGGACGTTGTACCCTAACAAGCTCAAAGGTTCCCCCTTCTTAAATCCCCACAATTCCCAGTCATAAACCCCTGTCGGCAGTATACTTTCAGAATCAATGACTTTTATAGTCCAGTCATCAATACGCTCAGAAATCTCGTACTCTTTAACGTACCCGTCCTGTGCGGTCTTAATACTATACCCAACTATATCTACAGGCCACGTGTTGTTCACCTGATCATTCAAGACAATGGTATTGGTCGCGCCGTTAAATGTGGCATCCCCGTCCGTGTCCGAATTGGTCACGACCCCATAGCCGTTAGTGATCACAAGCTGTAAATACGAAAGCCGTAAAGACCTAGCTGGGAACCGTCGCCATTGTTCAAGTAGGCCCGTGGCCCCCCAGATACAATCGGGATTTCCCCATACAAACTCGGGGTCGCCCCATACGAAATTGCGGCGCCAACGAATCGGCGTTAGGTCACGGGTAACGCGCCCATCGTCCGAAATGGCTGTAATTTGAATCGTGGTGTTGGCCACGTTTTCGGCTTGCAGTAAAATGCGGGTCGGAACTTTACGGTAGAACATAGACCCGAAATTGATATGAACCGACTTGTAGGTCCAGATAATTGTTTCAATCGACCAATTATCAACGGTCGTTGAAATGTCCACACGTGGGTCTGTGGTGTATTCGGCGTCATGCTTAAACACGTACCCGCGTGTATCTCCCCGATACAATAGACCATTATAAAACGCCAGTGACGACGGTCTAAAGCTTTTTCCCGACCATGTTGTAAACGTACTTTTTGCTTGTACGCCCCAACGTAAATCAAGAACCGCAAGTGAGTCGTTATCTAGGTTGGCCGAGTTTCTTTGGCAGGCCCAGTACACACGTCGGTCTTTTTCGTTAAACGTGCCGTAAATGTGAGCGTCGTTTTCTTGGTTTTCTAAAATGTCTCGATACCGTTTGTTGTTGGAATCTGAAATCTTAAACACCTGATAGCCGTCGGTTGCGTAAACGCCGTCCGTTCCCCACCATAGGGCAAAGTTTTCAGCTTGCACAATACTTGCGTTTGAAACGCACCCAGCAGTATCAGAAATTCGAACGACGCGAATCTCGCCCCGCCCGAACCGATCAAAACCGCCGTCAATTCTGTAAACATATTTTTTGCAAAATATAAGTGGAATACTTTTTGTCGAGCTAACACCCACGATTTCATCTTCCACGTCTTTGAAGAAATCACTCGGAACACCGCCCGGAATGGTTGGAACACTTTGATAAATTCGGTATGGCCGAATCTCGGTTCCTTCTTTTGTGTGGGCATAATAAGCCGTGTTGTTGACCACGTGAACGAACTTCGAGAGGGGCGGCGGCTCTAGGTCCACGGTCCCATCGTCAGTGTATAGGACAAGCCCATTTTCCACTGCAAAGTCATCACTCACGTTGTCCACAAAACTTGTGGTACCAAGATTCACTTCGCCAATTTTATAAAATGTTTCCCCGCCCGCAACGGTTCGGTAAATGAAAACCTTGATATTCGCAATATCGTAGTTTCCGCCTGCGGGATTCGCTAGAGCCGGAATGTTTGTGATATTCACATTCGCAATATCTGGCGACTCTGAATCTAAAATCTGAACGAATGAAGTCGGGCCAAAATCTTGAAACTCTTGGTTCCCCACCATGTAGGTATAATGCAAGTGAAACGCATAGGAATATGCCTTATCCCCTACCGCGCCCGCTGTAGCAGTCGGCTCGTCTAAAAATGGCAGACCGTTATTTCGTACCTGTAGAGCATTCGAGGCGTCTTTATAAATTTTAACTGGAAGTGAATACGAATCGTTCGCAACAAACAAGTGCGAGTTCCATTGCGTAAACGAAAGCGCACTGTCTTGAACACCCTCGCTTAGAACCTCATTGTTGTCTGGCCCACGAAGAATTGAATACGCCGATGGGTTTCTGAAAAATATCTGTCGGCCTGAGTTAACTAGAAGCTTTTCATTGTTATTGTAATTGATCAAAGCGCCAAGACGAGCAACACCCGACGGCGCTTGCCCATTAACCAGATCATCAACTACCGAGCCGTCACGCGAATCTATGCCGCCGTCGGAAGTGATAACAAAGTTATCTATTTCTTCCGCCGCTTCATATTCTTGCGCGAACGCGTCGTCAGTTATGCCCTTTGAAAAACTCGTTACTTCAAAGGGTTCTTGGTTGCTAGCCGCCATAAGTTACAACAAAGTCCTTTGTGTTGTCCGTGGTGTAAATATAAAACTGCGTAGCCGAAAACTTTTCGACTGTCGGAGTCACATATTCCCCCGTTGATAAACGACACGATATAAAACACGTGTCATAGTTAAATCCCGCAACCATTGTCACAAGTTGACGATAATGGCCAACAGGTCCAAATGCTACCCAGTTCGCGGCCAAAATTGTAGCTTGTACGCCCTGTAAACTCTGCGCCGTGAGCGGCGGGGAGTTTACACCGTCATGGTTATGATCATTGACCCGCTGAATATCATCAGCCAATGCATCGAACAAGGGTTGTCCCTTGTCACCGTTTTGCGGCTTTTTATAGCCATAGGATAATGTCAGCATACTATTTTTTCACTTCCGGCACAGGTGCGGGAAGCGCAGGTGCGACTTCAATTTTTGGAAGCTCAACCGCAGGCGCCGCACAGAAAGCATCTTTAAGATCGGTGTTTGATATACCCATCACAAGTGCAACAACCGCTGCCAAAACCCCAACAATCCACGCACCAATTCTTTTCGTAGGTAGAATCGTCTTTAGGATTCCCCAAATTTTTAAGCCTGTCATTTATTCCCCCTCTGTTACATTTATATCGGTTTTTTCTTCAACTTCATCAATACGCTTATGCGCCCTAACTGCCGTATCTTTGGCGTCTTTTATTCCGCCCTTTGTTTCCGCTACAAACATTCCGCTTTTGAAAATGAAAGTCAAAAGCGTTAGAATGACTGTCAGATTCCCAAGAACTAAAACCCCAACCGAAACATAAACGCTCGTTGGAATTGTTGCTACCGTTTCACCCATTTATCACCCAAGTTGGATAGTTTGGCATTACATACGTGATCAAGTCTTTTCGGCGGTCCACTGGTCGAACTCGAACACAAGCGTCGCGTTTGGCAGCTTCCACGACTGAAGTCGTAGAAGAATCCCCACCGCCCGCTTCAATAATTTGATATTGATTCAGACAAAGTGAAACATGAGTTAAGGCTTTTGGCGCCTTCCCATAAAAACATAAAGCCCCAGCTTTTGGTGTCGGCAGAGTAATACCACCACTCATTAGAAGCAAATCGTGAAGTGACTGACAAGTTTGGTCGCCCTTTGGGTCTGCGCCAACACTCTCAAGTACGAATTGCACAAAACCGGAACAATCAAATCCCCTCATAGGGTTTGAACCACCCCACACGTATGGCACTCCGATAAACTGCATTGCGTACTCAGTGACTAGCTTCACGCTTTTCCTTTTCTAGTTCTTGTAAACTTATTGCGGCCCACTCAGCTAAATCCATTGGTTCAGGTAGCCAACTTGCCAATTGCGCAGGCGTACACTTATCCACCGTTACCTCGTCGGTTCGGTTAGGAAGATGATCAAGGTGTTCCCAAATACCGCCACGGCCAAAGTTTTTCATTCGCCACGACCACTGGCCACGACGCCAATGAGCAATATAATCAGGACGCTTGCAAGTAGCGACGTATCCGATGAATGCGTTTCCGGATGCGCCAATGTGAATAGGACTTGAGTCATTTGTTAAAATCACCCCGCAATTTTGTAGCAGATAAGTCATACCGTTTAAGTCGAGTTTATTTCGAAGGTCTATACAACCCTCTGTTTTTACATCAACTGTACCACGGTTATCGTCCATATCTTTACCAATAATTATTGGCGTGAATTGAAGCCCGACCAAATACGTGATCAACTCATCCCACCAATCTTTTGGAAAGGTCTTTGTCTGCCAATGTTTCCCTGGATGCAAAACGATTCGCGTATCTTCGGGAAGATCAATAGGCTCAGAGTAAAGTTTTATTTCTTTTGAAGCAATCGGAAGTGTACAACGAAACGCCGATAAAGCCGGATAGTCGACCGCGTTTACAATGCAATGATTGAGAAACTGCCAAGCAAGGTCTGTTTGTTGGTGAATCGTGTGAAACGTCAAATAATTTTCTTCAATTGGCTTTACCTTGTTAAGGTCGAAAACTTCTTTGAACTTCAAATGTCTAAACACTTCTGGAATATGAGTCGCCAAAGAAATCTCAGCCTTGTCGCCAAATTGCTCAAGCGCATAGCGAAGCGTTGGCTCAGCACACACTTGGTCGCCAATCCCGCCCCAAGTAGTGAGCAAAAGATTTTCATGGACACCACGCTCGATTGCTTTCATCGTTCGGAACCCAGGCATCATATGAGCGGGAATTAAAACTTGATCCATTATCCTTCCCACTCAATATCAACTTGCTCACAAAAAACAGAACTCAAAAGTCCAAGCTCTGGAACTGCGAACGCGCCCGTTTGGTGTGCGACCGTTATTGTTTGTCCAGGGGTAACGTCTGCCGTGTGAGTTTCAACTTTAATGCTGGGTCGCTTATGCCAAATGTTGCCAGTAATTTGTGGTTGTCCCAATGCTCCGAACGCTGGGCCTGTAACAAACTGAGCCGTGTTGTATGTTCCCCCAGCTAAGTTCGCACCGAAATTTCCTTGAGCGCCGCCGTTTGAACCCCAGGCATATCGCGTGTTGTATTTCGTAATTACCGCAACGAAGCTTCCGTTTAATGGCTCAATAATATCTTCAACAATACCGTATGAGCCAATCGGATTCACAATCGTTGGCGTTGATTTATCTACGTTGTCACCTGAACCAAGAACGGGAGTTAAAACTTCCTGATTTCCCCAAGCGTAGATTCTGTTTGAATCGTCGATCACATAGTTCGCGGACTGCGCAACCGCGATTCGTTTACAACCACTTGTTAGGCCTGTTACTGTGACTGGCGAAGATTTAGGAAATATATTTCCTTGACCAAGTTGGCCTTGGCCGTTATTGCCCCAAGCGTATACAACACCGTCACGAGTTAATCCCAGACCGTGTTCCGTACCTGCCGCAATGTCAGCGAATAAATATCCGCCGATCACAAGTGAAGGCGAAGATTTTGTGACGATTGTGTTGTCGCCAAGTTGTCCTGCGCCATTGTATCCCCAAGAATATATTGCTCCGGCTTCTGTTAAACCTAAAGTAAACCCACCGAGACCGCCTTGGGTCTGCGTAGATATTTTTGTAAAATTCAAACTACCGACAACGAGTGTTGGCGTACTGAGTGAACCAAATGTTCCAGTACCAAGCTGCCCGACACTATTGTTGTCTCGGCCCCACGCGTATGTTTCAGTCGTAGAAGCTTTTGCAAAAATTGTGTTCGGTTGACTAACGCTATCTATGTCAAAATAATTTCCCTCGTCAGTCCAAAAATCCGTGAAGGTTGTTCCTGGCATAACTTGAACTGGCGTTGATTTATCAACAATAGTCCCGTCGCCAATTTGGCCGTGTTGATTTCTTCCCCAAACATAAAGATTTCCGTTTTCTGCGAGACCAACACAAGTCGAGCCGCGAACTACTTTCTTAAAACGAATTCCACCAACAACAAGTGTTGGTGTGCTTTTTGGGACAGTCGTGTTGTCACCAATCTGGCCGTACTGATTTTGCCCCATGTTTACCATTTGGCCGTCAGCGCGAACAAATGGCGCTTTCCAGTTTTGACCAAGTAGAGCAACGGGCGAAGTTCTGTTTGTAACTGAGCCATCACCAACTTGTCCGTTGGCATTTGCGCCCCACGTCCACACGCGACCGTATTCATCTAAACTTTTTGTTGGATGAAACGCGCCATTTTTTACAGTGTGGCGCTCTGTGAATGAAACCTTAAGTGTTTTAACACCTGCGGGAACAATAAATGGTGTGCTTAAAGTGCCGTCACGGCGAATTGTTTTTTTAGAGTAATTCTTCATTTGTCACCTATCCTAAATAATAGTCAGTGCCGTCACACAAGATATTCCATGAGCCGTAATTTGCGCGAAGAACATAGTCCGACGCAAGCCCCTCGATTTTTGTGGCGGGACTAGGACGAGTCAACGTCACTGAGTTGGTTCCGAATTGGCCGAACTGATCTTTGATTGTGATAAGGAAATTCGCCGACGCGGCAGGAAGCTCTACTGTGAACGCGGCAAGCGTTGTATCGCAAAGTAAAATTCGTTTTGCGTCGCCGCTCGTGAGAACTGTGTTGGCCGAAATGTTTGTAATACCTAAAGCGCCCCAACCACCTGAACCTGTACCTGCAACGGACAACCATGTTGCGCCATTGTCGTACTGAACTTCGAGAAGATCGGTCACGTAAATAAGCCGCCCAGGATTACCTGGGGCAGGCTTTGAGGCGTCGGGATAGTTTTCAAGCCTAGAAGATAATTGCGCAAGGTTAGCCGCCGAAAGTGTACCCTCGGGCGTGACATTGCTTCCCAATAAAAACTGAAGAACACTAGCTGCCGCCCGGTTTAGGCGGACGTTTTCTGCTGCCGTTCCGGAGTTTCCGATATGTAGTTTGTCGTCGTTGCGAAGGAATGCTCGTTTGTTCGTTCCGGAGTCGAGCTTTACACGGCCCTCGGTTGTGTTGTTCCAAATACGACCTTGCGTATTGGCTACGGGGTCCGCTGCTAGGTTTTCGAGTGACGCTTCTTTGATTTCGCCAAAGAATTTTGGCATTTTGAACCCCCTTTTTCACGGGCGTTGGGCCCCCGCAATTCGATTGTTGTTCGAGCCGCCTAACAAGTCAAGCGGCCCATCCATGGGCCTAGACGCCCATCCTTGGCCTATATTAAATTAACCCACGCACCATTTTCATAGCCTCGGAATTTGTTGCTTGTCGTGTTGTAGTAAATTGCCCCATTTTGGGCGCCCCCAGTAGGGTCAGCCGCCCTAACTGGAACACGAGCAAAAAGACCTTGAAGCTCAATAAATCCAGAACTTGCGTCATCTACCCCAGAACCCGCATTTAGCGAAATGTAACCGCCAATACCGCTAGAGGAACTTGCAGTGATAAGTTCTATGTTTCCGCTATCGCCCGCCGTAGGTGAGCCCGTATAAATAGCAATATCGCCAGTTCTGTTACCAGACGTAGCGGTATCACCCGTTTGTAGATTGATACTCCCGGAGTTATTTATACTGGAATTTCCAGTGCGAATATCAATCAACCCCGAAGCCTCGCCTAGCGAAGTTCCCGTTCGAATGTCTATTCTTCCAGACAGTCCAGTTCCCGCAGTTTTGTTACCGGATTCAATTAAAATTCGTCCCGTTGCCGTGGCATTTGCGCCTGCATTGTTGGACGTAATTAAACCCAATGCTCGGTCGGACTGTGTGGTTCCAGTGTTACCTGTACGCAGTACCGAAGCGGTAACGCCACTCGGAGTTGTACTCGACTGCATGATTTCCATGTATGTATTTGCGCCGGAATCGTACCAACGAATTATACCGACTGTGGCACTTGCGAAAAATATATTTCGGCGAACATAAATCTCTTGCCAGTTAAAACTACCAGTACCCAAGGTATACGTGTCTGTGACCGAGGGATTCAGGTTGCCAACGATGTTAACGGTGGGGGCGTTTAGGGTAATGTTCCCTCTAGTACCACCCGCAGAAGTTCCGGTTCTTAAAGTAATAGCCCCAGAATTCCCAGTCCCCGCAGTTTTATTGCCAGTTTCAATTGAAACTGGACGAGTCTGAGCGGCGTTAGCTGTCGCATTGCTTATTGTATAAACGGTTAAATCGCCGACCAAAGATGCGCCACTTATTAGACCAAGGGAACTAGCGGCTCCCGAGGGTGTAGTTAGTGCGCCCCTAATTTCACCATACGTGTTACCCGCAGAATCAAATAGACCGTAGTTAGCACTTCCACCCGCGCCTACTGCGCCGAAGCCATTGCCATGAACTGCGGCCCATGCGACGGCAGTAGAACCTAAAATATAAGTGTTGTTCGCCGACGGGTTAAGGTTTGTACTTGCAATAGAGTTTGTCGAGCCAATCGAAAACCTGGAAGTCCCGCCCGTGGAAAAATTTAACGTATCTGCGCCAGAACTAAAAAGTCCTGTATTGTCGTCACCCGTAAATGAATAACTTGGCGCCCCCGCAGTTCCTAATGGGGCTAGAAGTGGGAAGCTTGCGCCGCCGCTTGGAGTGACCCAGCTTAAAATTCCGTTTCCGGCAACATCCGTTAAAACCTGTCCGGCGGAAGCTACCGCCCCAGGTAGTGTAATTGTATAACTTGATGAAACTGAATTCGGAACTTTTAGTCCTACAAAATTAGTTCCGCCAATATCCACAAACTTAAACGTAGGGGATGCCGCACCACCATAAGTGGTAAAAATAACTTCCTCACAATATAACTCAAATAAATCTTCACAAAAAATTCCGGCGTATTGGCTAGTGCCGTCGAGGTAAAATTCTGACGTTCCGTTGGTCAGTATTGTTTCATTACCGCTGCCTAATTTAAGTATATCTATATCAAGCGTGTCTAAGGAATTTCTTGCCCGCAAAGCTTGGTTGTTATCTAGGCGAATTTCTACGCCTGTAACTGAATCAGGTGCCAGTGGTCCGCCCCCGCCAGAGGGGCCGCCTAAAGGGGAACCTAAAATTGTACGCATTGTTCTGTCTAAAATTCCCATAGTTTCCCCCTAATTAAAAAATTAAATGTCCCAGGCCGAATCCCACGTCGCCAAAGATTCTTGCATCTTTTCAACGTCTGTGGTTGCGCCGACATAAACATATTCCGTTTTCAAGCAAGGACCGCCGTGAACCGTGTTCGCAAGCGCCTCATATTGCTCAGTCACACGGGGTACGCCGTCATATACACGTCGAACCTTTATGACTTCTTTACCCAGTGCCTTTAATAGCTCGTCCGCATTTGTATCTGAACTCATGGTTTATCCCCCGTCTTATTAGAATTTTCACTAGAATCATGAACAAAGTCACTTATCTTCTTTGTCGCACGGCTATCGCCCATGCGCCAAAACAAATGTCCCATCACTACACCCATTAAAAACGTAAAAATCGGGTATTTATAGGACCACTCGATCATTACGTGGCTTATCGAAGTCTCAAAGCCTGCGGTTGAAATCACATAAACATCCCAGACCGCAATCACGATGACTGTCACTAAAATGAAAATCTTGGTCATTGCGGCTTTGTTCATATGAGAACCTTATCCTTGTCTAAGTTAATGCAGACCCAAACGTCGTTGGCCCCAACTGAAGTGTACGCAATTCGCAAGGTTAAACCTGCAAAAACTTTCGCGGGGAAATTGGCCTTTGGGAGCGGTTGGTTCAAAGTTGTGAAATCCACTCGCCAGCCCGTGACACCTTGAAACACCACGCCAGCAATCGGGTGAATGACTTGCATCGCCCAATGGTCACCCTTAACTGCGCCGTCGATTAAAATACAGCTAGTCATCACAAGCGCGTCGTCAGTAATTGCAATGTCTAAGTTTTGCGTGGTGCCAGCCGTAACAGTAAACTCATGCCCCTCGGCGGCTTTATTGAGTTTTATTTTTTCAAATAAATTTGTATTTTGTGGGTCGAAGGTTGTATTGCTTGGCATATTATTCCTCAGTCCATTCAATAGTTATCGACAAGTCCGAACCCGCCATAGTCACGCCAGCTAAGTTGATCGCCAAGTATTCGTTGTCGTTATTTAATGTAATTGTTTTTTGAGGCGAGTCAGTTAGCGAAAATAATTCCGCATACGACGAAACAATTGAGTTTTTACCGGAAATCATTTTTGACACACTTACAAGTGTCCCGACCGCAGCCCCAAGCGCCGACGGGTTAGCTGTATATGAAAACACACTAGCCGTTGCCGCCGCATCGTTAGAGTCATACGGAACCGCAGTTAAACTTGCGCGTGTTCCGCCAGTATTATCAGCCGATCTTTTAATTAACAAAATATCTTGATAGGAGGCGTTGTTCTGAAAACCCGTAAAATAAATTCTGCGAATTTTTACTTTCTTTGTGGCCGAGCCTTTTATTAAAAACACGTCAGTAGGGTTCGCGGCCACGGTCAAACTATTTATACTTGCCGCGTAGGTCGGAATGTTTTCGGCTGTGGAAACTTTAATCGCGTCACCGACGTTTCCAATTAACGTGCCGTCAGTGTCGCCCTTAATCTTTGATTGCTGATTGCCATTTGTTTGATTAGCACTCGTCGCCAGTGTCGGCGACGAGTCATCTTGAATTTCTATCGAGACTTGCGGGTTATCCGCCATTCAAAACCCCTACTTATGCAATCTTAACTGAACAAGACGCATAAAAATCTGAAAGCGCATTTAAGTTTAGCGCCTTGATAATTATGGACTGAGTACCGCTTGCGCCTGTAGCAAATTCACCTTCCGACATTTGACCATGAAAAGAAAATTGACCGGGGCCGCAAATTGCATCGGCAATAATTGTTTCCGCGCCGTTGTCGTTTAAGATAACTTGAAAACGTGCATCACGAAAGCAAGAAACCATAAAATCTAGGTTTTCATAAATTTCTGAAACTGCAAGCGTCAATGTTGCAACAGTCACCAAAGTTAGTGAGCCGCCAACTGTACCACGCGCACGACGACCGTCGCCAGTGACAGTGCCGAAAGTTACGGGCACTGGAGTCGCGCGAAGTTCCGCGTCAGTCAACGGGCCAAGTACGTCAACAGGTGTTGCACGTAGCTCGGCGTCTGTTAATGGGCCAAGAACGTCAACAGGCGTTGCGCGTAACTCAGTGTCTGTTAATGGACCAACAACACCAAGTTCATTTGATGCGTTTAGTGGTGCCGCAATTGCGTTACCAGAGTTGTCCTTAAACGCAAAAGCAAGCGAACCATTTTTAGCTGTGACTGCCTGACCTTCTTGAACCGCTCGAAGGGCTAAACCTTCCTGCGATGCGCCTTCTAACGTGGTGAAACTCTCTCGTAAATCTGCCATTATTTTCCCCTTTAGTTTATGCCGTTAATGTCTTTGTGATGCCCTGTAAATTCAGGCCCACTGATACATCGGGCGCCCCAGACCTTTTCTCAAATATAATTTCAATTAAATCCCCAATTTCCAATTCCCGGTATGGATACCAAATAAAACTATCCGTTGGTTTAGCCGGGCCAGTGCGTAGATCGGCAATAACAATTCCATTCTTTAGAACTTGAAACATTGACTCGAAGCGACAACTAACAGTCAATCTGCCAATCTCTAAAACGTCCGGAAATGTGACGGTGTAACTAAATAAAGTATGTGGACCCACGCCCACGGGAACATCAAAATAGTCAAAAAAAAAGTCGTCGACTGCCGCCGCCTGCCCTGGAAACCAACCCTTAATAATGTCGATTGCGTTCGACAAGTTGGTTATGTCGTTTCCGCCGTCATTCAGGGTCAATAGGCCATTTGATAGCGCCCGAATAACGTCGCTAGAAGCTGCAAAGGTCGGGTAGTCTTGTGGTGGAATCGTGTAGCTTGAGCTTGCGCCGATTGATACGCCCGTATCAAGAAGGTCAACGGAATTTATGAGGTCATCATTTCTTAAGATTTTGCTCATATATCCG
>Ga0105103_10000085_pt1 | contig 44742 bp, 96 predicted proteins | sample PPLLaktember2015_2_FD_79107 | JGI IMG/M metagenome (GOLD analysis project Ga0105103, IMG submission 79107) | Freshwater sediment microbial communities from Prairie Pothole Lake near Jamestown, North Dakota, USA - PPLs Lake P7 Core (6) Depth... | ecosystem: Environmental > Aquatic > Freshwater >...
CCCCGTCCCTTATGTAATCGGTATGGATATTGTCCTTCATAAGCTGATGGTCTGTGTGCAGGTCTATTCTTTGCCATACCAGTAAATGTAATCTTATTGCATATAAAGTTATTCTTAGCTTTATAACGCAACTGTTAAATACTTCGAAATCATACATAATTGTGGTGAAAAACAAATGGTAGACATTATTGGTTTGATCTCTGCAAACTCTGGTCTGATCCTTATGATCATATCACTGGTACTCGCATTGGTCGCAAGGTATTTCCAGACTAAGGCAGCGGCACTCGCTGAAGTTGTTCAGGCAATTGTGGACTTAACACAGAAATCTCTCGACGCTGTAAAGGACGGCGTTGTAGATCAGGAAGAGCTTACCGTAATCCTCGAAAAGATCGATGCAGCTAAAGTTGCTATTGAGAATGCAATGGCTATATTCTTCCCACCTGCAACACCCACTGAAAAACTCGGCGCGATTATGTTCGGGTACAAGAGTGACGAGCTTGGAATGGCTCTCGCAGGACTTCAAGTAGCTGAGATGAAATTGGCTAAGAAATAACCATCATATTCTTTTAAGCCAATTAAATGAGGACTGAATGCTATGGTGGACGATATAGCTTTGATTGCAACAGTGGTGGGGATATTCATCCCGATCATTGGGTTATTCATAGAGCACTTCCACTATAACGCTCAGACCCAGGAACGATTAGCAAGACTTGAAACTAAGGTAGATTTATTTTGGTCAGCACTCGGTCAGCAACTTGCCCCGATGCTACTTCGTGGAAACCCTATTCCTACAGATAGCCCACTCGCCTTATTACTCAAAAAATATCAGAAGTGTTGCTCTATAAATCCAACATGCACTTGTGAAGATATGGGTAAGGAAGAACATATAAAGTTGATAGAACTTCTCGATGAAGAATCACTAGACTTCGATAAAGATCACGACGCTGGGGAACGGCTAATAATGTCAATGTTAGTAGCCGTGCTAAAAACACAAGGTGAAAATGAAAAAGGAAAGGTCTAGGTGGCATATGAATAAAGCAAGTCCAGTACAATCAGGTAGTAAACTTGCAGAATTATTGGAAAAGTATCATAAATATAATAATATATCTCGTAGTGATCGCGAAACTTTAATAAACTTGCTCGACAAAGAGATTACTATGGGCAATCACGACGTTGAGGATAAACTTATAATGGTTATACTCCAAGCCGTTTTGAAAGTCAATCTGGTGTAACCATGATACCTACTGATCTTGTGATAAACACACTTAACTTCATCGACATTGTACTTGTAGGTATATTATGTATCTTATCATACAAGGTTATTCATTCGTTCGATAAGTGCGGTGGATTTAAACCCTGGTGGTTTGCAATTCTACCATATGTGTTCGTGTACAGTTTTATTAGCAGAATCGGGATATTTTTAGCGCAAGCTGATATAATTCCGTTACAATATCTCAATGTAATTATAGCTTCATACACAATATTCTATCTAGGGATGATTGCATTCTTGTATGGACTATTTAAAATTTGTAGTCGTGTAGATAAACATATCGAGGAGTGATTTAAATGCCATTGCGCTGCGGGAAGCAGTATATCGGTAAAAACATCGGGGAACTGATGCGTTCAGGTCGGAAACACAAGCAAGCGGTAGCAATCGCATTATCGCATGATCGTAAGTGCAGGAATCCGAATACAAGAAATACGCGCGGCATGAAAAAATGTATTATCAATGTGATGTCGCGCACAATGTTTTCTAATCCGAAAACAGCTAGAAAAGCGATTTCCCGTGCATTAAAAACGTGCAAACGGAAATTATTATAAAATTCAAAACTTTTTTGAAGTAAGTATTTATATGTAGAATGCCTATACTTTGTTTGGTGCGAAGACAATGACATGCAAATGCCACATGATAAATGGGCGACGTGTTTGTACTTCACCAAGGAGACATACTATGGTTAAGAGGAAATCACACAGAGTCCACCGCCGAGTCGGTGCAAAGCCTGGCTTCAAGAAATGTGTTATCTCAACAATGAGAAGCACGAAGTTCAAGACTGCAAAGCAGGCTCGCAAGGCGTTCTCAAAGGCGTCTAAGAAGTGTAATAAGAAACTCGCAATGAAGGCGAAAAAGACCCGCAAGGGTGGACGCAAAGCCAAGCGCCATTGCAAATATGGACACCTAAAGGGTTCAAAGCGCTGCCGTAAGACCCCGAAACGCCGGTAACTTTTAAGGAGTGACTGAGCATGGTAAGGAGAAAAGGAGCACGACGCAAAACTTCTAAGAAGGTTGTGAGAAGGGTAGTTGGGAGACAAGCATACGTTTGTAAACCCATCCGTGGATCAAAGGCAAAGTACAAAAAGTGTATCTTGACCGCAATCCGCACCACTAAGATCACAACGCGCAAAGGCGCACAGAAGGCGTTCCGCGCAGCCGCAAAGAAATGTGGCGCACTCCTTGTTGGCGTAAAGGCTCGCAAGGGCGGACGCAAAGCCAAGCGGAAGACTGGAGCTCGCAGGAGTCGCAGGACTCTCAAAGGGTTCCCAGGATTTCGTCAGATGAGTACCCGTGGAGTATCCCGCCGAAGAATGGCAGGACTTCCAGCGGGAGCCGAGAAATACTTCGGCTAAACACATCTTTTTCTTTTTAATAAGTTCTTTCTGATATTTCTTCAAGAATGTAATGGATTTTTTGATAGCATGATCTGTCGTCGCCTTTTCCTGGTTCTGGAGAGAATAACTGATCTGCGGCATCGTGGATTGTTTTAATTTCATGATCGAAAATAGTATGGCGTGTCACGATGTAACACTTATCCCGTTCATTATTCGTTCTATTTCTTTCACGTACCAAATTGGAAGGTGATGATCATCAGCCATTTCATGAACTATACGCAATTGGTTTTTTGCCCATCCAGCAGTATTGTTCGTGTTATACAACGAATTTAGTCGAGTTTCTTCAACTCCTACTGTAGCAAGATATTTCCCGCAATGGGGGCATCGTGTATTCATCGTGTATCACACCTATTTAAAAATAATCCCCAATTTATTTTCCATCGTACATTACATTCTTTACAAAAAGCATATTCTGATGTGAAATTCGTTCGGTTTTTTCCACATTGTGGACAAATAGACGTATCATCTTCTCTTGGATTAACGGTGATCATTCGTTCTCCGCGCGGAGTACTCCTCGCGCGTGGTGGAATTGTATAAGCTGCCGGTTTCCCAAGTAATCCTAGTAATACCATTGTATCCGGATTATCTTTGCCATCGAGATACATCATATAACTGATGATATCGGATTCACAACATTCGCGAGAGAAAAAGTAGAATATATCAGCCTTAGGATTATTTTGCTGTTCTCTATACCACTTTATACTTTCTAGTATATGACGTTTTAATTCATTCCACTTCTCTTCTGCGGTAAGCCCACCTGCGCATACAGAAATATTTTCGCTCATAATCCACACCCTTCGTGAGCCATAACAAACTCGACACTACGTTTCATCAGGTCGAGTGATTCCTGTTTCATACCACATTCATCGACATAATACTGCCAAGAATTGATGTCCGAATATGCATTTAAATTCATGATAACGAAATCACCTCTATTGATGGTCTATCACCGTGAACGTCGTCTCCCGGTTTCATGGCAATCAGTTGATCTCTCTCACTTGCATACATTTCTATATATTCTGGTTTATCATCTTCTATACAGTGAGCGATCATATCGTTGCACTCTTCTATCAATTCTTTCCGCACAATATCGAACAATTCCAAAGATTTTTCTTTAGAGAGAGTTGCAAATCTGGTAAAGTGCGTGTCATAATTGACAATAGAAATAATGTATACGAACTCTGGTTCAGACATATTTACCTCGAAGATGCAAATAATATTCCACCCGCAATTAGGAAAAACATAATTCCTATAAACCTCGGAACAAGATCGTGGGAAGAGTCTATAAGAATTAATCCTACAGAGCTGAATCCGGTAGCTATAATGATACCGATTGTTAATTTTAATAAATTCATGTTGGATTCCCCGCAGGAACTTCCTCTTTAACCCATTTCAAGAATTTCTCCATGGGTACTACAGGTCTGCGCTGTCCCATCTTTACGGTATCACTGTCATACTGGACTTCTTTACGATCCGATGAGATCCATAGAACAACTCTGTCGTTGTTAATATTCCCGAATATTCCTTCATTAAATCTCTTCGCGCGATACCATTTTCCTACCGCGATGTCCTCTTGTTTCAATTCTGTTTTGATCATAACTTTTCCTCACTGTGGTCTATATCCAAAATGTAATTTGGTGTTTTTACGAATTTCTTTTGGAGTGTATGGCTCCAAGAATTTTTGGATTTCTGGTAAAGTATCGAATAAAACCAGTGGCACTTCATACATTTTGTTGTTATATTCAACTTTACGTTTGAAATTCTGGTTCCATGGTCTTCGTAATCCTACTGCAACCTTCTTATGATTGAGTGCAATGTCGAGGGTTTCATCTCTATCGTCTACAACCACTACAACTTGTGGATCTGCGAACAAAACCGTCTTATCGAATGATATGAATATATCATCGTGCTCAAGATTGTTAATTTCTAACCAATCTTTAAGTTGTGGAAGATGATCCGGATTTCGGTGCGATGCGATGATCACATAGAAGTTCTTGCACATAAATTTTAAAAATTCTTGCGCTTCCGGAAACGGAGGATAATTCAACTGGTTCAAATGAACCTCGTCGAACAATTTGATTGCATCCGGCTTAGGAATGAAATCGTATATAGCTCCCCAGTTGTTACATTCATCCATAGTGGGGAACGGATACCCGTGCGACAATGCACACTCTCTTAAAGCGTTGTTAAAACCCCAAAGAGTCTCATCAACATCGACTACTGCTTTCATTTTCATGTTCATCACTTCACATTATAATTCGTTCAATGGATCAGGGAATGGACTATCGCAAGCGCATTGATCAAGTCCATCGCTTTTACAATTGCCATTACAATTACATGTGCGTGACTTGATTATTTCATGCGTAGTATTTTTAGCAAGTTTTGTCCGCATCTCCATTTTACAATCGTTATATGACTTGCATGCACTTTCAATGCAATCTGGAGTTTGTTTTCCGAAACAAGCTGGAAAAGTTTCCACATTATTCTTTGATTTTTCGTATATACACGAGCTGAAAACTTCACACCCGGTGTTACACGGCTTGCTTGTAATGTCGTACTTTCCGAAACATGCAGGAACCGCGCGAACAAACCCTGGTTTACTACCTTCAACCACTTTCATTGTTTGCTGAGAACTTGTCATACAATCCTGAATATCCACGTGTTTAGCTGCGGCATGTTCCTGAGATTTCAAATCCTGGAGTCGCTCAATTACGAACGCGGAATAATTCATCAGGTCTGTGTATTCATCGATCTTTTTGTCAATGTCGATACCCTCATACCCGCGATACGCCTTCAAGAGTGCTACTGCTTCAAGAATCTCAATAGGAACAATATCCTTAGGCTCTGTGCGATACATTTTGCCGCGCTGTTCTTTAACTGCCGCGACCATCTCAACAATCTGTTTATATCTACTTTCGGTCATTAGATCACATTCTTGATTTTTTTCTGATTTAAGTTCTGAAATTCGTTTCAAATATCTCTTTAATGTTGATCGTGTTCCTAGGTTCATTCCTACACCAATGCTCCAGTCCGAAGGCTCGAATTTTTCGAGTTCGTTGTTCATTTCTAATACTATTATATCAAGTATTTTATTTTCAGTCATGTTAATCCCATCCACCACAATTATGATCTGTGGTTGCTTCTTTTCCATCGTGAACCATAGAATCTAAATGATCTATGTTCGTCCTATCATATATTCCGATAAGACCGTATCCATTTCGCGATCCCCCGTCATATCGACACGCCCCGCCGATATTTCCGTGTTTTCTTCCATGTTTCCACGTTCCTTTTTTAAGGTCAAGTTCAATCTTATCCCAGTTCCACCATCCATCCTCAGGGTCGTGAACCTTTCTTCCAGACACTTCGGATAGTTCTACAATTTTGGTATAGCAAGTATTATCTGCAAATATTAGAGCAATAAGGTTCTTTTCTTCGTACATAATTTCACCACACAATCGGTTTTCCAGTCATTACAGACTGAATAATTGATAAAATGATTACAAATAGAACAAGTCCTTCTACCATTGCAATACCTTCTAGGAGCATCATAAGTCGTTCGTATGGTTTAAAGCAACCATACCCACATGGGTAAGCGTAAGATTGACCAACACACGTACCGCGATCCGATTGATTCATGTTAACGCCTTTATCATTTCCACCAACTTACAAGTTGGCTTGTGTCCATCGTCTTTAGCATTGAAGCAAAACGGGCATGCTCTAGTCATTACACCCCAAGAATCTTCATAATCGGTGTGAGATCCCGACCATTCCATAGATCTTAAAACCGCGATCATCTCTGCGCGCTGATCTACAAGAACGCTGTTGGATGCACATCCATTAATCTTCACGAAGTCTCTGAATAATCCAATATCTCGTTTATGCTCTTTTGCATCATCAGTATTCAAAGACATTACTCTGTCGTAGTATACATTTCCCTTACATAGCCAACAGGTAGTATTTGTGCATGAATTACATGCGTATTTAGCTCCGATCATTTTTATACCACTTCTCCCATTTTTTGTTCTCAGGATTTGGAATACCGTTTCCACGTATTAACCCGCATCCTTCGCAGGATTCAGCTTTACAGAGAGGGCATTCCGTTTCCTCTGTTGGTTCGTTCATTCTCCAGTCCTCATAAATTCTGTAGCTCTGCATGAACCATCTGGATTCTTCCAATAACATTCGAATCCTTCACATGATCTTTTTGATTTACTATATCCTTCTCCATCTAGACCACATGCATCTCCATAGTTATCTATCCGATCAGGACGAATATCGAGAAGATGTATACATACTCCGCATTTCCTTTGAAGGCAATTTTCTGAACACATCATGGATCTTCCACTCCTACGAAAATTCCATCTTTAATCTTCATCGGAACATCCATCATACTTTCACACCTATCGCACCATGTGTATGTCCAATAAATACCATCGGGTAGTCTCCTTATGATTTTAGAGTAATCTGTACGGAACATTCCACACACTTCTTCCCACGGAGTATCTACCAAATTCGGATAGAATAACATAAAATCTTCGTGACGGCGTTTCTTTTCCTCTTCTGTGATTTCTCTCCACGCATATGCTACCGCAGGTTCACCCTCTTTGTAAACATCTAGGCAACAATCAAGTTCCTTTGTCTGGAAATCCTGGAACGCCCCGGTGTAGCAATTTCGGCATTGGATCGGAACTTTCAATACAAATGTGTCAAACATTCCCATAGAAATCACCTTGGTAGTACATCAGTTATAGCATATCCGCCAAGTCGTTCACATGATGTAATTACAACTGGTCTTGTCATTGGGCAACTGAAAAACCTATGATTTGTAAGTTCTTCATCTTCTGTATGTTCTACTTTCCAGCATGCTTCTGTCATTGATGTTGCAATAACATAAACTATTAGAGATCCCCCGACCTCTACTTTAAAACATGAGTTTCTAATTTCCATAATTTTCACTCTGTTAATAGTTTCATTGAGAAACTACCAAGTTTGAACATCTCTTCGTTACTTTTTATCGCATCTTCCAATATTATTTTCCCTTGTGGAGTTGATACGAGAAGATATGGCATCATAGCCTGTGTGAAGTCAAGATATCCAATATCTACTTCTACGAGAAGAGATTTTACTCTATCGTGAATTATGCGACCAGAAATGTTCATGTTCAATTCTTTCTTTCCACCTTTGGTTATAATGTACGTAACCGGAAATTCAATCGTGAACGGGGTTTCTTTGTTCTCAAAAACAAGGATAAGTCTAGGAGCTTCATTCTCTCCAAACGTTCTCATCTCACCAATTTTCGAACACCCATGTTTCATCAGCATTTGCTTAATCTGTTCCACGGATCTTGCAATATCTACGACAGTTCCGGTGTAATGATATCCTTTTGGTAAAGTAACTTCTTTCATTTAGACCAGTCCTCACTTATAGATCCGATTTATAATCTTCTTCCCTCTTTTTCATCATTTCATAAGCATATGCGGTAGATATTCCCGCCGAACAGCCACGTTCTCCTTGATCTCGAACCACAATGTCCTTTGCATGTGGATTCATATACTTATCTGGACGATTGTCCATACAAATTCTCCCTGTAATTTTTCTCACGATTTATCCAGAACTCTTTTGAACTTCCGAGAACGCGCGAAAGCGATTCTGCCATACGATCTGTTAAAGGAACTTCCCCGTTAATCAAATAACGCAGATGATCCTCCGGGCATCCAAGTCTGCGCGCTAACTCTTCTGTAGAGTATCCCCATTCGTTCATCAAATCCTGAATAGTATCTCCGGGTGGAGATAGCCGCGCCATTTGCGGAGGAATATATGATAATGTGCGCTTGTTCATTTCAGAACAATACATTAACATAATCCACATAAGTCCGGTAGACATTGAAACCATAGCTGCTATTGGGAGATTAAGAGTAAGATCTATATCTCCCATCGCAATACATCCAATACCTGTGATATAACAAGTCCAGAAATTCATAACGGCTTTGCCTTTGAGTCCGTCGATCAATTGCGGGATGAGCATTACGGTGAATAAGAACCCGATAAATGCGAATCCCAAGTCCTGCCACATGTTTTCAAACCTCTACCTGTACTTTTGCATGTCTACCGTGAAGTAGTTTTGCATCTGCTTCTGATAAATGTTTGATCGGAAGTGTGATGATTAGATAGTTGAGTGATCGATCAACTTCTATAGATCCGCTTCCGATAAATGTTCTTCTATCTGGTTGATTCATTGTTCTCACCCGAATAACATTGCGATAGCCGCTACGAGAATCACGATTACAACCGCAATTGCAAGGAATCCCAGAATAATCAACGTCGGAAGCCAAACTACCCACCAAGGAAGGTTGGGCATAATTCCACCGTAGAACAATACCAATAAAGTTGCCTGTGTGGGCAACCAAAATCCAATTGACACGTTTGTTTTACTCATCTAAAACACCTTCTGCGTTTTTCATTCTGACCTTCTTTAGGAGATCATTTGCGGCGAAGAATATGCCTTCCTTTAGTGCCGCGCGTTGTTTCTGATCCGCCGTACCATCTTCGTGGAACAGTTCTGTACTCTCTTGTGCAGCAAGATCAATTCGCAAGAAGTAGTTCTGGATCTTATCAACCCACATCTGTATTTTCTCCTTACTGAAATCGCTACGATCTCCGTTCAACATCTGATTATATGCGAGTTCTCTTGTTAGTTTATCGTCGAAAAAGTCTGCCAATTTAAAAGCATTCGACTCAATCTTTCCAGTTTCTAAGACATACGATCCAGCCATCAATAACCGGATAACAGAAAGAATATGCTTCCGCCGTATATCCCCGTATCGTCCATCTCCTACAGGTTCTTGAACATGATTTTCAAACTCTGATACCGCCCATCCACGAAACGGATGGTAAATACGTGTTGTCAAAGCCAATGTTGCAAATGATTTCAAGAGTGTGTGCTCTGGTGTTGTTTTAAACTGTGGAGCAAATATATGTTCATACACACTACTGTTATTAGCAATCACCAGTTCAACCTCTTTCTTAATGTCGAACACCTGGATATCTATCAAAGGTGTTCCGGGAAGTTTGAGATTGCGCTCGATAACGTACTTTGTATGTCCAATGCCCATTACACGTTCAAGGGGCATGATGTAGCATCCGCGCACATCAATATCTGAGTCTTTGTGTGCGTACCCGTACAAATGTGACCCGGAGACGTTTAAATGGACAATCTCGTTGAACCAGTTTCCATCTCTCTGGATACTATTCACGATATTGTTCTTAATAATTTCATCGTTTTCAATGCATCCTAGTACCATGCGTCATTCACCTTTTTTGATCTTAACTTTACCATTTTCTCCAACAGTAAATATAAGATTCTCAAACACCTTTGATATTTCTTTTGGAAACTCTCCAGTAGTTTGAGGAGTCTGTGGTTCTCTGCTAAATTCAAGCCGAGCGACCTTCTGTTTGAGTATTTCTATCTCTGATAAAATCCCACGAATGAGATCCTTATCGAGATCATCTCCAGCTTGCGCCTTAGGATCTGACTTGAAATATTTTGTAGCCCATTTATATACCTCGTCGGTGGCTCCAAGAGTTACCATTGTCTCGATAATGCCATCAACCGGGTACTTATCCATGAGCTGCAATACGTCGTGTTGAATGTTACCTTTAGACACGTGGCATCTCCCTTTCCAGTCGTTCTTTCTCAATTCTGCATAAATTCTTATTTCTCATGTACTCGTCATATATTCCGAATATTATTATAAACAGAATTAAAAACGCTAATAACCATAGAATAAAGAATGTAAACACGTCTTTGAGAATTGGAAATGCTTTCGATGCTGTATCCATTATCGTTCCAATGAAATAAGCAATGGCGATAAACAATCCTCCGACAATTGTAATCATAGCTCCACGTGCTCCCACTGTTCTCGCGGTGCGTTTTAATGCACATTTAGTAGTCTTTTCAATCATTTACATCCCGTCCAAGAACATTTCATATGGATCTTGCGATGCAAGAGACATATTAGCCATTTCTCCACCGCCGCGATAATATCCGGCTACGTGATCATCATTCGAATCATCACGAAAACTGCACGGAGTTGGTTTGGGCTTCGGTGGAGAGTGTTTCTTTGTGACTTTGAGGAATATGAGTTCATCCCCATAATTGGCACGATAATTAAATTCTACTTCGTCTCCAACCTCAACTTTAGACCACGAAATAATATCTTGCGCGCGCTGAGATTCTGTGAAAAACGAATCACCATCAATCTCGATCTCTTTCAATCGGATTGCGGTCACTGTGCCAACTTTATTGTTGTACGCCATCGTTGCACCCCTCGAAGAAATCATCGGGTAAATCATCAAGTCGGTATTTTGGATGTTCACATCCTGCAACAACCATTTCTCCGCATTCCGGGCAATGATACATCCCAATAGGCATACCCGCGTACTGCCTCGGATCGTGCTTACAATTTATTTCTTGCATGATCCTTTCCTCCGGTTAATTTCCTCTCTCCATTGAGCCATTATCGCATCAATACGTGCATAGTATTCTTGACTTGTGATATCGAGTATCTTGCGATATGGTTCCCCAATGCTCCAGCAAGTCGGGCAATAATGTCTATATCCCTCTTCATCTTCATGTGAACATGCAGAGCATATGTCGCACCCGCACATAGAGCAGTTGTGGGACGTACACTGCATTGTCATTGGTTCCCCGCAGACATCACAATGCCTGTGACGTGTAACCACTTCTTTCATTTGTTTAGTTTCCAATACTACCATTTCAATCACCAACAATCGTAATCTGTGATATTCTTTTCCTTACCACAGATCAGGCATTTCATGGTAACGCATGTACCAATTCCGCCTGGAAGGAATGTATATTCGAACTTTTCACTCATCGCAGATCTGCTTGTACATCCAGCATGTTCTTTAGCAAATGCGTCTGCATTCTCTGGTTCTTTACCATACATTTTAAACGTATATTTTGCACGTTCTGTTTGGTGAAGCATATCATAGAGAGATATAGCTTCCATTTCTGTGAGTTTACGATCTCCAGAATGTAGTTCTGCCAACTGTTCTATCGTCATATTCCTTAACATGTTTTCACCTAAGCCCATACGGGCAAACCGAGAACGGGGTTTGAACCCTCGCCTCGGTAGTTCTCCATTCTATTCAAATCTTAATAGTTCTGATTCCTTCGAACTCAGACCTGACCTCTTCGATGTGCTGATTCATGAGATGTAATCGGTCTCCCGCGATATCAATTTCTTGCATGAATCTTTCGAAAGTAGCCTTGCGGAATATACCACCAATCGACATCGTTTTTCCACCGAACATTTTCAAGGTCTTGCGGCTTTCGGTAAGCCAAAAGCTGGGATCACTCTCAACGTATCGTTTCGGAAGTTTATCCTTTGTCAAAACTCCTTTGATGTTCAGGATTTCGTACTTCATTATGCCGCGCTCTACGAACGCGCGCACTTTAATTCTCACAGACGTATGCCCATGCCTCCTAAGTTTTTCTATACACTGGGGAAACAGTATCGAGAATAAACTCACATCCACCCATCGCTGTTTTTTATCCGGGTTTAAACCCCAAACCAATTTACTTGAATTTTGATACTGGGAGAATTACCCACTGATCTTTTGGAACTTGTGATCCCACACCGGATAAATCTCCATTCCCATAACTGTCAACATATCCATAAAATTTCATAGCATCTTTGACAAGTCCTACCGGGAGATGATTATCGAGATCCTTAATTTGTTTATCGGTATCTTCGAGAATCTTATCTACAATCCCAGGTATCAGAAGTGGAAACTTCTCTTTAACTGTATCCACATTCACTTCCCAAAACTGCTTCGGTTTATTGACAAGTTCAACTTCTCCATCGTTGAAAGTACCACTCTGTTTAATACGCTCAATACAGAAATCGAGTTCAATCTTCGATTGTTCCATTTCTTCTTTTAGTTCTTTCAGCCGCTTTTGAAGTCTGTAAGCATCTTGCAAATCTGACATATTAATCTCCGCACATATCAATGGCGGTTTTACAAACATTCATTCTACACGCAGGGCGGTAGTTGAAACATTTCGTTCCGGGGCAATCGAGTGGTTTTGGGTAATGCCTATCTCGAAGATAGACCCGCGCAGAAAATATTTCTCCTGGAGTCAACGGTCTGCTATCTATTCCAGACGCGCGCAGAAAATATTCTCTCCACGATTCGAGAGTCCAACCTTCGTCGTTCAAAACATTTCACCTTCCATCAGAAGTTTTTTAGTTTCTTCGACAGATAGTAGATCGTCCTCAGCAATCTTATACGATTCCATGAGCATAGTTCGATATCCAACAAGAAATTCATATGCAATTTCGTTAGAACGAGGAATATTTGCATTCAGATATATTTCTGCTACTCTACTCATAGATGTATATCGTAATACAGCATTTCGCAATCTTACACGATTTGCTTCTATCTTGGAATCTGCTTCCAAAATCTGATCAGCGAGTGTCTTTTCTTTTACACTTGGTATCATTTTTGGAAATACGCTTGCTAACCAAGTCTTTATCCCAATCGTTGTTCCCATAATTATCAGTGAATCCTCCGTTATCGAAAAGTTTATTTTCGATTTTCTTTTTCAACGTGCGTTTATTGTCGATACTGCACGTAAGTTCACCTGCTCTTCTTAGATTCCCTCAGAGTATCGCATACCCTGAAACGTGTTACAGACAATACCTGACCCTTTGGATCTCGTTTAGCACCATTAGCAAATTTCGTATCTGGTGAGATAAAGTCGGGTCTGTCGAGAATTTGCGTTACTTGCGACGGAACTATATACCACACTCCCTTTTCGGGTGGCGGGATAATCTGGTCTTCCGGCTCGAAATAAACGCGCCTGATGATCGGGTTGTCGTCGATAGTCTCAACAATCTCGTCCATCATCTGGAGCCTGAATAATCGTCCATCCGGCGGATACTCATAAACTGTTCCGTCAGATCTCTCAACACGAATAGGATGTGAATTTAAATTGTAAATTGTCATTGCATCTCCTCGATTACATTACTTTATATATATGTTTGGAACTAATAAGTTTTTCGGTCAAAAAATATTAATCTTCGTCTTCTTCCTCGTCCTCGTCGTCCTCTTCCCCGTCGTCGTCCTCATCATCCTCATCGTCGTCTTCGTCTTCATCGACTTCCATCACTTCAACGATGTGGAATTTCTCACTCTCAATACTGATATCAAAGATGTCGTCAAGCTCCATTTCCTCTCCCTCGATCATCTCAGTCATTTCCTCGTCGGCAAGATCAAACGCTTCGTTATTACTTGTCGCTGGCACTAGAAAATCCGCTATATAGCGAACATGATACATTTTGATTTTCTTTGTCCTGTTACTCATGGTTTTTCCTCCAATAGATCCCCGTTATGCGGGGTAAACCGTGCGCGGGGCATTGCACCCCGCAAGCCGCTATTCGGTCACGGTATTATTTAAATTCTTTATCTCTATCACTTTCGTTATGTGATATTTCTGAATCGGTTTTAAATATTGGAATTATCCAGCACGAAATTCCTTTATGACACCCGACAGCGCAAATATATTTTTGATCTGCTATATCACGCGGATAATATGCTCTAGTAACAAGTTTTACAGTAAAATCTTTTCCATCGTTGTCTTTTACAATCCTTCTGAATGATATTCTACCATCTTGTCGTCTAGAAGCGATAAGTACTGTAGATATGATCCAACTTTTATCACTATCAGTATATGATATTCCAGAATTCGATTGAGATTTGGTTTTAAAACTATCCGAAAACACGCTATACATATGCGGATTTGTTTTAATTGCATCGATTATCTGCAATTTTCTCCCAATCAATCGATCATAAAACTCGTCTTCTGATATATCGTATCCATTCCCATCCATATTCGTCACTTCTTCTGTTGCTTCTTGAACTCTTCCGAAATCTTTTTAGTGATTTCAGTAATATCCTTCTCGTTGAGACCGCAATCATTCATCAAGTGATCGCCAAGTTCCACAAGGAATATATGTGTATTTTGAGCGCACTTCTGAACTTGTTCTGGTGTCGCTTTCCCGGTAGCCACATCGTTCTGTGCTCCCGCAATTATAATAAAGTCTTCAAGCATTGCCATCGCGACGGGGCGTTCCGCGCAAAATATCTTTACCGGCTTCTGACCCGGTGATTGAAACCCCTTGTCTTCCATTGGAGAAACTTTCTCCGCAGGTTGTAGTGTCATAGTAACTTCTTTAGTCATTAACAATCCTCTTCTGTGTCTTTGGAACCGATCTCTTTTGTTCCTGGACTCTCCTTACTGTTCCTTCCACAAAGTTACTTACTCTGTGGCATTTCGGGCATTCGATTGATTCTGGAATATCTGATAGTCCAGTTTTCTCGAATACTCCACACTGTCTGCATTCGAACTTTAGTGTGCATCGTAACTTCATCGCATCATCCCCGGTTTGATACAATATTTACGAGGCGATCACGGATAACATCGGGATCTTCTCTACGGTTATACACCGTTTTTCCACCATTTGATTTAGAGTACTTTCCATAGCCGACTATCTCAATACTCTCGGTGATACACCTTCGCCTGTAAGATTGGTTCAGTTTCTTGAACCACTCATCTTTAGTACAGATTGCACGGTCTACATCAACATTAGTCGTGAAACACGGTATGTTGTTGTCGAGTAAAACGCGCGCAAACCTTTCTAACACCATTGAATTTATCTCAGATGCCGATTTATACGGCTCCTGTTTCTTTTGTTTCTTCATTGTTTTCGTCCTCCTCATAGACGTGTTCATATACATTTTCTGGTAATATCACTTGGTAATCAATTTCGCGCTCATCGAGTATATCCAAGAATCCATGGATGTCGCAAGTGCAGGAACATACTATGTCGTATACATTCTTAAATTGATCCCTCTCGACCAAAATAACTACACTATCCCCACACTCAAAACTGTACCAAATAATCGATCCCAAATTATAAAGATCCATGCGTTCTCACCTGAACTTGGATTTCTTCTCTTTTCCACGACGCGCGCGCTCTTCCATCTCTACAAATTTGTCGTGCCGCTGACACTTCACATCATCGTATGGATTGAAGTCAGCAGGACATGAAGTGGCAGTTTCCGTATTTGTTCTATACGGGCATCCGTCACAAAAATGATATTTACTTCCAGCCATTTTTACCTCGCATGCTTACATGCTTTTAGCATGAGTTTCTCAAAGCACTTTTCAAGTCGTTCATCGAGCTGTGTTCCGTTGTCCGGGTAATCCCCGACTTCTCGGATCACTATTGAACACAATGATACATTACCACTTGCAAGATAATCGCACGAGTGCCTGTAATGACATGCATCACAGACCTCGTACAATTCATCACAAAGAGGATCGTTTTCGTTAGTTTCCATCATTATCATCCCTTCAAATTGTACACTGGTTTAAGGACTGTTATGATTTCGGCAGTTGGCTCGATTGCATCTGTAATGAGTCTGTAGTCCTTGTAGCAATCCGGAGCCTCGTCCAATGTTCCTGCATTAACACTTGTGGTGAAAATGTGTGACATATCGTTTTCATATTTGTCCATAGAGAGAACACGCTTAGCCTGGGATCTGCTCATAACCCTCCCAGCACCGTGAGGCGCAGAGTAGTTCCATTCTGGATTGCTCTTTCCTTCGCAGATAATTGTCCCATCGCGCATGTTGAATGGAATAATCATTAGTTCTCCCGCGTATGAACGGATTGCTCCCTTACGGATCATCATGTCGAGTGGATCTACATAATTATGCACAGACTCAATAATGGCTATCGTTGTCGTATCTAATATGTCTGCGATAATATCAGACATTACTCTACGGCTAACGGATGCAAACTGCTGTGCTATAAACATGTCGGAGAAGTATGCAAATGCATCTTCGCCTTCAAGAAATGCAAGATCCGTTTTCCCTGCTTTCTTCTGGTGATACGTCGCAATCTTTAGTCCGAAATTTCTAGAACCAGAGTGAACGACGCTCCATAAGAACCCATCTTTGTCGCGGTCTATTTCAATGAAGTGATTTCCTCCCCCAAGTGTTCCGCACGAATTTACCACCTGCATCGGATCTGTTCCGATTCGTTCACACAGGTTAATGAAATAATTCTCTGTGAAGAACGGGGATTCGTAGTCGGTTCCCATCATGTCATTGAAAAGCATAGTGAACATATCAGCTTCCCCCTGCGCAGTCTTTAATATGGACACTGGGAGAATCTTTTTTCCACTGTGAATGTTAAACCCAAGAGGAATTGCCTTACGGATCTGTGTATCAACTTCTTTGAATTTAAAATCGGAAACGTCTATATCAAAACTCGATGCTGTCATACCACAACCGATGTCTACTCCGATTGTGTTAGGGCAGACCTTTCCGTTACACTTAACAGTAAGCCCGATCACAGATCCTTTTCCTTCGTGTGTATCAGGCATTATACGAACCGGGTTTGTAAACGGTTCTGTATTCAACATGGAAATGGTTTGAGAGATAACGCCCTGTTCAACGTTATCAATCGTTATGATAGCCTTCCCATATTTTCCTTCGAGTTCAATCATAATTCACCTCTGTTCAATATACTTTTCCATCGTTTTCACTGTCGCATCCATACGAACTGACTACTTTCTCGAAACCCAAATCTACAATACCATGACGAATACCATAAATTTTGTAGTTCATGGTGTATTCTGGAGACCCAGGTGTAGTTTCATTTTTTGAAACTTTGAACACATGACCGCCAAATCTCTCGTAAATCGAATAGAAACTATACGTTTGTTCATATGTATCGAGTAAGACTTGGTGCGATCTCCCGTCACTTCCAACGAAGAAAAATGTCTCTCCATTTGTAGCATCGTATAGATGGTACGAATCTCGGACGTACACGCATTGAAACCTGTACTGACTGTTTGGTTCGAGTTGCTCCGGCGTTGCCGTGGATAATGCGAATAGGAATCCCAATATCCCGATTAGTAATATAATCGCACCAATACATTTGGCAAGTTCCCACCCATCCCATTTTGTCATGTTCAATCCTCGCAGGGTTCGTCTCCATCATAGTCGTACGTGATCGCGGTTACATTGTTCTTGAAATAAAACCGCTGACCTTCCATAATACGCGCATACTTGATACCCGCATTATCGAGAATCATCATAGCGCCGCTTGTAGTAAATACCATCTCTTCCGCGTCGTCAAATGCTTCAACGGCTTTCTGGAAATCATTCACATCTACGAGAAAATAGTCCTCAGTAACTGCCGCATTGATGCGGTTTTTATTGTCGATACTGACAATCAAAATTGCCTTTTCAATATCTTGCTCCATAATAATCTACCTCTTTTTCCCATGAGGGGATACCGCGCGTAAGGCATTGCACCTCGCTAGACCGCTTTCTCAGCTACGGATTCGCGGTGTATATTGTCCCTAACCTTGCAGACTCCAGTATGGTTTGGACAATAATAGTATTGTATGTCTGAACTAATATATTTAACGACGCGCATACAAAGCGCCGATTTCAGTATACTCGCTGGAACGGGGCTAGCCCTTCCATTGGTTCATACATGCAACAATCGCCGGTGCAAGTAAGATTATGACAAGTCTTCGCACAACTCAAACATGTGCGTGGCGGGAAGTACTTATCTCGTTTTTGGAACAGTAACATCTTGTGAGCTTCCAAAGTTCCCCCGCTTACAAACTGATCCGCTTCCATACAGTAGTAAACTCCACCCGCGTAATACCCCGCCTTTATCATTGCGATTGAGAACGGAAACGGATATGTCTGGTAAATATATTCTCCGGTCATTACTTTATTTCCTCGTTCCAGCATATCTCATTGGTCATATACCCACCAACTTTTGCCTTTGCAAAGTTAATAGCAGTCGTTTCATATGTAGTATTATAATCGAGCGTGACTGTGTACTTCGTTCCTCCCCATCCAGTAGTATCTGGAAGTGCTGCCTTTGCAGTGATATTACCACTGTCTATAGAGCACACTTTCTTATACTCTGGAAGTTTTGGAGTAGAACATCCTGCAATAAGAATCATTGCAAGAATAATCCCGACTATCAATACCTTTGTTTTCATTCCTTCACCTCAACTTTACTCAATTCTGTATATGCAGCTTTAACTGCATTTATCATCGCCCTACGATACTGTTTCAGGTATTTTTTTTCTTTTGTATGATCATCGTGAGGACAATCGAGACAATTATCAGGGCAATCGCCGGGTTTCTTTTCCCTGCACTCAGTAACGCATGTCACCATTACGGAAGTATGAGCTTTTCCGTCCCATCCCATCTCCCCATAGATAAGTAATCCACCTACTGGAAAACAGATTGAAATGTTATTTTTCATACCCATTTGTCTCCTGGATGCATTTCAAGATACAGTTTCTTTTTCTCTGCGTCGCGTTTCATTCCCATACTGTAAGTTTCAATAAAGTCCAGATCCAAAATATCGCACAATTTCTTTATCTGAACAATTGCATCCGAAAGTTCAGATTGAGAGTATGCGCGGTATCCTTTGTAATCAAGTTTGGCTGAACCATGTGTTTTATCAGCCTGTGTTTCAAGCCTTACTATATGGAAAAGACAATCAGCGAGGTGCGTTATCTGCCGCGTGAGCATCAAGTAATGCACCACAATCGCCTCATCTCGTCTGTTGAGAATAATATATGGTTTTTCATTTACCATTTCTTCGCCCATGTTATAACCTCGTTAGTCTCGATTGAGACAAGATCTTAGAGTGGAATTGAACCACTATCTAAGATTATCCATGTATGATGTACCCAATGCTTAGCAAAGGGTGATGCCGGTGATAAGGTTTGACCCTTACCCCCGGCAGTGAAAGGCGAACCTCTCCACACCACCATTCTGTGCTTCGTTTGTCCGTACCCAGAATGGGAAATACGGCGAGAGTTTGGCAAAAGGGAGTATGCTTATGCCAGCCTGTATAGGATGTATCGCTGTCGAACAACCAAACGAACCCTGCTCTACTAAATCCGAACCTGACGTGTCGGAAACGGGTGAATTGTGTCCACCACCACCCCAACGGAGGAATGGCAAATTAAACCTAAACCGAAGGGGAACACCGTGAACGGGGCATTGCACCCCGCGCGCCGCTTTTCGGTCACGATAACTTTTTTGATTCTTTGCCCCATTTCTTTTCGAGTTCATAGGCTTCACGATACTTAGCCTGAGCTTCTTTAAACAACTTTGACATTTGAGGAGCGTACTCTTTCGAGATACCTATACAAAACTTGCATGGATACTTGGATAATTCTTGACGTATGCGTGCTAAGTGATTATCCAATTTTGGATCGTCCATACAATTCGGTTTATCCGAATCCCACGGAGTTCCACAAAAATCTCGTCCACAGATGCTACATGTAATATGATTGCAAGTACAGTCCTTGCCACACACATCGCATGTTACTGTTTCACTCTCTTCTTTCTTAGTTACTGTTTTTGTATGCTTCATTAAAATCACCTATGATCACGGTCATATTCCGAAATCTTTGCCATTACTCCCTGCCAGTAGTCGAGGAATCCTATGCGCGATTTGAACATCGGATCGGCATCTCGTAATTCTGCAATCGCGGGATGATTCTCCCACCACACGGAACGCGCCTTTGATGCACCGACGTTGAATCCTTTGTAAGTTTCCTCATCAACCATAGTCCACTTATGATGATATACCACCTGGCGCGCGCGTTTCGTGTAGTCGATAGTTTTACTCCCGCCATACGGAAGTTTGAATACATTATATGCGCGCTTTAAAATCGGCTCATCGAGTGTATCAAACCCCTCTACTTCGAGGAATGTGAGGGCGTTAATCTGCCCGTACCATGTAGTTATTTTTGCAATATCCCATACCGGATATTTTTCTGCACACTCTTTAACCCGGTCTCTAATATCATCTGGAAGATGGTCTATCGCACTTTTGTGGATATATAAGTTAGATCCGACACGTTTACCAATCATAAGTACACACCCACGTTGGAGAGCTATTCTTTACCATTTCGATACTGTGGAATCCGAGCCTGAGTACCGATGTGATATCATCAGCATTGACTTTACTCTTGATCGGTTTGGGAAGATTACAAATAAATTTGCCGCCACGTACCATGAGAGCCTGAACTTCCAGAACAATATCAAGAATGTTCGTATATTCTGGTTGAATGTTCAGTACACTACTTGCGAAAACAATATCATATCTCGTATTGAGTGCCTTAGGATCATGCACCCCATCAACGCGATTAGCACCAATTTCGTGCGCGGTTACATTAAACCCTTTCTCGCGTAAATACTTTGTTCCGAAAGCATCTTTACCCGCGCCATAATCGAGAATCTTATCTGTCTTTTTAGCTATAGATTCTACTATTTTTGGCAGAGTTTGAGTCCTGGAACACATGATAGAGTACGCGCGATTTACTTTTTTAATGTAATCTTCTGTAAACATTTCATCGCAGACCATATTCTCACCTGTGAACGTTCCTGTGTTCTTTCACGACATGCGCAATGTAGATGTCGCTTACATTACTACCGCGTTCAAGTTTCTCAACGTCCTCGCGCATATCCTCTATCTTATGATAGAATCCGACGTGTGTTGGATTATCTGCTCCCATATAAGCGGGAATAAATGTCGCCACTAACATAAACTCTGGGCTTTTTGGCAACGAGAAGTTATTGAACACATCTTTCTGTACTTGCATTTCTTTTCACCTCAAAAATTATTATGGAAGTGCGGCTCGCGCGCGCACTCCATCGAATGACTGACGGTACATTATTTCGCCGTTCAGGAAAACAAGCCTCAGCACATCGCTGTGCGGTATGCAGCTCTGATTCACTGTTGCGAAATGACCATCCTCGCATGACAGGGCAAGTTTCCCGCGTTTGGATGCCTTCCGCGCGTCTGATACCGGGCGTTTGTATACATCGTGCCACTCACCATTAATATCAATGGCTGAGCATTTGAACGCAAAGCTCTGGGTATCACGGTTGACTTTCTGCAACAGCGCGCCACCCATACCAAAGATAATGTTTGAAGGCGCGAAACGGTGCTTTTCTACCGCATCGTACATGATTTCCTTGATCATATTCAAGCTCATGTTATCGCCAATTATCTCACCGACATGCGGATCTAGAACCTTGTAGCCCTTTGCATTGATGTGACCACCAAAATGGCTCCACAGGCTCTCCAGCACCTCAACAGATACCCATTTCGGGTCGCCGCTATCGGGACGGGCAACGAATTTACCTTTGCGAGCCATGATTTGACCGTACATATCAGTACCGATATACTGGTCGATTGCACGTTTCCAGTCGTAAGAATCAATCACCATGGAAACAATTGCGTCGTCTGGTGCATTTCCTAGGACGGTCTGGTATGCAAGAAGCTCATTCTCTTCCCCGTAGCTCGTGATTGTTGAATGTTCTGCCGCATAAACAGATAAGAGCGTCGGAGCCTGTGAGAGTTTCGCATCGTAGTATTTGTTTGCGAACCGTTTACCGATAAGAGTATCACTACCCGCAAAGTTAACCAGGTGCGCCATACCACCGATACCCGCAGTTTCAACAGAGGACGCGCCACGGAACCCAAAGTCGTTCAGATGAACGATTGAAACGTGTTCCCCTGCCTTTACCGCCCACCCCTCGATCTCGGTCTTGATCGCGCGGCTTAATGTACAAACCGTAGTCGGATACCAGATAAGCTCCAGTAACCCTTCGAAGAAATTGGGAAGGAAATAAGCCTCGTCGTCGGTGTTCTCAACCGTCATAAGGACGTTCTTTACCGGCACAGTCATACCTTCCGGGACTGCCCGTATCATTAGAGGCAACGTCCCGCCGTTATCAGCGATACGCCGCCACCCTTTTTCGTTGAAGAATTTAAACCCGAAGACTTCTTCACAATCCATTATGGCTTCGTCGATAGTTTCATGTGTTACAACTCTACCCGCGAGATACTTTTTCAGGTAATACTGAGTCCCGAAGACCGTAGTTTCAGGGAAAACCCCGCCCCTGCTCTCCAAGTAAGAATATACCTTTCGAGTATTCGCCGGATATTGCATCCAGTGTGTTTCTTTATATGCATCGGTCAACTCTTCCGTGATATAATCAGCAAGATTATCAGCAAGAATCGCCGCAGTAATTACATTCTCTTTCATTTTCCCCACTCCACTCACGGTGATATATTAAATCCGGTGTAGTCTATTTTCTCTACGTAACAGACTTTCGCAGATTTATAGCCCATCCCCGCAAGAATCTTTAAGGCTACTGTTTCTAAACTTATCCGGTCAACCCCATTAGAATGACGATCACGGTATAATAACCGGAGTTCTCCTGCAAACCTAGCACTATCCGATGGAGAAACGTACCCTTCGACCACTACTGTATAGTGTTCAAATTCGTGCATGTGTTTGAAATACTCCCCGTCGTACAAATATAATACAGTAATTCCGTTCGTATTTCACCTCTCCCAATCGGGAACATCGTGAACGGGGCTTCGCACCCCGTCCGTCGCGTTTACGATCACGATACTTTGTTCATCTATCTATGCTAACTGTGGAACCTGGAACCCAATTGTAATGAGTTCGCCCTCGACAAAACCGATTGTATCAGTGTTGCCGCATCCATCGCTAAAGGTGATTGAACCACCATTAACAGCTCTTGGTGCTGGATCTGTAAATGATGCAACTACATTCTGTCCAATGTCTATGATTGTTCCATCAACAAACATGAACGTAGTAGTTCCTCCGTCAACGACACTCTGTACATCAGCAGTAACGTCGATAACTGCACACTCTGGATCGTTCTTATATGTTGCAGAAACGAGACGAGTATCGCACGGAACGTTCACTGGAGCAACAGTAGCAATTGTGACCTGAGCACATGATCCTTCCGGAACGTCTGACCATGCAGAATATGTTCCATTAACCATATCGTCCGGAACAAATCGTGTCCTGACTTCGCGCTGATCTGGTATTGGATCTACAGGTGTATCGCTGTATAGAGTCCAATCAGTCCACTTGTATGTAGTATCTACAGCCGGGTGGAATAATTCGTAGTGACCAACTTCCGGTTTATCTACAACGTATGTAGAACCTTCGAAATATGTAGAACTTGTTTCAGTGTATGCTGGAACCTCTGGAATCGCTGGGTGGAACAATTCATAATGACCAACTTCCGGAGTATCTACAACGTATGTAGAACCTGGGAAATTGTAATCATGTACTTCAATGTATGCATCAACTCCGGGAGTATATGTATACATCATATTATATCCATTTTGTGTTGGATCTCCACTACCAGTATAAACTTTATATAGTTTCCCATCGGTTGCTGTAAAGCAAGTTTCTCCACCACCACATGTAGTTTTAAGTTTTGCATGACCATCGTGAGTGGGTTCATTCACAATTGAATAATCATAATCCCACCAGCAACCAGTCCGCAAATACATCGGATCGTTTCCGTTTCCAGTGACCTCGTACTTTACTCCATTGATCTTGAAATCATACCATCCAGAAGTAACAACCTTTGCATGTCCTGTGTGTGTTGGCTCTGTAAACACACTGTAATACTCTGGAACTGCCGGATGATACAGCTCGTAATGACCAACTTCCTGAGTGTCTACAACGTAGGTAGATCCTGGGAAATTGTAATCATGTACTTCGGTATATGCTGGAACCTCTGGAACTGCCGGATGATACAGCTCGTAATGCCCCGTTTCATTCGTATCTACGACATATGTAGATCCGGGGAAATACGTAGAATTAACCTCAGTCCAAGCACCAGTTCCGGGAACATCTACCACATAATCCCTATAACTGTATTCTGTGTGTGCTGGAACTCCGCTAATCCAGTATCGGTACTCGGTGTGCTCAGGAACGTCGATAACCTGCGCGCAATCAGTAGATCCATACGTCGCATTGTCGATAGTCAGCTTCGGGATACAAAGCTCCTGTGGCTTGCCCCGATTAGAAACTGCATGACCAACGAACACAACCCTAGAGATCTGTCCGTCGAAAATCTGCACGATTGCATATTCTGACTGTCCTTTATCTCCGTCAGCTAGTCTTATACCGTAGATTCCAGCAGCAAGATCCTGAACAAACTTTCCGTCATGACCAAGTTCAACGTCTAACGATCCTGGGACTTTCTCGAACTTATCATAAAACAGTTTGTCAACGCGCGCACCATTGGTGAACGGTGGCATGAAACTACCATCGACTACACGCTGAATGTACATCTCTTTGCTCAACAGATTGTGCTGGCACAGGTCAGTGACAGACAGAGTTCCAAACCCATTCATAGTGAACTGTGAAATGGGTTTATACCCTCCGGCAACCACTGGTGAAACAGATACCATCACCATAAGGAGAATTACTCCTATAGCCATTAATTTGTTCTTCATGTTTTTTCCTCGTAGCTACGTTGGCAGGGTTTACACGCCACCCATTTAACATCGTCCGGGAACCGATGCACCAAGTATACTAGTACGTTTATTTTTTCGAGTTGATATAATTACGCCCATTTGGGCAAATGGATGTCGGGTTTGACCCCGATTTTTCGAAGCTGCTTATGCTCGCATCGTTGCCTCGAATCTTTCTCAACGACCCGGTGAAGCAACCGGGCATCCATTCTCCTGCGAAGACCACTGCTTCACTGTGATTAGTGTTTTGCCCCATGAGAACGGGAGCTACCCGTTTTTCGACTCGGTTGCGTTTTAACACGTCTGTCCATGCAGGAAAACCGTGAACGGGGCTTTGCACCCCGCGCGCCGCTTTTTACGGACACGGTGGTATGTATTCGATCTCGTTAATGTACAGTTTACCGTCTGCACCAATGATGATACGGCAATCTCCTCTCTGTCCAACGTAAATAGTCCATCGGGTTTCGTACTCGATGATGTCTAATTGCGGTAAGCGCGCACCACTATCCAGTATTGGTGCTGGAATTATCTGTGTGATACGGATCTTCTCTGGGTTCATTGGTTGTATTTGCATTTCGTCACCTTAAAGTCTGTTTACAATAATTTCGAACATCGCGCGTTTTCGCTTTAACTTTTCGATTTCTCGATTGTGCAAAGTTTCACGCATACTAATTTCTTCGTCGATTTCGACAATGTTTCTATATGCTATGTCCTTTGCTTCTTTGTCTGTGAAAATGTCTCCCATATTCTCACCTCATGCGCACGTTATCACACTGTTCCAATGGGTTATAATCCATGCACACACAACGAATACCCCGACACTTAGCGATATCATGAACATTCCGAATCCAAAGCTGATGAGAATATCAACCATCTGTTCAATAGTCCTTGCCATGTTATCCACTCATCCTTCCCCTCACCGGGATTGCATACAGGTTTTCACCCGCGCGCACACTTGCATTGAAGAGTTCATCCTTTACAATCTCACGGCTCTTGATCCTGAACAGGACGCGGATAACTCCGTGCCTTCCGTAATCGGCATAGAACTTATCGCTAACTACCGTCCAGAGTTCCCATCCGAGTCGTTTGTTCATCGGCTCTATTTCCTCACCGATCTTCGTGGTCTTGAATCCTTCATCAGACCACATCTTCAAAAGTTGTTCAACCGTTGCCACGTTCTAACCTCCTTTTAATTCTTGCAGCTACATCAGTCATTCGTTCGCGAGCCAAATCGCCGTAGTTTATAATTCCACCAGTGGGCTGATAAGAAACAGGCTGATACGATGTTGATCCTGCGGCATTACTACCCCAGTACACAGGGTAAACGCCTGATGCCGATGTGGTTGTCGTATACGATGTGTACGTGTAAGTCATAATTCACCTTCAAAAATTATGCGGGGCGAAGAGCCTGGACTCCCCAAAACCTCTCCCACCTATCACCATCGCAGGATCGGTAACAACCAACTTCCCGCGCGGGTGCTTTGCTGGGATCTTGGAACAAGTGAATTACTTCGTTCCCGTTTTCGTCCTTCTCTACTGGTTCTTTCTGAGGAACATCGAACCTGTGGTTAAATGCCTCGTCGAAATCGAATGTCTCAGTGTGAACAAAGATTGCATTTCCGAGACTTGACGGACTGCATCCAAACCCGCCGCCGGTGCATACTGAGTATGCATACTGACCAAACTTTGGATGTGATTCATTTTCAACAATCATACGGAGAACATCGCCCTTCATGAGCTGTACTCCACCGACCCACTTCATTCCATCGGGAGTAACATCCACCGGAACTGGTCGCTGTCTTCGGACAGGTTTTGATTTAGCTTTAGCCATTCGTTTTCACCTCGGAATAATTACCCAAACGGGCATATCGGGTGAGGGAGTCGAACCCTCCTTTGACCGTAACCAATACCCTGCAAGATCACTTTATTTCCATCGTGAATAATGGTATCCCCGCAATATCGGAACTCGCGATGTTCCGTGCGCTTCGTCATTGACACGTCTGCCCTTGCAGGAACACCGCGCGCGGGGCTTGCACCCGTCAGCTTCTTATGCGCGGTCTGATATTTTATCAACACGTTTTTTAAGTTCGTCGCAATATACTTCCATAAACTCCCCATCGTGCAATGGGCGAGCGTGGTATTTCTTTGTGTGAATGTGGTCTTTCTTCGAACGCTTCATTTTTTCACCTGAATTTGGTGGGTGTACCGGCGCGCTAGACTATCAGGACTCGTCGCCCCTTTCCGTTTATTCTCGATACACCCTTACGGTTTAAAATTTGCTTTGTTCACTGGTCTTGACATGTACTACCTGACCGCACCTGTAGCAAGTGTATTCTCCCAATCCTGTTACCATCAAGTTTGGGCTTCCACATGCCTTGCAATGTGAAGGCGCGTCCTTTGGCTTCTTAGACTTTCCCATAAGTCACCTCCCTATTTATCCAAGTCGATATAGAAATCGGCTGTAAAATCTTCCTGATCGTCCTCACCGATCATATCTGTGCTCACTCTCAATACACACGAATCGATCCCAACCTTTTCAAACTCCTTTACGAAGTCTGTATAAGGTTTGAACTTCTCTGCTAAGTCTGGATCGTCTTCGAGTTTTTTGGCAATCTCGATTACTACCTGCTTTGCTTTCTCGAAGTCAGTTTGTTCAACGATAAGATCGACAACTCCGAACGCATCCGGGTACACAATCGAAACTCCAATCATACACATTTGTTCCATCATGTATATACTCCTTTCTCCGTTTAACGGAAATATGGGCGGGAGGACTCGAACCTCAACCTATGGGATCGCGATCAATCCATACGCCCTGTCACCCATACTCGATACTGCCACAATGCGAGAGGTTATCGAAGCGTCTGTTTTACGTCTGCGCTGTTATCCGATATGGTGGTCGTTCTGACGGCGGTTAGACCTGCTGATTCACAGATGATAAGGTTCTACTGTTGACCTCACGTTTTAGTCAAACCCAGTGTCGTGACCACTCACCGTCCTAACGACAACGGTGATGGCGGGGTACTCATCGCATTCTGTTGTACCCAATCCTCTGTATGGGAGTCGAACCCATCACATCCGAATCTAGAATCACAGAGGAAAAATTATGTGGTTAGCCCGGAAGGAACCGGGTGCTTGTTTTGTTTATTCATCTCACGTTGGAGTTTGTCGAGCGCGTCCATCTCTTTGAGCTTGTCTTCTGTATCGACGGCATCTCTAATGTTGGTCTTTAGAGATTTTTCGACAAGCTCTTTACCAATAGAACAATAATCGAGGGTGACGCATTTGACCTGTTTACGCCCATCCCATTCTATGATATTTCCCTCGATAGTGAGTTTGATTTCCTGTGCTGTAAGTGCTCTACCGCACCCACAAGCGCAGACAGTGATCGGTTTGTCGTCGCCCATTTTCATCACCGGAAAAATTATGCGACTACCTTCATAAGAAGGCTTTGCGCGCGCTGGATAACCGCGTGACCATCAACGACAGCCAGGAATCGGTTTGCTCTCCAGTTTTTCGTCTTTCTCATCGGCTGCATATGCGTGACAGCATCGCTTACCGCATTGTACAGACCCCATGCGTTCCCCCGGAACTTCTGGATGTCCTCAGGGACGGTGAAACGATTCATCACAACGCCCTTCATGTACTCACGGTTGTCCTTCCGGCGATCTGTGTCGCCTTCGGTTGGAGCTGGAAACAGCTCATCTAGGAACTTCTTGATCTCATCGTCGTAGAGATTGATAGCCGCGAGTTTCTCAGCGACCTCAGGGAATCCGGCAACGTAATCATTCATCAGACCGAGTGCGCGCTTCGCCTCTTCGATCTTGCCCTGAATATCCCCGACATGTTTGATCATCCACATTCGCTGAGCTCCGTCAAGAGCCATCGTTAATGTGTTCTGACAAACAACGCGTACTGGTGTCATTGCCGCGATCATGCCTGACTTCCCATCAAAGGAGTTCATAAAGACACAATACGGCTCAACCCTGTCGCCCATAACATTGATGTGATCAGTCTTGGCAAGCATGAAGGTCTTTACCGATCCGTTGTACGGATTGTAAATCGCTCCAGCAGTTTCGTACTTCACGCCCATTCCGAGTAGTTCATCGGTGAACGCAAATGCCTCGCTGTTCTGAACGATACGGTAGTCGTCAGAAACAACTCCGAGACACATCAGATCCTTATCGCGGACGGTTGCGAACCTGTGGCTGATAAGTTTTCTCGTTGCTACTGCATCGGGGGCAGCTCCCGGAAGTGTAATGACTGCCTCGATAGGCGATAAGAACACATTCCAATTCAAGCCGGACATCTGCAATGCCTCTACTGAGTTCATTGCGTGGTCAATCGGAAGACCGAGACCGTGCCATGGTACATCTCTCTCGGATAATTTGACATATGCGAGAGTTTCAATATTTGCTGGCATTCGTTTTTTCCTCCTTTAAATCCCTGCTTACAGGGAAAATCGTGAACGGGGCTTTGCACCCCATCGCCGCTTGTCGGATCACGTCCACGACATCATTAATAGTCCTGACAGGAATAAGAATGTCAAGATAAAAATTATTGCCGCGATCCACATCTTTAGTCTGTTCGACATCGTTTCACCCCTGAACCTTCGATACTAGAACCCAGTACTCTTTATCGAGAACTTTAAACATGAATTCTTTGCCTTTACCCTTCCCGCGCAACGCTTCAACTCTAACGAATCCGTTTTGCGGGGAAAATAGTTCATCACCGACTTTAAGAGCCATTCCAAAACTCCTGTGTGACGATCTCTCGCGTCACTTTGATAACCCGTATGTCTTCGAGAGGTACTCCGTTAATGTAGTACCAGATAGCGGACTGTGCAACCTCTTCCTGAGTAACATCGTTTTTTATGTTGCACCATTGCCCAGACATACGCACTTGAAGATCATACGTTATGTTCGTCATTTCAATCAACGATATATCCATCGTCCTCGTACATGCATCTGTGTTCGCTACACATCTTACCCTTTGCGATAACCTTTCTGGTTTCAGGATCACGGACGTAACACATCTTAATGTCGTCGTCGTAGTCCTCATGCTCGCCACCGCGACACTCGAAACAGTTGCCGGGAGTATATTTCTCACCATTTGCGTTAGTCTTCAGCATCATCTTTCACCCAATGCGCCGTTTGATCGTTGCCGCGCTCTTCATAAATACATCTCTCTGGTTTGAAAGTTGTATCTCTCCTGAGCTCGCAACAGTCTTTGCACCTGAAACATTTGAATAATGCCATAGTATCGCCTCAGAACTGGTCTACCTTAATGATAGAAACAATCTTGTCGCAATCTCCACAGACATAACGCTTACCGAAATCTCCGGATTCATCGAACACTTCCATAGGTTTCAGGCATATGGGGCAAATCAGATCACCCGGAAACACTATTCCATAGTTGAAATCAACGATACCGGGATAAACCATATCGGAAAACATCCACTGGATCGCGCGCAGTCTTTGTTTCTGATCAAGTTCCTTCCAAGTTTTGCCTTCAATCTCTTTCAGGAACGATACATTATCATCATCCAGATCAAAATCGTAGTCTGCATATCGGCTACTGGCTATGATTTGCTGGTCAACTGGATCAACTTCATCAATAATGATGTTAGTAGTGATCCCGATACTGATTTGATTGCTAACCATTCGTTTCAAACCTCCTTTTTTCCATGCTGGAAATGTTGTGGGAAGGGGCTTGCACCGCATACAGCGCGCGTTTACGCGCCACAACAGCACTATACCCCATCGAAACACACAGACAACATCAAGATCGGCGGTTTAAACCGCGTTTTTGGTGGTAGTATATATGTGAACGACGGGAAAAGTGCAGAATAAAGAATTTTCACCTAACTTACCTAAAAAACAGCTTCACCGCGCACAGTAAAACCGCGCGCGATTTCCCCTGTTCGGGAATCCTCACTTCACTCCCGCCGGTGGCGTTGCAGACACAGGGTATCATCGGTTGGGTAGCTGAATTCCCTCTCGTTCCTGCGTGGAACGCCTACGAGGGTTTCTCCAGCCAGTCCATAACCCATGTGCGGCTTCGGTTTCAGGGCGTGTATTGTGGCGCTGTGCGCTGATTCGTCCTATCCCGTCTGTGCGGGACTGTCGGTTTGTGGTAATACGCGCCCGACGTTATCCGAGATTCGGCATCGGGAGTTGCATTATAGGGCATTACGACGATGAAAAACAGGGCGCGCAGAGCGCGGGGAGGTATTACCCTGCCCTGCCTCTCTGTTACCTTCGTTTTTCACCTTCGCGCTGTCCGCATAACAAAGTGGCTCTCAATACTATATAAATTTATTGATTAACGATTGTTAATCAAATATTCTCATTATTTATAATAATTAGTTGACGTCAAATTTGACGTCAACCCTTATTCCACCGTCCTCCTGTAATACGGAGAAATGACAAGATTTTTCGGGTGATCAGAATCAACATTTAACCTATAATATGCCATAAGATCACCGTTCCACGCATAACAACGTATCAGAATTGTTGTTCGTATCTTTGCCACATCACAGCATTGAGCCAAGCCCATTCTTCTTTTGTAAAATAACATCTCCCTTCGTACTCATCATTGATTAAACCAACAAAGTACCGTTCCCATAATTCCCTATCATAATTCACAGCAAGATTGTGTCTGTTACATAGAGTGACAAATTTTCTACTCGAAACATCTTCGTTTTCTCTACAGCATGTTTGCTTATCGTAATTAACGTGATGTACCGATAATTTTCTTCCTTCTTCTTCTTGTGTTTTTCCACATCCCGGATACATGCACACATATCCAAAAAAAGCACGGACACGTTCTCTGAACTCATCAGTCCACAATTCACAATATCTTTTAGTAGAAAATCCATTAAACTCTGATACAGATATTCCTCTCCGAGTGCAACTCTGTTTTATTCTTGTCTCTTCTGATACACTACAACCAATCTTATTATTACGTTGTTTTTCTTTAGCTTCTTCCGACATTGGTTTACCAATATGTGAAGATTTCATTTTAGCTATAGTTTCTTCCGAAACCTTATGACCCAAATTAGCAAGTCGAATCTTTTCTTTAGATTCTTCCGAATGACGTTTTCCGGTCTTTGCTTCACGTTGTTTTCTACGCCATTCCTCTAATTTTAAAGGATCTTTCGGTGGAGCCATATTATCACATCATATTATCTCGTTCATATAATGCTTATTTACGAATACTTCTTTTATCCGCGATTCGTACATCGAAAAATCAGTATATGTGTCAGCTATACTATTTTTATTAGAATGCCCAAGTATTGCATCTACAATCCAGCCTTCAACGCCATCCATTGTAAGATTTGTCTGGACTGACTTTCTCCCAGTACGCGCGGTTGGAACTATACCACCTATAGTATAGTTGTTAATGTGTGTAGTTACGTATGTTCCTGGAGTTGTGAATGGTAATGCTTTAATCCACGTTTTTATATAAGGAGTAAATTTATCATTCCAAGCTAGAAACCTCATATAATGTCGTTTTGTTGTCCACAACATCATCTCGTTTTTATCCCATCTATATACCGCGTGGTTTTCAATACCATTCGCGCGCATAAAATGTTCCTGTTCCATTGATCTTGCCCCCCACAAAAATGTTAGCGCCGTTCCAGCATACAACACTTCACTACGCTTATGTCGTTTTATTTCTTCAAGTAGTTCAGATATTTCTGATGGATTTAACGCAACCTTCTCACGTTTTGTAATGATTTGCCGTGCTTTGAGATTTTTTAGCTGGTTGTATCGTTGCATTTCTATGTGGTATCTTGGGTGATCTGGTAAAAGTAAATTACTCTTCCAAAGCATAAAACTTTTGAGAGCTCCTAAAAATACATTGGCTGTGTGTGGATTTTTTATAGTTCTAAAATATCCATCAGCGTCAGCTGTAGTGAATGTATAAAGTGTTTTCTCCCTGCTATCTAACCACGATACAAACGATCCTAGTACAGACATATATGTTTTGGCTGCTGGGATTCTATTTGTAGTAGCAAGTTCACGTATAAATTTATTGAGTTCTACATCAGTCATTTTTAGGTCTTCCCGGTTTATTTTCTTCTGTCTGGAAATCTACAAGAGATTTTATCGCAATATAATACGATTTTCCATATTTCCATCTACCATCGTTTGGATCTATACCATCTTTATCTCTACGAGTATTTTCTATATACCCTTCCCTATTTAGCCAAGAAACTTCTGTTCTAAAGCTTGTGTATCGCATTTGTCGAGTAGACTGTTTAGTGAAAGCACCAAATATATCATGAACGCACGACTCTCCGTGCTTATTCAAATACCATAAAATGAACTCTTTTATAGATAAACTACTAGTTTTTGCCATGTACTAATATATGACGTTCATGTTAAAAAAGGTTCCGGTTATTTAAAAAATTGGTGGAGGAGATTCCCGTTCCACGAAGTGTTTGCACTCTATAGATTCCATTACAGTTTTTTCGTGCTTACAAGGTGCAAACTGGATATGATTTTTACAGTGAATACAATATCGCTTAAATCGTATCCCGAACCGTTCTCCTTCCACACAGTATGAATGTATATCCATCTTAAACCTCATTCGTCAATATCATAATCAAAGTATTCGCTCTCCATATCGTGAAGTTTCTCCACAGATATATCCATCGCATAGTATTTCTTAATGACTTTTATATCGGTGGCTTCATAATATTTCCCAGTTCTAGAATTCTTCAATATAAAGTGTTCCATCCAAAACGGCGTATTTGGATAGAAAGTACTCAGCGCAAATGCGTATACAGGAGTGAAATGTGGTTTGTCAGCTATAACTTCTGCTGTATTGCACCAACAAAATCCTTGCATACACTCGTATTCACCTGAGCACGGAATTTCCATACTCACATCTTCTACTTCGATTATTTTTCCATAATAAATCAGGTTTTCTATATCGGATATATTTCCCCACCCGTCAAATATAATAGTCTCTCCACCCATGAGAAACAACAATTGGGCAAGCTCTTTCACCTCAGGATAACGACGAATCATTTTGTACAAAATTTGAAGCGTCTCTTTTTTGAACGACGATTCTTCCGTGTCAGAAGTGTATCCTTTGTACGACATTATATTTCCTCCCTGTCGTACACGAAGTACCGCGCGGGTTTGCTTGTTTCCACGAAATCGATTTCGTTCGCGACTGCCATACGATAAGTGTCGAAAGGTTTTAAAAGCGTCCATATTATATCAGGAGATTGACATTTCTCACATATCACTGGGCGCGAACCCTGCTGGTACAAGTTCCATAAAGCCCCGCGCCCACATTCATTACATTTATAATATATCATCCGCGAGATACTATTGGGAACTACCTTATCGTTGCTCCCAAGGTACGCGCGTAACGAATACCTGTCCTGGTGCGTTGTAGGGTTAGCCATCCATCTTTCCGAGAATGGAAACTGATCCACGCAGTAATAGTATAACGGTCTTGTGTGAATATATCTGTTGTCAATCCCAGGTTCTTCATAACCGTGTCTTACGTGGCACAGTTCGTGTATTGAAAGCGCGTCGAAGTATAAACTCTTCATATTATACACGTTAGATTTTATTAAAGTCGTATCATACACGACCATTGATTTTGTCCACGCTTTATTACCATAAGCCCAAGCTTGTGCCAGCTTGCCTATAGGATCCTGACGTTTCAGATCTCCAAACATTATTCGCAATGAAGTTTGTCGTGGAAGTATTTTCTTGCCGTAGTCGATTGTTATTTTTTCCAAACGAGCCTTTGCTTCATTATAATCTTTACGGCGTACCATGATATCATCTACGGTGAGCTTTTCTCTTTCCGCTTCCAAGATCTTCTTTAAAACGTATTTCCGAGCGCTTGTCTGCTGCCTCTATCTGTTCCTGGGTCATATACACTTTACTAACAAGTGTACGCGTAATATCTCTGGATAATTTACACTGTCCTGCAAGTTCTTCCGTGGTTTTTGTCAAAGCATATAGCATCGCTGATATTTCACGGAGATGTTCGAGTTGATTATCAAGTTCGCGTGCGCGGTTCTTCAAATCGCGCATCTGGAAAAAAACTTCTCCTCTCTTGGAAAAATCCACACCCTGTAATTCGTGTGGATATCTTCGTGTCCATTCCTCACGAATAGATTTGAGAACGTCGTTAGCTTCTTTAAGAGAAACCTTAACACTGTACATATCGAACTCAGCCATTACGCACCTGATTAAGATATTGGAACAACAAGCTTATATAGGTTTGTTAACTGATGCAGACCTTTATTAAATTATGGAACAAATATGTTCTACATGGAACAAAATGGAAAAAATTATTATAGAGCGATATATGCAGATTGCCCTTGGCAGTATTCGAATACAAAAACGGGTGGATCTATGTCGTCTGGTAGCGCATCTAAGTATCCCACAATGACACTTCTTGATATTTGCGCGATGAAAGTCCCAGCTATAACACATTCGCAAGGAGCTGTATTATTTCTCTGGGCAACAACTCCACTTCTTCCAGAAGCTTTCAAAGTAATGGATGCGTGGGGATTTAAGTACAAAACTGCAATATACTGGAGAAAAATAATGTCTCTTGGAATGGGATATTGGTTTAGAGGACAAGTAGAAGTATGTCTCTTTGGTATTCGCGGAGATGTTAAAGCATTTCATTGTCAACAACCGAATTTCATACAGAGTAAAGTGCGCGCGCACTCACAGAAACCAGAAGAATTATGGAATTTAATCGAGCCGGAGCTCGATAAGTATAATCTCTCTCCACGGATAGAGTTGTTCTGCCGTGGAGAACCGCGTCCAGGATGGGATGGGTGGGGAAACGAATGCCCGACAAGTCAAATACTAAACCTCTTGCAAAAGTAATCGACGATATGAAGAGTGTAGCTGTTCAAAGATGCGCAGATAGAATAGAAGCCGCTAAAAATAAATGTAAAGATATAATCAATCACGAAGAAACAAGCGGATTTACATCACGATTAAAACGCAATCGTGGATTATGACACAGAGAATTCGTTATAATATAAATGATCCTGTAGAGTTTGTACAGCTTCTCCACTTAATTTCAATCCTCTGCACACCGGGCATCTACTATGATCCACATTTTTGACACGTTTTAGAAATCTTTCAAATCCTTCTACAACGTCTCCTTGCGTTATGCGCGCCTTCCCAAACGGATTCCAGATTCCTCTAATTTTATACCAGTACTCTCCACCCTTTCGTTTTATAATAATCTCGTAATGAGATACGTACCCGCCATCTGGAGATTTTCTCAATCCGGTAAATGCAACTCTAAGCATAGTATCACCCACTCGTATTTTAATTCTTTCTAAAATAGGATCCTCTATATGAGCTGCATACCTTGGTGGCATAATAAATAATAATGGTTAGATACCATTATAAATGTTTCTATCTAACAGTAACGCCCATTTTCTCTGCTTTGTATAAATATTGAACCATAATTTGTTTAGAAATACCGTCAAGACCGTGTAGTTTATGTTTGCTTGCAACCTCTACGAGTTTATCACATACTACTAAAAGTTTACTCATCGGATACCCGTTAGATTCCATTGCAAACAAAAGATATACATACCCATATGGATTAGAAGAGTCAAGTTGAACAACCGTGCGGAAATGCTTTTCAGCTACAATAGGGTCGAATTCTAAAATCCTCTCGCCAGCTATGAATTCCCTTGCGGCATTGTAATGGGAAAATTCGCGAAGTCTCTGAACGCGCACAATTTCAGCGTGAGGAACTGAGTTCGTCGAATCGGTACTCATGAATCCACCAATTCCCCAATCCGAGTGGTATAACTACCGTGGGGATAATCATCGCTACTAAGATACCAATTATAAAACACGCGAATGTATAGAATGGATTAGTCTGAATGTACGCGCACGTTCCGAAGAGCGTGAACACTGTTATTATTACTGTTTTAACGATTGAACCGTTGTACATTTTTCACCTTTTGATATGATTAACCCGGAGTCGTAGAACACCGTGATCAAGCGGCGGTCGTGGGCGAGTTCTCTTCCTCACGAGATCCATTAAGTCCTCAACTCCGGGGGGAATATATCTCTGCGCAGACCATCTTCTTCATAGCACGGTATAGTAAACGGTACTTTTGGGCGATGGTATCCCAACCAATCTTGTGACTTTGACCTCATCGCGGGTCGGAATCCGTGCTAAAACCCGCTGTCAGGGAAGTAGATTGGCAACTTCCAACAATAGTATATGTCATTCAATTTAATAAAGTTTCGCAATTGGTGTATAATTATATAAACTTAAAAGTGCAATACTATAATCACATGAGCTACATAAGAATGGGGCATCCTCTCCAATGGTTCAATGATTGCTCAACTGAGTACGTTTTCGGACGTGGCGAAGGTGTAATCGAAGATTATGGTACTGGTTTTGAACACCTTCCATCTCTAATAGAGATGGTTGGTCGTATAGTACTCATAGATACAAAAGATTTCAATTTTGCAACTAAAGTAGTTGTTGCCCTCGCATGCAAATCTGGAATAAAACACAAGCTTCGCATGAATAAACCACACGAATTTGACGATCTTGAAAAAATGCGCGGACATGATTATTTGAAAGAAGTAAATAAGTGGATAAATATTTTAGGAACTATGGATAAACTTAAAAATTTCCACACAGACATTGATGAAATTGAAGACTTTGAATATCTCGATGTATTTACCGATGAAGAAGAACTTTTTGATGTCGGAAAGAATATGGATGATATAATTAATGAAGCGCGCGCAGATATTCAGAGTATTGTGGACAAACTGGAACTTCCGTGCGCAATCACAATAGATGCATCATTCTTCCGATGGACTGGATGTGACGGAGATTACGAATTTGGCGTGGATCTTAGATTTGACAAAGTATTTACGAGCGATACCAAGGAAGAAGAGAGAGAAATCGATGCGGTTGAAAAAGCAATAATCGATAGTGGGGTATTAAAATCTCTGGAAAACCGTGTTGGTAAAATAGAGATATGTTGTTATGTGCCTTTTGAACTTAGTGACATTCCCCCGAAAGGGTAGTAGAAGTCACATAATTTATCATTATACTTATTATACACGAAATCCCGTATCCGAGCATAAAAGCTGACACGTCCTTATTCAAACTTATTTTTCCAAGTCTCGCACTTGCCGCAATTGCAATAAAACTTACACCCGCGATTGCTGCCGCAATACCACTGGTGGAAGTTATAATTCTAGAGCAAGATGTTTTAGACTCTCCCGTAATATATTTTATAGCAGGTGTCTGCAATCCCCCAAACGCAGTACCTATCGCCATGAGTGCAGTATCACGATCATCCATAGCGAATCCAGTTAAATCCATGAGGTAATATCGTGAAGAAAAGTATTTAAATGTATTGTCAACGGAAAAGTAACAGAAGTAGAATTACACCTGCACCTATCCATAACAATTGAGAGTTGTCAGATGTGGACAACTCCTCTGATTCTTGCAAGCCACCGTTTGATGGCACATCGGGCTGCTCCCCACAGCCCTCCCGAAAACATTCGCAATTCAGGTACTTTTTCATTAAGTACATATAATATGCAATGAGCAACTGTGTGTGATTTGCCCCGTTCTCGTATGCAAGAGGATTCGCAACGAATCCCGAATAATGCGGAGAACTTGTTGTACGCAAGTATTCTATAAATCCAGCTTTCTCTGTAGTCTGTAAATTATCTGCTGGAAGATCGTAAGCATGCAACATTTCGTGCCACATGCGCGCTCCCATTTCAGCAGAAGATTCTCCGCCAAAACGACCAACCGTTGCCTGATGAAATGGTGGGACACATAATCCTGCGGTAGTCCATTTAAACCGTGGATCTTTTGCCGAAGAAACAGCTATAGTCCACGGAGCTACTGGCATTGGTACATTTCCTCCGTATGCCGTGTTGTACGTCCACAAATTCGAGAATGGTGATTTGAACACGAAACTTAAACAAGCCGGTATTCCAGCTGCTTGCGTCCATTCATAAATTGCAGCATCAGACACAGTATCATCTAGATTTAATACTGTCCATAAATTTTGCATAATTAAACATCGTTTGCCTTCTATTTATACTTAGTGCCAAGCTATTTTAACAAATAAGTTCAAAATGTACATGATGCAATTCAAACTAAAACATAATTTCATTGCGATGTCTGTAATCGGGGTGGTATTAATCGCATCTGTAAACCCCATAATTAGAGTAGTCGGATTTGCAATGTGTGTTATAGGAAATATATACTGGATCTGGTATCACAAGAATATAACAAAAGATTCTTCGTCAGTGTGGGTTTTTATAGCATATCTTATCGTAAATAGCTTAGCTATAGTAAATAATTATTTCGGAGGAGTACTGTTTGCGGGATTGTGAGGAACCCTTATATACTCGCACGGGAAATTGTATAACATGGCAACATTGAGTTGGAATATAAAATTATTGGGGAATCTTACTTCCGAGGACTTCTCTATATGGAAAGAAGTTGCAAAAATACCATCGTGTTATAACTTCACCATTACAGATAGTGCAAATGGATGGGCAGAACTCCCAGGATTGCAAGAATCTAGCCTCCCAATTCCAGAAGATAAGAATACTATAATTATCACTGGAAAGGATGCATACAACTTGTTTGAACCATACTGTTTCGCTGATCATAAGTGTGTAATGAACACAGAATCTAGCAACTTCCGAACCGGAACGCGCATCCTATCTACTATGATGTCTAGCGACGGGTTGCTTGAACGACACGTTATAGAAACTCTTTCCAGCAAAATTGATATGGGAACGTGGATGAAGAAATATTATCCCGAAGCTGCACCAATCCTGAACGCGGCTGGAAAATATACTGACGAAAGCGGATATCTGGATAACTCTGACGAATCGGTTATACTCGAAAATGCAATCTGTAAATACATTCTGCACTCACTCGGAATCTACAAAATCCGATAAACCAGTAGAGAAGATGAGTAAGGCTGAGCGAGTAATGGATAATGTAATCGCTCACGCCGCGCTCGCCTGGGTTCACTATGATATTGCATTTGACGATCAGTACGATCTAGTATTGTTTAAAAACCCAGTGTGGGGGAAAAACGATATGTGGGAAGACTATTATATTCCTTTCTGTGATGAATTGAAAGATATGTGGGACGAAGGAATGCGAGAATATTTACAGTCGTTAAAAGAGTAATTACTTATTTATATTCGCGGTAATGTATCCGAAGGTCTCCACAAGTCCCATGTGTTCCAAATCATCTTTTTTCTTGCAACTTTCTCAAAATCATTGTAGAAATACACTTCTTCGTTTCCAAGGTCTGCAATCGTCATTGGAGATCCATATTGATTTAAATATTTGCTTAAAAAGTTGCTGATAAGTTTTGAATATTCAAGATATAAGCATTCAGAAGCACAATCGCTAACACGTGGCATCAAAGACATTATAAATTCTGGTTCAACATTATTGGTCTCAAACACTGTTTTAAGATCACACACACACCCTGTTCCAAACATATCACTTTTAATCACTTTAAACTCGGTGAGATTCTCGTTTAAGTACTGCTTCCACTGGTAGAGCAAGTCGTCGAAATCATTAAACTTCTCGTCAGGGATTTCGTCTAAATAATCTCCCATGTATGTTCCTTCTTCACCGTACATCTTTCACCACACTGTCAGAATATGATTCAACGTCTTTCCTTATAAACATATCTACATCACTGTCCATATATTGTTGCACACAGGTTATAAGTTCCAGTTGTCGGAGCTGCTGCCCGTACCGCAGGTGCGTTTACTGTACTGTTTACATTTATTATTCCAGTTGTAACACGCTGACCGAATGTTTGACCATTATTCCATGTAAACATAACTGTAGCTGCTCCAGCTGCATCCCCGGTATTAGAAACGTGTGCGACCGCCGTTATCAAATCTCCCGGATTTACTGACGTTGGTGTAATATCAACCCCTGTAATTACAAAGTTCGGAGATGATACATGTGGAACCGTTCCAGTTTGAACACCACAGAATTTACAACAATCTGGATGATTCATCTGTATCAACGATTCGGATCCTCCGGGATTACATTGATATTTAGCAACATATTTGTCAGTACATAAACAAGTATATGGCTGCCTACATGATCCGAGTTTTCCATCAGCACCAACATACCATTTCTCAGAGGCTGAAGCATTCTCATTTATTATACCAATAGTATTACCATAAGTGCCATCGCATACTGCTGGAGGTATAGATTCTCCTACTGGATAAGTAAGAGTTTTATATGCGCGTGTTAAATTTTGGGATCCTGTAACAAAGTGTGTGACACTAAAATTTCCAGCGCGATTATAAATATGTGTAGCATTCTGTGAAAATTGATGCGCGCTTCCATCTCCAAAATCCCACTCAAAAACGCATGGTGCGTTTGGTTCTAAATTCCCAGACAAATCTGTAAAGTTAACTGTTATCCCAGGTCTACTAAAAAGTGGATCAGCTGAAAAATTTACGATTACTGCATCAACTAATTGCCATACTGTCATTATTTGCTACCCCCGTATTTCGCCCCTCCGGCTAATAATATTACTCCAAGAAGTGCTATACCTCCCATTAATAACATTTTATTATCAACCCCGAAAGTTTCTCCTTCCAGTATATCATCAGCTCCACTCCCGATAGTTTCACAAGTAGATCCGATTGTTTTACATTTATTTTCAGAATCACACCATGTTTGCGAAGCTATTAGACATCCATGATTATCATATGTACCTATACCAGATCCGCCACATGCCTGATTTGGAAGCTTACACATTTTTTCGGCTTCGCACCAAGTTGTTTCGTTGCAAATACAACCATGCTCATCTGTTGTTCCAGTTATACAGCACGATTCGATTCCAGTTTGAACGCATCTATCCTTAGATTCACACCATGTAGACGATCCTACAATACATCCATGCTCGTCTACGTTTGCAAGCGGTGTAGTTCCACAACTTGCTCCCGGAACCCATGCATTATTCTTACATGTATATAATATATTTACAGTCTGATCACATTTTATAATTCCATCGGTACATACATAACCTGGAGTTAAATCCATATTTTGAGCACGGCATTGCAAATCTACATTTGGATCTTGCGTCCACGATCCATCTTGACAAAAGTATCCAACTGGAGCTGCCATATCGTCATATCGTATGCATAATTTATCTCCGTGAGTACATACCGTTTTTGGAGGAGTTCCTATTATTTCTTGTATGTCTGGTATTACTCTACTACACCCACCGTATTTATCTGGAGCTGCATCAGATCTGCAAACATGAATAACTTGCCCATAGTCTATCACAATTTCATTTCCACACGTATCAGATATTGTAGCCCACGGTCTGTATCCACGGCTTGTATAATCCGTAGTTGTATCGTCATATTTATATGTATGAGAAATATTATTTACGACATAATATACAAACCCCTCACTGTCTGCAATTGGAGATCCAAACGATCCGGAATCAGACGACCCATCTCCCCAGCTCACGCACCATCCTGTAAGAGTTCCCCAATCGGATAATTCTCCAAGTGGAGATCCTACTCTTAATTGCATAGTTGCAGAAAGTGGGGAAACCCCGGCAATTTCTATAGCTCCAACCTCAGGAGATGTTAAATATAAATATCCTGTTGGATATGTTTGACAATTTCCCCGCTTCTGGAAAATATTCCCGCCACCTAACGCGAGGTTTGTAGTTTCTTTACAAATCATACACAATCTCCTTGTTATGAATATTGTATCTCTTGTATATAAGTATAGCTCTCATTTCTTATCACCTATTTTTGGAACAATAAATAATAAAAACCACAGAAATCCGAAATAAAATATAGTACTATACCCGGCAGATACTTCATGAGTATTTGTAGATTTTATATTGGATGATATCAACATTATTATAGCCGCAACAATTCCAACAAGTATCCATGACTTTCTCATGTTTAATTTCCACATCCTCTACAATCATCGTTATCTCCACATTCATCGTATTCGTCGCGTTCTCTCAGAGTCTTTGGCTTCTTGGCTTGTTTTTTGTGAAGAAAATTTATCTCTTTTGACTTTCGTTTAGATTTCTCTATATCGGATATTCTATCTAACTGATCACGTCTAGCCCAATCCATCATATCCAAATAATCGTCTTTCGAATATTTGCAAGTTTTAGCAAATTCTTTTCTGATAAGACCAGAACTCACATCTGATTGGAGATCATAATCTGACATACCCCCTCCCACATAATCAATAAATATGTCGTCTTGAATAGATCCGCGCGCGTAACCAGATAGTAATCCAAATGATGAAAGTTTATCTCTAATGGAAATTCTAGCTTGTTTTCTTCCAACCTGGTCAATTTTAACCCATTTATTTTGTTCTTGTTTGGGTATCATCATAGCTACAAATTCTGTGCGAGCTTTAACCGCGTTCTCGAATAACCATCTGTCTATGAAGTGAGAAGTCATATCAGAAACAAGATCCTGATAACTCAGCTGTCCAGTCACATATTCCACAAATATAGTATCTTCTGTAGTCTCTGGTAAGAACCCAGATGAAAATCCTATATCTCTGAGTGCCTTGCTATCCCATTCACCCTCATCGGTTTGAAAATCCATTTTTGAAATTGTGTTTGGATGTTTAGATTTTTTCAAGTTATCATAAAATTCTTTTTCTTCTTCATCTCTTATAAGCTCGTCTAACCCTTCGATTTTTCCAGTATTAAACCCGCCTTTATCAAAAGCTGATGCGTATCTCTCGCGGGAAATTAATTCGTCTATACCTAGCTGGTACTCTAATTTGCTAAGAGTTCCATCCTCTAACATCTCGTCCCATTCGCTATCGTATATTTCTCCGTTAGCGTATGCTTCTATTAAATCATCCACAGATTGTTGGTGTGGCGGTCTAGTATCGAATTTGTTCTCTACCCCTTCGCTATGTATATCTGATGTAATCGTTCCATTCTGTAATAAATAATCCCAATCACTTTCTGAAAGATCTCCAGATACATACATGTCAATGAGATCTCCATAAGATTCTCCCCCAGCGGGCAATTTTCTCTTTGATGGTTCTTTATCATCAGCCCCACGATTCTTGAAATCTATCTTACACTTTCTGCGCTGCTTTCTAGACATCCCGTTAAATTCTTCTTTAGTATATCCGTAATAATCACGAGTACCTATTCTAGCTCTCCCACGGGCTGACGCGGTTCCATAATGCCCTTTCGTTCCATACCCGTAATATCCACCATAACTAATATACGTTCCGCGAGAGGCATAGTTATTTACCTGCCATCCTTTTGGAGCCTGGGATATTGCAAGATTTAAATCATCACGATGAACGATAGCATTCATTACAGCGCGCATAACGCTGTAAAGCTCGTTCACCATTATGAAATCATCTTTGCTGTGTGGATTATAGTATCCAGAAGAAAGATTGACAGCTGGGGCGTATTGACACAATATATATGTGTCTGCATATGATCCAAACGTTTCTTTGAAATCTACGTTTATATCTTTAGACATCTGTATAAATTTCTGGACAAACGTATCTGGAGCAAGAACCAATCC
>Ga0105103_10000086_pt1 | contig 44739 bp, 54 predicted proteins | sample PPLLaktember2015_2_FD_79107 | JGI IMG/M metagenome (GOLD analysis project Ga0105103, IMG submission 79107) | Freshwater sediment microbial communities from Prairie Pothole Lake near Jamestown, North Dakota, USA - PPLs Lake P7 Core (6) Depth... | ecosystem: Environmental > Aquatic > Freshwater >...
CTCAATGAAGGCCTCGTCGCGTTCGACGACAAGCTCGTATGTATCGCGCTGGTCGAGAATGCCGACGAAGAGAATGGCCCACGTGTAGCCGGTGACGAAGAGTTGCCACTGGACCTGCGCCCAGTATTCGAGCGGGATGCCGTTCTCCCAAGTGTTCTGAACGTAGCTCGTGGTGGTCTTGAGCTCCAGAATCCCAACACCCTTACGGGCGGTAGATTTGATGACCCGGTCGAGGTTGGCCATCGCCCACGGATACTTCTTGTGGACGCGGATTTTGTTATCCATCTTCACTGTGCATTCCGGGTGAGCCTCGAGGAAGAGCTGGTGCATCGCCGGCTCGAGGATGAGCCCCCACTTCGTCGCGTTGTTTCCCTCAAACGGAGGGATGAGTCCGCGCTTGTCCGCGAACACCTCATAGGAGGTCTTGTATTTTGAGAGGCCGAGGATTGCGCCAATGTCGGAAGAGCCGACACCCTTTCGGCGGAACTCCAACCACTGCTCGTCCTTCATGTTTCGCTTGTCGATGTTCTGTGTCATAGTCGTTCTCCTGAGAATTTTTCTGCGTTCTCTACAGCCACGAACTCTTCCTGCGGAATCCATTCGAAGACACACAGAAGCTCTGGGGCTGGCTCATTCTTGAGGTTCCTAGGCCTCCCCTCGTTCTCGGACCGAACCCACACAGACTTCTCGTCAGTGTCAGCCCAGAGGTAGATGTCGCACTCCTCGTTCCGGCACCGGTTCTCAGCGTAGTCAACAGCATCCTTCACCGGGCCCTTGCGCTTGAAGCATAGATACACCGTGGCATTCCATGAGGACATTCGAACAATTCCACTAGGCATCTTTCCACCCTTTCTTGATTTTGAATGTGATTGAATTGTCCCACTCCTCCATCAGGTTGACCTTGCATATCTCTGCAAGAGCCTTCGTCGGAACATCGGCGCACATCCTTGTTCCCTCTTGGTCCTCCACCCAGTAGAACGGTATCTTTCCCGCCACGAGCGGGGTTAGGTTGGTTGAGAGCGCGATAGCCTTGGCTTGGGCCGTATCGGCAAGGTGCGATATTTCAGACACAGCCTTGCCAGCGACAGCTTGAATGTGGCGGCAGGAGTTGAGAATTGCGTTGATTTCACGCTGAGCCTCCTCTGCGGCCTCTCGCCGCATACGGGCTAGGTCATCGAGGGTGCTCTGAAGGTTGGGGGATACTTCCATCTCGCTCATGTGCTTCTCCTTTTGTGTGATACAATATACGGAACTTTTGATTGAAAGTCAAGCACTCTTTTCGAGTAAATTCTGGACCTGCCTGCGAAGCATCGCGTTCTCCTTGGCGAGTGTGAAGTTGCGGTCGAGGACGCTGAAGTATTCACCCTTCAGGTAGGCGACCATAGCGGTCTTCGCGTGGACCTCAATCTCGAGCTCAAGGCGGCGCTGGTGCTGGCGAGCTGAAAGGCTTTGTCCGTAGGTCATATCAGTATTCCTTTTCGTCTGGTGGTGGCACCGGGGACATGAACACCCGGTAGTAGAGTGATTCCCGCTTTGCCCCGGAGTAGCTTGCGAATACCCCTTGAACGTATCCGCCGTCTGGGGAGTGACGGAGGTGGCCATCTTGGTCCACAAAAAGAAGGCCGCCAATAGGCTCCACGAGTCCGTTCACTAGTTGACCCCTTGCAGGATAATTCCCTCGTTTGAGATGAACCCATTGTCGATGAGGCGAGCCGCCATGCGGCCATACGAGCCTTGAAGGCTCCACGCCAACCCGGAGCGGATTAGGCCGGAGAAGAGAACGAGGATGTCGGAATCAGACAAGAGGCCCTCCTCAAAGTCAATCATCATGGAGAGCTGGTCCATCTGCTTCGGTGGGACGGTTGCGGGAAGTGTCGGTGGAAGTGTCATGTCGGCTCCTTGTTTTTGTCTACCACAAGATAACACTTTTTTCCCGAGAATGCAAGTGTAATCTTTACAAAATGAAGCGGGGCCCGAAGGCCCCATTTCATTAGAACGGAAGGTCCCCTTCGGTTCCTTCCCGCGAGGGGGCAGGCGCCCCGTCTCCGCTACCAGCCCGGCTCGAGCCGAGCAAATTCAAGACGTCCAAGGTGATAGATGTCGAGTATTTCTCCACACCATCCTTGCCCTTATACTTGTCGGTCCGCATCCGGCCCTCAATGTAGAGCGGGGAACCCTTGGTCACATACTTCGAGACGATGTCTCCAAGCTTGTCCCAAGCGGTGACGCGCACCCACTCCGTCCGCTCCTGCTCCTTTCCGTCGTGCTTCCACTTCTCTGTGACGCCGAGCGAGAAGTTGGCGACAGTGATTCCACTACTGGTCTTGCGGACCTCCGGGTCACTGCCGACATACCCCATGAACGTGCAACGATTCAAGCCTCTCATTATGCTTCTCCTTTTATGCTTTTCATTGAGTTGGTGTGTCCAAGGTCGTCGAGCTCAGACGGCAGTTTGCCGCGCTCAATCATCTCCTTGGTGTGAACATACGCGAAGATATTCCACGCGACAGCCGAGGCATGGTCTTCATCACGCCTCCCCTCGAGGACGGATACGAGGTGCCGCATCGCGCTGTCGAGGTAGCGGCTAAGCTCCTGCCCCTTCTCCCAGTTTCGGTCGCCATACTTCTCAGCGCCATTCTCGTAGTGCCTTGCGAGCCTGCGAAGAGGGTAGGTCGGAATTAGGTCGAAGCGCCCCTTCCCTTCCCGCGTGTCCCGGACGCTCCCCGTTGAGAACGATTGCCGGGCCCCAGAATCTACCACTTTTGCGAAGTCCATAATCCTCCTTTGTTAGATGACCACCTGAAACACTGGAATGTTTTCGTGGAGCTTGCCAGCCGACTTGGCGTTGTAGGATTCCAGCTCCGGGATGATGTCGTATGCACCCTCAATCGAGGAAACCTGAAGGTCGCACTTCATCGAGTCACGGGTCCCGTCCTCATAAAAGATGTGGACATTTTGAGACGCCCGGCTAGCGAGCTGAAGGCCTGAGAACGAGTAGGCGTTCCCACCAACAAGAGAGCTTGAGCGGGAGTAAGTGTCCCCAATCCGGCACGAGTGTATATCCCCAAAGATGACGTAGTCGATGACGCGGCCCTGCTCAGCATACTTCCCGCGAATCTGCTGGACGCTCGTCTCGACCTTCCCGCGAATCTGCTGTCCATGAAGAAGAAGCAGGTTTTGGCCGGCGACATTGACGACCATCTCTTGCGGGTTGCCAAGGATGAACTCCACCCCATTGGCCTTTCGCATACCATGTCGGAGGATGTTGAAGGTGAGGAAGTCGTAGTTGTCGCTCGCGACCATATCGGTCCACCCGGGCTCGTCCTTCACCCTCGATTCATTGCCAACGACCTGAGCATACGAGACGTTGAAGTCTTGATTCAAGTCAACAATGAACTGCTCGAGAAGATACACCCCAAGCATAAGGGCGTTTGAGCGATTCGACGCTTGAGAGAGGTATTCATCCAGACGACGGTCGGAATTCAAGATGTCACCCGTGTTGGCAATCAGGACATTCGATACACCAGCCGCCTTAAATGCCGCCCGCGCCTTGTCCGCAAATAGCTTGAGTCTACTCGCCGCAACAGAGAAGTCATATCGGTTCCCTTCGATGTGGACGAGCTCGTTGAAGTGAAGGTCCGAAAGGTGAACCACCCCGACAGCCTTCGCCTTCTTGCCCGGGTGCTTCTTTGTGAGCTTCGAGAAGTCATACCTCTCGAGGAGCGCAACAATCTTTTCGCCAACCGCCTCAACCGCGTTCTGGTAGCGCGACGCTTCGCGGAAACCCTTCGCCCTGATACGCTCCCGGTCCCGCGCTTTTTGGAGGTTGCGGGCCGTCTCGACAAGCTCCGCCGCTTGCTCTGGGTCTTGCCCGAGCTCTTTGGCTCGACGATACGCCGCGAGGATTTGTGTCGCCCTGTGGACACCACACTTAGCTCTCTTTCTCAATTCCTCTCTTGTGATTTCTCCGTCGCTTGCTCGAACAATTTGAATGATTTGCAGGTCTGTCATCATAGCTCCAAGCTAAGTGTTAGCCCAACCACCGTCGCGCAGGCGGCGGCAGGCAGATATTGTTTGTCTTGCGCGAAGAGAACTGCCCCCACTGTTGAGACCACCACAACCGGCTTCACCCAAGCTGGCTCGTGGACCGTGACCGTCTTGGTGATTACCGGGCGAGGCGGTAGCCCGGTGATGTCAACATCCACCCTGAACCACTCGTCCAAAGGACGGTATGACACCGCGACGCTCCCCTGAACGCCGCTGGTGTCAAAGCCGGCCTCGAACCTTTTCTCCTGCAACCTCGCGACAAGTGCAGTATTATCGAATCTCAACGAGTCCGCAAGGGCCTGAATCTTGGCTATCTGAGTTGAGTCAACAACGGTGTCCTTTGTGGCTGGGCCCTCGAGGATGATAGGCTCCGGGACCGGGGTTGGTAGCCACGCTGTGTCAACGACCACGGTCTCGCGTGGCTTTGAGACGTATCCACGTGTGCAATACCCGAGTCCAAAGCTCACAGCCCCCATGATGAACAGGCCCACCAATATGTCTCGTAGATTACTCAACGACACTCTCCGGCGGCTTGACGCCAGCCCTCAACTGCGCGAGCGTCAACCCGAACGTGAATTGAAAATGCGGAAGGTCGAGGAAGCGCCACCGACCACCCCACTCGAGGCCCAGCGATTCACCAAGCTCGCCAACCTCGACATAGTCCGACACCCCGTCTTGGTCAACATCGACCTTCGCATCCCACGTTGGCCTATCGTCCTTGACGATAGCGAAGTCGAATGCGAGCTTGAAGTTGTGGTAGGAGCTACCGGGCTTAGCGTTGGTGACAATCTTCCCGGGCGTAACGCGACCTTGGTCGTAGAGCTTCTGTTGCTCTTCGTTGGTCCGGGTGCCATTGGTGATGATGATTTTGTGGCCCTTCTCTGCCGCAAGCTTGATTAACGCTCGGGCCTTGTCTGCCACATAGGGGTGAAGTGTAAGAATGCGCTTTTCGTTGTCAAATGCCATTGGGTGCTTTCCTCAAAAAAAAAGGTGCCACGCCGGGAACAGGGGGCGGACGACCCTGCCAAGCGGAGTGCTTGGAACGTGGCACCAATATACGGAACTATTCGTTAAAAGTCAAGGAGAATCTTCTACTTCTTCTCCGCTATCGTCTTGGCAATCCCGGAGCCAAGCAGGACGGCGACGAGGAAGGTGACGCCGCTAGGAACATCCGGGACGGTGTTTGTGACAACCGCCGCCTTCAGATACGCGACAGCGAACACAAGCGCGAACGGGACAACGAACAGAGCGGTGAACACACGGGTCGAAGAAAGTGGGTCGCTAGAGTTGAGCACTCTACCCATGAATGCGACCAGACGCTCGAACATACCACCCATCCCTACCCCCTCTTGTCTTTTCTTTTCTTTTCTTTTCTTATCTTATCTTACAGTGGAAGCCGTATGGATTCCGCTCTTCATCCAGCATCCTTCCGCCCGGAAGCCCGCTGGATGTGTGGTGAGAAGTAGGCCGTCTTTGCTGGGTGTTTTCCACTTCGCGAATCGCGATATGGAAATACCGAACGATTGCCTACCCCTGTAATTGTAGATACAGCTTCTCTTTTTCTCCTCGAATTTACCCCAAAATTCCTGTATCCACAAATACAGGTTCCTCGAATTTACCCCGAACTGCCCTTGGGGTCATCCCCATCCTTCCTATGAAGCTTCCCGAGGTAGGAGAGGACCTCTTTGATTTTCACTGGGAAGGTGATGTTGGTGATGATTGAAAAGTTTTCCATGATTGACAGAACCTCTGTCACCCCTAGATACGCAATAGCGAATGTGTCTAGATTGAGTATCTCGGCCTGAGGGATGACAAGCTCGATAGCGTGAAACGCTATGAACAGGAACAGGTAGCACAGGAACTTCAGCAGTCCTCCGCGGAATCGCGAAGACAGGAACTTCCCGTCGCGGATTGCCGCCGTCGTTCCGAGAACGAGGTCTACGGCCACCAGAACCATCAGGGCTATCAGCGCCGGCATGTGTTCGGCAACCCCGGTTACGAAGATGACTATTGCCCCAGCAATGGCCTTGACCCACACGTGGTCGTGTAGCCCCTTCATTGCATCCCAGAATGGCGACATGGTCTGACAGACGTATGCCACCCCGGTCTCCGCCTTTTTGGCTTTTGAGATTAGGTCAAACATTATTCCTCGTCCTCTTGAGAGCTTTCATACTTCTGTCTCTCCTCTTGAAACATCTCATTCCTCACATTGGTTCTCGCCTGCCTAACGAGATAATCAACGTATTCCTGTAAGTCCTGAGTCTTCATGGATTTAAGCTCTTCCTGAGAGCCCTGTAGCGCTTCCATAACGAGGGAGCCGACGGCCCCAACGTAGTCTTGATACCGCTTCTCGTCCAGCCTCTCACCGAAAACAACCCTGCTTGGAAGGCCAACAACGACACCCTTGCTCCCGAGCTCACGTATGACCGGGTTCTTGCTCTGCCGTGAGACATTCACTGGGCTGAGCTGGAAGAGGTTGGCCGCGAGGTCGGGCTTCTTTTGTGTATCACCAAGTGGCCCCTTCCTTTCCGCAAGCGTCTTTGAGTATACCGGGACATCCGCAAGGACCTTCTGGGTGACACCCTCTGGAACGCGCTGGTCCCGGTCGATGAAGTTGTTTGTCCACCGCATCAGGCTACCAAGCGGGATGACCTGCCGGGCGTTCGAGGCCACGAACCTCGAGGCCTGCCGCTCTGGGTCACTCAGGGCCTCATTCAAATTGTTGAGCCCCTGCATGTAGGATTGCTCACCGAGGAACTTAAGTAGACTGACCGGTATGGCGGACATCTCCGAGCCGGGCTTGTTTGCGTGTTTGGCTATCATCGCCATAGCTATAGGGTATGACAGTGGACCTAACCTGTTGACTTGAACCCACTTATCGCCAATCTTAATCGCGTATGGAAGCTTGCCTTGAGCGTAGAAGTCTGCCTTCTCACTCTGATTCTTTGGGACATCCCAAGTTGTTTCGGCATTCGAGACTACACCAGCGGCGCCCGCGGCAACGAGCGAACCGACCATCGCCTTGGAGAATTGAAGCCTCTGGTTGTCGCCGGCGCCAATCATTGTGAGGAACCCTGCCGGGGAGTATTCAATCCCCTGCTTAAAGATGTTCATTGGCGTCTGGATGAACGGGACCACCCAGCGTATCGCCTTGACGTTGTGTCCGGCGTTTTGAACCGCCATTGTCACCTCGTCAATTTTCGACAGGAGCTTGCCCTGCTCGGTCTTATTCTTCGGGTCCAGCATCTTTCTGAAGACGTAGTATTCGGCGCTCTTGCGGGCCTTCTCGTTTATCTCCCGCATATCCGGGGTCTTGCCCTGCTTCTTGGCCTGATGAATCAGAGATTCCCTCTCCCCTCCCTCGACGAGAACCCGGAAGAACCTATCCCCAGCCTCGAGCGCATTCGTGACGAACCGCGTAGCGTCGTTCAGCTTACTCACCGGCTTGAGTAGTTTTACTTCAGATTCGCCTGCGCTTGGAATTCGACGAAGGTCGAGATTTGTGAGCGCCTCCTTCCCAAGGAATGCCCGGACAGCCGCCTTCGACGCGTCTGGTATCGAGTTGGCCGCGCCCCTGTAGAACGCTGGGACCTCGCTGGCGAACCGGGTTCTCTCCGCGCCGGTGGCCTTGCTTATGACGAAGTCGGTGGCCGCCTCTGACAGCTTGGTCGCCGGAGCTGTGATTCCGGTCTGAATCAAGTTGGAGAATGCGTTGACGACATGGGTCCGCGGCGAAGAGAGCATTGAGATGTAGCGCAATTCGTCAATGACCTCGCTGGCCTTGGGCTTCACGAACTCCCTGTAGAACTTGGCAACACTGCGAGAGTCGTTCCAGTCAACATCCTTGCCTTTGGCTTGAATGTCTCCAATGTCGTTCCCAAGCTTTACGAGCCTCTGGTAGAGCTGTTCCTTCGTCCCCCACTCTACCGCGTCGGCATTCTCTCTGAAGAATCGGAGCAATTGCCCGGCGTAGCTGGCGACAGAGTTGAGCTGAAGGAATCGCTCTTTCGCCTCCGGGGTATCGAGCCGGTCTTTTCGGATGTCCATATTGACCATCTCTCGGAGCTTGAGAACAGCTCCGAAAACCTTAACGCGCTCCTCGTGCGGGATAATCTTCTTCCAAGGCTCCGCGTCTTTTGCCGCCTCCAAGACCTCGTCCACCGTTACCGGCTTCCCAGTGACCTTCTCAATCTCCTTTGAGATGTCTTTCGCGTAGTCCAGCACACGCTTTCTCTCGAGCTCGCTCAACCCAGCCAGTCTCTCGAGATTCACCGAGCCGGCATACTTCTTGATATTCTGCTCGTCGAGCGGGAGCATGGTAGACATTTTGAACATGTTGGGTTCATTCGGATTGAACTCGGTGTTCCCCTCAATGTTCTTCAGCTTCCTCGGGTCCCAGACGATGTAGGACTTGGAGCCGTGGTCAGCCACGAGCTCTTTCAGGTTGTCTGCGTCAATCTCGTATCCCTCTTTCCTGAGCGCATTCTCAACAGACCTGCCGGCGCGGGTGGCGATACCCTCCGCCCTGTTGGTGTATTCGATAGCATCTATGCCGTGTTTCTCGAAAATCTTCTGGACAATCTCGTTACGCTTAATGCGGCTGTATTCGAACAACAGCATGTCCTCTGCGCCGCCCACAAACCCAATCTCTTTGGCGAACTGCTGGCGAATCTTTGGGTCACTCTTAAATCCATCCTCAAGCTTCTGCCGGATGTCGTAGTCCTCCTTCATGAACCTCTCTAGGTCGGCTAGGAGCGCTTTGTCTTTTGTCGCCCAGACCGCCTCCCGAGCGACGCTGTAGGCATCCCAAGTCCCTATGTCTGGTAGCTCGATAGTCTTCTTGGCGTTGCTGACAAGCGGAAGAAGCCTGTCCCCGCGATTTGCGAAGTCAGCCGCCGCGTAGAAGTCTCCGACATGGGTTCCAAAGTGGTAGGCAGACTGGGTCCTGAATGTATTAAACTCTGCCCCGGTCCCATGATAGGTCTCACCCTTAATCGCCTGTCCGCCCTTCATGTATTCTTTCATCTTGGGCGTGTCCTTATACTTCCCAGCGAACTCTCTGACATGGCTCTCCGGGCGCTCGTCTTTTGGTAGGACAACGAATGCTCGGACATCCTCACGCGCCGCATTAAGAGCGCCGTTGGGTAGCTCAACCATCTTTCCCAGCTCTCGGCTTGGGTCGAGGATTACAATGGGGGTTCCGTTCTCGGTCTTGTATACCGAAGTCTTGAGCTCCTTGGGGTTCCAAGTTTCTGGGAAGCGGACCTTGACACCCTTTCTGAACTCATCGAGCTTCTCGAGAAGTTTGCCGCCAATGGGAATCACCTCGAGTCCAAAGGCCGTTCCTTTGGAGTCATTCGGGATACCGTCTTTGCCTGCTCCTCCAGCCCCGCCCTTGCCTCCGCTAGGGCGCGGGCCACCCTCTCCGGGTCCGGGTATCGGCCCTGTGCTTTCAGGCGGTCCGAAACTCTTTCCAGTGATTTCGTCCAGTGTTCCATCCTTCTTCAACTCCTTGAGAGCTTCGCCGTGGTTGTAGGACAGCATGTCGCTCTTCAGCTGTTTGTTGGCCCACTCCTGCTCGACAGACCACAGGTATGCCTGTAGCTCGGCTGGGGTAAGGTCAAGCTTCTTTGCCGCCATCTCGACGGCTTGATTCATGAGCCTTCTCTCGACGACGCTGTTACTTCCGGCGAGGCTTGGCTCCTCCACAATCTTTCCCTCTTTGTCGTATCGCGCACCATGAGTGTAGTCGAGCTCTCCCATGAGTGCTCGCCAGCTACGGTTCCACCAGATGTCTTTTGTGACGACATTCAGGTTGCCGCTCTTGTTGAGGAAATAATTACCGATTTTGGGGCCAAGAATCGCGGCTCCATAAACGGGCTTCCCGGGACCATTCTCGGGCTTAACGGTGGTGCTACGCTTTAGCACTTCAGCGAGCGGGTGCTCGGTCTTCAGCCATTCGACGGCCCCTTCGACGCCCATCTCGTCAACGAGAGCCTGAATCTTTTGAAGTGTGACGATGGTTGTTGAGCCACGCGTCCCGCGCTGTTTCGAGCCAAGCTTCTCTCCGTTCTGGAAGCTCTGCCACTCCTGAAGACCAAAGCGTAGCTCGTCAAGGGGAGAGGCCCCGTTCGACAGCGCACTTGTAACGGCGTTGAACAGGTCGCGCCCTGCCGGCGTGTCGAGCCCCTTAATTCCATCCTTCTGGAGCTCTCCGACGGTGTCATGCCAAACGTCATACCATCCCTTGTGAGGCTCTCCAAATGCTTCTGAGGCCGCCTTCTCCGAGGCCATTCTCTCCCGGATAGCGTCTCCATAGACCTCTGTGAACCGCTCGCCTACGGCCTCGGGGGAGGCTTTGGGCGGTCTGTATCCGGCGTCCTCGAGCTCTTTCCGAGAGCGCTCGTAAAGGTCCATAACGCCGGTAGCCCCGAGCTTCTTCGGCTCAGCCGATACGCGGGCCTTTGCGGCCTCAATTCCCTGAGGGGTGGCTTCCCCGGGAACGACACCCTTGTTCGCGGCAATCTCCACCCTCTTCTCGAGTGGCGGGAAGTCTGGGCGCTCTTCACCCGTCCCCAAGGTTTCAACGGCCTTGTTGTTCTTCAGGTCCCAGACGGATTTCTGATTGTATCTGCGAGCCAAGTCGATTGCGGAACTCTTGTTGGCGGCATTGAAAGCGAGGTCGATGTAAGCCTTGTCCCCGTCAATCCACGTTCCGATAGACATTCCCTCGAACGACAACAGCCCCTCGTGCTTGTCGAGGAGCTTCGAAACGCCGCTTCGAATGGCCTCCGGGGTGTTCTCAACGACGAGCCCATATCCGGTTCCATCCGGTTTTGTCCCAGTGAGCGCAACGGAATACCCGCGTGAAACTGGTTCACCTGTTCGCGGGTTTATCGTTGAGCCACCATCCCTTATCGTGGCTTCAGTAATGCGTTCCTCGAGGTCCTTGCGGTTAAATCCGCCAACCTTCTTCAGCTCGTCAATCCCCTTCCCAGCGAGCTCGTCGGTGACTGGGAGGATTGTGGAACCAAAGATTGAGCCCTTGCTACCGAATGCCTTCCCGTCGATGATGTCGCGGACCTTGTAGGTCTGTCCCCTCTTGTCGGAGAATGTGACGAGAGCGTCCGGCGAGAGCTTCTTCTCCGCGACCATATCAAAGAGGTGATTCGTGAGGCGTTGCTGTGCGTCCGTGTCACCCTTGTAGTCGCGGAAGTCGCCCCAGATTGCGGCCAGTGAGCCGGAGTCTGTGGTATACCTCCCAGCCATAAAGCGGCCATCGCGAACATACTGATTCGCCTGACTGACGGCCTGCTCGTAAGGCATCTTCAGGTCTTCTGTGAAGTGCCGAAGGAGTGTATCGAAGTGGGTCTCCCCGGGCTTCCCGTATAGCATCTTCCCGTTTTTGGGGGAGATGATGAATGGGGTCCCATAGCTACCGGCCTCGAGCCCATTCAGTGCATCCGGGGTCACATCCTCCAATCCCTTCTTTTTGAAGGATTCCTCGAGCTTGCCCTTCTTGATTCCCTTCCGCGCCTCGGTTATCCCCTCTTCAGAGAACATGGAGACGCCCATCTGTCCGGGAACGGGCATGGGTCGAGAGTCTCTCGCCAAAGCGTCCGGGGCGTTCGGCAGTCCCGGGGTCTCCCCACCGAGAGCCTTGTGCGCTTTCGCAAACATGAGAATATTCGCAAGAATGTCTCCCGTTTCTGCGAAACTCTTTCCGAAGTCGGTCTCGGGTTTTGCAATGTGGGTAAATGGAGCCATGACTGGCTCGACAACATTCTCTCCGACGCCGGGAATCTGAGCCGCCTCGTTGATTCCGCCAATGATAGCCGCGCCCTGAGGGGTGAAGTGGGCCGCTCCAACCAAGATGTCGAAGAGCCCCTTTCCATACTTCATCGCATCCATGATGGTGTTCGGGTGGACCCCAGCGGCCATCAGGATACTCATAAGGTCTTTGTCGATTGTGTATTCGCCGCCCTGAGGGAGTGGTTCTCCTCCCCAGATTGATTCGCCCTGAAGTGTAAGTGGAGCGGTGGTCTTCAGGCCGTGGCGCATAGCTTCGATGCCACCGGCAATGTGCTCGGCTATCGCCCCACTGGGCGGCTGGGCTGGCGTTCCCCTTGTAGGGATAAATTGCGTTGGGTCGCCAATGGCCCTATCGACGATAGAGGTTGGAAGGCGGGCGCCGGTGTGAGCAACGGCGTGTGCGAGCTCTAGAATCTCGTCCATCGCGGACGGCTTCTTGGGCTCAATCTGCCCCCGGACAGACTGGGGCAACATCATTGGGTCGCCGGTCCGGGCGAGCTGTTCAGACATCTGAGAGAGGGTCTCAGACTGAGGTCCGGGCAATTCCCCCTGAGAGAACATCGGGAAGTTGGGACCCTTCGCTCCGAGCGGAGCTGTAGCGTCCACCTGAGCTTCTCCCGTCGGCGGCTTGAGAAGCGCCGTCGGGTCGGAGCCCATGATTGCGAGCGCCAGCTTCAACGAAAGAAGCCCGTTTTCGTCGAGCGGTGGGGCTGTCGAAACGGGCGCCTTCGTTACTGGAATAGGCTTTGCCTTGTAGTCGGGCATTATTTGACTTGTGACTTCCGCTTTGTCAGTGTCCCAATTCTAGCCTTGGCCTCTCCCTTCCGGGCCAACGCCTTTTTGTAGTCGTCTTCATACTTCGCGAGGTTCTTCTTCGCCTGCTTGACTTCCTCATTGAAGTCACTCTTTCCAACCTCCCGCAGGCCGGCGAGCCATCGCCTGTTCTCCTCGAGCGCCTTTGACGCGGTCTCAACCGCATCGTCGGCGTCGTTGAGCTCTATGGTTGCGCCCTCAAGCTCCGCGCTCGCGTCTCGCTGTTCCTTGCGAAGCTGGCGCTCCTCCGTCGTGTCTCCAATGACAATAGCCCCTTCCCTGCGAGCCTCAAGCTCTCGCTGGTAAGCCCATTGGTCAAAGTCCTTCCAGTCGGGCACCAACCCGTAGATTGAAGATTCCACGCTCTCGTCGGGCCCTTCGAACTTCGGAATCGGAACACCCTTGTGTGCGAGGTATCGCATGACCAGCTGGGTCTGAGTCGAGGGAATGAACGGCTTATCCACGGGCTTTTGAAGCTCGCGCTCGCGCTGTTGATTCAAGAGCTTGTTCGTCCGCATCTGCTCCAAGAACTGCATGGACGCAATCGGATTATGACCGCTCGTGTTGAAGATTGAAGTCAGGTCCTCTGGGGTGTATCCAGAGTTGTTGGCCCCGGCCATATTGCGAAACGTCTCGAGAGCCTTCTGCTGGTCAAGCTCCTGCTTCTGCCGCTGGAAATAGCTCGTGACAACGCCGGCGAGCTGGGGCGCCATCTCGCGGAAGAGCTCAAACCGACGCTGTCCCGTTGACATCGGTTGCTGAAAGAATGGAGCCATTGTTAGCGCCCTCCGCCAAGCTTTATCCTCGGGGCCACCGTGGGCTGGGGAGACCGCATCCAGCTCGGGTTGGTCACGGGACCTGCGGTTCCCTTGTTGCTCTTTGAAAACAGATTACCCAACAGTGAGCCGCCACCAGACATCGGTGAAAGACCGATAGCCGCGAGAGACGGAATTGAGCCCATGAGGTAGTCCCAGAACCCGGGCTCCGAGTCTTCAGACATCTGCTCTTGCAGGTCAAGGTTGGCCATGTTCGAGAGCGTATTCCCCTCCAAGCCAGCCTTTCCGAGCGCGAAGCTATCCCTGCCCCCAAAGACCCCATGAAGAAGTTGGGCGATAAGAGCCCGCTCCCCAGAGTCCGTCCTCCCCTGCTCGGAAAGAAGGTTGGAGAGTGCGTTGTTCGAGTTGCTCTTGATTGAGGAGAACGTCATCCCCGGGGTCGCGTTGCGCCCACCGGCAAGCGTCGCGCCAGCCATCGCCCTATTGGTCTGAGACGCGAGAGAGCGCTTGAGCGGGTCAAAGGTCTCCCTTGAGCCCTTTCCAAGTCCATAGCGCTTAGCAACATCAGAGGCACCAGAGATACCGCCGAAGGCGCTATTCATCCCTTTGAGTGAATTCAAGAACGAGTCAAGCTCGCCCCGCGTCTGGTCGTATGCCATTACTGCTCCTTGTCAAACTCAATCATGTAGTCTAGGTTAATGAGGTCCGCGATAGACATATTCCCGCCGGCGAGCTGGTCAACCTTCAGCCGAACATCGGGAAGGTCGAGCTCCTGCTCAAGTAGCTCTTTGAACTCTTCGTCAAATTCCTTCTTGTCCTTAATAGACGCATTCTCCATAGAGAAAGAGCCATCCTCAAGCTCCCACCCGAGCCGCTTAATCAGAGACACTCGAGCCTCTTCGTAATGCTTCAGGGCGGCCTCAACCCGGACCACAAACTCTCGAATCTTCAGGAATATTGGAATAGGAATTCCACCCTTCCCAACCGTCGATTTTGAGAGATTTGACAGAGCGTAAGAGGACGCTACCAGCTTCCCATATTTCACTTTCATTGTCCACTCCTTTCCCAAGAATGACACAAATATAGCCGATTACGCGCTACAAAGCAAGTCGATTACAGCGGTTGCCAAGCGCTCCCGTCGAAGTAGTAGACGTTGCCATCTGTCCCCCTGATATAGCTGTAGCCGTCGCCAGCGTTCACCCCTTGGACGTAGTCGGGGATATTGGGCGACGCCGCCCCGTTGGCATGAGAAAAGAATAGTGTGCCGTCCGGTGCATAGAACTCTAGAGAATGTGCTCCATCTGACGTTGCGGTCTGACGAGCGCGAATCACCCAGCTCGAGGCCGTGTTCGCCCCAAGGTTCAGGACGAGGGAGGCGCGATTGTTGATTGCGCGTGTCGCACCGTTCTTCACCCAGTATGCCGTCTCGCCAGCGCTCTGAGACTTGTCGAGCGACGCAGAGGGTCCGTAGAACGTGAGAGCTCCAGTCGAATCGTCTATGAGGATAGCGTTGGCTGAGAGTCCGTAGTTGTAGAGCAGGAAGTCGTTTCCAGTCGTCTTGAACAGTCCCCACTTCGAGGTGGTTCCGTCACGGATAACGATTCCGCCCTGATTTGAGGCTTCGGGCCGAATGTTCATGTAGCGCTGTCCGGTGCCGGAAGTGCCCTCTCCAACCAGAATGTCCGAGATTGTCTGGACTTCCCAAGTGCTCAGGATTGTCAGGGCGCTCGGAGTCCAGCCGCTAGCGCCGCGAATCCCAAAGTGCATGTTCCCATAGTGGCTCGTGTGATTTGTGAACCTCACAGCAATGCCGCCAGCGATAACGCTCGCTGAATCCAAGAACCCGATAACAGTGTAGTTGTTGTTCGTCGCCGACAGGTTCACGAGGTTAAGCCCAGCCACGCCGTTGAATATGATGGTGTCCGTGGAAGTCACCTGCGAGTTGATTGTCCCTCGAACGTCCAGCATTGAAGACGGCGACGTTGTGCCAATGCCGACATTCCCGCTACCGTTGACCAACAGGAAGGTCCCGGAATACAGCGGGAAGCTGTAGTCATAGGCCACCCAAGTGATTCCGGTCGTGTGGTAAATAGTTGATTCACTAGCATAAGCGTCGTAGAGCTCCAACTGCGGCGTTACCCCGTCCCCTGAGACATACAGGCCTGAGGCGGCGGTCGATTGCTCGACGTAGACTTGGTGCCCCCAAAACTTCCCGGCATAGTCGATATATGCCTTGGTGTTCGAACCCCGATTAAACTTGAAGGAGCCGTCCCACCCAAGGGCGAACATCATGTCGTAGCCGCTCGCAACGTAGAGTCCGAGCATATTGTAGACCCCGCCAACGCGAAGGTCAGTAGACAGGCCCTCGCCGTTGAAATACCCATACCAACCGCGAATCTCTCCGTTGACGTCCAGAGCGTAGCTGGGGGAGGTCGTGGCAATGCCAATCTTACCACTGGTAGTAACCGTCATCCTAGTCGCAGAGTTTGTCCCGATATAGAGCGGCCCAGTTGAGTTAAGGCTTGCATTCCCGGCGCTATCTTGATACAGGACAACAGAGTATCCCCAAGTGTAGTCGTAGAGTGACAAGCTACCCGCATTCCCGGCGGCAGAGGGGCGGATAGAGACGGACGCCGCCCCGGTCGGGTGTGAGAATAGACTGTTGCCGTCAACGTGAAGGACCGCGGTAGGGCTGGTCGTTCCGATACCCACATTCCCACCGTTAGGCTGAAGGAGAAGGCTGTAGGTCGTCGCAGAGGCTCCGCTCTGGACCTGAATGTAGCCAACCCCACTGGTGATTGCCCCAATGAAAACCCCGTAGGTATTCGCGTCCGCACTGAAGATAGCGGCTCCGCCGTAGGTTCCAGCCGCAGGCACAGAGCCAATGGCTCCGCCGATTACCTGTAGCGGAACATTCGGAGCAACACTGCCAATCCCCAGACGCCCGGTTGAGGTCATCTGAATCTTCGCCGTGGTCCCGCCGCCATACCACTTGAGGCCCCCCGTCCCCGAGGTCCCATAGTTGAAGGCAATGTCTCCGGTCCCGTTGGCCCGAACGTCGATATAGCCGTTGGTCACGGAGGTTGCTATGTGTGGGCTGATAGACTGTGAGAACGTGATAGTCCCAATGGTCGAGAGGTCGAAGACCATCTCGCTCCCGGCGGTGTTCCTCGCTCCAACGGTCAGGTAGCTCGCTCCCGCCTTGTTGAGTGCGGTCAGGGCTACTGCCGCCCGGAGAGCGGCGGTCTGGTGAAATACAGCTTTTGCCCCCGAGTAGGAACCGAGAAGTTGCATAACAATCGTCCCGCTAGTGGGGTCCCCGAGCTCAGCGGCGCTCACGCGAAACGTGAGGTCGTCAAACAGGTTGTCCGACGTTGCAATCATCCAATTCCTGCGACGGCCCGCGGAGGCGGCGACGTAGAAGAGCATGGCTACATTCGCGGCGCTGGTCGCGCTCGAGTCAATCTTGATTCCCTGATAGTAGCCGGTGGAGACGACATTCAGCTTTGCGGTCCCTCCGGTTACAGAGCCGACAGTGAGGCTCCCGAGGAACTGCTGGGTTGGGGTCGCTCCAAGAGTCATAAGCCACTGGTTGACGCCGGCCTTCGTTGTCCCAAGAATGGAGAGCTCTTCGTTCCCGTCGGTGTTGAACCGGAGGATGTGGGCGTCCTGCCAGTTGTAGAGGTGCAGAATCTCCCCGTTGGTCTTGCCGGCGGCCAGTCCAAGGGCGTGGTTGTAGGTCCCGGAGGCTGGGGCCCGGAAGAACGCCATATAGGAACCCTGAGCCCCCGGGGGAATGGTGGAACCCGGGCGACCGAAGTAGATTCCAACCTGATTCGCACCCGGCTCTGATTCAACCCTGAAGACCTCGGAGATGTCGGCAAGCGAGAGCGAGGCATAGCCGGTCCCAGCCGCAACCGCAAACTCAGACGAGAAGAGTGCCAGCTCGGTGTGCTGGGTTGCATTGAAGTGGTAGTATTCTCCCGCCGTTCCACCCTGAAGGTCAGTAAGGCTATTGTGGAGAACCGTTGGCGGGGTATAGGTGGAGACCCAGTTGTAGGCATAATCCCACCTCGCCCGGTCAGCCGCAGACACCCCACCACCAGCCGTAGCGACCGCAGTGGTCCCCTCGGAGGTGGAGGACGCGCTCGGCATCGTCCTGTAGACGTTGTCGAATTCGCGCTGAACCACCGAGGCGAACTGTGCAAGCTCTTTGCTCTGAGTCCTGAATCCGCCGATATTCTGTAGTCTTCCCATTAGCTACCGGGCACCGTAGTTTCCTTGTTCAGGCCAATGGCCGGGACAATGTCGTAGAAAACGTGGAGCTGTCTGATTTCTGGGGCCGGGCTTCGAGAGGAGAGGTAGCCCCAGAGCTCCACCGAGAAGCTCTTCACCTTGAGCCCGGGCTTCAGATTCCGAACCTCGTTCTTTTCGAGAATCACCTCGTCAACCTCGACATCCTCCTCGTTATAGATGGTAGCATACATCGAGCCAAGGGTCTCCTCGCACGAGATTCCTCGCAGGATGATGTCGAACGCTCCGGCACCTTGCGGGCGTAGCTCGGACGTCTTGAAGGAGAAATAGACGCTCCCACCCACTCCCGAGGTCGAGGTCGGGTCAGGTCGATAAATCGTCCCGTTGTATTCGGCAAGGAACCGATTGACGGGACGCGAGCTCGCATCATCGTTAGAGTCGAGACAGGCATCGTTGAACGCTGTAGTGTTCTGCCGCCACTCGCGCCACTCCCCGCTCACAGTGTTGAAGACAAGGGTGGTCGCGTTGATTTGCGTGTAGTATTCAAGCTCTTTTGAGTCAACCCAAGAGAACGCAGAGCTCTTCTGTGTGTCCGTGAATATATCGAGGGTTGGACGGATTCCCTCAGAAATTGGTTCAAGCCCGGAGGTCGAGAACCGGTAAAATCCATCGGAGGCGAGCCAGTAGAGCTGTTCTCCAATCTTCACCAAGGTCCGGTCCGAGATTATCCCCTTGCCAGTCGAAACAAGGTCTCGCAACATTCCGCCGTCAGCCGTCGGTGTCAGTAGGACGACGGAGCGGTTCTTCAAAACCACAATCCTGTCTATCGCACTCCCAAGAGCCTTGATTGAGTCGCCGTCGTTGAACTCGACATCGACGACATACGAGGCGTCGTTGGGGAAGACGTCATACTCGACAGCTCCGTCCCCGGAGGCACTCGAGCGAAAAATCTTGTTCTTCTGAATTTTGCCGGACAGCGTCGCCCCATACAGGTAGGCCACGTTCCCGCCAACCACCACACCGGCGGCGTCAAGGGCCCCATCGTCCGCAACGTCTCTGCCTATGTAGGTTATCGCGTCCCCCCAGTTGTCGGACCAGTCTTCTCCCTTAATGGATACGGGGGTGTCGAGAACCGCGTGTTGGTGCTTGAGCGTCGCATTCCACACCGTTGTGGCCTCAAACGCATCTGAGGTGAGGTCCACCTTTTTGACCAGAGCATAGTCGCCCTCCCCATCCTTTCGGAGCCACACATTGACGTTCTTCCCTCGTCTGGAGATGAGGGTTGGAGAAACGTGCAGGTTCAGGTCTATCGCCCGGTTGCCGTCAGACGTAAGGGCCCCATCACCGAAGACCACATACCGGTCGGCCTGTCCGTCATAACGGACAACCACGAATTCCCCAGATGAGGTTGGAAACGCATCCAAGAAGTATGGATAAGCCACAACGGTCCGGGTGAGGACCGCGGTGCCGGCCATATTGTAAACGACAACAGTGCCAGCGGCCACTACGACAAGATACTCTCCGAGCGCGAACATTCTGAACATCGTCCCAGACGTAAACGCCGAAGACTTCCACAGAGAGAACGTCCCCGGGGTCGCGTAGGAAGAGCGATAGATGTTCCCGTCGTATCGAGCAGTGAAGATGTAGCTCTGCGTTGGAACCGCGGCACATGCGACAGGCATCGTTGAGACTGCGGCGGCAGAGAATATGGTCCCGCCGGCGTCGTTGTGGACCGTGGTCGTGATGCTTCCGCCAGCGGCAACCCCAGAGACGTCGAGGACGATAATCCCGGCCCCGTTTGTTACTCCGTAGTTTGTTGCCGGGTAGACAGCTTTTCCGCTCCCCATGCTCGCACCAGACATCGGAAGACTGTAGGCAGATTCAGGCATATAGGTCAGCGCTGAGCCATTGGCGCCAGCCTGAGCCCCAGCGAATGCGACAGCGTAGCGGCTCGAGCCAACCCGGATAACTCCAACCCGATACCCGCCAACATCTCCGACAATATCCCCACGAAAGACTGGGACGGTGTAGCCCGAGACGTCGTTAGCAGAATAGAGCTCGGTCCCAATGGATTGCATGTTCTCAAGGTCGTAGCTGAGAACCCACAGATAGCGGGTGGTCCCGGCGGTTGCCGAGTAGACAATCTGAAGAGCCGTTCCGACAACCTGTAGGCCTTCAATCTGCCCCATAGAAGAATACCCCGAGGGAATAGAGGTGGAGACGCTGGTCGTCGAACCGTCTTCAAGATTGTGGATGTTTACCGTGTTTGCACCCACCACCTGAATAACCTTTCGGTCATACGCAACACCCTTCATCCACGGGCCAAGGGCGGGCGCATTCAGCCCAGAGATTGCCTCATACTCAATGGTATCGGTCACGGTGACAGCCGGTTGCTCGATAAGAGAACTCTGTTGTCCGTCGTCGTATTCAACAGACAGCGCGACCTCGTAGCTCCCCTCTGGGAGCGGGTCGGTCGCCTCGATAGAGCGGGTCGCCGTGGGCGCCGCCATAAGCGCGTCTGGAATCTCTAGGTCGGCCCGCTCAAAGATGAAGCGGTCGATAGAGCCTATCCCGGTGACAGAAAAACCCTTCGTCCTGAAGCCGGTCATATAGCGGTCCCCACCGGTCCCGGTCGTGAGCCGGAGCTCGTCTAGCTGGTCCCAGAGCCGGGTGGCCGCATAGGTAGTCATAAAGCTCTCGCGTAGCGGGTAGCGGCAGACATAGAAGTCGTTCCCGGCTGTAGAAAACTCGGGGAAATTGGCAAGGTCAACCCCAGCCTGAACGTCGAGATACGGAGAGCCGCTATTGTAGCTCGAGGCAACAACGAGAAGGAAATTGTTATCGGCGCTGAAGTCTGTCCGGCAGATGATATATCCGGCAAGAGCGTTCGAGTCGATGATGGACGAGTGCGCCCCGGTGAACGATTGAAGGGAGAGTCTTTGCCCCGCATACCCGTTCGAGCGAACCTTGTAGAACTGGGTTAGATTCATCCAAGAGTCGGTCCAAGCAGAGCCGCTCCAGTAGGGCCGCACGAACAGCCCAACAGCCGATAGGTATGAAAGCCCGGTGTTAATCGAGATGAACTGGTTGTAGGAGCACAGGGCCGCGGTGACAGCCTTTCCACCGTGGTCTGGGACATAAAACTGCTTGATTCTGCGCGTGTTCACCGTAGCAACGGTTGAATACGAGCCGGGAGTGGTGAACACAGAGGCCATCCCGTCCTCGAGGACCAGTCGCCCCTTGAGGCGCGAGGCGCGAAGGTTCACGAAGTTTTGGGCGTGGCCCGGCTGGGGTTCATTCACCCCAGTCATCAGGCCGAAGAACTCTTTGATTGACAGCGATTTCGCCATTATCCCACCGATACCGAAGATTTGACTTCCGAGAGTGCAATCTCCACCATGCGTTTGACAATCTCGCCATCCCAAGTATCAGCAAGGGTGAGGTCCCCGGAGGAGAACTCGTCGAAGATGACAAGCGTGTCGATAGCGTTCGTCCCGGAAACGAAGACGGCCTTCTCGTCGAGAATGGCCTGAGACGTAGACGCGATTGACTGAATGCGGCCAATGGCTCGAGCCACATTGCTGGCCCGGGTAAGAGCCGCAAGAATCTTGCCGACATGCGCCGCAACAAAGGGGCTGTTCGTCGTGTCGTTCACAGCCCGGCTCGAACTCACGGTCGAGCCAGTCCCAACGATATACGAGGTCCCGACAGTGCCGCTCGTGCTCGCCGCAACAATGTCGTCGGGGATTGCAATGTAGCGCCCCTGAACGGTCGCGGTAGCACCACAGCCGATTGTGACGAGCTTGCCGTCCTTCTCGAATACGACGGGCCTCGTGCTCGAAGGGCTGATAAGGTCGCGCCCAGCGCGAATCTTGGAGACATCTTTATCGTCCACAAAAGTGAACGATTGATTGTTGGGAGATGTCCCGGTCCCGCGGAGGTCGAGGAAGTGCCACGCATCCGAGGGGAGCGCCACCTCGTTCGAGGCCAGCGTGAGGACACCTGATTCCCTCACGAGCTCAGGCATGAGCTCCGCGAAGCCCTTGCGCCCGAGCTGGAGGAATGTATCGCGAACAAGGTCTTTGACGGCCCGGTTCTGATACCGCTGGAGCTGGGCCGAGGTGAAGCGCATATTTGTATCACCGGACGCGAGGGCGTCTGTCCGGGCGTCCTGAAGGCGGTTGGCCGCTTCGATGATGTTCGCATTGAACCGTGATGTGGCCATTAGAACCCCAGCTTCCTAGAAGAAGTATCAATCCTCACGGTCGGCTGAAGGACCGTGTGCTTCGAATGCCCGACAGACGTTTTCGCGAGCTCGTAGCGGGCGTCGAACTCTCCGCCGGCGAGCCGGGCAAGCGTCCCATATCGAAGCGCTTCATCCCACTCGGGGCCGATAGTTGGGTCGCCCTCTTCGTCGTCGTTGATTCCCCCGGGACCAAGGACGCAGTCAATCGAGACAACCCCGGAGCTTGTCGGCCCAACGGGGTAAACCTCAAGCTCTGCGTCCCCGAGGGCGAAGACGAACTCGGGAACTCCAGTCGGGTCGTAGGTGTCGGTATCCTCGGTGATAGCCTGCCGGTCAGCCTCGCTGACGACAAGGTCGAGGTCTTCTCCATCCAGCCGGACCGTATCGCCAACGTGATTCAGCTTTAAGATTGTTGCGGCAGTGTTCTTCCCATCCGGTAACGGGACGAGCGGTGTCATCCCGCCGTAGTATTTTGTGGTCACGGCGGTGATGAGGCTTGCACTCTCAATGGTCATCCTCAGGCTGGTGTAGCTGAGCCCCCCAACGAAGACAGGGTCGTCGTCCTGATTGAAGGTCAGAACGGTGGCCCACGTAGAGCCATCCCACGAGCCCTCGATTGTCCCAAAGTATTCGACACCAAGACCAAACGGGGTGGAGGATACGGTTACGTCTACCTCGATAGCAAACTTCTCCGCGTTCCCAGAAATGACCGTGTTGGTGAGAAGAGTGGCGACATAAACCTCCCAGCTGTCCGGGGCGGTCACACCATCGGTGTAAACCCCGTGGCTGGAGAGGACGACCTCGGAGCTACTGTTGACGGCTGTGATGTGCCCCACACCGGCAACGTAGGGGCCACTGTAGAACACTATCAGCTTGCCGACATCGCTACCGGCGAAGTCGCCAAGGGTTGTGTCAGAGAACGTCAGCGAATCCCGGTTCCAAGTCCCGTCCATCGTAGAGCCTCCGCGCCCTGCAATGATTACCGGGGTGATAGTGTAGGGCTTACTCCCAGAGACCTCTGGGGCCTTGAACTGAAAGAGGACGCCCTTCTTGACTGGATGGAATTGCAGGCAGAGCTCGCGCTCCACCTGATACATTGCGTCAAAGATGTCCTCTGGAACATAGCCCTTCGCTTCGACGCGGTCAAGCTGTCTCTGCACAAAGGACAGGTTTCTACCAATCCGTCCTACCATTGGTTACTCCTGCTCGGTGATAAGGGGCGTCGGGGGAGAGGCGAGCTTCGCCTGAAGCTCTTTCACGGTGTCGTTCTTTGAGGCCGAAATACCCTTCTCGCGGCACTTCTCAATGAGCTGAGCCTTGGTCGCGGTGGAGGGGTCGAACTCAACATCCATGCTGATTTCCAGCGGGCTGTCATCATCCGAGGCTGGAACCTCAACGGCGTCAGGGGCGCTCTCAGGCGCACTGCCGCTATCCTCTTGGACCGGCGCGGGCTCAGCGGGCTTGGGAAGCTCGCCGATAATCTCGCCGTCCTTAGTGCATTCGAAGAGAACTCCCTTGTTGTTGGCAAGCATCCGCTTGCCGGTTGTGTCGTCGAAATACGTGGGAGCATCGAAAATCTTAAACCCGCCAATGTCAACCGGCAGGGTCGCTTTGCAACCTACAAGCTTCACGAACATTTGTCTACCCTTCCCTTCCTTTGTAACATTCCGGCTGTTATCAAGAGATTCAGCCGTTACTATTAATGTGTCGATTACCCATTAAAACAAAGGGCCGGTAGCCTTTCAGGAGCTCCGGCCCTTTCAATCAGACTTCAGGCTTGGTTAGACAGACACCAAGTCAGCCGTCGCCTTCCACGTTCCATCCGTCAGACCACGCGCTCCGCATTTCACGAAGATTGCTTGGTCAGCCGCCGTAGCGGTGAGGGGGATATACATGGAGCCGTTAGGCGCTTGCGCATACGACGTTCCCAGCGCGGCAGAGGTGACTGTGTCGCCGGAGCCGAAAATCAGGTGGAACTTGAAATTCCCGTTGGTGAGCTCGAGAACGCTCGCCTCGTCGGGATATGCGTAGCCGCCAGTGGCGACGGTCGCAGACGGGTTTTGAGTCTGAACCACAGGTTGAAGATGAGCTTGCTTTGCCATTGTAATGGCCTTTCATTCATGCAACGGTGTGAAGAGCTCGCGGGGTCCGCCATTGCTACGGACCCCGGTCATAGCTCAGAAACTAGGCCAGCGTGTCAGGAGACCACGTGGCGAACACAAGCGAGCTCGTGTTCTCGTAGAAGTCACCAGCCGTCAGGCCGGTCATGCCGTCTTGGTCGTAGACGTCATTGCGAACCACGCTCTGAATCGTCTGGATACCAATTCCGGCAATCGCGCCGTAGTCGTCCGTCTGTTCGACGAAGGACACGCTCGGGTGCTTCTTGCCACCGGAAACCGGGACGCCAACGCCAACGGAAAGAGCGGACTGTCCAATGAGGAAGCCGACCTTCACGTTTTGGGTGCAACGCCGTTCAATCATGTTGCCAACCCGGTAGCCAGCCGCATACTCAGTCGTTGTCGGCTGAGGCCAATACCACACGCTATTCGACGGGGGGTCCTGATAGACCGCCTCGTTATAGGTGGGCGTGACCGCGTGAGGCATGTTTTGGTCAACGTAGATGATAGCGCCAGCCACTTCCGCGACCGCGCCAGTCGCCAACGGGTGATTCGAGAGCTCGTTGGGAAGCCGACGATAGAGCTCTTTGAAGTCGCTGTCGTTCTGGAGCTGATACCACTGTGCATCGCTCAACCAGATTGCGAACCGCTTGAAGCCTGCCTTAATCGCAATCGGCTGAATGCGGTTACGCTGGGCTTCGAGGACCAACGCGCCGATACGCTTCACCGTGACGCCGTAAGCCGTCTCGGCGGCGGAAGAGCTCGAGCCACCAGCCGCATATACGGCATCCAAGGCATCCATAACGCTGTCCTCGTAAGAGGTCGCGCCAGTCGTGCCCGGGCGTCCGTTTGCGTAGGTGACTTTGCTTCCACCGAGAATGTAGAAGTTGGGGTGCGAAACAATCGTCATTCCGCGTCCACCAGCCGCTCCGGCAGAAATGAGGTCAATCGACGCTCCGCCGGTCAGGGCGACAATGAAGTTGCCCGGGTGGAAGTCGTTGAACCATTCGGTCAGGTAGTCCGACGCATCCATCATCAGGTTCTCGAGGTATGGAAGCGTGATTTGAGCGGACATGAGCGACGGCTTCATGTATGCCTTTCGGAGAAGGTTAATCTTCACCGTCCGGTATGCAATCTTGCCATTCTCTTCAGAGCCCTTCAGGGCCTTGTCGCCAAACACCGGTTGGCCGGTCAGGCGGAGACGAACAGGAATATCCAAAGTCGTCTTGCCTTCGGTGATGAAGTTTTTGAAGACTTCAATCGGCGCACCGGTGAATTTGACCTGTCCAACTGAACCCGGCACAACGACATCAGCCGCGTCCTTCGTTGCTTTGATGAACTCAGGCGCGACCCAGAGGCCGAAGATGTTCTTCTTCCACTGTTGTCGGTAGAGCTTTTCCGCCAAGATGTTCGGGTTGGCGCGACCCGTGAGTGAGAAAATCGTGTAAGCCATTCAGGCTCTCCTTACTACTTGTCTAGGCCGTAGCGGGCCAGCTCTTCGTCAGTCATCTTCGAAATGGCGTCCGGGTCATTCTCGTCAATCTTGCCCCTCTTCAGGGCCGTTGCGGCGGGAATCTTTGCGCTGGACACACTCTTGGGAGTCTTCCGTTGAAGCTCGGCTACGTCCTTCATCGCTTGCTCGCGCCCCTGCGCGAGAGAATTTTGGCGAACGTCAGCAATCTTCTTGGGGAGAACCTCGGCGGCGAACTCCCGGAGGAGTGCGCCCTTTCGGACAAACCTTACGCCATAGCGCTCCACGAAGTTGTCCCCATCCTGAAGGACGCGCTCTTTGACAGCCGCTATCTCTTCGTCGGACAGGGGAATCGCGTTGCTCTCGGCAAGGCCCTTGATTGCTTGAACGTCGGCGTTGATTGAAGCCTCGTTCTGCGAAGTCACGCTCTTCTGAGCGGAAATGTGCTCCTTGGCTATCTTCAGGTTGCCCTGAAGACCTTCCTCGAAGGCACGTTTGAATTCGATAGCGAGGAACGGTTGTGTGTCAACCAGCGCCTCGAATTCCTTCGCATCCTTTGGCATCTCCAACCCCCGGTCCCGAAACATCTTCGAGAGGGGTGAAATATGGAGTTGCTGTAGAGTGTAGGAAGAAACCTCTCCGAGCATCTTCGCCTCTTCCTCGGTTGTCAAGGGGGTGTCCGTGATAACGGGCTCCTTGGCCGGGGGTGCAGAAGCGGCGGCTCGTCTCCCTAACTCTGTCTCCAGCGTCTTGTAGACCTCTTCGACCTTCCCGTGTTTTCCGGTTTCACGGGCGACGTCGATAAGGGCTTTAATAGCCGGGTCGTCAGTCTTCCCCAGTTTTCCGGCGAGCTGTTCAACGCCTTTGGCCAGCTCGTCGAAAGAGGAATACTTGCCAGCAAGCTTGGTCGGGGTCGGTTCATTGGGCGCTGGTGTCCCTTTGGCCTTAGAGGTGTCTTCGCCTTCCGTGTCCTTTGCGGGGGTAGGCTCGGGCTCATTCCCTTCCGGTGGTGCGTTCAAATGCTCGTTGAGCTTCGCGAAGTCCTCTTCGCTCAGGCTCGCCACAGCCTCGGCATCGTTCGCATCGAACTTTGCCGGGTCGAATGGTTGTGGCTCAATAGGTTCCGGCGGCTGGGGTTCAACCGCCGGGGGAGCCGGTGATGGATTATCATTCACAGGCTGGATGACTTCTGTTGCGTCCGCTTTTGGTTCAGGCATTCCCGTTTTCCCTTTCCGGTAAAAGTTACCGCTTGATTCCTGCAATCACTTCGTCGTCTGTCATCGGCGGAAGGGCCGGCGTCTCTTCCGTGGGAGACACCGGCTCGTCCTGCTCGACATCTTTGGAGAGCTCCATCTGAAGCTCGTCCACCAGCTGTTTGATTCTCTCGAGGTTAGGCATACGACACCCCCGCGATTCGAACCGTGACACCAGTGCAGGTGTTCAGCGTCAGCGCCGACGTAGCAATCCGCACGTAGCGAACGGGCTTATCGACCGCCCACTTGATTGTGCTGGTCGCATCGGTCTGCGCGAGAGCGTGAAGCTGGAACCAGTTGGTCCCATCCAGTGAGCCCTGAAACTGCGCGGTCCATGTGGTCGGCGTCGCGGTCGAGAAGATATGCTGAGTCATCAGTGTGCTCGGCACTTTGCTTCGCCCGCTCAAAAGGTCTACCGTCGGGGAGTTGGCGGCGCCGTTCACCGAAAAGGTGTGGGCTTGGAATTCGTCGTATTGTCCTGCCATTTAGGTTCTTTCGTCAGGGTTAGAACTCTTCTTACGACACATTGACCGGGTAGAAGCCGGAGAACTTCAACGTCAGCGTCGCATCAGCCTCTCTTAGGAAGCGAACGCGATAGCGAATCTGCTTCACGGGCTTCTCTAAAACGAAGAAACGCGCTGAGTTGGCGGGCAAGTTGTCTCCGGCGAAGTCCAGCATTCCAATCGAGGTGAAGTTGTAGCCGTCGTCCGTGTAGTCAAGGATGACTTCGGCGGCATCGTCACCACCGTTGAAGTTGGTATACGCAATCTCGATACGGGTCTTCGAGGGACGAACTTGGTTTAAATCGGCGTCGGGACGCTCGAGCGTGGCGAAAGCCGTTGACTGAACCCAGCCGTTCTCGGCAATACTTGGGGTGTAGACATTTTCTTTGAAATACATTGAGCTACTCCTTCTCGTTTGTTCTCCGCCTTGATTGTCTAGAATATACGAAACCACGCATGACAAAGCAAGTCGATTTTACCGGTCATTCTTACTGGACCTGTGAGCTCTGCATGGCGCCGGCCAGCTGGGTCGCGGCGCCAATCTTCTTCGTGGCCATATCGAGCTCCCCGGAGGCCTCCTTGCTCTGGGCCTCTCGAGCCTGAGCATCAGCCGCGATACCCATGACGGCACCGGCGAACTGGGCCATTTCCTCGCTGATAGGCGAATCCCACAGGCGGAAGAGTGAATCCCACTTCACGAGCTCGGGCGGCAGGAGCTTTGCGAACTCCATAGCCTCTGCGAACTTCACCTGCTTGGCTGATTCGCCCAAGCTGTTGGTATCGACAACGAAGTCGTATTCCCCTTGGGAGACGTCGTTCTGGACACCCTGAAGGGTCTGCATGTTGACCGCAATCCACTCGGGCGTTCCGTTGGAGAGAATGCGAATCTTCCGGGGCATGTCCATATAGACCTGAAGCCCGCGGTCAACGAACTTGAAAATCTCCTGCATCGCGAGGTGGACGTTCCCAAAGAACATGCTCAGGGCCGTCATGGATTGCTGGACGCGCCGGGCGAACAGAACCCCGCTCTCGTTGGCGTTCTCCTGCAACCCCAAGGTATTCGGGGTGATTCCAGACAGGGTCTCGGAGAGCTCTTTGTCCTCGTCACTGAAGACCTTCAGGGAGCTCGCCTCGGCAAGCGGGTGTTGCGGTTCAGGCTTGAGGCCCATAACCGGCTTGAAGAACTTGATAAGGCCGCGCTCGCCGCTCTTCCACGCATTCATATCCTCGGCGTTGATTGACTGCGTCGGGGCGACGTAGCTCGGGTTGACCGCGTTCATCAGCCACTCGAGGAACGTCATCCGGCGCTGGTTGTAGCTGTCCTGCGGCTCAATGAGGACCTCGATAAGGCTCTGCATTCTGAGCGGGTCCGGGTGGAACGGGTAGCAGAAGATAGGCTTCAGCGCGAAGCCGCGCCCCTGAATCTGATAGGGGGCCTCACTCAGCGGTTCATCCGGGAACAGGGTTGGGGCGACGGTCGTCTTCCATATCTCGGAGCGCTGGAAGCGGTGAATCATCCATGCGCCCATGCCCGAGAGCGTGAGCTCTTGAAGCTTCGCCTGCTCGCGAATCTTCCTCTCGTCCGGGCCTTCCCCGGGAACATCCTCGACCTCGACCTGTTGCCGGGTCATCGGGTTGTAGAACACCGTGACATCCTTCACCCGGCGGTCGTGCCACTCGATAACGCGATAGCGACCGGCGCGGGCATCCGTGTAGTCGTTCAGCATGGAGCCCGTGTATTCAGTGCTATTGGGGTCAGCCCCGGAGGTGACACCGAACGCATCCTTGAAGTTGGCCCACATACGCTCATACCAAGAGACCGGGGAGGCGCCTTCGTTGTAGAGGCCCGTAATCATCCGGTCCCGCATCTTGATTTTTGCAATCTGCTCCGGGCTCAGCTCGGCGCTGTAGACGCCGATAACCTCGTCGGCGGTATACATCCCCGAGTAGGACACCCAGCCCCAGTCGCTCTGGTCCTGCTTCTTCGAGCGGTAGTCCCAGTAGACAAAGCGAGGGTCGATATGCTCCGTCACCCACTTGCCCTGAGGGTCATCCCCGGTCGTGTAGTAGTTGTTCACCCAGCCAACCTTGCCGATAGCTGAGTCGATAGCCGCCTTGGCAATCTCCTGCATACCGTTGCAGTTTGGCATGGCCCAGTCAGAGACGAGCCGCGTGTGCATGTCCGCGAGCTGTTGGTCCTCTTCTCCAACGCCAATGGCCCGGAGGTATGACTTGTTCTGCTCGAGGAGCCCGCCTATCGCCACAACCTTGTTCTGCATGAGGTTGAAGATGAGAGCGGGCCGGCCTGCGTCGTTAAGCTTCTTGCGGACCTCGTCGTCCAGCTGGTCGCCAACGACATAATTGAAGGCCTTCTCGCGCTCAGCGTCGAACGTGCGAAACGCTCTCCGGGCATCGGTCCAAGCGGCCTGAATCTTATCGACGGCGCCCTTGGCGTCGCGGGTTACTGGTGTCACTTCCATTGGGGTTCCTCTTAACCTATAGGTTAACTTTGGTTATGCAATCTTAACTTCTAACTTCAATTCAGCATGAGGTCGTCATAGTCCTCGTCGTTGCTGATAAGCTTCCAGTTGAGCCGTATCCACTTCCCACCCACCCGGTAGGCGTAGGTCATCGGCTCGATAACGACCCAGTTTCTCGGGACCTCGAGCTCTGTGTAGAACCTCCCCTGAACCGCCCGGGACAACATCTCCTGCCATCCCTCGTCCGTGATGGGGACAATGATTCCAAAGTCAACGCGCTCCGACATAATAGCCCCCGGCGTCCTGAGGCTTGCGCTTGAAGAGCTGATACTCCCAACCGCGGTCCTTGGAGGCTGGGACCTCTGCCGCAAAGGCGGCCATCACTGCATACCGTTGCTCGTCGAGCGCGTGGTCATTCACATTCGAATCGTTCCCGCGCCCGGCGAGGTCCTCTGGGGCCTTCTCGTCGGGTATCGCGGCTGTCATCTCGTCCAATAGCGGCTCGTTCAGGCCCTTGAAGACGAAGTATCGCCCGGGCATGAGGTTGCGCCACATCCACCAGCCCTGTATCCGGTCGTTGAACCCGGGCATGGCGAAGATGTCGTAGGCCTCGAAGACGTCGGCAAAGCTCTTCTCAGTGGCCCGGACGGCGAACTTGTCGCGCTTCGCGAACCCCGAGGGGTCCATGACGACCATCTCGGGCCATCGCCCTCGGGTCCATCTCAATTCCTTTATGAACCTGCGAACGCCCTCAGCGTTCTGCTCCGGGTTCCTCATGCGCTCGTAGTAGGTCGCCACGCGATACAGGCGCCCCTTCTCGTCAACGGCGTTGATACCAGCCGAACAGGGGCTCGAGTAGCCCGGGTCAATGGAGAGAATCAGGCGCCACTCGGTCGGGATGAAGAAGGGCTCGACAATCTCCTTCCCTCGGTCGAACTCAGCGAAGAACTCGCCGCCGAACGCATCCCAGTCCCCATCTAGCAATGCCTTCGCCATCCGCGAACCGAGCTGTCTGATACGCGAGGCGTAGGCTGGGTCACTGTCCTGCAAGAGCTTGTTCTCCCTCAGGAACATTGGGATGAACACACGCGAGGTCGCCTGCTCGAAGAGCTTGTCCCCGGGCTTCACCTGAATCCCCTGAGGGTTGGTCTCCGGGTTCTCGTCGGCAATGAAGAAGTGCGTCTTCTTCGGCTTGATACCGGAGACGAAGCGCTTCTTCACCCACCAGAGCCCCTGCCCCTCCGGGTTGGCCGTGGCTCGGACGCGAGGGGTCAAACCCTTGATTGTCGAGCGCATTCGGCTGAAGATATATAGATACTGGGTAAGGGTGAAGTGCGTGAGCTCGTCAAAGCCGGCATACTGATACTCGAGCCCTTGGTGGTTCCACTTGTCAGCCTCGTTCTCGAGGTGACAGAAGAATATCTTGGCCCCCGAGGGGAAGGTGTAGCTCGCCCCGGGGTCCCCGAGTGAGCGCTGAACATAGACGCCACCGAGCGCCGGATAGAGCGTGTGGGCAATGTCGAGGAGCTTGGCGAGCTGAGGGGTCTCACGGCGGAAGAGAACACCGCGGTAGTCCCGGTGCTCAATAGCGGCGAATCCAATCAGGTCCTTGTATTGCAGGCCCAGCGCGTCGAGGACAAGAACGTAGCTCTTCCCTCCGCCGGCTGAACCACCACCTAGGACCTCAAACTCAGAGCGGCTCAGGAAGTCTACCTGTCCACCCTTCTGGGGTGCTATCTTTCTGGGCTCGTCTATTCAGCCCCCACCTTTCGAAAGGCTGGGACAACGAACACTGGCGCCGCGAGCTTGTTTCCATTCTCGTCCTCACCGCCATCCAGAGAGATTTGCTCCCGGACCTTCCCGAACTGATACTCGAGCAACAGCCGGCCAGCGGCCTCGCTCGGAGGGGCTTCGTAGATAGGGTTCCCGGGGCCATTCCCCTGCACCGTAACGCCAATAGCCCTGCGGAACATGGCTTCGACGACCTGCGTCAGACCGTCTTTGCCATCGCTCTTCAGGGCCTTGGAGACCTGCTCGAGGACCGGTTGAATCGCCGGTCGCTTATTAGGGGTGCCCTTTTTTCGGCCCCCGGTTTTTGGACGCTTTTCCATTCATACGTCTACTTTTCTCTAATTTGGGAATTTTCTGCTTGGGTTTCTCAATTTTGGGAAACTTGAAGTCCCGGAACTCGATGGAGTGGAGGAGAGCCGCCATCCTGAAGAAGGTGGTCGCGAACTCAATCCCTGCCTCGTCCGGGTCGGGAACGTCTGGGCCGTATCCCCGCTTCTCTGCCTCAATGAGGAGTTTTGCGAACCTCGCGAGCCTCTTCTCGTCGTCGAAGGTCAGGCACATCTCCCAGAGGCCCCTTCTCGCCGGGAACGACAGCTTCATCTCTGCGGTTACTCCGAGGAACTGGGTGAAGGTCATCGCTTGCCCTCCAAGACAATTCGATAAGTCGCACCGACAATCAGTCCCCTTGAGTTGCCATATTTTCTAGCGGCTTCTTCCGATGTTTCCATTCTTGCCTTCACCTCTTCCGCTTCGAGCATCATCACGCGACCCGTGCCATTGCAACGGGGGCAGTTGTGTTCTTCTGCCATACCGCTCCCGCCACACACAGGACACTCCGTCGAGTAGCGGTTGCGGAGTGCGTCCCGTTCACGTTCTGCTTTCCCCGTTCGCAAAATCCATTCAGATGAATTCATGCCGTCTGTTGTTTTGACATTGGAGTAGTCTAAACGGTCTTGAAGAAGTCGGGCATTCTCGGCGGTGAGGCGGTCAGTCTCACACCACGGACAAAGTGAACCATAGGTGCATGGAGAAGTATGCCCCTGTCGCTCAGAGCGCCAATGTGCGTCCAATGCCTTTGTCAGTCGCTCATTCTCCTCTCGGAGTGCGGCGAGCCCGGCTTCCAGCTTCTCCACGTCTTCATCGTGACACATGAGGTATCGCTTCAACTTATCCATTGTGCCCCCCTTCCTCCTTCTCGTTGAGGGTGCGGCGACGGATGTTGCAGGTTTCACATGGACAACCTGCATTAGCATCAGCGTGAGAGTGATAGCCTTCGGCTAATCTTTGTAAGCCAGTCTTGAGCGCGGTGAGCTCGGCGGTGAGACGGGCGTTCTCGGCTTGGTCTGCGTCGTGCTGTTCGTGAGCCTGAAATGCGCCCTCCCTGAGCCCAGCGAGCTCGTTGGCCGTGTCCAGATACATCCTCCGCAAGCGGCGAATCTCAGCCTTGTAGACAGAGTCGCTGAAGGGGCCTCCTAAGGTGCCAAAATTGCCTGTGTGGGCGACCACGGTTGAGAAGATGTCCCCGCCTGTCGTCACAATGGGTTGAGCGAGCTCGACAATAGCGCTATCGTTGTGCCACCCAACGATTCGACCCTCATGCTCGTCATTTCCCAGAATCAACACCCTGTCGCCTAGCGAGAACCTTGGAGCCTTTTCGTTGCTCATGCGCCTTCTCCTGTTTTTGTGTGTCCTTCCTATGCGTTAAGCACCGGAAACCGGTGCCCTACGTGAATACTTACACTCCCCGGGCACCCTCGAATGCCCCCAGCGGGACAAAGAACTGGAGCTCGCTCCCCGCGAACTTGCGGACCGGGCACTTCAGGACCGCCTCCCGGGACACCTTCAGGTCCCGCCCATCATCAGTATGGACGAAGACCGTGTCAAAATTACCGTTCTTCATGAGATGCCAGTTGAAACCGAACGAACCCTCAGCCTTGAAGGTATGAGTGTTGACCGAGCGGGCCGTGTGGAACTCGTTCCCACCAACCCTGAAGTCTAGCCACCCGATTCGACGCCGCTTCTTCTCGCCGGACAGTATCAGAAAGACGTTGACACCATCCTGAAGCAGGGTGTTCCCATCTTTGTCAACCAGCTTGTTGCCCGTCATACTCGTGCATCTCCATGTTGTTGTGCGGTCGCCCGGATTCGAACCGGGATTTCCGAGAGAAAATCCTCTCGGTGTGTTAGTCCCTTTCCCACTACGCCACAACCATGACACAATATACGAAAGATTCTCCCGAAAGTCAAGAGCTAATATAGCCAAGCGGGCGTGATAAATCAAGCCGATTCAGCCGGGCCGAGAGGATGAGAACTGGGAGACATCTAGTCGAATCATCACTCTGGACACATTCCCGTAGTCCCCTGTTTCGACCATGACCTCGGCCTTCTCAGCTATGGCCTTGTAGAAGTCCGCCCACGTCTGGAGCATTGCCGCATGGTGAGACTTCGGATTCTGAATTCGGGCGTTGCGGAACTCCCTCATAAAGCGAATAGGGAAGCCGCCTTCCACCGTCTCCTTCATGTCGTTCACGCTCTCTGTCAGCTGGCGGTTCTGAGCTAGGAGCGCCTCGTAGTGCCGCTCCCGCGTTCTGATTCCAGCCTGTAGCTCGAGTATCGTGAGGTCTCGACGAGACGTTTCACTCTTCGCCTCGCGGAGAGTCTTGGCGTCTTCCTTCTCTTGGAGGTAGGAGCCGAGAACCATTGCGCCGGTGAACAACGCCAGCGCCGCTAGAACCCACATTGCTATCATCATCCCTGCCCTCCCATCTCGAAGAGCGGCCCGTTGGTGGTGAGGACCTTCTTCACGAGGATAGCCCGCTGAAGCCCAAAGGTGTTGTTGAAGTGCGGGTGGAGCTCGGGCAACATATCGAAGCGCTCGTTGAGCCGAACAATCAGCCCGTGGAGCTCCATTGTAGATTCGACCTTGAACACCGGGATTCCAAGGTGCTCCGCTCGAGCAATCTCCTCCCGGGTCCCAGAACTCTCCTGCCAGCCCGGTATGGCGACCATAATGTCGGAGACCTCTAGCCACGCCATCGAGTGAGCCTTGATGTCGGAGACTGAGACGCCGTGGGCCTGCCCGGAGGTGAAGAACTGGCTATCGACCCACGGAGAGAAGACGGCAAAGCCAGCGCGAAGGAAAGCACCGGAGGCCGCGAGCCCCCTTTCGATGTTGGTGAAAACACCAAGAACGCTGGCGGCGCTATAGGGGCCAGCGACATATACGCGAATTACCGCCTTTTTCAACATATCATCCCTTTCAATGAATTGTGAAACAGTGGATTAGGTGAAGATGTTCATTTTCCCGCCGCGTTCATTAACATTGAACAGCGGGCTTTTTTGAACAAGGGTGCCGGCGCACAGACGTTGCTACCCTCGAAGGACTACTCGCGGCGAAGCCGGGACCTTCTACAGGATTTACGACAACCGGCATTCCGGCATTTGTAGCGGGGCTGGGATTCGAACCCAGAGTCGCGCTGATAATGAGTCAGGCATGTTACCGTTACACTACCCCGCAATGAATCTCTACACCACCGGGTCCTTCGGCTCCTTTTCTGGTGGATACACCTTATGGCCGATACCATCTTCAGGAGGCTCATCCGCCATCTCTATCCACTTCCTCTCGAGCCAGCCGTTGTAGGTTGGAACGAAGGCGAGAGCGCCCTCCACGAACATGAGGGTCGGAAGCGAGAGCCATCCCCAAGGGCCAACAACCATGACGATTAAGCGGGCGATTAGAATGAACAGGTTCAGGAGATACAGGTTTTTGAGCCCATGCCAGTAGTCGCTACACCAGAGCCAACGTATGAAACCTCCCGGCTTATAGGTGAGCCACTTTGGGACGTCACGAAGGCGCTCTCCCTTGAAGTCCGCGTAAGATTCCCAGATGGAAAACCCACCCGCGAACCAAAGCGCGGCCCACTCTGGAATGCGGGTCGCGACCCAAGAGTCTGTGTGATGGTCGCGCCAGTCGTCCATAAAGCCCCAGATGAAGCCGCCGAACCACACTTGAGCCACAATCAGGATAATGTCTGGGATGCTCATTTCTTCTCCTTCTTCGGACCGTCGATGGAAACGAGCTCGATAGAGCCCGCCGGAACCATGAATGCAACAGGCTTCTGGGCGTTCCGCTTCGGCGGTTCATCGCTCCAGAGCACAGCGAGGTGATACCGCGTCTCCTTCGTTACACCCTTCTCTCGAGTGAAGAACGTGTTGCCCTCGAGAAGGCGAACGAGGGTCCGGCCATTGACGACCTTGGCGCCGGGCTGGTGGATGATGGATGAGATACTTGCAACGACAATCGCCATGATGGCTCCTTTGTGGTTAGTGGAACTCTCCGTTATTGGCCCGGGAGAGAAGTCGGGCTATAGCAATCGCCATCCCTATCTCACAGATGATGACGACAAAGACGGCCTCGCAGGGTTCAGCAATCAGAACATACACCATGAGGGTCGCGGTCCACAGGAGGACGACAATCTCGGGGATAATCTTCCCCCAAGGGGCCGCCTTCATCACTATGACGACCGCCCGCAGGAACGCGAAGACGTATGCGAAGAACTGGTAGACCCTTATCCCCGCCGCGACCACCGGGACAACAAAGCGGTCGAACGTCTTGTAGTAGAAAGACTTGAGGCTCATTACGCGCCGTCCTTTCTCTTCATCTTCACCAGCTCTCGCTGTTGCTTCTGCGCCTCGTTCAGCGGGAACCGGACAATCAGATTCGCGTTGAAGAGGTAGTTTCCGTTCTTCATTTCGATGAGGTAGAGCTTCAGCGGCTCAATCCCTTGGTCCGCCGTGAGCTTCAAGAGCCGGTGTAGCTCGTGAGGCTTCACGTGCATCTCCCGGATATTCGAGAGCTTGCCGTCGATGACCTCGTAGCTTTGGACCTGTCTGATTGTCCGAAACGTGAAGAACACCCACAGCAGAATCGAATAGACCCCGAGCACAATAGCATACTCCATCATTTCTTTTCCCTTCTGCCGGCATTGCGGCGCTTGACTAGCTCGGAGGAGATTAGGCTGATTGCCTCTTTGTCAAACTTCTCGTCCGGGTCCAAGGCCTTCCGCAGTGCCTTGAGCCCCTCGGACGACATCGCCCTGAGCTGTAGAATCAATTTCTCTTTGTCGCTTGCTTCCATTGCCCCAATATAGCACTCTCAGCGTGAGTTGTCAAGTGAATTCTCGCGCATGTAGCGCATTCCCTCGTTCGTGACCCTATAGAGGTTGAGCTTGACCGAGCCCTTTGGGCGAACCCTCTTGATAAGGCCCTCGCGGTGGAGTCGATGAAAGGTCCGCTCCTCCCCCGGGGAGTGCGACAGCATAACCATCTCGCGGGTTGCCGCTCCCCATCCCCGGTTCTCAGCCTCAATGATTCGCCTAAGCATGTCAACCCGACGCTTGACCAGCTCGTTCTGCTTCCATGTTCTCAGGGGCGCTACCACCCCGGCACTCCTCAGGCGCTTCATCACACTCAAGAGGCTTCTCCTTTTCTGGATATGGAATTACTCCCAGCTTCCCGCATGTCGGACAGAATACGATTGACAATGTCCTCAGCGCGTTCAAACCCAAGCTCTTGAAAGTCGAACGGTCGTGGCCGCACTCGGGCGGATAGCTGGGCTTCTGTTGCTCTGATTCCCTTTGCTTCTGCGTGTTCTTTCCGCGCCCGGTAGAGTATCTTCCTGTAGACTTCCGCATAGTGCCAACCCTCCTCCCTTATGGTTTTGGCCCCGATTGCGTCTACGACCCAGAGGGTCCTAGGGCCTGCTTCCCAGACGTTCTGGACGAAGACGACGTAGCCGGCCTTCGACAGCCTATCCTGAATCTCAACGACCTCGGCAACCTCCTCGGGCATCATAGGTTCAACACCTCCTGCGCCTCTTCGTCGTCATCCTCGCGCTCGCTCGATACCCGGAAGGCATTACGTGACGCGACCTCAACAGCCGACGCCCGGGGCTCCTCGTCTCTCCAGATACCATTCTCGTTGTCGTAGACCAGCTTGATTTCACCGCCGGTCCCAGAGCGCCCTAGGCGTTGACGTAATTTCACCTCGCCCAATGTGGCTCCGTCTTCGCGCTCGACGAATATCATCTTGTCCATGTCGTGCTCAATGGCTCGGGATTCTCGAGCCCGTCCGTCTTCGTTCACCTGAGAGAGTGCTATCACCGCGACCCCGAGCTTCATCGCTACGTTCTTTAGGTCTCGGCTTATCCCGGCAATCTCCTGCTCGCGGTTCTTCTCCTTCGAGCCTGAGGCTGGGTTGACGCGCTGGATGTAGTCAACGGCTATCAGCCGAACGCCGCGCTGTTCCACGTAGGCCTCAGATTCCACCGCTATGTCCGAGACACTGAAGACGCCATCGCGGACGTAGAACGGGAGCTTCTTGAACTCTGCGCCCCACTTCCTGAGCTTATCCCACTCCTCTGGACGGAGGTGATTGTTCACGTATCGGATGTAGGAGGTCTTCGTCTCATACAGAGCAACGCGCATCATCAGGTCGCGCCTCGACATCTCGGACGAGAATATCAGGACCGGGCGACCCTCCCTCGCGTTGTGAACGCATGTCTGGAGCATGAGCGTGGTTTTGCCACTCTTCTCTCGGGCCGATACAACGACAAGGTTCCCCTGAGACATCCCACCCGTAGCCTTGTCCAGCTTATCAAACCCAAAGGTCGCCACAACCGTGAGCCTGCCGGCCTGAATATCGTCACAGAGCCCTTCGAATTCACCGACAAGAGCGCCCGCGTCTACGATTGAGCTCCTCTGAAAGCCCATCCTGAGCTCGCGTAACTCGCCCTCGAGCTCGCCAAGGGTGGCATACGGGGTATCGGATTCCCGGAACTTGCCAACAGCCCCGGACAGCTTGGAGTCCGCCACCTTCTTAAAGTGCTTCTCGGAGACAAGTCGGGCGTGGACTACGGCATTGCGCCCAGTGTAGGTAGTGCTCGACACCTCGACAGCCCAAAGGGGGTCAACCCCGGCGTCTGAGGATAAAATCGCAACATCGACGGTTCCGTATTCCTTGAAGACCTTCACAACAGAGTCGTAGAGCTTCCCGAGCTTCCCATTCTCGAACCAAGCACCGCCCTCGGGGAGCTCCCGCATGACCGGGGGTATGACCTCCGGCTCGGCCAGCATTCCAGCTATCAACAGGGTCTCGTGGTTCAGGTTCAGGTTCATGTTTTCCCTTGGTTAAGCTCGCTCAGGAGCGTGTCGTTGACTTTGGCAGTGGTTATTCCACCCTTCCACCCGGGTTTCGCGTTAACGTAGTCTCGCCATCGCCGGTTGAAGAACGTGGAGCCGTGGAGGGTGTATTTATACCAATCTGTGCGCTTCTTGTCGAGCCCGGCGTCGTAGTTTCGTATGGCCTTCTCGAGGTCTTGAAGGTCCGCCTTTTCCGCAACCTGAGCATTGAAGTGCTTCAGTGCATCGACCCGTCCCTCTGGGCGAGGATACAGCTTCCAGAGCCTCGTGAACTCCTCCAGCACATTGAAGCCTCGGTCGCTCGCGAGCCACAGCCCGCTCTTCGCGTCATACTCTTGGCCCTTATGCTTCCTCTGGAGGTCCCGCTCGCGCTCCTTCTCGACCTTGTCAACGAACTCGAGTAACTCGTCGCTGGTGAGGACGCCCTTCTTCCACGCGGCCTTGTCGAACATCCCGAGCGTTACCATAGATTCAACGATTGTCAGGACCTCCTCCGAGCTCATGCCGACGTCCCGGGCCGCTATCTCCACGAGGACCGTCGGTGTGTTGTCGAACTGGAGCCTGCCGCGCTCGCGGACCGCTCGCTCATAGAGGTAGAAGTAGAGCCCGTAGGCGCCTATCCCGTAGAGCTGGACGAGGGTCCGGCATTCGGTGTCGTTGAACCTTCCTGCGTTGTGTCGGAAGTATCCAATGTTGTTGCCTTGGGTGCCTGCCATTTCTGTGTTATCTCCGGTAGGGTTGGACATCCTGATTCCTTCAGAGCCGTATTAACCGCCTCAATGACGGTCGAGGTCATGCGGACGATTGTGTAGCAATCACAGCACTCACCGCACTTCGTTTCGTAAATGGCGTCGTGGACGTTGTCGTAAATGTGCTGATAAGCTTCGGTTCCAAGCATGTCTAGTGTCCTTTGTAGGGTGGTTTTCCTCGGTGTCGCATCGACATCGCGCTGAAGGTCCCGAAGTGCGACCGTCGAAGCGGGTGATTGCTCCGATTCTTCAGAGAAGCTTTCGCTGAGTAGCTCGGCGCCCCAGTCGCCACACCAAGGTGGGGTGGCGGCGAATTCCTCTTCAAGAGGGTGGCGACGAATCCGAACATCTTTCCCATGAGGCCCATATTGTTCCTTTCTATTTAGACTAACGCGATATGAATGGAGCGCCGGTCAACCAATACCGAATCCACCTTGCTCTCCGTTGCAGTGATTCCTCCAACCCTCTTTCCATTGGCGAAGACTGTGATGTAGACTGAGCCACCAATAGCATTGAGCTGAACATCGTCTCCGTCGAAAACGTGGAGCTGGTCGTTAGCCATTCGGATGTAGACGCGCTTCATGTGTTTACCCTTTCAGTGTGGATACAATATAACACTTTTTTGGTCTGGAAGCAAGTGGAATCTTTACAAAGATGGGGGCCCGAAGGCCCCCGGTCTGAGGTGACTAGTAGCTGAGTCCGATTGCGACCAGCTCTTCCTGAGGAAGGGCTTCGATGTTGAGTCCGTCGCGGACGCGGCGGGAGAGGTCCCAGAGGCCCTTGTTGATTCGGGAGTCCTCGGTGATGCTGTTGAGAGCCCGGACCGAACGCTGAGCCGTGTGACGACGACCTTCATTGTCGAAGGTCCAGCGGGGGCGGGTGAGGTCACGGAAGCCACCCTTAATGATGTTCTCTTGGACGCGATTGAAAACGCTCCAGAGGTCGCTCCCACCGTCCTCAATGCGGCGCGGGCGAAGGAGCCGCTTCGGGCCAACCGGATGATTCTTCAGCTCGGCTCCGTAGCGCATGGTCGAGGCCGCCAGCGCGAAGTTGGCCTGAGCCTGCTCGGACATTGCAACCTGTTTGAACGAACCGGCCTCAGAGATGACTTTCGGGAACTCCTTTACAATCTCGAAGCTCGCATCGACCACCTCACGAGCATCGCTCAGGTGAGAGACGCGAACCATTGCGACGGTCGCCTGAGGGACCATCAGTCCGTTGGAGCAGGCGAGACGGAAGAGACCGGCGGAGAACTGGTAAGAGCTCTTGCCGTCGTGGCTGTTGACGAGAACCAGCTGGGGGATGACTTCACCAACATTCACCCCAGAGAGAGAAGCCGGCTGAAAGCGGACCATGTGGCGCTTGAAGTCGCGATTGACGAACCCACCGCTCTGCCGGGCGCTACCGATAGAGAAGCCAGCCTTCTGCATCTCGTTGACGATGTCGAGCGTATTAATCATGTTGTAGCGGCTCGAGGTGCTCTCCGCGGGAGCGGTTGCGAACGCCGCCGGCGCTACTCTCTTCAGCTCGTCGATTGTGAGGGGCTCTTTCATGGTGCTTCTCCTTTTTGGTTGATTTTGAGTGGTTAAGGTGTTTCCCGTTGTCGTGCCGTAATATAACACTTTTTTCCCCTCAAGTCAAGTGTAATCTTTACAAACTTTCCAACAGCCTAGGTAACGTCGGAACGCTGGCCTCCCAAGCGTCCAGAACTTCGTCGAAGCTGTCCCCCACCCCAAGAGGCGGATACGCCGGCCTCCCCAGCCTGAGAGCCATGACCTCAGCGTTGGTCGCAGTCCCGGATAGCATCTTCTTGGCAAGGCTACCCTTAGCTGGGTCCCTGAGGGTTGGAACGTGGAGCTCAAGGGAGGTGAACCAGAACTCCGCAATCCAGTCTAGATAGACGGCAATGTCGGGGAACGTCTTCCTCCCCAAAGCCTCAAGACTATCCACCACGCCCGTCCTGTAGAGTCTCTCCATCGCCCGAACATAAGGGACGTTGCTCGTCCACTTCGAGTAGATGTTGCAACCGGCGCACTGGGCGTGAATGTTCAAGGGGTGGTAGTGGACCGACCAGCGCCCCCTCCCGATAAAGTGCCCGACGGTGAGATTCGTGGTCGAGCCGCACACAACACACCTCCCCTCGTGGAGAATCAGGAAGTATGCCGTCCAGCGGTCTATCAGCCTCTTCGTGACCTTGGGCTTCCTATTTGACCGTTTCAACGACACTGTAGCCCCCCTTCTTCCCCGGGATAATGTAAATCACAACCGCATCTCCCTTCCAGTCCCAGCGGATTGAGTTTGTCTTGCTGGAGATTTTCGGCACAGCTCCATGCATAGCTCGAAAAGCCCCCAAGCTCAAAGCCTTCTCCCAAGCGGCCACATGGGTCTTCTCTGGGTAGGTCTTTACGGTTTTCTTGACCTCCAACATACCGTAGTCGCTGAGGGGCCCAGTCACAACGGTGACAGTGCGACCGTCCGGCATTTCTGCGGTGAACTCCCAACCCTTCCCAAAGTCCATCCCGGTCGGCAGGACCTCTAACGATACAATGCTACCGACAAAGGCCGCATTTAAGAGGTCGAACTCTTCCGCCCTTCCAGAGCCCTTGTGCGTCACGAGGATGAAGATAATGATGACGAGAATCACACCATACAATAGGTTAGACACAGGTCACTCCTTTCTCCTTGAGATAGGCTTCATCCGGGACGACCCACTTCCCATCCATCAGGACCATGACATCAGACGGCGGAACAACAACGGCAGGCGGGTTGACGGTCCGGCCACTATTCCGCTCGAGCTCCGCGACGTCGGCAACGTCCTTGTCGCCGCACACTAGGCGCCCAACGGCCCAGCTTTCACTCCGCGTGAGCTTCGAGAAGTCATGCCTCGCTCTCCCAAGCCTAGGACCGCCAATGAGACACGGGTCGTAGGAGCCATGAGAGGCCTCTTTCACAGCCGCCTTCATCGCCGCCGGGAGAGGCATTCCCCGGGTGACAATGATGACAATGACTTCACTGGGAATAGCGGTCCCCGCTCCAGCTGTAGTTGTCTTCGATTCCAAGCTCAGCGGCGAAGGCTTCGCATTTTTGGACATATTCTGTGAACTCCTCTTTGGTTAGCTCAGCTGTGCTTCGTGGAATAATCGTCTCTTTCATCGTGCCATCGGGAAGCTCTACAAACATGACGTCTTGCAGGAACATGGTCTTTAGCATTTCGTGGACCTGCGTCTTATTGTAACCGGTCCAGTCAGCTATTGAGTCCACCAGCGCGGCCCAGTAGAAGTTGTTGGCTCGAGTGCTTCTCTTTCTCGAGTAGGCCCTGACGGTGAACTGGACCTTCCTCCCCAAGAAGGTCCGGCCCACGGTCTCCATGAAGGCCTTTCGGTCGTGGACGAGCACCATCCCCGCGTCGTCCACCTCGCCGTATCCCACAACCTCAGGCGCCTTCACTTTTCACCTCCGATTTTTTGACAACCGATTCGCGGACAATTTCATCTATCCGCTTGTTCAGAATCTCGACGGAGCGGTTCACAGCCTCTTGGCTAACAGACTTCTCAGCCTCAACGCGCTTCCGCATCGTCATCAGCGGGCCCTTGGCCTTCGCAAGTTGGGCCGCCTTACTTACTCCGTCGATGAAGGCCTTGTCGGCGTCCGAGAACTGCTTCACCGCGGCGCCCTGCTCAACCACCTCTGGGAGCCGGGACAGTATGTCCTTTACCAGCTCTGGGGTGATAAGGTTCTCCTTCTTCGCAATCTCAATGAGCGCCAACGCCGCGTTTCGAGCGGCCTTTCTCGCCTGTCCAGTGCTCTCGTTGAACTTTCTGATATGGCTCTCAAGCATACTGGTGAGCTTTTCAACCCGCTCGCTCTGCAATGACTTCGGAGGCTCCGGCTTCTTGACGTCAACCGGGGCCTTCTCCTCAGACTTGAAGTCTGCTGTCGGCGCCACCATCCCGTTGACAATGTCGAGCTTCTGGTCTTCTCCGCGCTGGTTCAGCTCGTCCAAGCGGACCATCTGCAAGAGCATCGGGTCTTCCCCGGGGAGAAGCCGGGACAGCTGAATCAACATGGTCTTCAGAGCCATCTTGTCGAAGTCGGTCTGCCAAGGGGCGTCATCCCTGCCCCCGGTCGAGTCGTATTCTTTGGCGTGTTCAAGCATCCGACCGAGGTCCCAGTATTCAAACTGGAAGCCGCCATCCTTCAGGTTGGCGCAAGCGTAGTATCCGATACACGCTCCACGCTGAGCCATCGAGAACTTTGGGTTCACTTGGTGGAGGAGCCTTGGGGCGTTTCCATACTCAATGCTGAAGACGTCATTCTCGAAGACGGCCTGAGCTGTGATGTCCCGGATTGAGCCGGAGCGCCGCGCCCGCTTCAGGAGCCCGCGATACCCGGGCTGGAAGTTTGCTCTCCCCTTGCGTGGAACTAGGAAGGCCTCCCCGTTGACCGGGTTCAAGCTCAAGCCGGCCTGAACCGCAATGAACACCCCATGCAGGATTGACTGCTTGTCGCACTTCAGCAAGCCCGGGTTGGCCCGAACGGCAGTGAGAGCTTCACTGACGTAATACTCGGGTGGAACCTTCATCAGAGACGCGTGGGCGAGCTGTGGAAGAACCTTCTCAAGGAGCTCTTTGAACTCCGTGGTCGTAGACTTCTCAACGGTCACGGCAGTGTTCACCTGAGCTTCAGCGACACCGCTTCGGGCCAATGCTTTCATGTCGTCAGACATTGTTCTTGTCTCCCTTCTTTTTTGATTCCTTCTTGATTAAAAGCGTTCGAACGAACTTTGGCTCAACCACGTGACCAGCTCTCTCCTTCCCAATGAAGGTCGCCAAGACAGCCCCACTGGTGACGTGACGCATATACTCAGCGTCCCCCATCGCGGCCTTGAACTGGTCCTTTATCTTGTCGATTCGACCCTCAATCTCGGTCTTCTCCTTCTCGAGCCCTTCCTTCTCTTGAGCCATCGCTCCCCACGTGTCACCGTCCACCTCAACCTCCTTGCCGAGAACAGGTCTCAGCTTCTCTGCGTCGGTGGCCGTAATCTCGCCAAGCCACACACCACCCTCGACGACCATCCAGAAGTTTTCAGCCTTGGCGACCATCTTCTCAATGAAGGCCTCGTCGCGTTCGACGACAAGCTCGTATGTATCGCGCTGGTCGAGAATGCCGACGAAGAGAATGGCCCACGTGTAGCCGGTGACGAAGAGTTGCCACTGGACCTGCGCCCA